>Ga0315902_10000135_pt1 | contig 121575 bp, 93 predicted proteins | sample LakEriMetagenome_9_FD_203523 | JGI IMG/M metagenome (GOLD analysis project Ga0315902, IMG submission 203523) | Freshwater fungal communities from buoy surface, Lake Erie, Ohio, United States - Buoy 12 MA117 | ecosystem: Environmental > Aquatic > Freshwater > Lake > Lake biofilm | place: USA...
TTCGATGGATCCGATCGCAAGTATTGAGGAAGAGTCTCCCGGATTTATGATCCGACGGATCCTTCCGGATAGCTTCGGCCAGCTTGTCGGAGAAGACTAGCAGCTCGGCCAAAAGCTTAAGCTCATGTTGATCGATCTTCCGAAGCGACTTCTTCGGGAGTTGTTCGACAAGAAGATCCCACTTGTCCGAGACGTCCTTGTCGAGAGTCGGCTTGATTGGCCCTCCGTCTTCTTGTGTAGCGTCCCGAATATCGATCGATCGATCTCCTCCGGATCGTCCTTGAGTCCCTGCCATAGTGTAAAAGCTCCCCGCGATTCTATTTGCTCGATCCGTTCACAGCGGAGGGACCGAAGGATCGGGATCCGGCCCTCCCAGGTTTTTGGCCCGTCCGGGTTATCAACTCTCTCGGATCCTTTGGAGTTGTTCCAAGAAGAGCAGCGTCGAGATCTTGTCGTCGTCTTCCAGCGTCTCCCAAAGGCTTAAGACATCGATATTGGCTACCTTTCTGGCTAACTCGGGATCGACTTCTCGAATTCCCTGGGAAACTCGCAGAGATTCGCGTCCCTCTTCGCCCATTCTAAAGCAAAAGCCAGCGTTGGCCAGAAGACGACAAATCGAGACAAGCCCAAGGGATTCCTTGGGCTTTTTCGTTTAATCATCCGAAGGCGTCGAAACAGTTAAACATTCTAGCATCTGCCCCCTCTCGCCCGATGGCGGGAGACGGGGCCGGGGGGTAAGGGTGGCGAGCGCGCGTAAGGCTACTTGGCTGTTCCCCTCACGCCTCTAGCCTCACGCCTCAATCCTGGTCCACGACCCTGCGACCTTGCGGTAGTGGATCTTGCTAAAGATCCCTGCGCACGAGCAAACCTCAAATACAACTAGCGTGCTCTATCCAACGAATCGCGTCCGAAAGAGCGTCCGTATTCAACCCAATCTTCTTCTTTTCGGCTTATCCATAAATTCACGGTGGTCTCAAGCGCCAGGATCTTTAGCAAGATCCACTACGCTGAAACCTTGCGGTAGTGGATCTTGCTAAAGATCCCTGCGCACGAGCAAACCTCAAATACAACTAGCGTGCTCTATCCAACGAATCGCGTCCGAAAGAGCGTCTGTGTTCAACCCAATCTTCTTCTTTTCGGCTTATCCATAAATTCACGGTGGTCTCAAGCGCCAGGATCTTTCGCAAGATCCACTACGCTGCGACCTTACGGTAGTGGATCTTGCTAAAGATCCCTGCGCACGAGCTAACCTCAAACACAACTAGCGTGCTCTATCCAATGAATCGCGTCCGAAAGAGCGTCCGTATTCAACCCAATCTTCTTCTTTTCGGCTTATCCATAAACTCACGGTGGTCTCAAGCGCCAGGATCTTTCGCAAGATCCACTACCCTGCGACCTTACGGTAGTGGATCTTGCTAAAGATCCCTGCGCACGAGCTAACCTCAAACACAACTAGCGTGCTCTACCCAACGAATCGAATCCGAAAGAGCGTCCGTATTCAACCCAATCTTCTTCTTTTCGGCTTATCCATAAACTCACGGTGGTATCAAGCGCCAGGATCTTTCGCAAGATCCACTACGGTGCGACCTTACGGTAGTGGATCTTGCTAAAGATCCCTGCGCACGAGCTAACCTCAAACACAACTAGCGTGCTCTATCCAACGAATCGCGTCCGAAAGAGCGTCCGTATTCAACCCAATCTTCTTCTTTTCGGCTTATCCATAAACTCACGGTGGTCTCAAGCACCAGGATCTTTCGCAAGATCCACTACGGTGCGACCTTACGGTAGTGGATCTTGCTAAAGATCCCTGCGCACGAGCAAACCTCAAATACAACTAGCGTGCTCTATCCAACGAATCGCGTCCGAAAGAGCGTCTGTATTCAACCCAATCTTCTTCTTTTCGACTTATCGATAAATTCACGGTGGTCTCAAGCACCAGGATCTTTCGCAAGATCCACTACGGTGCGACCTTACGGTAGTGGATCTTGCTAAAGATCCCTGCGCACAAGCAAACCTCAAACACAACTCGCATGCTCTATCCAACGAATCAAATCCGAAAGAGCGTCCGTATTCAACCCAATCTTCTTCTTTTCGACTTATCGATAAATTCACGGTGGTCTCAAGCGCCAGGATCTTTCGCAAGATCCGCTACCCTGCGACCTTACGGTAGTGGATCTTGCTAAAGATCCCTGCGCACGAGCTAACCTCAAACACAACTAGCGTGCTCTATCCAACGAATCGCGTCCGAAAGAGCGTCCCTATTCAACACAAGCTTCTTCTTTTCGGCTTATCGAAAAATTCACGGTGGTGTCAAGCGCCAGGATCTTTCGCAAGATCCACTACGGTGCGACCTTACGGTAGTGGATCTTGCTAAAGATCCCTGCGCACGAGCAAACCTCAAATACAACTAGCGTGCTCTATCCAACGAATCGCGTCCGAAAGAGCGTCTGTATTCAACCCAATCTTCTTCTTTTCGGCTTATCCATAAATTCACGGTGGTCTCAAGCGCCAGGATCTTTCGCAAGATCCACTACGCTGCGACCTTACGGTAGTGGATCTTGCTAAAGATCCCTGCGCACGAGCTAACCTCAAACACAACTAGCGTGCTCTATCCAACGAATCGCGTCCGAAAGAGCGTCCGTATTCAACCCAATCTTCTTCTTTTCGGCTTATCCATAAACTCACGGTGGTCTCAAGCGCCAGGATCTTTCGCAAGATCCACTACGGTGCGACCTTACGGTAGTGGATCTTGCTAAAGATCCCTGCGCACAAGCAAACCTCAAACACAACTCGCATGCTCTATCCAACGAATCGCGTCCGAAAGAGCGACCGTATTCAACCCAATCCTCTTCTTTTCGGCTTATCCATAAACTCACGGTGGTCTCAAGCGCCAGGATCTTTCGCAAGATCCACTACCCTGCGACCTTCCCCCTCTCTACATTTCCGTTTCTGCTATCATCTAATTTCTCAAAACCACATTTTTCCATTCTAGCCTTCGTAACGTCTACGCCCAACAATGCTCTGCCCGTTCTGTCAAATCGATAGCCAGCGCATCGTCTTTCGGCACTCCGTCGGATCCGCAAACGTCATCGCCCTGTGGGATGGGTTCCCGGTAAGTCCCGGCCATCTGCTGATCGTCCCTACTAGGCATATCGCCACCTGGTTCGATGCCTCGAGTGAAGAACAACAAGCGCTCACAAGTGCCCTGGAAATCGCCAAATCCCATATCGAATCCCAATACCAACCCGATGGATACAACATCGGCATCAACGTCGGAGCCGCTGCCGGTCAAACCGTCCCCCACCTGCACCTCCACCTCATCCCACGCTACAGCGGCGATGTACCCGATCCTCGCGGCGGCGTCCGACACGTCATCCCGCAACTTGCGAACTATCTTGCCGAGCAAACTCCCGAATTTCACGTCAATAAAACCACCCCAAGCACCAATACACCGAACCATTTTACCCGAGGCGAAATCGACCCGCTCTTGCCCCACTTAAAAGCTGCCATGGGGCGAGCCGCCCAAGTCGACTTCTCGGTGGCATTCATCAAACAAAGCGGCGTCGATCTGCTTCGGGGACACTTACAAGACCTCCTCGAGCGCCAAGGCCGCGTTCGGATCATCACCGGCGATTATCTCGATGTGACCGAGCCCCAAGCCCTCGAGGATCTGCTCGAACTAGGCCCAAACCTCGAACTCTACGTCGTCGAATGTATGCCTGGCATGTCCTTCCATCCCAAAGCCTACCTCTTCTACACGTCAGACCAGCTAACCACTAACCACTCTGCCACTAACCACTTTGGCACTGGCCACTCGGCCTACATCGGTAGCTCGAACATTTCGCGCATGGCGTTGCTTGCTGGGATCGAATGGAACTACCGTGTCGACGAGTCGATCCACGGCGAGGGATTCGGAGCGATGAAGGCGGCTTTCGACGAGCTTTTGCGAGATCCACGGACCAAGCGGGTGGATGCCGGTTGGATCGATCGGTACCGAGCTCGCCGGCGTGAGCAACAGTTCATACGCTTCGATATCGAGAGCGACACGTCCGATCCGATCCCCGATCCGCATGCGATCCAGCGCGAAGCGCTCGCGGCATTGGCCCAAACGCGGCTCGATGGGAACCGAGCCGGGCTGGTCGTCTTGGCGACGGGACTTGGGAAAACCTATTTGGCCGCATTCGATGCTGCCAGTAAAACGCCAACGGGTGAGTTTGAGTTTCCTCGCGTGTTGTTTGTCGCCCATCGCGATGAGATCCTCCATCAATCGATGCGGACGTTTCGCAAGATACGGCCTGGGTCAAGCTGCAGTCGGTACGACGGCAATTTATCGGATTCGCAACTTGATTGCACCGAGATGCTCTTTGCGTCGATCCAGACGCTTGGGCGCAGCGAGCATTTAAGTCGGTTCGCGCCTGAGGCGTTCGATTACATCGTCGTCGACGAGTTCCATCATGCGGCAGCCTCGACGTACCGACGGCTCTTGGACCATTTCCAGCCTCGGTTCCTGCTCGGGCTCACGGCCACCCCGGAGCGGACCGACGGAGGGGATTTGCTCGGGCTTTGTGATGAGAACCTGGTGTACCGATGCGATTTGATAAGGGGGATCGAAGAGGAGTTGCTCAGTCCGTTCGAGTACTTTGGGGTACCCGACGCCGTCGACTACAGCAACATCCCATGGAGGAGCAGACGGTTTGACGAAGTTGCATTGACATCGGCGGTATCGACCCGAGCGAGGGCACAAAATGCGCTCGAGCAATTGCAGCGGGTGGGGGCCAAGCGAACGTTGGGTTTTTGTTGTTCGCAGCAGCATGCCGATTTCATGGCCGAGTATTTTCGGGGGGTGGGGATGCGGGTTGCGGCGGTCCACTCGGGGAGCGAATCGGATCCTAGGGCAAGGTCGCTTGATGCCCTTTCGAGTGGGGAGCTTGATATTGTGTTTGCGGTGGACATGTTCAACGAAGGGTTAGACATTCCGAGCATTGATACGGTGTTGATGTTGCGACCGACCGAGTCGAGCATTGTGTGGTTGCAGCAGTTTGGTCGGGGTTTGCGCAAGAGTCCGGACAAGCAGCGATTGAAGGTGGTCGATTACATTGGGAATCACCGGACGTTTTTGGTGAAACTTCGCTCGATGCTCCAGCCGTTGTTACGGGTGGGCGAGTCCGATTCGGAGCTTCGGCGTGGGTTGCAGTTATTGCAGCGGGGGGATGCCCAGTTGCCGAATGGTTGCAGTGTGACGTATGAGTTAGAGACGATTAAGCTCATTGAGCAAGTGTTACGACCGGCCAGTCGCACCGATGCGATGAGTGCTTTTTATCGCGACTTTGAGGAGCGTCATGGTCAGCGCCCCACGGCGCGGGAGGCTTATCATGCCGCTTACAACCCGAGGGCGCTGCGTTCGACGCATGGAAGTTGGTTTGGGTATGTCGATTCGATGGGTGGTCTCGAAGACGGTGATCGGGCGGCTTGGGAGCAACAGCGAGAGTTTCTGAAGGTGGTCGAGAAGACGGCGATGACCAAGAGTTACAAGATGCTGGTTTTGTTGGCCCTTTTGCAGAGCGACGCACGGCCACGCGATAACGAGTCGATGGAGATTGGTATAAGTGCGATGGTCCAGGCCGTTCGTCGGATGGCCGAGCGAAGTGCGGTCTTGAGAGATGATTTAGGCGAGGAGCATTTGGAGAGTGACGCCAAGTTACGGCGTCATTTGGAGGCCAATCCGATCAAAGCATGGACAAACTCTGGGAGTGCACGCCGCAACGGGGCCTTAGATACCGATAAGATCTATTTCGAGTACCGCGAAGGAGTCTTCCGCTGGGTCGGGGGCGACCTTGGCCCTCACCGCGCCCGCTTCGCGGAGTTGCTACGGGAGTTAGTTGACTGGCGATTGGCCGAGTATTTGGATCGAGGCAAGGAGCAAGAAGGCTACTTATGTCGGATCATCTCTTCAGGGGACAAACCCATCATCAAGTTACCTAAGAGGACAGATGAAGCGAACATTCCAACCCAATGGATATCGGTTGAGATTGACGAAAAGACGTACATGGCGAAATTCGCCCAGCAGTACATCAACGTCGTGAGAGAGAGTCAGGATTCAAAGATAAACGTCCTAAGCGATATCTTGCGAGGCTGGTATGGCTCGACGGTGGGTCAAAGTGGGACGCGGTTCGAGGTGCAGTTAGTCCAAGAGTCCGGCATCTGGCATCTTCGCAAAGTATAACAAGACAGCGAAACCTCATTGTTCAACGATTGTCCTCAATCGTTCTCCCACGACCGCAGGTCGGAGTCTTGGCTGTTTCCCTGTCTAGAGATTGTAAAGCAATCAAACATCTCTCCCCCTCGCCCGCAGGCGGGAGAGGGGGTTGGGGGGTGAGGGTGGAGCGCGCGCGTAAGGCTGTTTCGGACACTCGTAGGGTACGTGAAGCGGTTCTGTGTAATCATTGCATCCGTTACCCCAAGCCTCCGTAACTTTGCCGTGCTGCTTCCATGATAAGCGACCGAACCGCGAAACGTACCATGGCTGTTTGAATGTTCAACGATTGTCCTCAACCGTTGTCTCACGACCGCAGGTCGCCGTCTTGGCTGTTTTCCCTAATTCCTGGCGGTGCCCGCATACAAACGCTCAAGCGCTAATTCACCAAAAATCCAATTTTTAAATAAGTCCATTCCTGTGAAATTTCATCTGCACCAAAACACGCTAAACTAGCAGCCATTATTTTACTTGAATAGAAAACCTCCAAAGCACGTACCGAAACACAAGTGAAACCTGGACTCTACGACCACATCCTGACCAAGTCCATCGAAGCAAGGATCGCCCAGTTGGGAGATCCCCGACTAGCGACGCTGGCTCCGATCGATGCGGAAGAGGCGCATGCGGTTCTTGCCCAATACTTAGAGCGACTGATCGCATCGAGCCTCGCCCTGTACCGCGGATCCGATGCCGCCGACAAACAGCAGCAACTCGTCGAACGAATCATCGAGGCAATATCGAAGGCACTGACAGACCAGGAATCGACCGAGCTGAGCATCGCGACGCCACTGCAGCGACTGTTGGCAATCCATCAAGCCGTTATCAACCAAGGGGTGGATCGACCCGATAGCCCACTTTCTCGATCCTCGCTCTTTACCGGTACTCGATTGGATGCAAGCCTTGGCAGCCAGCTACGCAAAGAGATCGCGACATGCGATCGAGTCGATATCTTGTGTTCTTTCATCAAGTGGAGTGGTTTGCGAGTCCTGTTGGACAACCTAAGCGAACTTGCCAAGCGCTCCGGCGGCAACGGGCCCGTGATTCGTGTGATCACGACCAGCTACATGGGAGCGACCGATCCCAAAGCGATCGAGATGCTAAGGCAACTGGCTCGAACGGAGGTTCGGGTCAGTTACGACACCAAGCGTACGCGCCTCCATGCGAAAGCCTACTTGTTCCATCGCAATACGGGTTTTAGCAGCGCCTACGTCGGTTCCGCAAATCTATCGAATGCCGCATTGTCCGAGGGGCTCGAATGGACGACCAAGATTAGCCAATACGAGTTGCCTTATCTTTGGGAAAAGGTAACAGGAACCTTTGAAACGTATTGGCAAGATGACGAGTTCCAACGCTACGACGAGCAATCGGAGCCGCGATTACGAGACGCGATTCAGCGGGAGCGCCAAGTTTCCTTGTCAGCCGCACCAGCGATCCACTTCGACTTACGTCCGTTTCCATTCCAAGAGGAAATTCTCGACCTGATCGCCGCCGAGCGTGAAGTGCAGAACAAGCATCGACATCTAGTCGTAGCAGCCACCGGTACCGGCAAGACGATGATCGCTGCGTTCGATTACGCCCGCGTCGCGAAGGAGATGGGCCGCAAGCCTCGACTTCTATTCATCGCACACCGAAAGGAGATACTCAACCAAGCCTTAGCATCGTTTCGATGCGTCATCAGGGATCAAAATTTTGGGGATTTGTTGGTCGACGGGCACGAACCAACCCAGCGCGATCATCTGTTTTGCTCGATCCAAAGCTACAACGCTCGAAACCTGATCGCGGAACCTTCGGATCGCTTCGAGTACATTGTCGTGGATGAGTTCCATCATGCGGCGGCTCCGAGTTATCAAGCGTTACTCGGTCATTCGCAACCAAGGATTTTGCTGGGTTTGACGGCCACTCCAGAGCGATCGGACCAACTGGACGTATTGAGTTGGTTTGGAGGGCGAAGCAGCGCTGAGATCCGCCTACCCGATGCGATCAACCGCCGATTGCTGTGTCCCTTCCAATACTTCGGTGTAGCGGATTCGGTGGATCTCGATAGCCTCGATTGGCAGCGCGGAGGGTATCGGGTTGACGACTTGAATCGGCTATACACTGGCAACGATGTCCGTGCAAAACTGATCTTTGAAAAGCTATGTGAAACGGTTTTGAATCCAACTGAAGTGCGAGGGTTGGCGTTTTGCGTAAGTATCGCCCACGCGGAGTTCATGGCGAGAATTTTCAACGAGAACGGATTGCCATCGATCGCGCTTTCATCACAGTCGTCGGAGGAACAACGGACCACGGCCCAGCAAAAGCTGCGGGATCGATCAGTCAACTTTATCTTTGTCGTGGATCTGTACAACGAAGGGGTAGATATTCCCGAAGTCGACACGGTACTTTTCCTAAGGCCCACAGAGAGCTTGACCGTATTTTTGCAGCAGCTTGGACGAGGTTTGCGGCTTCATCCGGATAAAGAGTGTCTGACGGTGTTGGACTTCATCGGAGCCCAGCGAAAAGAGTTTCGGTTCGCGAGCCGATTCCGGGCCTTGAGTGGAAAGCCGACGGCGAAGTTGGATGAAGAGATCGAGTCGTGTTTCCCGCATTTGCCCAGTGGCTGTGTGATCAAGTTAGAGCGGGTGGCCCAGCAGCGGGTTCTTGCGAATGTTCGAGAGTCGATCCAATTGTATCGTCCAAGGATGGTCGCCGCTTTGAGAGATTTGAATCAATATCTAGGTCGGGTGCCGACGATCCAAGACGCCCTCGAGTACTTTGACACGACGCTCGATGAGTTGCTCAAGCGTGGGTTGTGGTCACGGCTGTTGGCTGCGTCCGGGATAGGCGATTCCGTAGAGGCTCCCGACGAGGAGCAACTAAGTAAGGGCGTACGTCGAGCGAGTCACATCAACTGCCCTCGTCAGATCCGTGCATTGATGGACTATCTTTCGACGCCTGACCAGTTTGCATCGTATCGAGAGCCAACCATCGTGGAGATGTTGCATACAGCGCTGTGGGGAACGAATGTTGGAGAATGGTCGCTTGATCAGGTCAAGCGTCGGCTCTTGGACAATCCATCGGTGATTAGAGACCTTCAGTCGGTATTGGAGTATCGATTGAATCATTCGCTACAGTCCAAGATTCCGGTTTCCTCCCAGTTGGATCCGTTGTCGATCCATGCATCGTACACGCGCGACGAGATCTTGGTCGCGTTAGGTCACTGGAGTTTCGAGCGGCGTCCGAGTCAGCGCGAGGGTGTGTTGCATTTGAAGGATCGCAAGATGGATGTGTTTTTTGTGACCTTACAGAAATCCGAGGACGAGTATTCTCCGACGACGATGTACGAGGATTATTTGATTTCGCATGATTTGTTTCACTGGCAGACGCAGAGCAACACGTCGGAGCAATCGACGACCGGGCAGCGATACATACGGCATGGAGAGTTGGGATACACGCCACTTTTGTTTGTCCGAGAGACCAAGAATCTACCGTCAGGTTTATCGGCACCGTATTACTTCCTTGGACCGTGCCAGTACGTCAGCCACAGCGGCAGTCGACCGATTAGCATCACATGGAGACTGACGCATCCGGTACCGGCGGGGCTCTATCGAGCGATGGCGAGGCAGATTGCAGTGTAGGGAGTAGGGCGAACCAAGCGTGTTAAAAACGGAAGACGTGGGGTTTCATGCCCCTGGCAGATGCTGCTAATCACAGCCTGATAATTGTGCATCCCCGGAAAAAAAGAGCGATTTGCCCAATGCATGGCATTGAATAAACCAGGGGCGGCATCCACTTAGCCAAAATGTTTCCTGACCCGTTAGAATGTTCAATCTCATTGAGAAACATACCGATGCCCGCCTGCATGCCATCTACGGCCGTAATCCATCATGACCAAAAAACGACTCATTCTTTTCTTCGACGGCACTTGGATGAATGTGGCCAATGAAACCAATGTCTATCTGCTCGCCAAAAAAGTCTGCTCCTTTGACAATCAAGGGATGAGGCAGAAGTTCTTTTATTCCCCAGGTGTTGGCACCAATACGCTTAGTCGCATTCCTGGAGGAGTTGCGGGATTTGGCTTAAACGAGAACCTACTCAATGGTTACGAATGGCTCTGCCAAAACTACGATGACGGAGACGAGATTTGGATCTTCGGCTTCAGTCGTGGCGCTTACACCGCTCGCTCGCTCTCCGGGATGATCCGCAAAAGCGGCTTACTTTACATCACGAATGACGCAACCCTCGATCAAGCACTTTCGAATTACAGAACCAAAGACAACGATAAAGAAGCGACTGAGTTTCGCTTTCGGTTCAGTCGAGAAGTAAGGATCCATTTTCTAGGTGTATGGGACACCGTCGGTGCACTTGGTATCCCATACTTTCGGTTGATGAACCGAAATCTGCAATGGCACGATACGCAACTATCAGGTATCGTCGAACGAGCTTACCATGCCATGGCAATCGATGAACATCGAGAAATCTTTTCTTCAACTCCATGGGTTAACCCGACTAAGGCCTCTCCACGGGAACCTGCACCTCGAATGCATTTGAACAAGGCTCACGAAGATTATGGAAAGTTACCAGATGGCAGGATCGTCGAGCAAAGGTGGTTCGTTGGTTCCCACGGGGATGTCGGCGGAGGATGCGAAAATTCAAAACTAGCGCAGATACCTCTCGCTTGGATGGAGTCGCAAGCAGTCAAAGCTGGATTGCAACTAAGAACAAGGTGTCAGATACCTGATAACGCTTATATGGATCCAATCTACCCATCCTATGAAAGGTTCGGTAATGGCGTCTATCAGTTTGTACGAAGCCTACCACTAGTGGGTAAAGGTCGATACCATCGACTTGTTGTCACCGATTCGGCAATGACTCAGGTTACCAATCCGTGCTTGGACCCAAGCGTCTTGGATCGCTGGAACAACGATCAGACTTATCGACCTAAGGGACTAGGCGACATCCAACACCACGCAGTTCTACCTTGGAACCTGGCTCCTGAAGATCGCTGATTATTTCCATCTTTGCTGCACCTCAATTTGGTAGGGTAGAAATCATCCGGCCCGACGCTGACTCGTGGTCGGATAGCAACCGCCGAGCGATCAAAGGACAATCGAATTCTGATGGCTACCATGCCCTGGTACGATTCTCGGGCCTCGCGAACTTTTCGCGAGCAAGCGAGATCGCTTGATGTAGCTTATCCTCAAGCAATTCTTGGGAGGGCAACTCGATGAGGTACCGCGAAACGTGAATATTGCTATTTTCTAATCGAAGTAGCTCCACATTCTCTCCGACCCTTTCGGGCCTGAAAAACGAGCGAAGTTTGAAGTGTGAGTTTTGAAGTGCGAAAGCGTAAGGCGGGGTAAACAACTAGGACTTGGCTGTTTCCCCTAAAGCCTAATGCCTAAAGTCTAAAGCCTGCTCCTGGTGGGTTTCGCGGTCCGGTTGGTTGGGCCGTTTTATGATCGAGGCATCAGTGGTTGGCATAAGAGTCATCAATGAATGGAGTTGGGACCGCTTCACCACACCCTACGGGGGGCAGACGTCAGGCGTCAGGCTTCAGACGTCAGGGAACAGCCAAACAGCCGAACGATTGAGGACAATCGTTCAACAATCAGCAGCCAAGCGATTGAGGACTCAGTTTTAAGCAGAATATCCGATAGCTTATCCAATGAAAGCGTTGGTTAAGTCCTGCGAAAATTCTGATGCGTCGCAATGTCGCTTGGATCGGTCGCTATGAAGTGCACGTTGGCAAATCGGCTCGAGCCTCTTGGCAAGCTTTCGATGAGCTCGTCCCGTAAATCGCAACTTGCCTTTTCCTGGTGGTCCTTTGCGTGACGCAAGCAGGTTGATGAAATCCGTGTGCCCGACTGAGTCTTTGTAATCACCCATATTGGGTGGATTTCCATAAAGAATGTAATAAAGGATCCCACCTAACCCGAAAATGTCTGTCTCCACGGACAACTCCCCAAGACGAGAGGGATTGCTCTGTTCTGGGGCCATATAAAACGGCACGCCGCTGATCATCCCAGGAGTCCCAAGTTGTTCCTCCGTTGGGTCGTTTGCTGCAATCTGCCTTTGTAGGTTTTGTTGAAGATACACCTCTTGTAGAGGCTGTGAGATCAGCACATGGCTTGGTGACAACGACAAATGCAATAGATTGTTGGCGTGTAGAAAACTCAAAGCACCGCAGATCTGCTGAAGAAATCTTATTTGTTGCGGAAACGTTGATTCTGAGGTACTGTCCCTAAAGTCCTTCAGGCTTATCATTTTTAGATAGGGGATGGTAAAGAACGGCTTGTCATCCGATGTACAGTTAAAGTCGTAGATCGGCACGAGGTTTTGGTGCCTCAATCGGGCTTGCGATTGGACTCCGGATATGAATCGCTCGTTGTCCTCGGGTCGGTATGGGATATTCATGATCACTTCCCGCTGCATGAGTCGATCCAAGGCGAGCCAACCGGCATGAGGTCCGTCCAACCACAATTGCTCTCCAATTTGATAACGATCTTCAAAGCTGATTGTCTGAGTTGATGGCTTGCTTTCCATGGGGATTCCGAGGGGTTTCAAGATCCTGGCGACTCGTGGAGTAGATTTCGGTTCGAGTGCAGGATGAAGAATAATATAGTCTTTCGCGTGTAGGCAAATAGCAGGCTTTAGGCTACAGGCTACAGGCCAAAGGCTACAGGGGAACAGCCAAACAGCCGAACGATTGAGGACAATCGTTCAACAAATTTTCCATCAGCGTCTGGTCAGTGTTCATTAGCGGTTCTGTGGTTTTATCAGCGGTTGAACGCGTACCCGAGCTCCCTGGTGGGTTTCGCGGTCCGGTTGGTTGGGCCGAGTTAGGATCGAGGAATAAGTGGTTGGCAGAAGAGTCCGCAATGAATGGAGTTGGGACCGCTTCACCACACCCTACGGGGAGCAGGCGTCAGGCGTCAGGCTTCAGACGTCAGGGAACAGCCAAACAGCCTTACGCGCGGTCGCCCCCCTCAACCCCCCCGCCCCTTACTCCCCCCGGCCAAAACCCCGGGTGGAGAAGGGGTGCCAAGCGGATGTGAGATGTGCGAGGTTTGAAGTTGGAAGTGGGAAAGCGTAAGGCGGGGTACCCAACCATGTCTTGGATGTTCCCCTAAAGCCTAACGCCTGAAGCCTAAAGCCTGCTCCACGGTGGGTTTCGCGGTCCGGTTGGTTGGGCCGTGTGATGATTGAGGCGTGCGTGGTTGGCATACGAGTCCGCAATGAATGGAGTTTGGACCGCTTCACCACACACTGCCAACAGCCAAACAGCCGAACGATTGAGGACAATCGTTCAACACTCGAGAGCCGAGCGATTGAGAAGAATCGCTTTAGGATGGCTCTCTTTCCGTGGTGCGATCCTTGAGCCTTGAGAGCCTTTCGCGTGCAAGCGAGATTGCTTGATGGAGCTTCTGCTCAAGCAACTCTTGAGAGGGCAACTCAGTGAGGTACCGCGAAACGCGTATGTTACTATCCTCCAATTGCAATAACTCGACATGCTCCTGCGTCTTATCCGCACAAAGGATCAATCCAATCGGGGTCTTCTCCCCAGATTGCATCTCATGCCTCTCTAACCATCGAAGGTACAATTCCATTTGCCCCTTATCGGCAGCATTGAACTTGCCGAGCTTTAACTCGATCGCAACCAGACAACGTAAACGCCGATGGTAGAAAAGGAGATCCAAGTAGTAATCCTCATTGTCGACCACGATGCGTTTCTGCCGAGCAACAAACGCAAAGTCGGTACCAAGTTCCAGAATAAATGACTCCAACTCACGTAGAATCGCTTGCTCGACATCCTTCTCGGAGTGCAACCCACTGAGCCCTAAAAAATCCAGGAAATACGGGTCGCGAAAGACCATGTCCGGGGTCAAGCGATCCTCATCTCGCAGTGCGGCGATGTCACCAGCAATCATCTCCTCTGACTTCTTGGCCACAGCAGTTCGTTCATACAAAAGATGCCCGATTTTGCGTCGCAGCGTGCGAACACTCCAACGCTCGATGCGGCACATCTCGGTGTAAAACTCGCGTTTTAGTGAAGTTTCGAGAGGAATTAATTCAACGAAATGACTCCAGCTCAATTGTCGCGACAGCGTCGCGACAATGTCAGCGTCTGGAAAAACCTCAGCAAATTGCATCATTCTCCACAGGGCCTTTTCAGTGAAACCCTTGCCATACTCGGCAGTCAATTTTCCAGACAATATCTGGAGAACCTCCTTCCCGTACTCTGCCCGTTGATTCCCAAGCACATCCTCTCGAATTCGCTTGCCTATTCGCCAATACATGATCACCAGGGTAGAATTGACCGCCTGGGCCGTCTGTTCTCGGGCTGCTTCTATCACCTTCCGAATGTCGCCTAGCAAATTGGGAGTCGCCTGCCCAATATCCTCCACCTTAGCCAATGACGTTTTTGGTCGTTTCGCTTTAGCCACGATGCGCCTCTCCTTCGCTCAACAATAGCCCCCAGGGATACCCTAACTCCATTTACAAACATTTGCTCTACGGTCGCAATCCGGGGGAAACGCCGCAACCGGTTGGCCAGTATCCAGACGGCTCGTGACACCTCTGGTCACTCACTTGCGTTTTTCTTCGAAAACTATTCTCGCGCTTACTTAGCTCGCATGCTAAGCAGCCGAGCGATTGAGGACGGGTGAGGCTTTAGACTTTAGACTTTAGGCTTTAGCAAACAGCCAAGCAGCCAAACAGCCGAACGATTGAGGACAATCGTTCAACAATTCTTCCATCAGCGTCTAGTCAGTGTTCATTAGTGGTTCTGTGGATTTATCAGCGGTTGATCGCGTACCCGAGTTCTCTGGTGGGTTTCGCGGTCCGGCGGGTTGGGCCGTGTTATGTTAGAGGCGTGAGTGGTTGCCACGCGGTTTCGGAATCAATCGAGTTTGGACCGCTGCACCGCACCCTACGGGGGGCAGGCTTCAGGGAGCAGCCAAACAGCCGAACGATTGAGGACAATCGTTCAACAATCAGAAGCCAAGCGATTGAGGACAGTCGTTCAACAATCAGAAGCCGAACGATTGAGGACAATCGTTCAACACTTCTTCCATCAGCGTCTAGTCAGTGTTCATTAGTGGTTCTGTGGTTTAATCAGCGGTTGAGCGCGTACCCAGGCTCCCTGGTGGGTTTCGCCACACCCTACGCAACTTTTCGGTAAACTCCCAAGCCCCACCGGGAACTACGGATGCCAATTGGAATCTAAGCGATTATTCGAAATCTTTGTTCTATCGTGGGTGGGAGTCTCCTCGGTTGACACAATCAAAAAACACAACCAACGCCGTCCTTGTTCCTGCTGTTCTTATCGGTTGTCTTGATCAAGCAGGACTCACACACCGAAATCTGTGGCTGGCCAATTTTACCGACGTCTCTCTCCGTGGCTCGGTAGCTGACGAATGGCTTGTCGTATCCCCCCAAGAAGTCTCGGTGTTGGAGAAATCAAAAGACAATTCTGGCGAGCCATCCGCCAAGTTGCTCCGCTCGATCCCTTGGGCCGATATCAAATCGATACGAACCCAATCGGGGGTCGGTAGCGGAACCCTTCAAGTGCGTGTCGGTGATGACTGGATCGACCTTGTTCGCTTCTCAAACGCCTATGCAACACGGTTTCACAAAATCTCCCGCTTGATGGAGAAAATGAGGGAATTCCCCGAAACCTGGGCCGACGATCTTTTCGCGGACTCCCAAGACCCCCATGCGAACAGCTTAGGCTTCGATGCCCCTCAATGCCCAAAATGCTCGCTGTATCTATCGAGCAAGGAGGAGAGTTGCCCTCGATGCATGCAAAAGGGACAGATCCTCCGCCGTGTCCACCAATTGCTACGCCCCTATCGACGTGGTGCGATCTTACTGTGCTTGCTAACCTTCGCAGGAGTAGTCGCCGAACTGATCCCTCCTAAACTCCAACAATACATGATCGATAACGTCTTGACCGGATCGGACCAAGGTGGCGACGCGCGGCAAGTCGACTTTCGGACCGCTCTGCTCTTGATCGTCCTAGCCTTAGCGGCTTCCCGGGTCCTGCTCTCCTTTGTAGCCGTATTCAAAGGCAAGCTCGCCACCCTCATCGGCACAGGCTTAACCCGCACGCTCCGAGCTGAAATGGTCCGCAAACTCCAAAGCCTTGCCATCGTCTACTACGACCGCCATCAAGTCGGCTCGATGCTCGGACGCGTGGCTCATGACTCGGAAGCTATGCATGGACTGATGTATCAGATCACGGGTGGATTCTTGCTTCAAATCGCCCAACTGATCGGCGTCGGTGCGATGCTCGTTTGGATTAACCCAAAGCTCGCCCTCTTTACGTTGATCCCAGTTCCCCTCGTCATCCTAGGTACATCGATCTTTTGGAAGAAAGTTTATCCTCGATATTACCGTCTCTGGGACGCCTCCTCGAAACAGATCTCCGTGCTCAGCGGAATGCTTACGGGTATCCGAGTCGTGAAAGCGTTTTCGCAAGAGGATCGGGAGTACGAACGCTTTTCAAAAACCAGCGAAGAGCTCAGAGATTGGCGACTCTGGGTAGAAAATGCCAACGCTTGGTATTCGGCTGCCATGTCGATCGTCTTTAGCCTCGGTGGCTTGATCGTTTGGTATGTCGGAGGCCGCGATGTGATCGGCAGTTCGATGAGCCTTGGTGAACTGATCGCCTTCCTGGCCTACCTGGGAATGTTCTACGCCCCACTGAGCGCGCTGTCGAACTTCACCTCCTGGTTGACGAGCTTCTTGACCGGTAGCAAGCGCGTATTGGAACTTCTTGACACACCACTGACGGTCATGGAGCCAAAGAACCCCGTCAACTGGGAAGTTGCCAAGGGCGAAATTCGCTTCGAAGAAGTCACCTTCGGCTACGATCGCAATCAACCGGTTCTCAAGAACATCAGCTTTGACGTTCAAGCCGGGGAGATGGTCGGAATCGTTGGCCGATCTGGTTCGGGCAAGTCGACAATGGTCAATCTGCTTGGCCGTTTCTACGATGTGCAAGAAGGAAAGATCTTGGTCGATGGATTCGACATTCGAGATCTCTCAAGCCAACAGCTTCGGGAGCGACTTGGAATCGTCTTTCAAGAGTCCTACATGTTCCGAGGCACGATTTGGCGCAACCTGAGTTTCGGAAAACCGACAGCAACGGTCGAGCAGGGATTGGCCGCAGCCAAGGCTGCCGGTGCCCACGACTTCATTTGCCGACAACAACTCGGCTATGAAACACTACTCGGTGAAAATGGATCAGGCCTCTCGGGTGGAGAAAAGCAACGCTTGTCGATCGCCCGTACTCTGTTGTACGATCCGAAGATATTGGTGCTCGATGAAGCGACCAGCAATATCGATGCAGAAGCTGAAAAGAGCATCCAAGACGCTTTGAAGGTGCTCATCCGAGGCCGCACAACCTTAGCCATCGCGCACCGATTGTCGACACTTCGAAACGCCGATCGCATCATCGTGTTCGATCAAGGTCGATTGATTGAACAAGGCACCCATGCAGAGCTCCTTGCCCTCGACGGAACTTATGCGAGACTTGTCCGAATTCAAACGTCAGTGAGCAAAAACCCGGATGTCGACAAATTGATCCATACGGCTGCTGAGTTAGAAAAGGAAAACAAAGCCACCGCAAGCAAAAAAGCAAGCGGGAAAAATGCTAGTGGCTCATCCAAGGATACGGAATCGACTGTTTCGGTATTGGAACGACCGAGCAAAGCCACGGAGAACGAGGATACCGATACCCAGGAAGATTTCGATCGAGACGAATCCTCGGACACCGACCCAATCGATGCTCTGGTGGATCCAGATGCCAGCGCCGAAGCCAGCACTGCACCGACGCTACGTTGGTTAGAGCCCGAGGCTTGTGAGTTCCGCAAAGGGAACCACGATCGAATCGAACTTTGGATCGACGGAACTCTCCATGCCGCCTCGGTCTTCGTGGTGAAAACCTTCCCTTCGAAATATCCTCAAGGATACTTGAGCGTACGAAGCTGGAAAGACAATGGTGAGGAGTTCGAGTGTGGAATGATACGCGATCTCAATGAATGGGGGATAGAGAATCGCACATGGATCGATGAACTTATCGATCGGCGGTATTTGCTGCGTAGGATCCTACGCGTTAGAAAAAATCAGTTAGAATCCGGCTACCTCAACTTGGAAGTTGAGACCGACCGGGGGCCTAGCGTCTTTACGATGCGTTGGACTCAAGGTCAGGCGCTCGATTACAGCGACAGCGGCAAACTGCTGATCGATACCTGCGAAAACCGCTATGTGGTCGAAGATGTCGATGCCCTGCCTGCTGAAGATCGAGAGCGATTCCTACAGTACATTTATTGGTAGTGCTCGACCTAGGACCGTATCATGATTGCTCGTTATCGGTATTGGTTATCCGCTGTTATTTGTTTGAGTTTGGTTGGTTGCCAACTGGGTTTAGCTCAGGATAAAGCGGCCAAGGACTCAGAGCGTCGATCGCTCGGCACGGGCGATTCGCACCGTAAAACACCTTTGCCCAGGGCTACGCCGGAATCCCAGGGTGTCTCATCGAAAGCGATTGCGGATTTCATTCAGGCTGCTGACGAGAAGGTCAGCTCGATGCATAGCTTGATGATCCTCAGGCATGGCAAGGTGATTGCGGAGGCATGGTGGGCTCCCGAGACTGCTGATAAGCCGCATGTTTTATGGTCGTTGAGTAAATCGTTTACATCGACAGCCGTGGGACTTGCGGTTCAAGAAGGCAAGCTGTCGATCGAGGATCGAGTCGTCAGTTTTTTCCCAGAGGACCTACCAGCCGAATCGGTCGAGAACCTCCGGAACATGAGAGTCAAAGACTTGCTGACGATGTCCACCGGACACGCCGATGAACCGAATGTCAGGCAGTCGCAAGATTGGATCAAGAGTTTCTTGGCCCATCCGGTTCCCCATGCACCCGGCAGTTTTTTCCGATACAACACGCCAGCGACGTTCATGCAATCAGCGATTGTCCAAAAGGTCACTGGCCAGACCGTGGTCGAATATCTTCAGACACGGCTCTTTGATCCGCTTGGGATTGATCCACCCCGCTGGGACAAAAATCCACAAGGCATCTCACTTGGAGGGTATGGACTATTCTTAAGGACCGAAGAGATCGCCAAATTTGGTCAGCTATATCTCCAAAAGGGTATCTGGCAAGGAAAGCAATTGATCCCTGCCGATTGGGTCGATTTGGCGACAAGCAAGCAAGTATCGAATGGGATTAATCCATCGAGCGATTGGAATCAAGGGTACGGGTTCCAGTTTTGGCGATGCCGGCACAACGCTTTTCGAGGCGACGGCAAAGACGGTCAGTTTTGCATTGTCATGCCCGATCAGGATGCCGTCGTGGTGATGACTGCAAATACGGCCAACATGCAGGCTCAGTTGAGCCTCGTTTGGGATCACTTGCTCGGCGGATTCCACAGAGAGGCTCTGGCCGAAGATTCAAAGAGCCAGGAGGTTCTCTCTGGATTGTGTAAAAATCTTAAAGCGGCTCGATAGAGGGTTCCTATTGGAACTGCTTTCGTTGATAAGGGTACTTTTTTGTTATTCAGGTATTTTTGTGGGTGGCTCGGAGTGTATTTTATTCAATGAGCCTACCACTGGCTTTATGCCAGTGGAGGCGTAACTTAAAGCTACAGGTGCATAAAATGCAGTATCATGGCCTGCTTGCCCCGGCTCGTCTTCCCGCCAGTTGGCGGGAAGACGAGCCGGGGCAAGCAGTTAGTTAGATTCTCTCCTTTTGTAGCCGCAAGTCATGGCCCCACCGGCGTGAAGCCGAATGGTGGCCTGTGAAGTTTTATCCACAATAATTCCTGAAGATCCCTTTTGTTTCAGGACGGTTTAATTTATTGTACACTTACTTGTCCTTATCTTATCTTTTCAGCCGGTTCACTAGGGTCTTTCTCGATGACTCTAACTCATGATTTGCTTTTGATTACTTCGTTCGATATCGATCGATCCGGACTTGCGTCGATCGTCGATGCATCGATGCGGTTCAAGCTCCACATGCTGAGACCCAATCGCATCATCCCAAGTTTATTTGAGGGGATCGATGCAAGCCCGGTGGGACTGATCGATGCGGAGCTTTTCGATACAGATCCCATCAATGTTGCTGGCGAGTTGTCTAGTTTTCGGCCTGGCATTCCGATCTTGTTTTTAGCGAGATCCGAATCCCCTCAATTGTTCCTTCGCGGTGTGCAGCGTGGAGTGTTGGGGATTGTTCAAAAGACCGATAGGCCTGATGAGATATTGCGGAAGCTCGATGCAGCAGTGCAGAGACAGAATCTTTGGAACAAGGAGGAGATAAGACGTTATCAAGCTTGTTTCTCGACAGCACCCGCAATTCCCGGTCTGGACGTACCGTTTACCCTCAGGGAATCGGACGTGTTGGGCAAACTGGCGACGGGACTTACCAATAGACGAATCGCAGAAGAGCTCGGGATCAGCTACGAAACGGTCAAAGAGCACGTCCAGCATATCTTGCGAAAGGTTGGAGTGACGGATCGAACGCAAGCGGCCGTATGGGCGGTGCGAAATCGTCTGTTTTGATACCGTCTAGCCACCTACATCCGTGGCGCGGGTTTCTTCGAGTGCTTCCCGCCACAGGGCGATTGCGTCTTCTTGAAGTCTCGCACCGATTTGACTGATGACTTTGGAGCACAGGAAGTTTGCGCCACGAGCAGCGATCGCCGCATCGTATCCATGGGTGATACCAAAAAGGAATGCACCGGCAAACATATCACCCGCTCCGGTTAGGTCTTTAGGGTGACAAGCGAATGCGGGAACATGAGCCTCTTGGCCTTCGAATCGAACGAAAGCTCCGTTTGGTCCATCGGTCAATACGCAATGGGGAACGATCTCCTTGAGCGCCACGAACGCATCGGATGTGGTCTCCTTACCAGTAACGGAAAGGGATTCCGGACCATTGCAGAAAAGTAAGTCGGTGTGTTTGAGGGCTTCTCGGAACGCATCGCCGAAGACTTGAGGGACGAACTGCTCGGAACATGTAACGGCGACTTTCGTACCATGCTTCTTGGCCAATTCAATCGATTTGCGGATCGCATGTTGGCCGGTGTTTGGATTGGCAAACATGTATCCTTCGATGAACAACCAAGTGGATTGGGAAATGCGTTCTTCATCGACATGTTTGTCCGATAGGTGACTGGCAACTCCCAGGCATGTGCGCATGGTGCGCTCGGCATCGGGAGTGATGATGGCAACACAGGTTCCGGTGCTCTCGCCGACGATCACCGGATTGCCCATGTTGATCCGCAGATCCTTGAACTCTTCAACGTAATGGAGTCCATAACGATCGTCTCCGACACAACCGATATAGGCTCCTTGTGCTCCGAGTTGGGAGGCTGCGATAATCGAGTTGGCGACCGAACCACCGCTAACCAATTGCAGTTCGTGGCTCCCCTTGGCAAATCGATTCAGCAGGGTTTTCTGATCTTCGATTTCCACCAGTCGCATGGTTCCACGTTCGTAGCCCATCGCAACAAATTCAGACTCGTCGACTTGCAAAAAGATATCAACGATCGCATTGCCCAAACCACAAATGTCGTAACGCTTCATCGAACCCTATCCCCCGATTTGATACATCGCCCTCTCGGGCGGTTGAAAATTGGTTTCCGAGATACCGTGCGAAGCGTACTTGTTGGCAACGCACCGTTTGGCAATCGCAAGAATCGCTTCGTCGGAACACGGACTGTCTCCCTCGGACGGTTCCAAGGTGCTTTTCACATCCCATTCTTCCCGGCCGAAAAGGCAGTTTCGGAACTTACCGTCAGCCGTCAATCGCAAACGATTGCAACTCGAACAGAAAGGCTCGGAAACGGGTGAGATAAAGCCGATGCCGCCGATCCGATCCTGGAAAAGGTAATCTTTGGCTGGCTGTGAGGGATCTGTGTTTTCCGAGGGAATCAGTGGTCCAAAGGACTCCTCAACCATTTGGCGAATTTCGCTTCCTGTGACGACCTGAGATTGACTCCAAGCCCGATTGGCATCTAGGGGCATGAATTCAATAAACCGAATGACGACACCGAGTTTTCGGGCGTACTGGATCAATGGGAGACAGTCATCGAGATTAATATCCCTCAGGAGCAAGGCGTTGATACGAACCTTGAGCGGACTTTCGACGGCCGCTTGGATCCCCTCCAAGACCCGATCCAATCCATCGCGACGGGATATTTGGCGAAACGCTGGTTCTCGCAAGGTATCCAAGGAAAGATTGATGTGTGTCAAACCCGCGTGAACCAATCGATCGAGTTGGCCGGCCAAGAGCATCCCATTGGTAGTGAGTGCGATTTGCTTAAGGCCATCGCATTGAGCTAACAAGGCCACTAAGTCCCATAACTGGGGCCTCATGAGCGGTTCGCCTCCGGTCAATCGAACCTTGTTAATCCCAGCTCTCGATAATACGCTCACGACCCGCTGTATCGAAGGAAAGCTCAGCAGTTGATTTTGGGGCAAAAAGCTGGCGACCGATTCGGGCATGCAGTATCTGCAACGGATGTTACACGCGTCGGTAACCGATACTCGCAGCGAGGTATGCACTCGCCCAAAGCGATCGATTAAAGGTGATTCAGGGTTGTGTGACTCCATAGCTAGGTTTGCTTGAGAGCAAGGGGCAAGCGGCATTACAGTAGATGCTTGGCTTTCACTTCAAGGTATCGATTGACCAATGGAGCTGTCAATTGATCTGGAAAAGCGTCGACCACTAAAGCTCCATTGTCGGATATTTTTTGCAAGACCTCATGCCTCCAGAGGAGCAAACTTGCAGCTGCACCGCTTCGATAAAGAACGGACTCCTCGAGGGCTGGGTTATCCGCAATCTCGAAAACGCTTCGGTCTCGCATCAAACACAGAACCGGCAAATGCCTTGGCATGAGTGTTGATAGGTACCCAGTGATTTGGGTCGAGCTGATGTCGTCGATGACGTTGGAAATCAGGATCACCAAAGTTCGCCTTCGGCAGTGATTGGAGATATAAAGAAACGCTTCGTCAAAGTTCGACTGCGTGAATTGGGGGAAGCGGTCGAAAAGGCCGTGAAGCATGTGGTTCATCTGCCGTGGCCCGCCTCGTACAGGAACGTACTTTTCAACCTTGTCCGAAAAACAAAGCAAACCGACCGAGTCCCCTTGGTTCAAGGCGACGTAGCTCATCATCAAAATGGAGTTCATCGCATAGTCGAGCATACTCAAGCCCTTGTACTCGTTGGTCATCAAACGACCACAATCGAGCATAAATACGATGCGTTGGCTTTGATCTTGTTGGAACTGCTTGACGGTCAGTTTTTGCCTTCGAGCCGTCGCCCGCCAATCAATATGTTTGTAGTTGTCGTCTAGGTTGTAATCTCGTAGTCGCTCAAAATTGTTGTCTTGGCCCGCTTTACGGGTTTTGCGCACTCCGATGAGACTCAGCCGATTGGTTCTGGCCAAATGCGCATATTCCTGCAATTGCTGCATATCAGGATAGACCAAGAACTCTGACTTGCAGGGGCGGGAGACCATCCGTTGCCAAAATCCAATCCTGCTCAGCAATCTAAGATAAATGCTCTCGAATTGGAAAACTCCACGACGCGTGGGTGTGAGCGTGTATTCGAGCTCCAATCTCTTTCGCGGATCCAACACGGCGTCTTGGGATTCAGGGCTAGCCTCCATGCTGCTAGGTAAATCATCCTTAACCGAAAGCCGATGGGTCCTGCGACCAAGGTTCTCGACAAAAAGCTTGACCGAATGATGGCCTCCGAGAGACCCGCTACGAATCATCTTGCGGTAAACGCGGATCCCCGAGGGTGAGGTGATCGTCAGCAGGTCGATCAGCAGCAATCCGATTGCTAGAAGATCGATCAAAATCAGGAAATAAATCAAGAGATTGGCGCTAAACTGCAATGTCCAAAGGACTCTTGACTTGCCCGATGGATCTAACATCTGGGCCAATGGAGGAGCGGCAACCATCAAGACAGAGAGAGCGAGCAACGGAAGCAGAAGTCTTACAGCTAAACGCGTTGGATAAATGCGCCACACAAAGGCCAAAAGAAGAAGTGGGGAAACGACAGCAATCAACCCCACCCATGGAGCCCAGAAAAGATACCGGCCGATCAGATCGTATAGAGGTGCCTGTGGCTCCATCGATTCTCTAAGTCCTTGGTACTTCGATGCTCTTGAGAAGTGTTCGCAACTCTTGATCGATCCCCAAGCCTTCGACCTCCGCTTCTGCACCCAACACTACGCGATGCCTCAGGGCGGGTATGACGATCTCTGTGACGTCGTCCGGCACGGCATAATCGCGTCCCCGAAACGCAGCAAGCGCCCTGGCACCTTGAACAAGCGACAAGCCAGCTCTAGGCGAAGCACCTATGTGGAAAGTAGGCCAATTCCGAGTGGCACGGACAATTCGGTTGATGTACTGCAATAGCTTTGGCTCAACGTTGATCTTCGATACCCGCTGGATAAGATTTAAGATGGTTTTCGAATCAGAAACATTCGCAACTTCGGTGGTAAGGTATTTATCCATATCGACCTTCTGCGAGTGCATCTGCAAAACCTTCGCCTCTTCCTCTTCACTGGGATACCCAACCATCGCTTTGAACATGAAGCGGTCGAGTTGAGCTTCAGGAAGCGAATAAGTTCCTTCGCTTTCCAAGGGGTTCTGGGTTGCAAAAACCAAAAACGGAGAAGGCACACTATGCGTCTGCCCATCGATCGTTACACGGGCTTCTTGCATGATCTCCAAAAGGGCCGCGTGCGTCTTTGCCGGAGATCGATTGATTTCGTCGGCCAAGAGCAATTGCGTGAAGACCGGACCTGGACGAAATCGAAAATCCTGCGTCTTCATGTCGAAGATCGGAGCCCCGGTCACATCCGAAGGCATCAAATCCGCAGTGAATTGAATGCGGCCAAATTGACAACCGATCACCCGACCCAGAGTCTTTACAAAGAGTGTTTTGCCAAGACCCGGTACTCCCTCGATCAGGACGTGCCCACCTGAAACCAGGGCAACCAAAGCCGTGGTAACGAGTTCGTCTTGTCCAACAAAAACCTTACCAATTTCCTGGCTGACCCGTTCAAAAAACGTCCTTACTTCGGAAACCGTTTGAGACAACCCTTCGAGAGATTCACCCTGGGGTTCGGACGCGTTCAAATCATTCATGTTGACAATACAAAGAAATTTTGGACCAGTAAGCAACCGAGTCGCTTGAAAAAAATCAAACGAACCAAATCCGAGCTTTAAAAACCATTTTACGTTATCCTGAGTTCCTTTGGGACTGACGCGGCCAAAATTTTGAGTCAATCCTTTGGAAACAAACCGTCAAAACCATGAGCTCGGACGCTACTGAATTGACCTTAATCTCTGCCAACCCGTTTGATTTATTTCCTGAGGCTTTCCAAGCTCGACTTGGTTGGCTGAGCGATCAAGTCGCCGTTGGTGTTGACTCTGTGGAGGTCTTCCGATGGCTCGGTAGCTACCCAACCCTTGGTATCCTCTCGTCGCATCCTTCGCGAAACGCCTTTAGAACCCCGCTATGGCAACAAGCTTTGGATTCCATACTCGAGCAGGCAAAACGATCCTCATCGGTCGTTCTCTATTCGCTCTCGGCTCCTTACGCCCAATCCATCGCCTTTGCCTGTTCTCAATTAGATATCCCTTCGGTGTCAGTGACCACTCGACCGGGGAATTTTGCGACCAAAAGCGCCGAGTCCATCGGATCCTCTCGTCGAATCGTTTTGGACTGTTCGGGAAAAATCGCTTCAGGCAAACTTCCACCGGATGATTTAGCCGTCGCAGTGTTGGCACGGCGGGTTGTTGGATTGAACGTTACACCAGGAGGAAAGACCGCAGCGATCCTAGAGCGCCTCCTGAGTTGCTCGCGGCACATTCCAGGTTGTGTATGGATAAGCGCGGAGTCCAAGCCAACGCGAGTCTTGGATGAGGCGCAAAAAAGGTGGAGCGATGCAGGAGCCGTGTTGTGGTTTCCCAAAACGATCGAATCTCGCGCGATAAACCCATGGGCTTGCCAACATCGAATCGTCCCTGCGAGTTTACAAATCCACGCAGGAATTTCCGAAAAACTTGCACAAAGCAACCGCTATCTGATTCATACCACCCGAGCTCGCCAATCGCTCTGGCCCGATCAATCCAATCTCGATTTGCTCGACGAAGCCTTTCGATTGGCATGGAACCCGAACCCAACGCCCATCGAGACACTTCTGAGAATCATCACCGAACAAAAACTTCTCGCGACCACTGCTCGCAAACGCGCAGAGATTCCATCGATCTCGTTTACTGCAAATCCTATCTCGATGCTATTAGGAATGAGAGCTTTTCAATCCCACCTTGCACGTTGGGACTGGGAACCTTACGGACTTGCGATCAAAACGGACTTCCTGGAACGATTGGGGGCTAGGCCTGTGCGTTACCTTGCGAAAAAACAAATCGAGTCGATGGAACCGGATCAACAAGCCTTCTGCCAACCGCTTGCGCAGAAAGAGGGCGATCGGGACTGGACCACCGAACGCGAATGGCGACTTGCTAACGACCTTAGGTTAGCGCACCTTCCAAGCGATGCGGCTTTTGTCTTTGTGGCTCGCGATTGCGAAGCACAAGCGATATCCCATCACTCGCGTTGGCCGGTCTACTCGGTCGAAAAACTATCTCTTTTGGGCGGTTAACTCGGCGATCATCTTCTCAGGTGAGCCGAGGGTTTGCATACGACCAACCCAATAATTCACATCATTGCTCGTGGCAAGCTTTCCGGTAAGGGTTTGAATAACCTGTTGGACATAAGCTTGATCGGTCGCATAACGTTCGCGAAATTGCGGGCTTGCCATGATCTTTGCGGCGACATCATTGAGCGTGTGCCCCTGTTGCATGTACTCTTGCCAAGCGATCAACTCACGGCTCGAGGGCTGCCTACCCAGTAGCGAAACGAAGACCTGATTGAGTGCATCGGTGTTAACCTGTCCAGGCAGCGATGGACTCGCGGGCAACGATGCGGTGACCACTCCACCGGTGGGTGTGGCCGCCGCGGTTGATACAGCGCGATCAAGCAACAAGTTGTATTGCTGATTGATCGCTTGGACTGGAACCAGCAATGGTTGCCGGAGCGTATAGAGAACCTGGTTGTTCCAACTGACAAGCGAGGTCAACTGGTACTGATCCGTAGGTGTCAGATAGCGCGGATCGATAAAGAGGTCGAACCGGAATGGACCGGTGCCTTCGGCTTTGAGAACCGCCTTGCCCCCTGCTACTTCATAGAAAGGTCGGGTTAGATTCTGAAGTTGCACTGTAAGTACTGAGCCTGGGGGGAGACTGCTGCGGTCGGCAATCGAGACGGTTCCACTTAATGAGGTCGCTGCCGATGCTAGCGTCACGACACTGGCTCGAAGTCCCTTGGTTCTTGAATCTTGGATCAGTAAAGGAACCCTACCTGAGCCATCTACATAGCGCTTGATTTCCTCTCCGATATCGACGACCCGACCGTCGAATTCTCCGATACGAGTCCCTGAGACAGCAATGATGTTGTCTCCAGGGATGATCCCAGCGACTTGAGCAGCACTGTTGGGCTCAACCGTTTGCACGATCGCACCAATATCAGTATTTCGCACGACCACTCCGAGTTTCCAAGGTCTAGTGGTTGGAACCAGTGTGGGTGCAACGGACGTAAAGCTTGGTGTTGCGACACCCGGGATGGGTGTCGTCGCAACTCCAGGTGTGGCTACAGAAACTCCTGATCCGTATCCGGGTGCAACTTTGGGAACGGCGGCGTTGAAGCCAAGCCAACTTTGCCCAAGCGCAGATGGAGCAACTGACAACAAGCAAGCAACGAACAACAATGCTGATCTCATCTCGATTTCTCCTTAAGAATGCTATGCATGGTGTTATCAACGCACCTGAGGGCCACTGATCCCATCGAGTTGTTTGCGGATGAAGGCTGGGTCGACAGGAAAGAACCCGGCTCTGATCGCCTCTAACTGTCCGTCGCGACTCAAAACATAACGCAAGATGCCTTCGCGCAAACCTTTGTCCGCTTTGGCCGTCTCTTTATCGATGATCAAGATCAAGGGTCTGACAAACGGGTACCGACCTGCAAGAAAATTCGCTTCGGTCGCTTCGATGGCCAAACCATTTAAAACCAACGGAACCGCCTTGACCGATGCGTTTGCCTCTCCGAATCCACTCAAAGCAACCCCATAGGTGTCAGCACCAACACCCTTGGTCACATCATGGTTGGTTTCGTGAACCTGAGCAGATTTGGCCAACTCGGCACCACCTGCTACCCATTGCTTGATGAATCCTGTTGTACCGCTGATGTCGCTACGGCTGTGGATGCGGATGGGCTGATCTGCCCACTGGCCTGTGACACCCAAGTCTCCCCACTTCTTCGCTTGGGGCTTATCAGAAGTTGCAGCGCGAAAGATCGATTCGATTTGCTCGGGGGTAACGCTGGTGATCGGATTATCGCGATGCACATAGAGCGCCAATGGATCAAGGGCGACGATGACCGACATCGGATCCTTACAATTCTTGCTCTTGAGCGCCGAGAGTTCCGTTTCAGTCAAAGGACGACTCGCACCGGCAATCACCGCAGGATTTTCAGAGATCTCTTGCAGAGCACTCTCAGTGCCGTCTTTTCCCTTGGTGAAGGTGACATCCGGATGGAACTTTTGGAATCGCTCTGACCAAGCTCGAGCCAACGATTGCATCGTAGTCGAGCCGGCGATCACTGCCGTTCCCTTGATCTCACCCTTTGCGTGATAAGGTTCCAGAGATTCGACCAATTGCATCAATGCCAGATGCTGACTGTTGTCCTGGGTGGCATTGCTTGGTGTATTGGCTGGTCCGCTAAGGGGTGTCGAAGGGGTGTTTTGGCCCAACGCTGAACGGACAAAAACACAATTATTAGACGACAAAGTGGCGATCGCAAACAATACGATCGCATGCAAACAAGATCTCATCGCTTCTCCTCCTGATTCGCATAGCTTCCTAAACTGAGCAGACGGCAAGAGTCTACAAAAACCCATCAGCCGTGAATAGGCGAGCCCCGAGCAGGATGGATGAAAAAGGACAAGAACGACGCTCCAAAGCGATCGCTGATGTGGAGAATTACTCAGTGGTTTTCGGGGCGAGTCTCAATCGAAGTGGACCTTTGATCGATTCCAAGTCGACTTCGTCGACATCGACCAGTTCGCCTCGCAATGTCACTTCGATCTGGCCATCGCGGGCCATGTCGGTGACAACTTCGCGAACTTGCGGCATCAACTGCCTCCACTTCGAACCAAATCCACGAGCCGCGTCGGTCGGACAAATGCTTTCCCCAGCCTTCATCTCCATGAGCAATCGAAAGATCTCATCGCGGATGTCGTTATTGCTGGCCGATTCGTGTTCCATCCATCGAGTTTTCATCAAGAACTCCGCGTCTAGGGCAAGATTTCCCGCTTCTTGAGCCAGTTTCCAAAGGTTTCCAAAGCGATCGGATCGATTGACCGATCGATCTGCTGGTACTCCTCGGGAAGCCCCGTATTGGCTCGCTGCATCAGATGGTTTAGCCCCTCGAGCACCACCATATCGGTCTTGAGGTTCATATTATGACTCACGATGCTTTCGAGCTTCTTGAGGTTCGCTTCGTAGAGCACCTGGGTGTCTTTTTCAGCCCAAACAGCAAGGACAGGGCAGTCGAACAATACCCAGTTTGAGGAGGGATCGTAAGCCAAGAAGTTTCGCATCCAAGGGGACTGGAGCCCTCGGAACTGCGCCGTGATCGCTTCGATGACGACCTTTTTGCGAGCGTCTTCTTCGGCACCTTTCACGGATTGCGAAAGCTGATTTAGGCTTTCCCAACGCTGCACAATCGCTTTTCGAACTTCACTCAAAGCCGATTCATCGTCGGATGGGTATCGCAGAGCGATTTGCTGAAGCTCGATCTGCAGTGCTTTGGCCGCCGCACGATCTTCTTCTCCGACCCCTTGAAGTTCGGCGATTCGATCGATTTGACTGCTAAGAATCTCTGTGCCTGGAAGGACTGGGGGGGCGACGAGAATCAGGAAGCCTACCTCGCGTTGCCAAGCGGCCACCATCGGTCCGATGATTCCACCTTCGCTGTGTCCTAACAATCCAACGCGGCTTCGATCCACACCGTCGATCTCGCGGGCAAATTGCCAAACGGCCATCGCATCATCGGCAAAGTCCAAGCTGGTTGCATTGACAAAATCGCCGGTGCTTTGTCCTACTCCTCGATCGTCATACCGCAACACAATCATCCCTTGTGTTGCTAAGTAGTTGGCGATCTCTTTAAATGGCTTGTGTCTGCCAATCGATTCATCCCTGTCTTGAGGTCCGCTACCGGTGACAAGCACCACGGCAGGATACTGCAACTTGGGATCAAAAGCCTTGGGATAAGTGATGGTGCCAGCGAGCTTGAACGAGTTGTCGGCGCGTTTACCAAATTCGTTCAGCAATGGTTTGCGGCTATCCAATCGATCAACCACGAAATCTTCTTCTTGGATTCCCTTTGGCAGGATACCGATCGGACTCGGAGCACTCGGAGCACGCAGAGTCTCTTCGGATTTGCTCGGCATGGGAACAGGTTTTGATTTTGGAGTCTCAGCAGCTACCACCGGTTTGTTGGTATTCAATAGACTATCGAGCATTTGAACCAATGCGTCCTGTGAGGGATCTTTCGTCGCAAGTTCTCCAACTCTTTGCATATCGAGTTGAAGTGGCAGGAAGCCTTGTTGGAATTTTCCTGTAAGCAGTTTCTTGTCGTCCGAAAGTTGAGCGATGTATTTCGCATTTCCGGGTATGGCTGGTATCGAGAATTCAAACATGCCGTTGTCGCTAACGGCAATCGATGCTGGGAAACCATTGGCGTTCTCTGCCAACGAGTCCATCAGGATCCTCGGCTTGTTAGGCGACGCATACGGTGACGAAGAGTAAACTCGAAACCTCAGGGGAACTTTCCGAGTTCCTACATCCAAGGAGCCGATCCAAGCCGAATCGGCACCCAAGAGATCTTTGGTCTCGTTTGGCAAAAGTTTTGTTTTGGTGAACTCAACCGGAAGCTTCGCTCCTCCTTGTTCCAATTCACCTACCAGTGCCTCTTGCGTGAACTTGCCTTGAAAGGAATACGCTGCAGAGCCAATGCCCTCTGGATTGACCTGAAAGCGAACCTGTCGCTCCGTATCGATCGTGGCTTGGGTAATCGGAAGGGGGGTTGCCGATTGGTCCGGGCTGATGATCGTGCCTGAGGGGTTACCTGCGCTGCTTGAGGTCAGGTTGATGATGAGCCTAAGGTTCTGTGCCTTGGTTTCGAGCCAGCCGACCCACACTTCTGCTTCGTTTTGACAGGCAAAGGAATCGGGCGATATCGCGAGCGTGAGTGCAAGGGACACACTTGCCAGAACCGCTCGTTGCAGGTAGCTGCAAACGATGCGGTGAGCGGAATTTGTAAATGTCATTGTGGGATGTGGTTTAAACGGAATTTCTTAGCGAGAATTGCGATAGATTGCATATTCATCCACGTCAATCTTGCCGTTTTTGTCTTTGTCGACATCGGCAAAGCTTGAGCCATTGGTGGATTTGAATTCGTCGGGTGTCAAGAATCCGTTCTTGTCTTTATCGGCTCGTTCGATTGATCGCTTTGCGAACTGCCTCATACGATCGTCAATAGCGCCTGTGGTCGCAGGAGCACTGCCTGGGGCGGCTGCAGTCGGTGCACTACCGCCTGTGGTTGTGCCAGAAGTTGGATCCATCGCAGAGGAACCGCTTTCGCTACTTGCAACGCTGCTGGATGAACTTCCTGATCCTTTGAGGAAACCCTTTTTGACTGCTGCAAGGCACTCCTTTAACGTGATGAATCCATCTTGGTTGGTATCGAATTTATAGAAATCTTCGAGCGTCGAAGCGTCCCATTTTCGAGCAAACTCGCTCATGGAAACTTGATTGTCCATATTCACATCGTCTCGTGCGAACCACTCAGGAATACCAGCAGGTCGGGGATTGTTGCCTGCACTGTCGGTGATACGGAAGCTGGCTCGCTTTTCGAATGGATGGGGAACTCCGGTTGATTTCTGATCTCCTTCGCTTCTTTGACCACCTTGGGGATCTCCGCGACCATCACCACGGTTGCGCATTTCCCAACCCCCACGAGCTTGCTCGGGTGAGGCTTGGTTGCTATTTAAGAGTCGGCGTCGTGCATAGCGTACGGCAACTTCTTCTCGTGTAAGTTTTCCATCTTTGTTGGTATCCCATTGAGACATTTGTTCGGACCATCGGGTCTCTCGATACTCTGTTTCATCGATACTGCCATCATTGTTTCGATCGTATCGACGCATCCGCTCGTCGGCATCCCTGAGGTCTTGGTCTTCAACTTTCGTTGGAGGTGTTTTGCTCGATGATCCAAAGCCTGGAACCGGATTCTTCGCAATCTTAACGCCGAAGCCAGGAACCAAGGAGCCTCCTGAGGAGCCCGCGACCGACTCGTCTGAGCTCTCCCCACCCCAGGAGCCGCCCCAGGATCCGCCACCACCCCAAGGGCTACCGCCACTGCGCATGGCTTGGAATGACTCGGTGATCACGGAGATTGGGATCGGCTTGCTAAGGTCAATTTTAGGATTGTTTCGAGCCATCCGGTCGAGCATGAAACGAGCAGGGCCTTGAGCCTCCTCTGGATCGATCGAACCGTTTCCGTTGGTGTCCATTCGCGTGATGAACGACGAAGGGTCGAAACCGCCACCTCCGAAGCCACCACTAAAACCGCCACTTCCACCACTCCAGCCTCCACGGCCCCGGTCGCCACCCCGGTCTGAGCCACGCTCTCCACCGCCACCCATGATCATCATCCCAGGACCACCAGGTCCAAAGGACATGCCGGGAGGTTGAGCAAAGGCATCATTCTGCAATAGACAAAACTGGCCCAAAGTTGCCAACGCCGTTGAAACAGCAAGAGTTTTATAAGTTTTTGTCATGGCCGCTTTTCTCAACAGAAACCTAGGATGGCGGATTTTGGAGGAGTTTGCTGGTGAAATCATGGGTTGAATCGTGCGAATTACGCGTCAGATCGGCCTAAGGACGAGTCAGTATAGACAAGAAGGAACTGGAATACCCCAAACCCTGAAGAGAGTTTAAGGTTTTTCAGGTTTATCAAGGAAATCCCAATTTCCCGGATTAATTCGGATTCCCGGTCGGTTTTCTTGGTTGTTTCGGGTTAGGGATTTCTGAGCGGTGCGACAAGGGTTACAATTCTTTCGGTATTTTGGAAGGCCTATCGCGTGGTCCCGTGGGGACCTATTCGACAGGTTTTCTACCTCTGGGGAACTCAGTTCTGGGAGTTATGCAGTGCAAGTCAACATTTCTACGCGTCACGGGCATCTTCAAGGTGAAGACCAACAAATCATTGCTTCGAAGGTGGAAAAGCTTCGTCGATTTTTCGACCGGATCAATGCGATTGAGGTGACCGTAGACTTGGAAAAGTTGGACCGTCCGAGTGTCGAGATCAACGTCTCGGCAGAGCATGCACCAGACTTCGTCGCGGCCACAGAGTCGACCTCGGTTGTTTCCGCTTTGGATTTGACGATCGACAAGGTCGAGCAACAGATTCGAAAGCATAAAGAACGCGTCACCGACCACAAAGGTGGTCCTAATGCGCGGCATACTTAATCCTCAGATACTCAATCCTCAGACGAACCCCGGAAATCCTCTTCATTCGGGGAAAACCGGCATCAGCGTACATCGTTGGTGTTGTCAGTAGGTCGAGTGAGATTTGTTTCTGTAAAAGGCAACAGCATTCATGAAGTTTTCTGTTTTCGTAGCGCCCAGTGCGGTTAAGGCCGATCTTGCGTCGACAACCAAGGATGAGGTGATCGCCGAATTGGTTCAATCCCTGGTCGATGCCGGTGAGATCATGGACAAGGATCGCGATGACATCATCAAAGCGATCATGCGACGCGAGGAACTCGGTAGCACCGGTATTGGAAGAGGGGTCGCAGTACCCCATACCAAGCATCCGAGTGTCAAGAAGCTCGTCGGAACCGTTGGAGTAAGCCCATCAGGGTTGGACTTCGAATCTCTCGATGGCCAAAAGGCTTGCCTGTTCTTTCTACTTGTCTCTCCTCCCGATCGACCCGGGGATCACTTGAGAGCACTGGAAAACATATCAAGGCAACTGCGGGACGAGCAGTTTTGCAAAGTCCTTAGTCAGTCCAAGACGGCGCGGGATATCTTGCAATTGCTTGAAGAAGCCGACAGCCAACAAACTGGCAACTAACGGGTAAAGCAAGCACAACGATGATTACCCGACTAGTTACGGTACAGAACCCAGAAGGTTTGCATATGCGTCCAGCCGACAAGCTGGTGCGTGCGGCTTCTGGATACCAAAGCCAGATCGAATTGGAGAGATGCGGCCAGATAGCCGACTGCCGTTCGATCATCGGATTATTGACACTTGGGGCACCACAGGGCACGCAACTAACGTTGCGGGCACAGGGCCCGGATGCGGACTTGGCCATCGAAGCCATCTCCCGTCTTTTTGATTCACAATTTGATGACCACTAACCCTCGCATGCTGGAATTACAAGGCATTGCAGTATCCCCTGGCGTAGCAATCGGCAAAGCGATCGTTTTTGACCGAGAGGGGTACAGCATCGCCCGATGTCTTATTTCCAAGGCCGAAACCCAGAAGGAATGGGAGCGGTTGGTCGAGGCGGTTGGACGTGCTCATCTTGTGCTCGGACAACGAGGTAAGCAAACCACGGATACCTGGGGGGCAGATCTCGGCGGAATCTTCTCTGCCCAGCAACAGTTGCTCTTAGATCCTCATGTTCGATCCGAGATGGAGCACTTAATCAAAGACAATCTCTATGCGGCCGAGTACGCGGTAAGCGAAGTGTTTGCCAAGTATGCTGCTGCATTTCGCAAAGCCAGTTCATCGTTCTTAGCCGAGCGAGCCGCCGATGTTCGGGACGTTGAACAAACGCTCCTGGAAGCCTTGACCGGAAAACCCACACAGACGCTCAAGGAGATACCGCACGAGTCGATCGTCGTAAGCCATGATTTGACTCCAGGTGAAACTGCAGCTTTTGACACCAAAAAAGTCTTGGCCATCTGCACCGAAGCCGGGGGGCCAGGAGGTCACACGGCGATTGTCGCTCGAGGGATGGAGATCCCTGCAGTCGTGGGCGTTGGTAATTTTTTGCACAACATTCGTTCTGGCGATGAGGTCATTATCGATGGCCACCTAGGACGTATCTTTGTCTCGCCAGATCTTGCGACACGAGAACGGTATCTCAAGCGTCGAATAGCACGCGAAACGATCTTCACGGAACTCTCGGAGCTTAAGGATCTGCCTGCGGAGACCTCCGACGGGGTGCATGTCGATCTGATGGCGAATGTCGAGTTTCCCTCCGAAACTCAGGCTTGTTTGGCTCGTGGAGCCGACGGTGTGGGGCTTTACCGCACCGAGTTCCTCTACCTAGGGCATCAAAAAGAGCCCACCGAGGAAGATCATTTTCAAGCGTATCAGCAGGTACTGCGAGATATGCAAGGCCGCCCTGTGGTCATCCGCACTTTGGATCTAGGTGCGGACAAGATGGGGATGACAAGGCCGATTGAACCCGAGAACAACCCGTTCTTGGGACTTAGATCCATTCGGTTGAGCTTGCGGAATCCAGCCTTGTTTCGAGTCCAGGTACGAGCCATCCTCAGGGCCGCGAGTTCTGGAAATTGCTGGATCATGTTTCCAATGGTTACAACGTTGGATGAGTACCGAAGCGCTAAATTTCTGCTTCGGAGCGTCGCTGACGATTTGACCAGTGAAGGGATCCGCATCCCAACCAATATCAAGGTAGGCATGATGGTCGAGGTGCCTGCTGCAGTTTTAATGTTGGATCGATTCATCGAAGAAATCGACTTCGTGAGCATCGGTACCAACGACTTGACGCAATACACGCTTGCTGTTGACCGAAGCAATGACTCGGTAGCAGACCTTTACCAAGCGTGCGATCCGGCTGTGCTTAGGTTGATCAAACAAACACATGAGATCACATCCAAACACGGGAAATCGACGAGTGTCTGCGGGGAAATGAGTAATAACCCCGCTTATGCACTTCTATTAGTTGGAATGGGAATCCGCTCGTTGAGCCTAGCTCCATCGACGATCCCGGTGATTAAGAAAGCGATCCGCTCAGTGACGATCGGGCAATGTGAAGCCATGGCGTGGCGGGCGCTAAGACTCGGTACTGCGCGCGAAGTCGACGCTTTCTTGATGAACCAACTCGCAGGGCTCGTGCCCGAAATCGTGCTCCAAGCATGACAAACTAAAAGAATACAAATTCATCGCAAAAGGAAATCATTCCCTATGAAGAAGGAAATGCTGATCAATGTCTCGCAAGCTGAAGAGTGCCGAATCGCACTCCTGGAAGACGGGACCCTCGAAGAACTTTACACGGAAAGAACCAGCCAGAACAACTGGGTAGGAAACATTTACAAAGGCAAGATCGTCAATATCGAACCGAGCATCCAAGCCGCATTTGTCGATTTTGGTGTCGGGCGAAACGGTTTCTTGCACATCAGCGATATCGAACCGGAGTACTTCAGGCAAGCTGGTTACGATCCTGCGGAAATTCTTAGCGGCAAGAACTTTGGACTCGACGACGAAGAGTCCTCCGATTCCCAGGAAGCCTCCCCTCGATCCCGAGGGCCAAGCCAACGCGGCGGGAAACTTCGAAGCGGCCGTCCGCGGTTCAAGCCGCCCATCCAAGAGATATTCAAACGTGGCGATGAGGTGATCGTCCAAGTCATCAAAGAGGGGATTGGAACCAAAGGGCCAACCCTGTCTACCTACATCAGTATCCCAGGTCGGTATCTGGTGCTCATGCCCTCGTTGGGACGTGTCGGAATCAGCCGTAAGATCGAAGACGAGGCGGCTCGAAAGAAACTCAAGTCCACCATGCATGAGATGAACATCCCAAAAGGGGTTGGGTTCATCGTACGTACGGCAGCGCAAGAACGTAATCGCAAAGAACTTTACCGAGATGTAGCTTACCTTTTGCGATTGTGGAAAGTTCTGGCTAAACGGATCAAGAATGAGTCGGGACCTTGTGATGTTTACGAAGAATCCGACATCATGATCCGCACCATTCGAGATACGTTTACCGAAGATATCGACTCGATCGTGATCGATTCTCCAGAGGCCTTCCAACGTGCCAAAGATTTCATGGAGTTGGTGATGCCCAAGTACGCGGATCGAATCCAACTCTACGATAGCCGAGAACCACTTTTCCATCGCTACAAACTTGAACACGAAATCGCTCGGATCCACCAACGTGTCGTTCCGCTCAAAGGGGGCGGCTCGATCGTTATCGATCCGACCGAAGCCCTCGTGGCCATCGATGTTAATAGCGGCAACTTTCGCGGTGGTGAAGACAATGCCGAAGAAAATGCGTTCCACTTGAATCTTGCGGCGGCCAAAGAAATCGCAAGGCAATTACGCCTGCGAGACTTAGGCGGGGTGATCGTCAACGATTTTATCGATATGCGAAAAGAATCCCATCGACGCAAAGTCGAGAAGTCACTTCGCGATGCGATGAAGCGGGATCGGGCTCGCACGAAAATCTTGCGCACCAGTCCGTTCGGGCTTATCGAGATGACCCGACAGAGAATCAGACCGAGCTTCAAAAAGAGCGTCTATGAAGATTGCCCTTGTTGCCGTGGTCGTGCTTTGGTCAAGACCGCAGAGAGCATGGCGATCGAAGTGACGCGTATCCTCATGCTCGCTTGTCAGCATCAAGGTGTCGCGAAAGTCAATATTCGCGTCAACGAGAACGTCGCCGCGTACTTGAACAATCGCAAGCGCCGTGAGCTGATCCAACTCGAAGAGTCCAGCGGAGTCGCGATCCTCATCCTAGGTAGCGATTCCCAGTTCCCTGAGTTTCTCGAGGTCGATTGCAGGGACAAAGACGGCTCGATCGTCTCTGTACCGTTTTTGCTCGCTCAATAATCTCGCTCAATCCACTGGGGTGCGGAAAGATGAACGTCGAACTACTGATCTTCGTGTTTATTTACCTCATCGGTACGTTAGCCATCGGAGCCTGGGCCGGCACACGGGTCAAGAACACCGAGGACTTTGCCGTCGCTGGACACTCCTTGCCATTGTACATGGTGATCACCACAAGCTTCGCTACATGGTTCGGCGCAGAGACCGTCATGGGGATTCCTGCGAAGTTTGTCGAAGGGGGACTCAAGGGGATCATCGAGGATCCTTTCGGGGCATCGATGTGTTTGGTTTTCGTTGGCCTGTTCTTTGCCGTTCGACTCTACAGAATGAAACTGCTGACGATCGGCGATTTCTTCCGTAGGCGCTACGGTGTACCTGTCGAGATCCTCTGTTCGGTCATGATCATCCTGAGTTATCTCGGATGGGTGGCAGCCCAAGTCACCGCGCTGGGGTTGGTTTTCACGATCCTCTCCGGTGGAGCGATCAACCACGAGACAGGGATGGTCGTTGGAACCGTACTTGTATTGATCTACGTGATGATGGGTGGAATGCTCGCAGTGGCTTGGACCGACTTTATACAAATGATCGTACTGGTATTGGGACTCTCGTATATCGCTTGGTATTCAGCCGATTTGGTAGGTGGGGCACCCAAGGTCATCGAGTACGCTCAGCAACGCGACTGGTTCCGCATCTTCCCCGAACCAAACTTACTCGAATGGCTACTATTTATCGCTGCGGCCATCACCATGATGCTCGGCTCGATACCTCAGCAAGACGTGTTTCAACGGGTCATGTCGGCCAAGGATGAGCGGTCAGCAAAGTACGGGGCGGTCATCGGAGGTTTGTGCTATTTGGTCTTCGCTTTCGTACCGATGTTCGTAGTCGTCGCAGCACTTATCAAGATGCCTGAGCATTCGCAGGAGTTGCTAAAGAGTGATCCGCAAAAGGTCTTGCCCAAGATGATTCTCGATCACATGCCGTTCTTTGCACAGATCCTCTTTTTCGGTGCGCTGGTGTCTGCGATCAAATCGTGTTCTTCTGCAACCTTGCTTGCACCTTCAACGAGTTTTGTCGAGAACATCCTCAGGCATATCAAACCCAACCTGAGGGACAAGCAGTTGTTGTTGGCGATGCGAATCACGATCTTGGTGTTTACCTCGTTGGTGTTGACCTATGCGATTTTGACCAAAGGGACGCCGATCTATGATTTGGTTTCGAACGCTTATCAAATCACGTTGGCAGGAGCCTTCGTTCCACTGACGGCAGGGTTGTATTGGAAGCGAGCGACGACGCAAGGAGCGATCTTGTCGATTGCTTTTGGCATTGGAGCATGGTTCCTCGTTGCTTTCGGCGATAGCCTAAAGATACCCGGATTTGCAGATGTTGATCCAAAGCTAGCTCCGTTGGCCGCCTTGCTCTTTGCAATCACGGGGATGATTTCAGGTTCGCTTGCGCCACAGTGGATCAAGAATCGATGTCATATTCTTATGGATCACATCGGGCTTAGCCCCATCTACCATAGCCATAGCGAACATAGCGAATTCAAAGAGTAAGCAATGATTGCTGATGATCAGTGGATAGGCCCTAGACGTAACATCCGTGGAAACTTATTTAACTTCCTTGCTGCCATTGGTTGGTGGCTAATCGGTGATGCGTTCTTTTCGAATAAAAAAGTAGCACGGTTTGGAAGCCCGTGCTACTTGTGTGTTTTATGGAATTTCGATCGCGATCAAGACGATCGCCGGATCTTAGTATCGGTAATGTTCGGCCTTGTATGGACCGTTCTGCTCGACCCCTAAGTATTCGCGTTGGGAATCGGTAAGATTGGTGAGTTTGACTCCAAGCTTCTCCAAGTGCAATCGAGCGACCTCTTCATCAAGGTGCTTAGGCAACGTGTAAACACGCTTCTCGTACTTGCCGCTGTTGCGCTCGACCCAGAGTTCCAACTGTGCCAGGACTTGGTTGGTAAAACTCGTGCTCATAACGAAACTTGGGTGACCCGTGGCGCATCCGAGATTCATCAAGCGGCCTTCGGCCAAAACCAAAATGCTTCGCTTGGTGTCGTGGAAATACCATTGGTCGAACTGAGCCTTGATGTTGCGTCGTTCAGCCTTACCAGCCTTTTGCAATTTCTCCAATCCGGCCATGTCGATTTCATTATCGAAGTGTCCGATGTTGCAAACAATTGCCTTATCCTTCATCTTGAGCATATGCTCGGCAGTGATGATGTCTTTATTGCCTGTGGCAGTCACGAAGATATCGGCTGTTGGCAAATAATCTTCGACGGTCTTGACTTCATAACCTTCCATTGTGGCTTGCAATGCACAGATCGGATCGATCTCGGTAACAACCACGCGGCATCCTTGGCCTCTCAAAGCTTGGCAACAGCCCTTGCCCACATCACCATAGCCGCATACGACTGCAACTTTGCCCGCGAGCATCACGTCCGATGCGCGGTTGAGTCCGTCGATGAGCGAATGGCGGCAACCGTACAGGTTGTCGAACTTACTCTTGGTCACCGAGTCGTTGACGTTAATGGCGGGGAAGAGAAGCTCTCCCTTGGCTGTCATTTCATAGAGCCGCTTAACTCCCGTGGTGGTTTCTTCCGAAACACCTTGGATTGCCTTGCCCATTGCAGTGTATCGACCTTTGGCCACGACGAGTTCCTTGCGGAGCAGGTCGAGGATCACGCCGAATTCTTCTGGCTGGGTTTCTGGATCGAAGTCTGGAACCACTCCGGTGGCTTCGTATTGAGTGCCCAAATGAATCAGCATCGTTGCATCGCCACCGTCATCGACGATCAAATCTGGGCCGGTTCCATCTGGCCACACCAACGCTTCCTTGGTGCACCACCAGTACTCTGGAAGGGTTTCACCCTTCCAGGCAAACACGGGAGTTCCAACAGGATTTTCGAGCGATCCACCTCGGCCAACGACAACTGCTGCTGCAGCGGTGTCTTGGGTTGAGAAAATATTGCAACTAACCCAACGCACATCGGCGCCCAAATCGACCAAAGTTTCGATCAGCACAGCTGTTTGAACCGTCATGTGCAAAGAACCCATGATCTTGGCACCGGCAAGCGGCTTGGTCTTGCCGTAACGAGCCCTGAGGGCCATCAAGCCGGGCATCTCGTCTTCGGCCAACTGAATTTCTTTTCGTCCCAACGACGCAATTTCTTCGGCATCCTTCCTCTTACCGGCGGCTAGAAGATCAAAGGCGCGAACCTTAAAGGGCACCCTAGATGGGTCTGTGGAGACAAGCGTTTTGCTGTCAGCAAGCTTACTCATAACGACGTATTCCTATTCCTAGTTCTGAAAAAATGAAACAAACTCGATTACAAACATTCAAAAACAACTAACCCGCAGTCGTGCGTGTTCGCACTGCTGTTGCGACAAACACAGGCGTACCTTTAACCTCGGGCTCGACGGGTATTGTGACGAAACTCTCAAGCATCCAACCGGCTACGGTGAGCCATTCGGATATTTGGGCCTTCGAGAAACCCATCCAGATATGCCCTAGTTCTTCTCGGTACTCAGTCCGATCGTGAGCGAGCATATCCAGTACAACCAGTCGTCCATCGATGCGAGAGGCTCGGGCTGCTTCCCGAAAAACTCGCTGAGGTTCAGCCAAGTAGGGAAGGACGAGTCCCATCATGGCAAGGTCTAGCGATTCGTCGTCGATAGGTAGAGTGGTCAGTTCCCCTTTGCGAATCTCGACGTTTGACGCGTCTTTGAGCCTCTTCCTCGCCGATTGAATCATGGCCGCTGAAGCGTCGACGGCGATAACTCGGTGAACCCATGGTGCGAGCGTCTGGCTAATGGTCCCAGTTCCACATCCAAGATCTCCGACAGTCCATGAACGATTGAGTGCTGCGGCGATCGCCCAAGCATCGAGTCGGCTGCCGAAGAGTTCATTGCGCAGCCGATCCCATCGGCCTGCTGCGGTGGAGAAAAACGTTTGAGTCTTACTGCGTCGGCTATCGAGGACTTGCTCGAGCCTCGCGTCATCTTGCTCGGAGGTCGTCTCAGGCAAGCAATGGTTCTTGGCGACACTCCAAAGCTTTTTCTGATGCGGAGGCATCTCCGAGCCACCCATTCGATACCAATTGCTAGTTCCTTCTCGACGTCCATTGACCCATCCGTCATCGACGAGGACTTTCAAATGCCTCGATACGGTGCTTTGGGGTAGTTGCAGCACGTTGCAAAGTTCTGCCACAGAGACCTCCGATCTTTCTAGTATCCGCAGGATTCGACTCCGCGTCGGATCTGACAAACTTTGCATCCAGGCGATCATGGTAGTGGTCGAACTCATTAAAAGCCTAGTAAAAAACCGCTAGTTTCATTATCCGCTTATCCGGATGGAAGAATAACCGAATCGGCGATTTTTTCAAGCCAACTTTTTCAAGATCCCATTTGCGATTGCTTTTTTTCAGCGATTCGCTACTATCTCGGGCTTGTGTAGATAGAGGGAACCGAAGTGTTCTTGGAAGTCGTTTTTGAAGTTTTTGAGAAGCATTGTTGCCGTAGAGACAGAATGACAGTCACGAAAGACCGAAAATTGGAGATTGTGAAGGGATTCCAACGAAGCGAGGCCGATAGCGGGTCGCCTGATGTGCAGATCGCGCTGCTAACTGAGCGGATCAACGCGATGACCTCTCACATGCGTGGAAGTCCGCGAGACTACTCAAGCCGCCGTGGATTGCTCAAAATGGTTAGCAAGCGTCGGTCCTTGCTCGATTATGTTCGCCAGAACGATCCAGCTAGGTACATGGATTTGATTGGGCGACTTGGTATCCGCAAGTAGATTCCATCAATTCGTATGATCCGCATCCAAAGGGTTGCGGGTTTAAGGACTGGCGTGGAAGCATCCAGTCCAAAAGTGCCTTCATACAGGTGCGTTTCCTGTTTTGTTGACCAAGCCTAAGGCGTTAGGACTGAGGGCTAAATATTTTTTAGAAAGTCGGGCGAGCGGGAGTGGGTTTAGCTCGGCAACGCAAAAAAATTAGTGTGTTAAGAGCGCGTGAAATGATGTGCTTCGAGGATCTCTGGTCGCGCGAAGCTCAAAGGTTGTGAAGAGAGCAAAGTTGTTTGTGGACCACGGTTTAGTTTGATGGCCACGGTAGTATTTTTTCAAGTTTGTCGTTCTTGAGAGGCCCGCGAGTGTAGGGAACCGCGAGAGGCCCGCTAGTCATGGAAATCATTTTTGTTGTCGATTAGTTATGAGGATTTAATATTGTGAAAATTCGTGTAGAAAAGAAGATTGGCGATTCTGTTTTATCGTTCGAGACCGGTCAGTTGGCCAAACAAGCAGAGTCTTGCATACTTGCACAGTATGGGGACACCGTTGTCCTCAATGCAGTGACCACCGGACCATCGCGTCCAGGTACAGATTTCTTTCCGCTTACCTGCGATTATCGCGAGCGATTCGCCGCAGCAGGGAAATTTCCTGGCGGATTTATCAAGCGAGAAGGTCGCCCGACGACCAAAGAAACGCTAACGAGCCGTCTGGTAGATCGTCCGATTCGCCCATTGTTCCCAGAAGGCTTCATCGACGAGGTTCAAGTTCAATGTCTGGTTCTCAGTAGTGACACTCAGAACGACGCAGATGTATTGGCCATGAACGGAGCAGCCTGTGCTGTCTTCGTCAGCACCCTGCCGTTCCAAGGCCCGATCGCTTCGGTTCGTATTGGACGAATCGAAGGGAAATTCATCCCGTTTCCAACCGTTAGCCAACTCGACGAGAGCGACTTGGACATGATCGTCTCGGCCAACGAGCGAGAAGTTGTCATGATCGAGGGATTTGGCCAAGAGATCCTCGAAAACGAAATGCTCGATGCGATCAAATACGCCCATGGCATTTGCCGCGAGGTGATCGAATTGCAAAAAGAGCTCTTCGCAAAAGTAAGCCCTAAGAAGGTTCAGTTTGTTTCACCGGACGATTCTTCGCTCATCGCTTCCTTGAAAGATCGATACTACGATCGATTCAAGACCGCAAAGCAAATCGATGGCAAACAAGATCGCAATGAAGCCTGTGCGCAATTGCGTCAATCGGCGTTTGCCGAAATGGTACCGGATCCATCGGCGGAAGGTGCTTTGGATCCGAACGTGTTTTTCCGAGCTTGGCACTCACTTGAAAACCAAATCGTTCGCGATTTGATTCTCGCTGGGACTCGAAGCGATGGCCGGGACTCCAAGAGCCTTCGCCCAATCCACTGCGAAACGGATCTGCTTCCTCGCACCCATGGAACCGCCCTTTTCCAACGCGGTGAGACCCAAGCTTTCATCACCGTGACGCTTGGCACTCCGCGTGACGAGCAACGGGTCGATGGCCTGATGGATGAGTACAGCAAGAAATTCATGCTCGACTACAACTTTCCACCTTTCTCGGTCGGTGAGTGCAAGCCAAATCGAGGTCCTGGACGCCGCGAAATCGGACACGGAATGCTCGCCGAACGCTCGCTCGAAGCCGTCCTGCCTGATCCAGATGACTTCCCCTACACCATGCGGGTTATCAGCGATATCCTCGAAAGCAACGGATCCTCATCGATGGCCTCGGTCTGCGGCGGTTGCCTTGGACTCATGGCCGCTGGGGTTCCAATCACCAACCCTGTGGCAGGTATCAGCATCGGATTGGTTCGCGACAAAGACGATTTCGTCCTGCTGACGGATATCATCGGCGACGAAGACCATCATGGCGATATGGACTTTAAGATCGCAGGTACCCAAAACGGGATCACCGGTATTCAATTGGATCTGAAGATCGATGGGGTCAGCGAAGAGATCATCCGAGCGACCCTCAAACAAGCCCGTGATGCTCGTATCGAAATCCTAAGAAAGATGCTCACTTGCATCCCGAGGCCTCGCACTGAGATCAGCCGCTATGCACCTAGGTTGCTACGAACCAAAATCGATCCAGACAAGATTGGCTTGCTGATCGGACCTGGTGGCAAAAACATCCGCGCGATCCAAGAGGATACCGGAGCGACGATCGACGTTGACGATGAAGGAAACGTCACCGTAGCGAGTTCAAACGCCGAGTCAGCAAAAGCAGCTCTGGGCCGTGTCGAGGCTTGCACCGCAACGGTTCAAATCGGCAAGATCTATGATGGGGTCGTCACAAGCGTCCGAGACTTTGGAGCTTTCGTTGAAATCCTCCCAGGCAAAGATGGTTTGTGCCACGTCAGCGAACTTTCCAGTGGCTACGTTGCGAGCGTCGACGCAGTCTGCCGAGTCGGCGATCCGATGAAGGTTTTGGTCATCGACATTGATGACCATGACCGCGTGAAATTGTCGCGCCGTCGTGCACTCGAAGAACTCGGTATCGAAGACGATTTGGCCACCGAATCCCAGGACGACGAAGGATTCGGAGACGAGGAAGGCGGAGAAGGCTTCGAAGATCGCGAAGACCGACCACCACGCGGCGAGCGATCTTCGGACCGAGGCAGTGACCGTCCAGACCGTGGCGGGGATCGTCGAGGCGGTGGTGACCGAGGCGGTGATCGCGGTGGACGAGACGGATTCCGTCGCCGAGGTAGCGGGGGCAGTGGAGGCGGTGGAGGCGGTGGAGGCGGTGGCCGAGGCCGTGGTGGTCGTAGCGGTGGAGGCGGTGGCGGTGGCGGTCGCGGCGGAGACCGCGGCGATCGACGCTAACAGTATCCAGATTTCTTAAGACTGATATAACTCAAGGGCCATTCGAGATCTGTTCTCGAATGGCCCTTTTTGTCCGATAAAAGCAAACAGCGACCATCGAGAATGAACGAAACGAGCCAACCCGAGCCCATCTACAGACTCGCTCCTAGACCTGAGGAGCAAGCCGCCTTGCAGGTCGCTTGCGATTTTCTCACCAAGGAGCGCTCGATATCCCAAAGGACACAAGACCCGGAAATTCGCATCGCAGCAGTTTCGACCGGACGTGGACAAGCCGCAGAACTGCTCGCTCGCCAATTCACAAAGTCGCATGTCCTGCTGTGGTATATCGATCTTTTCCACCAGCAAAAAGCCCTCCAGCATTGCCAGATCGCTGCAAGTGCATCGAACGAAAACAATGATCAAGCCAAGGAGCTTGTTACAACCCAGGCACCGTTTAATTTAGAAATCCGCTGCGTAAGCGATCTTCCCAACGAAACCTATGATCTTGCGATCGTGCCGATACCTCATCAAGGTGAACAAGAGCTCTCACGGGATTACTTGCAACAATGTTACGATCGGCTCGAAGTGGGTGGGACGCTCATCGCTTCGGTCGATAACCCGAAAGACAGATGGCTGCATGATCAACTGAAAGTTTTTGAGAAGAGTGTTCGGGTAAGGGAACACCAAGAGGCACGAGTTTACTTGGTGGAGAAAACCAAACCGCTCAAGAAACTCAAGGACTTTAGTTGCGAGTTGGCTTTCCGAGATTGCGACGAACTTATTCATTTAATCACGCGTCCGGGTGTATTCTCGCACCGACAACTCGATAACGGAGCAAGGCAATTGCTCGATGCGGTGGACGTATTTCCCGATGCAAGGCTTATCGATATCGGATGCGGTAGCGGCTCGGTTGCTCTGGGTTTGGCCATGCGAGACCCCACAGCCTTTGTCCTTGCCGTCGACTCGAACTCTCGTGCTCTTTGGTGCGTTCAAAAAGGGGCCGAGCAGAATAAACTCAAGAATCTTTCGACGGAGCTGAACGCCAATGGTGATTACGCTCAGCCGGGCACCTTCGACATGGCTCTTGCCAACCCACCCTATTTCGGAGACTTTCAAATTGCCGAAAAGATGGTTCTCGCAGCTCACCGTTCCTTGCGTGCCGGCGGGAGGCTCGTGTTAGTGACCAAGCAACCCGCGTGGTACGAGGAGAACTTGCCTCGGTGGTTCCAAGAGTGCGAGGTATTCGTCTCGGGTCGTTACCACATCGCTTCGGGCGTCAAATAATTTGCATCGAAGGATGTCGTTTTAAGTTAAAACTCAATCGGCTAGATGTTGCCAAAGTCGACTGCTAGCTCGGATCCCCCGATAGAAATCTGCTAGACAGAACTTCTCGTTGGGACTGTGTGCACCATCATCATCCAATCCCCAACCGATGAGTAGCACATCGCAATCAAGCGCATCGACCATCTGGGCTACGATAGGAATCGAACCACCCTCGCGGATAAGTACCGGCTTGACGCCAAAGCCTTCTTCGACGGCAGCGACAGCCCCTTTCATGAATTTTGAATTCGGATCGACCACAACTCCGCGACCACCGTGCAAGTCGATGACTTCGACCTCGACACCCGGTGGGGTGTGCGATGCGATGAATTGGCGAAGTTGTTTAGCAACCGTTGCAGGGTCTTGGTTGGGTACCAACCGGAAACTGATCTTGGCCCCATTCCATGAAGGAATCACCGTCTTGCCCCCTTCGCCTTGGTACCCTCCTAGGAGTCCATGCACATCGAATGTTGGTCTGGCCCATCGTCGTTCGAGAGTCGTGTAACCGGTTTCCCCCGTCAGTGCATTGACGCCAAGTTGTTCGGCGAATTTCGCATCGGAAAATCCCAACGAAGCCCACATTTGTCGCTCGGAGTCCTCCAAATCGACCACCGAGTCGTAGAACCCAGGGAGTTGGATACGACCATCGGGCGTTTTGATTTCGGTGAGGATCCTGGCCAGTGCAAGACCTGGATTAGTGACTGCACCACCAAAGGAGCCCGAGTGCAAATCCATTTTTGGACCGTGAACGCGGAGTTCAAAGTAAGCGATCCCGCGTAGTCCGTAGGTGATCGCCGGTTGGCCTTTGGCATATTGAGAGGAATCGCTGATGACGATCACATCGCAAGCAAGCTTCTTGGCAATCTCGGGCAGCTTGGCTTCGAGTACTTCGCTCCCTTGTTCCTCTTGCCCTTCGATCAGGAATTTGACCTGCAAAGGTAGTTTCATGCCGCAAGCTTTCCATGACAGGATGCTAAGGACATGCGTGAGCATTTGTCCTTTGTCATCGGTCGAACCGCGAGCATAGATGTTCCCGTCGCGAACAGAGGGTTCAAAGGGTGGGGTTTTCCAGAGTTCTAGCGGATCGGCGGGCTGGACATCGTAGTGACCATAGACCAATACAACAGGCTGTCCTGGAACCGGATCGGTTTCGGCGTAGACCAATGCTGGACCATCACCGGGAATCAGCTCTGTTTTTAATCCGGCAGTTCGGAATTTATCGGCTACCCAACTCGCAGCGCGATCCATGTCGGACTTCTTGGTACTGTCGGCAGAAACGCTTGGAATTCGTAGGAGTTCGAAGAGCATTTCCAGGTGTGCATCTTGGTTCTTGGCTAGGTAGGCATCGAGTTGTGCGAAATTCGACATGGCTGTTCCTGAGAAATCTGACCCAATTTTGAAAAAGACTTGAAATTTTGGTACACTATAGCGAATCATAGGCTGGCGTGGGAGATTTCCGGGAACGGACCACGCGAAAACTTCTCTACGTAGGATACTCACGAGGAAAATAGACTATGTCCAATGCAAGCGCCTCTGCAGTGGTTGAGGAAGTCACGCAGGAAAAACAGCCAGACAAAAAGCCCAAGCGGCAACCGCGCTACCATGTTGTGCTTTGGGACGACCCCGAGCATACTTACGACTACGTCATCCGGATGATGAAAGATCTGTTTCACATGACCGAAACGGCAGGTCGAAAACTAGCCGAACAAGTCGACAAAACTGGACGAGCCATCTGCTTAACGACAACCATGGAACTTGCTGAACTCAAACGGGATCAGATCAAAGCTTACGGTGCCGATCCGATGAGCATGAAGTCCAAAGGGAGCATGTACGCTTCGATCGAACAGGCACCCTAGTGTTTGAAACTCAAGACGGCCTATCCCTAGTATCGACATCAGAGACAGGTTCCTCTGGTTGTTGATCCACTAAAATCCGGTACGACTCGGTGTCGAGGTCTTCGTACTGTCCGGAACGGATACAGTGCAGGCAAGCAAAAAGGCCTGCTGCACCTAAAAGGATCGCCAGCGGTAGTGCTAGAAAAAGCACGCTCATGGTAATTCTTGTTTACGGGGAGGAAAGGTTCGTGCGGTCCATGCCATCACGAGAACTGTGATTCCCGAAATCGGCATGAAGATAGCCGCGATCAGCGGATGGATGTAGCCTGAGATGGCAAGTCCGATCGTAATGCAGTTGTACAAAAGCGAGGCCGCGAAACAACGGTGGATCGCCTTAACCGCATTCTTCGATGCATCGAACAATCGCGGTATAGATTCCAAGTGGTTTTCGCCTATGTAGATTGGAGCATTCTTCAAGGCGATCTCCGAAGGCCCTCGAACCGCTATGCCGACATCGGCACTGGCCAATGCAACAGCATCGTTGATCCCATCCCCGATCATCACCGTTGTGAATCCCGCGTCACGCAACCCCAAGAGGTGATCCTTCTTTTGCTCTGGACTCAGTCCACCCTTGAAATCATCGAGTCTGATCCCTTCAGATTCAAGCCATCGCGCGGTCTGACGAACCGCAGGGTAATCATCACCCGAAAGAATCACGAGTTTCCAGCCTCGATCTTGAAGTGCTTTTAAAGATTCGATCAGCCCCGGTCTTAGTACATCCCCGAGTTTGAACGTTCCTTGCAACTCTCCATCGAGTTTAACCACAAGCCTGCGTAAGCCGTCGAGAAGATCGAATTCGCAGGTGGATTGCAATTGGCTATCTTGTCGGCCAATAAAATACTCCCGACCCCTGACCCGACCAGTAATACCACGTCCGAGTTCCAAGCGAACATCTTCGGCGTGATCGCAAGGTTCGTAGGATTGGTTTCCTTGTTTATGATATTGAGTTTGGTAAAAGTCGATCAGCGCCTTGGCGATCGGATGCTGAGACTCTGCTTCGATCGCTGCGATTGCTGGAAGGAGCTCTGAAGGGCCGTCCCAATCGATCACTCGCAGATCGCCGAAGGTGAGTGTGCCGGTTTTGTCCAAGCAGACCACACCGGGCTTGGATAGTCGCTCTAAGGTATTGCCATCACGTATCCAAATCTTTTCTTTTGCCGCCCTGCCGATCGCCACGGTGATCACTAGCGGAGCAGCAAGAGCCAACGCGCAGGGACAAGCGATTGTGAGCAGGGAGACGGTCCGCTCGATCGATACGCTAAGCCCTTGTAGAACCCACCAGGAGATACAAGTGCATACAGCTAGCCCCAAGACAACCCATACGAAGGCCCGTCCAACTTTGTCGGCCAATTGCATCAAGAAGGTGCGATCTGCCGTGGCTTGTTGCACCAATGCGGAGATTTTCCCAAGTCGACCCTGTTCGACTGATTCCAAGACAGTAACTTCGATCATGGATTGGAGATTCAATGAACCACCGATGACCTGATCTCCAATACCGAATCTCCGAGGTCGGCTTTCTCCTGTGATAAAGGCTGTCTGAAGCTGCGTCTGACCCTTGGATATTACCCCATCGGCTGGCACGACAGATCCCGCGCGAACCTCGACCCTGTCTCCGGGTTTCAATCGTTTAGCAGGCACGGTCAGTTTGTCGCCCGTATCGGACAAACGAACCGCTTCGATATCGTAAAATCGAAGTAGCTTAGCGATAGACATACCGGATCGAAATTGAGCCCGGAACTGAATGTACCTTCCAATTCTCAGTAACAGCACCAGCGACGCAAGAGAATCAAAATAGACATGCCCGCGATCGCTTGCCGCCCCGACGATGCTGCCGACGGTACCGACCAAAAGTCCTAGGGCTACAGGGACATCCACATGCGGAATTCGTGTCTTGATCGATTGCCACGCGGATCGAAAAAAAATCCTGCCTGGAAAAACCGCCGAGAGCAGTCCTAGCAAAGCCCCGATCCACCGGAGGAATCGCTCGTGCTCGGGTGCAATCCCGGTCGATTCACCTGCGTAGAGACAAATGGCAACCCACATTGCATTGGCAGCAAGAAAAAAAGCGACGGCGATCCAAAACCAATGCTCTTGGCGCAGACGCCTGTCTGATTGCTCCTCGAGGTCTTCTCGATGGAGCGGTCCAAGTACATATCCGAATTTGGACAAGTAATCGGCTATACGAAAAGGCTCAATCCGACTCGGGTCGTAATGCAATACTAGCGAACGATCGCTAAGTCGAACCTTCGCAGATTTAAGACCTGGGATCGAGGGTGGTAAACTCTCGATGAGCCATGCGCAGGCCGCACAGTGGAGGCCTTCGACACCTAGTCGCACTTGGCATGTACCGTCGGGTAAATTTTCAACACAGACCCCGGACTCGGAGAGATCCTTGAGCACCTCCGAAGCACGGTTCCTGAGCACCGGTTCGGCTTCGTGATCCGACAGAGATCTCAGCGAGTAGAAGTTTTCGAGTCCGAGTTCATGAATGAGCGCATAGGCACCCATGCAACCACGACAGCAAAAGTAATTAGGCGAATCCTCCGATTCAACGTTTGAAACAGGGCTTGAAAGAGCCCAAGTTTCAGTGAACTGACCACGACTCTCTAAACCACAATGCGCGCAACGGATGCTCCTTGATGCAGCAGGGGCTGGTTGGGAAGAATCGGCCAACCGTTGGCTCATCATTTCACCTTATGAGCATCGACCGAACCGGCTTCTTCTGAACAGCAAGGAAGCGGGGTATCTTGGATTGCTTCAAGGGATTCGAACACCGAAGGAGCCTGACTGCTTTCTCCTGTAAGTTTGCTAGGATTCTGCGGAACGAGGCTCGATAGATCGATCGAGGACCTAGACGTTAGCGTCCAGAACCCGAAGCCGATAAGCAAAAAGGCTGCAAACCATTGCAACTTATTTGGACTGATCTTGCTAAACCACTGTCCGCCCCACGCGACAATCGAGAGAGCCGGAAGGGTGCCGAGCCAGAAAGCTCCCATCATCGTTAGGCTCGAGTGAACACTCCCTGCGGTCGCCGATGCCAGTGCAAACAGGTAGAGCCAACCGCAAGGAAGCCATGTGCTGAGCAATCCCCAGACGAATGCGTTTGATGCGTTGCTTTGTGTTCGCAGCTTGCGTCTTATTCTTGCGATGATTTCACTCCATCGGACAAGAATTTTGGAGTGCCCTACCATTACCGAATGCTGAAGAGTGAGTTTCCAAATCCTTATGACTCCTAAAGCCATGAGAGTGGAACCCAGCAGAATGGATGTCGCAGACCCTATTCCCCACTGACCTGCTAGCCCGCGGCCCGCCGAAGCAATCGTTCCAACGAGCAAGCCGAGGATCAGGTAGGTAGTCAGTCTTCCGAAGTGGTAGCTGGCAAGCGGTAGCCACTTGGTAAAACTGCTAGGGTATTGATGATTGACGCTCGTCGTTGCCTTCGAAGCGATTAGCACAAATGGGCCGCACATTCCAACGCAGTGGACCGATCCCAAGAGCGATGCGGTAAAGACAGCAAGCAGAGCTTGGATCATCGAAAACTCCAATCGACAGTTCGATCGGCTACGTACTGCTGGCCCTGAGGGCCCATAACATCTATCGAAATCTGCCACTTACCCTCGCGATCGATCGGTATCTGTGCGAAGTAAACACCTTGCTCTTGGCTACTCTCAATGATGGGGACTTTGCGATGCTCGGCAACTCGGGTGAAATGGAAGGCCATCAAAGCCCCTGTTACCCCAGTAACGGGCCTTCCATCGATGTCAGCAATCATGATTCGAATTTGGTTTGGGGAATCCGAATGTTCGAACTGGACGTTCCAGCCGAGTTGATTTGACCTGGAGATCAGCTCCTTTTGGATTTGCCAATCGACTGCTTGGGTACTGTAATTTGGCAATGGGCGAAATGACTGATCAGCGACTGCGACTGCCAGAGCGTATCCGGCGATGCTCAAGTTGATTCCTATCAAACCGAAAATGAAAGTAGCCCAGAGCAGAGCTGACTTTCTTTCGGAGGTTGTTTGGGGAAGACTCGTGTCGGCGATAGACATCGGTATTTCCGAGCCTGATGTTCTTGGATGTTGAACTCTAGCGTCTTGCATTTGCGTGACCCTCATTGGTTTCGCTGGCGTATTTTGTTCGAAAGGGAGCGTCCGTGTCCCTCCGTGGAATTGGCTTGTAGCCGATTAACCACCTGTACCATCCTAGCAAAAAACGCTCGATTTCTCGATGCGAGAGTCGTTTAATCCAAGGCGATTGGGCCTTTCGCGACAATTTGCCCTCAGGGGCAGCCGGTTGCTATTTTAAGAACTTTCAACGAAGCTTTTAGCTAATTTTGTTCGTTTTCGGGGTGTTGATGGGACGTTTTTCTCTCCCGAACAAACCTCAAAACAGGTATCTTTAAGGAGCTAGTGGTAAAGTAAAAAAACCTAGTCTCGTAGGAGCTAGGAGCTTGAAGAAGATGCCCTTTTATTTTGTTTGCCGTTTCTATGAGTTACATCGAAATGATCAGTGGCCCAATGATGGGCATGCGTCGTGATCTGACCAAACCTCAGTACATTATCGGCAGGCATCCAGAGTGCGACGTGGTGCTCGAAAGCGGAGCCGTCGTCTCTCGGCAACACGCCCGACTTTTTGCACGTAATGGTGGCTATGCCTGCGAGGATCTTGGGAGTCGCAACGGAACCTTCATCAACGGCAAGTTACTCAACGGTCCGACTCAGTTACAGGACGGAGATACGATTCGCATTTGCGATATCGAAATGTCCTTCGGTGACACCCGCGAACAAAGCTCGATCAAAGCAGAAGTAGTCTCCGGCAAAGGGGGCGGATTGGGAGTTTTGATCGAAGACGACGAGAACGATGAGAACGCTGCCCCAAGCGTCACTGCCAGGATGGATGTACGCGGAAGCGAGTACGGAGTGCAAGTTTCAGCAAGTGCTGAGGCGCGATTGTCGGCACTTCTTGAAATCATGCGAAACCTCGGAAAGACCGTGGGCATTGAAGAGGTGCTTCCCAAGGTACTCGATTCGCTATTTAGGATTTTCTTGCAAGCAGACCGCGGTTTCATCGTTCTCAAAGACGATGCAGGCAACCTTGTTCGTCGTTGGGTCAAAACGCGTAATGCCGAACAAGAGGATCAAGTTCGACTCTCCAAAACGGTTCTTCGCGAGGTGATGAAGTCCAAGCAGGCGATTATCTCTCTGGACGCCGGTGGCGATTTTAGCATGAGCGAGAGCGTCGCTGATTTCAAAATCAAATCGATGATCGTGGCTCCTTTGCTCAACTTTGAAGGGGAGCCTTTGGGCGTGATTCAGATTGACTCGACACAGACCAAGGGTGGGTTCGAGGCAAAGGATCTCGAGATCCTCATCGGTGTGGCTAATCAAGCGGGTATTGCCATTGAAAATGCCCAAATGCACGAGAATATGATCGCGCAGAAACTCGTCGAACAGGATCTTCAATTGGCAAGCCAAGTTCAGTTGGCCTTCTTGCCAAAGACATCCCCTCGAATACCCGGGATCTCCTTTTACCAGTACTACAATCCAGCCCAACAAATCGGTGGCGATTACTTCGACTACCTCGAACTCGATAACAACCGTTTGGTGATCGCACTTGCCGACGTCGTAGGCCACGGGGTGGCCGCTGCGATGTTCATGGCGAAGTTGTCAGCAGAAGCAAGATTTGCCTTCGCATCGATCAGCGACCCTCGAAAAGCCATGGCACAACTCAACGACCGAATCACTGCACTTGATGCCGAGCGTTTCATCACCATGTCCGTGATCGTACTGGACAAAACAACGCACAAGGCAACGATCGTCATCGCCGGCCACATGCCCCCGATCCATTTCCATGCCGATGGTTCGATCAGTGAGCCAGGTGATGAAATCTCTGGCCCACCTCTGGGAATTATGTCCGACGTCGAGTTCGATTCCTTCGAGGTCACTCTCGAACCCGGAGAATGCCTGACGATGTACACTGACGGCATATTTGAAGCCCCCAACAACGCGGGCGAGCAGTTCTCGATTAAACGGGTTCGCAAGATCATTGAGGCTGCAAAAGGCAGCGTGGTGCCTGCGGGCGAAGAACTCATCAAATCCGTCAAAGAGCACATCGTCGGATGTGAACAAGAGGACGACATGTGCATCGTAATCGTCGGCCGGGATCGCTAGCTTTATATAGCCTCGAACGCCATAGGTTTTTGATTCTTAAGGGAATCTTGCGGCTCAGTTTCTGCGCCGCCAATCCTCGCCATGCTCGTGCTCGATACCGTTTGTATAGTTCCCTGAAGAACCTTTTTTCCTTCTTATCGTTTTTTTGGTATCGGTATGCCTCTTTCTTACGATTTAGATGGTAGTGCAAGTTTTTTGTTTGATTACTTTGACCCTAGCGGTTGTTGAAAACCATGTCCGCCCTAGAACACGTTCTAGTCGAATTTCGGCGTCGACTAGGATCGATTCCTGCAGACTCACTACTTAACGAGTTCCAGACGAAACACCAACAATACGGGGATCGACTCCTCGAATCACTCCAGCAGGCTCTCATCGATTGGAACGCAACACCGTTGGATGAGTCGGTCATGAACTCTTTGTGCATCGCCTTTGAAGACGAATTTCGAAAAGGGAACAACCCTCGCCTTGATCAATGGCTTATGCGCGCTCCGCGAGCATCGCATGCAAACCTAATAGGTAGCTTGTTGGAAACCGAAGCCTACCAGCGTTCTAAGCGTGGTGAAACGGTTGATTGGTCTGCTTATAAACGGCAATTCCCCGAGTTTCATTCAGCGATCCACGAGGTGTTTTTGCAAGTCGAAAAAGAAGGAAAACAACCCGAACCCATCCAATTAGACAACCACCCTGAGGATGTCTCGACTCAAGCGATCGCCAAACCAAATTGGCTTGGAAAAATTCTAAACCAACGTTACCGGCTTGATCGGGTGCTCGGAACAGGTGCCTTCGGCACGGTGTATCTTGCACACGACACCGAACTTAACCGCCAAGTGGCAGTCAAACTTCAGATCCGTGGACACAAGACCTCCATTGCCGCCAATGAAGATTATTTGGAAGAAGCCAAATTCGCGGCTTCGCTTCGGCACCCGCATATTCTTACCGTCTACACTGTCGATCGTAATGAAGAACAAGAGGTATTCATCGTGGCCGAATTTATCGACGGAGGGACGCTTCGAGAACGAATCGATCGCGGCGACTTGGATTACCGTCAGATGGCAAAAATCATCCGTGGTGTTGCCGAAGCCTTGCATCATGCCCATCAACGGGGGCTTATTCATCGAGACATTAAACCTGCGAATATTCTCATCGAGAACGATAGTCTCAAGGCCTATGTGGCTGATTTTGGACTAGCCACGCGTGAATACGAATACCTTCAAAAAGGTGACGGAGCCGGCTCCCCTGCTTATAAAAGTCCCGAGCAAGTACGTCGGGAAGGCCATCGTCTTGATGGACGTAGCGACCTATTCTCCTTAGGAATCGTTTTTTATGAGATGCTCACTGGAGAAAGACCCTTTCGAGGCAGTTCAGTGCTCGATACCGAAAAACAGATTCGGTACCATCAACCTACAGCTCCCAGGAGTCTCAAAGGAGGTGTTCCCGAAGAGCTCGAACGCATCTGCTTTAAATTGCTCCAAAAAGAAGCGTCCTCGCGGTACTCCAATGGCTTGGAAGTAGCCAATGAAATCAGAGACTGGCTTTATCCAAAACCAATAGCACTGCTCTCAGCACATCATGAGAACAGCAAGATCACACCACGTGGGTTACGAACCTTTACGGATGAAGACGCAGGATTTTTTTTGGAACTTCTTCCCGGTTCACGGGACCGACAAGGTTTGCCAGAGAGTGTTGCATTCTGGAAAAAGAGAATCGAACAGAATGATCCGGATAAAACATTCTCGGTTGGAATCATCAACGGACCCAGCGGCTCTGGCAAGTCGTCGCTTGTGAAAGCCGGGATCATTCCTCAACTAGACAAATCGATTATTGCGATCCATGTCGATGCGACCGCAGAAGATACCGAAAGCCGACTTCTGCACGGATTGCAGAAAAAAGTGGAATCGATCAAGGATTCCAAAGATTTAACACAAGCCATGATGCAAATTCGTCGTGCTGAAACGATCAAAGTGGTATTGTTCATCGATCAATTCGAACAATGGCTTAACTCACATCGATCTACCCGCCGTACAGAGCTTGTCGATGCGCTACGACAATGCGACGGAAGAACCCTCCAATCCGTATTGATGGTTCGAGACGACTTTGGATCGGCAATCAAATTCCTTACCGATGACCTTGATTCAACCATCGATCGAGACCGAAACTATGCATGGATTGATCTCTTCGATGTGAAACATGCGAAAGACGTTCTCGTCCGCTTTGGGCAGGCTTACGGAAAACTACCCAAAGATTCCGAGCACATGACATTTGAGCAATCCGAGTTCGTCGAACAAGTTATAAGCGGTCTTGCTCAAGACGAGGGAGTTATCCCTGTGCAACTTGCGCTTTTTGCCGACATGGTAAAAAACAAATCTTGGGAGTCGGCAACCCTTAAGGGAGTCGGGGGAACCACCGGAGTAGTGGTCAATTTTCTTGAAGAAGCTTTCAGCTCTCGAAACCCTCAAAACCTTGTCTATCAAAACGGAGCCAGAAGTGTCCTGAAGGCATTGATGCCAGTTTCAGGAAGCGATATCAAAGGGCATCATCGCCCAGAGCACGAACTGCTCGACGCAAGCGGATATGGGAACAAACCAAACGAATTCCGTCGCCTGATGAGAATACTCGATAGCGATCTGCGACTGATCCGCCCCTCCCAGGAACCCGATGATCTCGAAAAAGATGCTTCGAAATCTTACCAACTGACCCATGATTATCTGGTTCCATCGCTTCGCGAATGGCTGACTCGAAAACAACGAGAAACCGACAAGGGACGCGCGGAATTGAAACTTTCCGAGCGTGCTGGAGTCTGGTCATCAAATCGCGAAAATCGACAACTGCCCTCCTTGCTCGAGTGGATCAATATCCTCCGCTGGACTCAGCCAGCAAAGTGGACTAAATCGGAAGCTTTAATGATGTCCAAAGCATCTAAGTTATACCGAAATCGATTCGCGACTTATGCGGCAATCGTCGCTGTCATTTTTGCTACAGCCTACTGGCTGAAGAACGACTTCGATAACAAGCAACGAAACGCTCAAGCTCGAAATTTCGTTGACAGCCTAAAAGGTTCTGACATCGAAAATGTTCAAAAGGAACTGGAAAAAATCAAGCGATTTCGACCATGGATCGATGACTTGCTCCAAAAAGAACTCGAAAAAAATAACCTGGGATCCGATGAACGATTGAAGCTCAATATGGCCCTCCTCGGACAATCGGAAAAAGCTCTCGTCGAACTCAAGGAGCGTTTGCCGACGGTCGATCCCAAACGGATACGAGTTCTTATCCGAGTCCTTGAGCCGTACAGCGCAGGTCCTAAGGCTGAATACTGGGAAATTGCCAAGCAACGGGATCCAAGAAACTTGTTGCAGGTTGCCAGCTTTCTTGCTAGTTACGACTCCAAAAATGATCAATGGACGCAAATTGCAAATCACATCGCCGATAGACTTGTGAAGGAAAATCCGCTCCAGGTCGGAACCTGGATCGAAACGCTCAAGCCTGTAAAAGCGTTTCTCATCCCGGAACTTATTCGAATCTACAGTGCCAAGGCAGGTTCTAGATCCCCAACGGAAATCGAACTGGCAACCGAAATTCTCGTAAACTACGCGAGTGATTTTAAGACCGTTCACGAACTCGCGATGCAGGGAGCCCCCCAACAATTTCAAAAGTTCTTCCCAAAGTACGCACAGTTCGATAACGATCTTTTGAAAGTACTCAAAGATGAACTCAGCACTCCGATAACCAGGCCCGTATATTCGGCTACCGATGAGCAGGCTCATGTGCAAAGGCAAATCGAACGCAAAGCCAACGCGGCTGTAACGCTCTTGCGCTTAGATGATCGACAGTCGGTGCTGGACTTTCTCACCATAGGGAACGACCCGGAGGCCCTGTCTCAGTTCATCTTCCGAATTCGAGGGCGTATCGTTGATCCTGTATGCCTAAAGACTTGCCTCGATAAACTGGAGGGCATGGCCGAGCCGATCGACCTTAATTTACGCCAGCAACACTTCTATCGAATCTATGCAATGGTTCTAGGTCTGGGCGAATTTTCGCTTGAGCAATTTTCGATCGAGCAGCGTCAGGAGCTACTCCAAAAACTCGAGTCCATGTACCGAGATCACCCTAGCAAGGCTGTTCACGGCGCAGTAGGTTGGTTACTTAGAAGATGGAGGCAAGAGACCATCTTGCGCAAAATTGATGAAACACTCTTGGACTGCGATGCCACTGGAAAACGGGAATGGTATGTCGTCAAACTTACTCCTATGGCAGATTCAATTGCAGCAGAGTCCCCAACAACAGCGGATTCGCGAAGGGAAATCGATCTCCAAGCTCCTACCTACATCACAATGATTACTTTCCGTAGTCCCAGTAAGAATGACACTGCCACAGAAGGAGTCGCTGAGCACAACAGCGATTCAGACTTTGCCGTCAGTGACCGCGAAATCACTTGGCGGCAATTCAGCCCCTTTGACCAAGATAGCCACCGAAAAGCACGAGAGAAAGAGTTCAAGAGAATCTGCTCATTGGATGAACCTGTCATCGGTGTGAATTGGTTCGAGGTCGCTCTTTATTGTCGAACAGTTACCGGCTCAGCAAGAAACGAAGCATACGAACAAGCTTATGAAGAGAAAGATACAAAAAATGCCGAATCGCATGGTCAAGGTTGGCTCGATTTCACGAAAAAAGAAGATTGGGAATGGGGATGTGATTCCTGCAAACCCGGCTTCCGTATGCTTACGGCCGATGAATGGAAATTCGCCGCTTTGTCCGGCATGACAACCCCTTACTGTTTTGGATCCAGTGAGGAACTCTTAGCCGAATACGCTTGGTATCAAGAAAACGCCAGACGCAGTCCGCAACCAACAGGCCTTTTGCGCCCGAGCATCGGTGGACTGTTTGATATTCACGGAAACGTTTGGGAGTGGATCAATGACTGGCATATGGTAGGATCCGTCAGGGCCCTTCGAGGGGGAGCTTGGGGCGTCGATTCGCTCGATTGCCAACTAGACAATAAGGAGCACGGTGCACCGGGTGTCTATCGCAAAAACAGAGGTTTTCGAATCGGGCAGACAATCCCCAAGCCAATCCAGTAGGAATCCACCAAAGCCGTCCCACATTCGACAGATCTCTTGTAGACTATAATGGGTGGAGAAGGCTCGTACCCAACCCACACTTACCGCTGACATTTGACCCGTCCTTGGATCCTCCCTAGCATGATAATCTCCGCTTCGAAGCCTATGGTTATTGCCTTGGCTCTCACCTTTGTATCTTGCATTTTGCCGCTGAACTCCGAAGCCCAAGATACTGTTGCACAAGATCCCACAACAGCATCTTCCACCAAGGTGATCGTTCAACCAGGTGATCGGATCGCTCTGATCGGTGGAGGTTGGGTCGAACGAATGCACAGTCATCCCTGGCTCGAAACCATGCTGACACTCGAAGTCCCAGGCGTAACGTTCCGAAATATGGGCTGGAGCGGAGACACCGTCTTTGGCGATGCCCGGGCCGTCTTTGGCTCAAGATCCGATGGTTACCAACGACTCATGCGTGATCTTGAATACGCAAACCCTAACCTTGCGATCCTCTTCTACGGCGATAACGAAGCTCACGGAGGCCAAGCCGAAAGAGAGGAATTCCTCAAAGGCTACCATAAACTCGTCGAGGATCTGAAGCGAAAAGGCTGCCGTATCGTTATGGTCATCCCACGCCAAAGGGAAGATGCAGGACCACAGTTCCCCAATCCTCGGTACTACAACAGCAACCTTGCCCAACTCGCCGAGGGAATCCGCAAGATCGCAACCGATCACCAAGCAACCTTGGTCGATCTTCAAAAACTTGCAACCGACAAACGTTTCACTGAAGAAGGTATTGTTTGGAATGACCAAGGCTATCAAGAAAGCGCTCGGGAAATACTGCAACAACTAGGCTACAAGAATCTAGCCATCGATCGTGTTAAAGATCAGTCCAGCGTGATCGCAGAATTACAATCAGCGATCAAATCCAAAAATGAATGGTTCTTTCATCGATACCGCCCTCAAAACGAAACGTATCTATTTTTGTTTCGCAAGCACGAGCAAGGAAACAATGCCGTCGAAGTCGAACAAATGGAAAAGTTTGTTCGCGATGGAGAAAACAAAATCTCCCAGTGGCTCTCCGCCAAAAATTTGGCTCCCAAACCTTAACGCAACTCCGATTGCTCACTGCTGATCTGTACCCCATTGACTCAGGCTCGTATCTAGCAAAATGAAACTCAACAAAACAAGCCCCTTCCTTGCTATCCCAATTCTCAGTTCACTTTGTGCGATCGAATCCCGGGGTGTTGCCCAAGAAGCTCTTTGTACCGATAAGCCTTTGGCTATCCGATGGGAAATTGAACCGCTGACCCTCGATGCCAACGAAGGTTGCGCGATCGCAGATATCAACGGCGACTCCAAACCGGATATCATCGCAGGGCGGAACTGGTACCCAAGCCCTTCCTTCGTTTCTCGCCCCCTGCGAAATATTGACGACTGGAACGGCTACATCCAAAGCAACGGCGACTTCCCTTTCGATGTCAACCGCGATGGAAAAATAGATGTCATCGCCGGTTCGTTTGTCCCCACCGAAATCGCTTGGTACGAAAACCCAGGCGAAGAAGGACTCCGACTCGGGCATACTTGGAAGCGAAATCTATGGGTCGACACCAAAGCCTCCGAAAACGAAGCCCAGCTGATGCATGATATCGATAAAGACGGGATTCCCGATTGGATCGTCAATAGCTGGAATACCAAGAACCCACTGACCGTTTGGCGGCTTGTCGACAACGGCATCAGAGATGGAAAACAAGCCAGTTACTCGCTCGAACAGAAGGTCATCGGTAAGTCTGGAAATCAACACGGGATGGGTGTCGGCGACATCAATGGTGATGGACGCGACGATGTGTTGGTCGGACACGGTTGGTACGAACAACCCGAAAAACCATGGGAGGGCGAGTGGAAATTTCATGCCAACTGGAATATCCAAGGAAGCATCCCCATGATCGTTGTCGACTTAGATAAAGACGGAAAGAACGATGTGATCGTCGGACAAGGTCATGACTACGGTCTGTACTGGTGGCGACAAACTGGAAAAACCGCAGAAGGCGCTATCGAATTCGATCGGAAACTCATCGATAACAGCTTCTCCCAACCCCATGCAATCGCCATGGCCGACCTCGATGGAGACGGTAAAGCGGAAATAATCACCGGCAAACGTTACTATGCCCACAATGGTGGTGACCCAGGTGGAAAAGACATGCCGGAACTCCAAGCCTACTCGTATGTCGATGGAAAATTCACTCGCTCGACCATCGAGAGAGGGCATGTTGGCGTGGGTCTGCAAATCGCCACGGGCGATCTTAATGGCGACGGCAGAATCGATATCGCTGTTGCCGGCAAAAGCGGCACTTACGCGATCCTGAATCTCCAAAAATAATCCCTAGCGGTTTCGGCTATCGAAGGAATTACTGCTCCCAAGACTGCCCGACACTAAAACCCAGTGTTGGGCTCTTGTCGCTCTTGCCTCTGTGCCCTCTGTTTCTCTGTGTTTCAAAACTGCGCACACCAGCTCCCTTCACCCCATGCGAGAGAACAATCGCCGCGCATTGTCGGTCGTAATTTTCGCCATACTGGAATCCTTTTGACTGTGCAGTTCGGCAAGCACCTTTCCGGTGTAGGAAACATAAGCAGGCTCGTTGGGTCTTGTGCCCCGTTTAGGCTCCGGGCTCAAATAGGGAGCGTCGGTTTCCACCAGCAAGCGATCCAGTGGCAATCGAGCAGCGATCTGCCGAAGCGATTCGTTTTTCTTGTAGGTCAACATACCTGAGAAGCTGATGTAGAGCCCCATGTCAATGCACTCCATGGCCATCTCATAGCTACTACAAAACGAGTGCATCACCCCGATAAGCGGGCCATGGCGATGCTCTTGACGAAGCCAGTCGAGCATCTCACGATCACAATCCCGTGAGTGTACGATCACTGGCAGTCCGGTTTGTCGACTCAACTCCCAATGTCGACCAAAATTGATTTGCTGTAGCTCGAAAGGGCAATCATCCCAGTACTTGTCCAGGCCGGTCTCGCCAATGGCACAAACGCGAGTTTCGCTCGACTTAGCGACGATCTTCTCCCAGTCTCCAGCTTTCTCTTGATGCGCGTAATTCGGATGGATTCCAACGCTGCTCCAAATTTCCGGTTTGTCCCCAACACTCTCTTGGTTTTGGCGATGAATTGCATCGATGGTATCCAAAGATCCCGCATCAACGGCAACACAAACAATACGTCTCACCTGATGCGCAAAAGCATTGGCCAGGACGCTTGGAAGCTTCTCAAAAAGATCCGAGTCTGCAAGGTGAGCGTGGGTATCAGTCCAGCCAACAGGATTCATCAGGTTCTCCTAGCTTCTCTTCGAGACCAATCCAGATCCCCATCAATAGGGGTACCCAACTGCAAATGATCGAGCAGATGGTTGGCAAGCATCGGTGCCATCAAACTTCCTTTCGAGCCCAATCCATTCAAACAATACAACTTTGGATACTTCGGGTGCGAACCGATCAGCGGATGGCGATCATAACTTGCTGGCCGAACTGCGGCTCGCTGCTCGATCGACTCGATGATCGGTACAGTAGGCTTAAAGAAACTTTCCCAACGCCTGAGCAACTCTTCACGGGCAGCGATTCCAACCGGGGATTCAACCATGCAAGATTGCGCATCCCTTGCGTAAGTTGCCCCGACCAAAAATTCACGCCCCCCCAAGGGAACCAACCAGCCATCTCCATGGACGACTTGATCAACCTGTGGTGCTTTGGCGAGTACATGCAAGATATCCCCACGAGCCGGGTGCAAAGGAAGTGAGCCGAACCAGCCATTCGCCCTTGCATCGATTCCTTGCGCTAAACAGACATAACCAGCGCGAATTTGCAGCGAAGGGAATTCGAAATCTTGATCGTTTGGGATCATCTCCGTATGCAAATCGATGAGGACTTCGAAAAGCAGTCCTTTTGCATCGAGCAACCGTCGCGTGCTCTCGATGTAGACTTGGGTGCTAAGACGTGCTGCGGGGGACATTATGAATCCGCCGTGAGGGGCGTGGAATCCATCAAGTTCCTCTGAGGCAAGGATTCGCATGTGCAAAATGTCGTTGGGATCAAGATACTCTGGCCGAGCCCAGCGATCTTGGAACACGTCGCGTTCTTGTACGCTCGAAAAGATTCTTAAGGCAGGGGAGACCGTCCAGAATGATGTGGATTGCTGGCTCTCTGCATAACGATAGAGCTCGTTGGCTTCATTGAAAAACTCTTTGAATTTCCAGGACAAGGCCAGACGACTACCGGTGATCGGAGTGACCAATCCAGCGGCTACTCTCGATGAACAATCAGGGCTAAGCTGGTCGACCAAGGCCACGTTGAGCCCCCGTCGCATCGCTTGCCAGACCATAGCGCAGCCCGCAAGTCCTCCACCGACGACCACAAGATCGAGGCTGATCGGATTTGATTTCGGGTCAGATTTCATTGTTTTGTCGGTTTTCCTTGGATCCGTTTGCCTTAGGCAATCCGAAACATCTACAATGTTCGTGTTTATTCCACAAGCAGTTTTATCGACCAAGGATGATTTTTAAGTGGATCCTTTTCGCATCATCTGTCCAGCATGTTCCACGAAATTGGTGGTGCGTCAACCAGAATTGGTTGGGCGAACGGTGCCTTGTCCTAAATGCAAGAACGCGATCCATGTTGTAAGGACCGGCGAGGTCGCTTGGAACCCTGGTACGGTAGGAACAGGCCAAGCTCCTGCAGGATCGGAGGCCAAGAAGGCACCTGGGCAACCTCAGCCCCCCCGTCGTCCGGCATCGACAGTCAATTCGGAGGCGATCACTAAGGCGGACCCGGGGGATTGGAATCTGGAGGATTTGGAAACTGCGTTGGCATCGCAGGCAACGACAACCAACGATGCCGGCGAGGAAGTCTTCTTTCGCGAAGTTGGAAGCGAGCCCAGTGCGGCTCGTCGCAAAGAGAGCCAGCCGTTTTCGATTCAGCCGTTGGATCCAACCGCAAACGACAAGTCCACAACTCCGGCAACTTGGCAAAGCCCTCAAGCAAAAGCGCGACGGCAGCTTTTGACATTGTTCATTGTCGGACTTTCAGGTTGCTTGCTCGCTGGTTTGGCGTTCATCGGTTTTTTGAATTTTTATGGCAAACCAAATCGGGACAAGCAACAAGCGAATCCGGTGGTCGAACCCAAGCCAGTTGACCCAATCATCCCAGCCGACCAGGGGGATCCCAAGAAGCCTGCAGAGATGATTGCCGAAGCAGAATCCAACGGGCCGGCGGATCAAGTTGCTCCGATTGCTGATCCAATTGGCCTGCCACCTGAGAACGTCCAACAAGCAGCCGTCGAGCCAGCCAACGAGCAACCTTTGAAAATGGAACCGGAGAATATTCCAAAGGAACCATCGCAAACCACGAAAGTGATCGATGCGTTGCCGAACAATCCTACCGATGCGGGCGACCCTGCAGCGGATCCAACGATCAATGAAGAGCTACCCCCGATCTTCAAAGACTTTTTGCCGATCTTTGATCGATCGAGTCAACCCGGGTGGAGCGACTTGGGCAAGATTGGAGACAAGACGATTGACCAAGAGCTATCGATTGAGAATGCCGACGTCATCTTTTCGCAGGAGTACTATCCGCAACCGATCGCATTGCCCGGATGGACCGAGCGTGCCGAGCGCAAGCTAGGTCGGATCAGGACAAAGCCGATGGGTTTGCCACGATTTGTTCACTGGCTCAATCGAGTTTCTGGACATGCAATATCGATCGATTGGTTCCTCTTTAATTTGTCCGATATACCACTTGATCAGCCTTATGCCTTTGAGTCCGAAGGGACCACTGTCGGTGAAATTCTCGATGAGTTCAAGACCAAGATAGGGGCGGAGATCGATGTCGATGCGAAGGGTTTTTTGTTTTTAAGACCGAGTGCTGAGAAATTATCGACGAAGATCAAGGCCGACGGAAGTACCGAACTGGGTCCGATGTCTAAGGGGTTGCCTGAGGGACAAGACCAAGCGATTTTGAAATTGGTTTTAGAGATGTTGCAGGTCGATGGATGCGAATACAAGGATGGCAAGTTGCTCTGGGGAGCAGATACCAACGCCTATCAGCAAGCGCAAGTTCTTGCCGCATTGGCTTCCATTCGCGAGAGATTGGGGACCGCGAGTGTTGGAGCAGACGGGGCAGGGAATGTCTTTGATTTCAATCGGCCCGAGGCGTGGGTTAGTTTGTACCGCAAGAGTCAGAGCAAACTCGGGAAAGAGGAGATCCTGTATGAAGAGCGACCGATTGTCGACATCATGACCAGGGCAGCTCAATCGAGTCAGGTGGAGATTCTCCTGGATTGGCCATCGGTTTGGTCGCATGGCTTGCATCCAAATCGCATGGCCTTGTCGGTTCTCCGGGGCCGCACGCTATTGGAGGTTTCAAATCGATTTTTAGAAGATCACTCGTTGGAGCTGGTTCCATTGGACAGCAAGATCTGGATGCTGACAACCGAGTCGCAGCGTCGATCGATGATTAGGTTGGTGGCAGTAAGGACCGATCGGGGCGTGAGTTTAGAGGATATGCGAGTCTCGATACGAGGGGTCGTACCCCGTGGGAGCGATGGGAAGTCGTTATTTCGTTCAATGCCGTTACCTGGAGTAGAGGGGGTAGTTTTACTGCGGATATGCCCACCGAATTCGAGTTTGATGGCGGATCAAGACTTACTCCGAGCATTAGGACAAACCCCTTAGGTACTTCGAGCAACCCAGGCCCTACTCCAATCCTCGCTTTACTTTAGTTCTTTGATGATAAGCTTTCGGTAGCGTGCGATGGCTGTCGCTCCACCGTGAATCTGCACGGCGATAATCCCCTTTTGAGGAATACCTGGATCGGTTTCTTTGTAGTCGACAGTCTGGATACCGTTTAGCCACAATTGAATATGATCCCCCTGCGCGCGAATGCGATAATGGTTCCATTCACCCAGCGGCTTGATCGCTTTCTTGAGGGTCGCCTCATCGGGTTTAGCGAGTATTTTATTCCTGCGACTCTCATCGTACAGAGCCCCATCGAATCCTGCACCCAAGTCCGCTTGGTAACCAGAGACTTCATGGTGATTCGGGATCCTCTTGGTTCGGAACTGAACTCCTCCGTTGATGAATCCTTCGGTCCCTTCAAGTTTCCATTCGAGTTCCATTTCAAAGTCTTGGTACTCGGTGGTGGTTGCTAGAAAATCGTTGTCTTTTTGGCGTTCCGTCAGCGAACCAGCGGTGAGAGCCCCGTCTTCGATCCGCCAAACGGTTTTCGTATTCCCCTCCCATCCCTCGAATGTCTTGCCATCAAAAATCGGCTTGGCTTCTTGAGCGAGCACCGGAGATACAAGCAAGAAGGAGAATATCAAGAGCAGGGATCGACAGTTTTTCATGGTGCAGTTGTCTCCGCGATCTGTTTTTGGAATGGCTTTTCAACGAGTAACCAGCAATCGGACTTAGAATCTGATATCTTACTCGATATGACTTCGAATGCATCCTCACCAACCTACGTACGTTTGCGAATCGTCTGGATCAGCGTCCTGATGGCGTTCGGATTGTACTTGACTCGAAATACAATCGGAGAAATAGTCAAATCGGACTCCTTTCTCCAAGACACTTCGCTCGTGGAAGCCAAGTCGACGCGGTTCTCGGTTGAACTCAGGAGTGGACTGGAAGATTCGCAGGTTCAGTCTTGGCTTTCAAGCAGGCAGAGCTCAAATCAGAGAGCTCTGGATTTTTCTAAAATCAAAACCCCGTACACCATCGCTGACGGGTTGTCACTCGAGCAGGCAGATCGACTGCTTGCGGAACTCGAGTCCAACGGAGGGACTGGCATTCGGAGGATTTCCAAAACGCAAATCGGAGATATCCTGGGAGCATTCTTTTTCTCCTATGCACTTTTTCAGGTTCCCGCAGGTTGGTTTAGCGATCGCTTGGGTGCTAGGCGAATGTTATCCTTGTACATCCTTATCTGGTCGATTCTTACATTGATGACCGGATGGGTGGCGAGTCTTTACGGACTGATGGTAGCAAGGTTTCTTTTTGGGTTCGCTCAGTCGGGTGCTTATCCGACATCGAGTGCCATTGTTCGTCGATGGTTCCCAGTATCGGGTCGTGGGCTTGCAAGTGGATTGATTGCGTTTGGTGGTCGGTTTGGAGGTGCGACGGCCCCCTTCCTCACGACGCTGCTGATTCTCCAGCTTGGATCTTGGCGAAGTGTTCTATCGGTATACGGACTACTGGGCTTAGCGATCGCGGCAGCTTATTACTGGATTGTTCGGGATCGGCCCTCTGAGCACCCCTCGTGCAATCTTGCAGAAAGAGAGTTCATAGGTCCGATTGCTGACGATCGCAAACCACAATTGCGTGATATCGTTCGGATGCTCGGTCTGTATTGCGGCAGTCGCAGCTTGTGGCTCAATTCCCTTGGCCAGTTTTGTGTGAATATCGGCTGGGCGTTCTTGGTGACTTGGCTACCCACCTATCTCAAAGAGACGCACAAGGTGTCCGATAGTCAAGGTGCGATGATGGTAACTTTAGTGCTAGCCACCGGGATGCTCGGACAGTTGATCGGTGGTCGGGCGACGGACTGGAGCGTTGGTAAGTTCGGATTGCGTCTAGGGCGCGTCTTGCCAATCAGTGTTGCCAATTGCATTGCAGGCATAGCCTATGTTTGTTGCTTGTTCATCGATTCGGCCTGGGGCGTGGTTCTTTGTTGTGCAGTTGTTTCACTAATGACCGACTTTGCTAATCCCTCGATTTGGGCGTTTATGCAAGATGTTGGAGGTCGAAACACTGGAGCGATTTTCGGCTGGGCAAACATGTGGGGAAATTTCGGGGCTTCGGTCAGTTCCAAAATAGTCCCTGCCCTGCTCCTCTATGGTGCCACATCCGGGTCTGGCCAAAGCTTAGTGTTCATCACGTGCGCTTGTGCGTTTTTCATCGCTGGCTTAGCTGCGTTGGGTATGGATGCTACCAAGCCCTTGCAGACGGCGTCACCTGTTACCTAGCATTCCCTATACAAATTCTGCGTCTGAGGCTCTCATGCGGTTGGCTACTGTTTTGACTCCGGTCTCCGATGACAACCTCCGACTTGCCTCACAGTGTGGTGTAACGGACTTGGTGCTGCGTTATCCGGGCTCCGACCCCCATGCGATAGAGGATTCGATCCAGCGAGTAAGGCCTTACGGTCTCGAGATAAGTGTTCTCGAAGGATACTTGCCCATCGAACGCATGAAGCTTGGGATTGATGACGGCAGTGAGCTTCGAGCAATGCAGGATCTTCTTCGAGCCATGAGCGATCATCATATCGGTCTCCTGTGCTACAACTTCATGGCGGGAACCGATTGGGCTCGAACGAGGCTTGATGCGCCCGAGCGAGGTGGTGCGAAAGTAACGGCTTTCTATCTGAAGGATGTTGAGCAAGCTGTCTTGTTAGGTGCTCACCCTAGCGATCCTCAGCACGAACAAGTAGCCAGATCCCAGACCCCTTCTCAGCTTTGGGAGAACCTCGATCGAATGCTCGAAGGATTGTTGCCGGTTGCGGAATCTTGTGGGATCACCTTGGCCATGCACCCTGATGATCCGCCCCTAGCGAGTCTTCTTGGTAAGCCCAGGATCATGCATTCAGTCGATTGTTTCGATGAATTGCTTCGGAGGTACGACTCCAAAAGCAATGCGATCTGTTTCTGCCAAGGTACATTCGCAACGATGGGATGCGATATTCCCGAGACAATCAAGCATTTTGGGAACAAGATTCAGTACGTACATTTTCGAGATGTACGTGGGACCCCCGAAGCTTTTGCAGAGACGTTTCATGACAATGGACCAACCGATATGGCTCAAGCGATGAGAGCATTGCGCGAGATCGGTTTTTCTGGCCCGATGCGACCTGACCACGTACCGCAGATGGTGGGCGAAGACGATGGTGAGCCTGGATACACCATGCTCGGTCGCTTGTTTGCGTACGGATACATCCGCGGTTTAATGCACGCTACGGAAACATGCGATAAAAATGGCTAGTGTCCGCTTGGCGATGAATCTGCTCGTACCCGATGGTGAGCGGATTTTTAAAAGAAGGGGTTGTCGCGGCTACGGGTGGGTGTTTTGAGGAAGGCTTCGACGGTTCGTAGATCCTCTTTGGTGGTGATTTTCAAGTTGGATTCAGGGCCCTCGACAACCCGAACTCCAATGCCTAGTTTCTCGATGACCTGTGCATCATCGGTAGGCTTACCTGATAGGTTTGCGTAACCGCGTTTCAGATCATCGGTTCGAAAGACTTGGGGGGTTTGGGCTTGCCAGAGTCCTTCGCGTGAAACGGTGTCGGTGATTTTGTTTGAGTTCGCATCGACTCGCTTGACCGTAGCACGGATTGGTGAAGCGAGAATTGCAGCTCCATGCTTGCTTGCCTCTTCGATGACTTGATTGAGGCTTTGACGGGACAAACATGGCCGGGCCGCATCATGAATTGCAACAAGTGAAATCCCCGGATTGATCCTTTCGAGAGCATTTCGAACGCTATCGCATCGTTCTTGACCACCGATAACTATTTCGACCCCAAAAAGGGTAAGGTTGCCAGAAAATTTTTCTTGCACCATCGCTTTGTCTTCTTGTGCGATGGTCATGATGATCTGGCCGATGCGAGGATGGTCAGCAAACAGTTGAGCGCTGTATTGCCAAACGGGCTTGCCGTTGATCGTCGCGTAGACTTTTTTCTGATAAGGGTCATTGAACCGAGAGCTACGCCCTGCGGCAGCCAATATCACTGCGACGTCTTTCATGAGGTACTCGATTGGTTCTTTGCGTTTCGAGGCATGAAACCGTAAATGAAACATACGAGCATCGTCAACCAGAATGCAATGCACTCCGGACGACGAAGATCGTGAAAGTCCAGCAAGTGTGGGATATGCTCGATACCATCGACGTGTTTTTCAGCGGCGCGCCCCAAGAACCATGACGTATCAAGCCAATGGAGATAGCCCTCGGTCAAACCTCGCCGCTTTTCCTCCAAGGCGACGAAGGTTTCTCGCATGGTTCCTAAGAAATTCCAACCACGGAAACTCCAATCGCTATTAAGAGCCCAGTCCGCAAGAAGTTTCAGGCCGATGACGATGACTAGCAGGTAGGCGGAGACTTCGAATCGAGGATAGCGTTCTAGCAATCTGACAAATACCGAAGCAGCAAATCGCATCAGGATTACACCTAGAATCCCACCGGTAACAACTACCCAAAGCTTATCGGTGCGAGAGCCAGCAAGAGCCATGGCCGCTAGGATCGAGTCGACTGCAAACGCGATATCGGTCAGTTCGATGACCGCGACGGTCTTCCAGAATTTCCAATTGCTGTGGCTGGGTACGTCGCATACGGCTTCTTCTGCAGGAGTCCCCGAGGGTGGATTGACCACCGCATCCTCGGTAACGAGGCTTGCAGGGATCGGTATCCGTTGTTCGATTTCGGACTTCAATCGTTCATCGCTGAGTTCTTTTCCGGTAAAGGCGTCGACCAAGCCAGGTTGGCCTTCTTTGTCCATGACGACAAGTTCCTCTTCCTGGTCGTCCCAGAACAAATGCTTTACCGCGATATAAACCAAATAGGCTCCCCCAATAAACTTAACGATCGTCCATTGCAGCAGGTAGGCAGAAAGGCATATGGCGATGCAGCGGAAGACGAAAGCTCCAATCAGCCCGTAGGAAAGAGCCTTGGCCCGCTGATGCTTCGGAAGCCTTTTTACCAGCATTCCGAGAACCAGCGCATTGTCGATCGACAAAAGTCCTTCGAGGATGATCAGCAGACCGATGACCAACAAATCCGAGCTTTCTACGTTCTGCCCGAGAATGTTCACCGCTAGCGGCAAGGCTGAAAATAAATCGTGCATATTTGGACTTTGGTGCGAATACTTCGGGAAAAAAGGTACGCAAGGCGATTTGCGAATAACGTTAGGATAACGGTTTCAGAACCCAGGTTAAGCCAGGATAGGCAAATTGGATCGGGTAAGTCTGCCAATGGGGATCACTGGAAAATTGGCGTTTCGTTGATAAACTGTAGATCTTTCCGGGCGGACAACCGCCGCCCAAGTTTTCCTTGTAATCAACGGATCGACGGCATGGCCGAGCAAGAAGATCAACCATCCAATTCACCTGATACGAACCCAGTGGCAAAAACGGAGCAGAAACAAGGCGCTGCAGGCCCACTGAACCTCGAAGCGATCCGAAGAGCGAGGATGCAACAGGAGCAGTCGAAAGACCAAACTGCGGGAAAAGAAAGAGAGAATCGTCGAAAGAAAGGTCCTTCTGGGCCCCGCCCCCAGGGGGATTCGACAAACCAAAGCGGCTCTGTTGAGGGTAAGGTTGTTTCCGAAGCTTCCGACTTGCAAGGTCAACCGCTGCCAGAAAAAATCGATGCCGAATCGATGCCTGAGCGTTATCGATCCAACAAGGATTCGATCGCGCCCGTGGCGGCCAAAGTCCCAGTGCCTAGCTCGCGTAGACGAGACCAGCAAGAGGATTCGGAGTTGGCAGCTGCTCTCGATGGAGCAGATCTTGAGAACTTGATGATCGGAGATAAGAACGTCGGTCGGGTCGGCATCGCTTTGGAAATTGGCAACCGGTACCAAGCCCGAGTGATCAAGGTTCATCATGCGAACGTCTTTGTTAGTCTTGGTGGCCCCAACGAGGGAGTCGTACCGCTTTTGCAATTCCTGGACATGCCAAGCGAAGGATTGCTGCTGGATGTTGTCATCCGCTCTTTCAACGCCGAAGAGGGACTCTATGAGCTAGGACTTCCTGGTGAAGCGATCACCGCGAACGATTGGGCGGACCTTGAAGAAGGCGCCGTGGTCGAAGCGAAAATCGAAAGCGCAAATACCGGCGGTGTCGAATGCAAAGTCGGAAACATTCGAGGCTTTATTCCGATCAGCCAGTTATCTGAATACCGCATCGAGTCGGCGGCCGACTACATCGGACAAAAACTCTTGTGTGTGGTTACCGAAGTCAACCCGCGACGAGGGAATCTTGTTCTTTCACACCGTTCGGTGCTCGAGCGAGAAAAGCAACAGAAGAAGCAGGAGCGACTTGCGAATCTTGAGATTGGCGAGCTCTGCGAAGGAACCGTTCGCAAAGTGACCGATTTCGGAGCGTTCGTCGATATCGGTGGCCTCGATGGCTTGATCCACATCACCCAATTGTCTTGGGAAAAGATCAAGCATCCATCGGAGGTTGTTAAGGAGGGGGACAAAGTCCAAGTCCGAATTGAAAAATTCGACCCTAAAACGGGTAAGATTTCCCTATCGTACCGGTCGCTGCAAGATGACCCTTGGAGTGATGTCGAGGCACGTTTCCCTATAGGATCAACCGCCAAAGGAGCAGTATCGAGACTAGCCGAATTCGGGGCCTTTGTGAAACTCGCAACAGGTATCGAAGGATTGATCCACATTTCGGAACTCGCACATCGCCGTGTCAACAATGTCTCGCAAGTAATTACTGAGGGACAAGAGGTTGAAGTCAAGATCCTTTCGGTTGACAGAAACGCACAGCGCATCGGGCTTTCGCTCAAGGCGACTCAGGCTAAACCTGGCTCCGCGAAAGACGAAGCAACCCAGGAAACCGAGCCCGAAGTGGTCAAGCGTGAGAGCGCTGTCAAGAAATACCAGGGGCCACTTCGTGGCGGCACAGGGACTGGAAATGGCGGCGATTTGTTCGGCCTAAAGCTCTAATGAAATAACTCCAAAGGCTTATCAGGTTACTTTGCCATTACATAAGCAATCACTGACCAGACTCCATCGGACAAGGGAGACGAACCACCTTGCCAATTTTGTCTAACACAAAGATCGATTGCTCATCGCTAGGGATCTCAAGCTTGTTCGGTTCCCCAATAGGCAAAGGGAGTTGAATTGTTAATCTCCGGAGGGCAACATCGTAGGTTCGAAGGACGCGATCCATACAGAGCGTGACTAAGATCGATTGGTCTTTCGACCAAGAGAATTGTTTGATTGGGCCCCCGTGAAGGTAAATCTTCCAGAGCAATTGCCCAGTATGGGAAGAGTATGCATTGATCACCGACTCTTTATTCAGAGCGATCGCCAAAGTTTGACCATCTGGTGAAAATCGCATCCAGCTTACCGATGAACCGGGCTTCTCTAGGAATAGCTTTTCCTCTCCATTCCTAAGGTCAATTTGATAGACATTCGAGTCTCTCTCGTAGACAAGGTAACGCCCATCGGGCCGAACATTAGGGTATCGAAAAGGAGAGTTGTTTGCCCCATGTTTCCAAACGAAATCATTTTTTTCTTGATCCCATAAACCAAGAAAAGAGGGTCCGCCCTTAAGGCTGGTTTCACCTTTCCAGTCATTGAAACTTCCAAGCCACTGCGAAGGGTTCACTTGCGATATCAAGGTAAAGACCCATAGATCGTCAGGAAACGCTACAACCTTGCGTTCCCTGTCACGACCCTCTTTCCATCGATCCACCTTCCATCTTGGTTTGGAGTTGCCTTCGCGATCTAGATAGGAAAGAAAAAAAGAGTTGCCGTCACCATGATCGTATGTCGGGGAAAAGTTGTCTGAGATGAGCGACTTTACAACGGCTTTCATTAAATTGCCATGAATCGTATCGACAGATCGAAAACTCTGCTCCGAGCCATTGGCCAGGAATAGCCTCTCGCTTGAAGGCGCATAAACGTGCTCAGCGTTCGACAATAAAATATCCTTGCGAAAGTTGGACACTTCTAGTTTCGCTACAGTTCTATCTTCGCTGAAACTAAACACATGATTTTTGTCCTTTCCCCAAGCAATCCCAGAAATTCGCTTGGCATGCCCTTTACGGGTTTCCAACCGTTCTTCGAGACGCAGTGTATCAGGATCTGACCAGAGGGTGCTGCGGTTTCGGAACCGCAACTCCACAGACTTGTCCTTTGGGATGACATCGATAGGGAGCTCGGTTTGGTTTCTGCTCGGATCACCGGAGGAATCAGACCATTCTCGTAAAAACTCGGTCGAGAACAAAAAGAGCCTGAGTGGCTTCTTGAACTCAATAACCACTTTATCGCAATCATAAGGCAAATGATCCAAGGCCTCAGGTGGCTCCATTCCAGCGATCAGCTCCCGAAGTTTCTCCTTCGGATCTTCGCTACCTTCGAAGTACTCTGAATGCTGCTCGAAAAACCTTTTTGTGAAAACGAGTCGGGAGTCTCTTACAAAAGACTCCTTCATGTCAAGGATATGAAGTGCTCCACTGCTTTCGCCGATCGCTAGTTGCTTCTCGTCTTCCGAGAAGGCAACCGCCGTGACATCCGAAGGGAACTTGATTTGCTCAAATGGTTTCAGTTCGCCTTGCTCGATGCGCCCGAGTACCAAATAGCCACTATTTAAGCCTATGGCAACGGTTTTCCCCGAGGCTGAAAAACTTATACAAGAACAAACAGAATACTTGAAAAAATAGGAATGCAGCTTATCGCTGTCAATTTTCCGATCCGTGCCATCTTTGCCAAGTAGGTTTCCAAAACGCACATTTCCGTTACGATCACCGAAGGCGAACAGATTCGTTTTGCTTGTCGCAAGGCACTCTAAAGGGCTACCTAGAGAATCAATTTCGCGGATCAACTCGCATTCGGGGTAAGACCAGACCTTCGCGTTGGGTTCCGATGCTGCCGTAATGATCGACTGACCGTCAGCTCCCCATCCAACTTGATACACACACTTCTTGGAAACAACCATTCTTTTAAGAAGCTTTTTGGATTCGAGATCCCAAAACTTCACCGTTCCATCGTCCCCTGCCGTTGCAATCGTCTTGCCATCGGGACTGACTGCTAATCCGTTTATTTCTCCTTGTTCCGTATCAATCTCAAAGAGCAAATTGCCATTGCCCTGATCGTAGGCGTGCATTTTGGATTGATTCGTACCACAAACAATACCAGCGAGCGAGTCCAAGGCTAAGCCATAATAGATTTTGCTCTCGACCTCTGCGAAGCGCGAAGGGCGATGAGGTATTTGCGATCTGAGCAGTCGCGTGTCTAGTCTGGCGCTGGCTTGAGGTATAGCATCGAGCGTTTGGATGGCAAGATCATCTTCGCGACGCTGCAAGGCACTGCTGGCAGCAAGTAGATTGGCGACGGTCGAACTCTGATTCTCCTTTTCCCTCGCAAGGATCGCGCTGGCCTTCTGAGATTCCGCAAAGAGCCAAGCCAGTGATATAGCGACGAAGGCCAAGGTAAAGGCCAAGCCAGTCGCGGAAATTAACAACTGGTGCCGACGTGTAAGTCTTCGGAAGTACGTCCAAGGCGAGTCTGGGTTTGCCGAGATGGGATCGCCTCGCAGATACCGTTGTAAATCGTCGGCGAATTGAGCCACCGATTGATACCTCTTCTCGACATCTCGACACATCGCCTTGCGAACCATGGAATCCAAGTCACCGCGCAGGCTTTTTGCGCGTTTGGGACTCCTGTGGCTCGGCAGGGGTGGATCATTCTCAGATACCAGTTCACCGATCTCTGCAAAGGTGCGATTGGCCAACTGGGAATCATTGAATGGATGCTGATCGGTTAGCAGAAAATACAGGACCGCTCCGAGCGAGTAGATATCGCTTCTGGTGTCGATATCGGAAGAGCGCTTGGTGAATTGCTCAGGGCTCATGTAAGGAGGAGTGCCTGGCGAACTCCCCCTGTAAGTAAGAGAGTTTGTCAGAAGTCTTACGATGGAGCTGGTGTATTCATTGCTCTGCTTGATCGAGTCGCTCATCGTTGCTTTAGCGATCCCAAAATCGATAATCTTAACCGCGGGCTCTTCATCGACTTGAGTCACCATCACGTTGTTTGGTTTGATGTCCCGGTGGATAATCCCCTTTTGATGGGCATGTTGAATGGCTCGGCAGCATTGCAAGAGCAGTTTCACGCGACTGCGGATGTCCGGACTATTCAGTGCGCAGTAGTCAACAAGGTGTGATCCTTTGACGTACTCCATCACGATAAAGGAGTAACCGTTCTCGGTCGTACCCGCATCGATGATCCTTGCGACATTCGGATGCTCCATGCTCGCGAGCATTTGTTTTTCACGCTGAAAACGCTCGATGATTTGATTCGGTTCCGAATCCCATTGAATCAGCTTCAGAGCGACCTGACGGCGGACAGGCTGTAGTTGTTGCGCAAGATAGACATCGCCCATGCCGCCCGAGCCGATTTTCTCGATGATAACAAAAGGACCTATCTTCTTCCCTGCAATGTCCTCGATCAATTTTCTAGCAGCTACCACCGCTATTGGAGTTGGATCCATCCATGATCCATCTTGATGATGGTCGATCAACTCCTTCAATTCGCGCAGCTTCTCTGGATCATCTCCAAGAACCGTCCGCAACCATTCCTCACGCTCGGCTTTGTCTCGGTACTTGAGGGCTTGATCTAATAAAATTTCCAGGGAAAAGTCTTTTGTGCCCATGACACCGGGATAAGCAAGAGTTTTGATCCAGGCTACTGCCGCTCACTATTTTTGATTTGACGCATCAAGGTGGCTTTCGAGAAATTCCAGTGCCTATGTGCAGTTGCTTCGGAAATACCGAGCAATTCCGCGCAGACATCCATTTTATGTCCACCGAATACCCGCAACTCTACGAGCTTTGCATGGACCGGATACTCGATAGAAAATTGTTTAAGTGCGGAGTCGAGTTGCTCGAGCCGCAAGATCTCGTACCGATCAGGATCCTGAATAGGATTTGCGCAATTCTCAACCGGTAAATGACTTTGCGATAATTTTCTCAGTCGCCGTGTCCGTTTGCGGGCATAGTCGATCAGCACTCGTCTCATCGTTACAGCGAAAAGAGCTCGTACGTCTTGGCGCGGGCTCTCACTATTTTTCAGATGAGGTTGGACTCGAAAATACGCCTCATGAAAAAGATCAGTTGGAGTAAGTGTGTGATTACGACGCTCGCGTCGCATCACAGATCGAGCCAACTGCAAAAGTTCAGCATATAGACCTTGGAATGCTCCGTCCATCTATAGATTCTCCCATAGCTGTTTGTGTAGGAAAGAGTCTAAAATTATGAGGATTCTGAAAGTTACTAGCAATCAAATTTGCAAAAAGATTTATGAAAAACTGGGATTCTTTGGGGAGTCTGGTGGGTAAACTCAGGTTCCGCTCTAGGCTTCATGCCCGTTGGCCCATGACTCTGTGCTCTCAGATGTCTCTGTGTTTCAAAAAGATTTCGTCAGGAATCCTTACCCTAGATTGTTACCCACAATAACACCCGAGAATCCGTGAACCTAGCGAAAGTATCTCAGAGACCCGAAGCCGATAACCGGAAGCCCAGCTATCTTCTTGCCGTACAAGTAATAAGGCTCCCCGATAAAGCGCAAAAGCCGGCGATCTTTGAAGTAGCTTCCCAGATAGATGTAGGCCGTCCAAATCGCTGTCAGGATAGCATGATCGAAAGTCATAATAGGCGTAAACCAGATCAACCCTAAAAAGCTCATGTACACCGGATGTCTCATGTACCTAAACGGACCCTCGGTAACAAAGGCCCTTCTGGGAGGCGGACTTTGCCTGAACCAGTACCACCATTGGGTAAGTCCGGTTTGGTAACCGAATCCCGTCCAGTACAAACTGTAGAAAAGAGCAACCCAGGAACCATAGAAGCCAAAGAGAATCAAGCTTTCAGACCAACCGGTTGCATGCCATATCTCCAGTTTGCTTGTCCCCCAATAATGAAATAGCACCAAGAGGCTCACGCAACTCGTTGCGCAGTGGAGGCAACCGAACAACCCACTTGGCATCCACTGTTTTAACCACTTAGAAGTCATCGGGGCAAGGAGAAGGCTGTGAGGAACGACAAAAAGCGTCGCCAGCGATGCATCGATCCACCATGTCGCAGAACGATCGTTGGCGGAATACTCACGCCATCCTCCAAACCGCAAGAAAAGAAAAAGGTAGATCACGGTCCAAAAAAAGAGTACTTGTGTCCCCACTCCAAACGCAATCCCTGCGATTCGCCCAAGCCGTTTTTGGGCGGAAGTGCTTACTGCCGATTCCATGCTAACCTGTATCTGACTCACTCTTTCCCTCTCTCGGCAACAAAACATCCATATTCCATCGCACCGGAGCGATACGCATCGAGGATGGTTTGAAAATGATCCAGAAACAAAACGTGATTCGCCCCGAAGAGTTTCGCAAGGCTCCGGATCCCTGTACGCTGGACTCGATTGAGACAAATTTCCCAGGTTCGTTCGACTTTCTTAGTCCACAACGATTGATACGTTACTGTCAAACCTGCTTCGCGAAACCATTGGCAATAATCCTCTTGGGTTCCAAGCGACGGACAGAACATGCCATGGCATACCTTGCGAGTCAGCGCCACCTGTTGCTCACTTAAAGGCCCGCTTCCTGCAAGCCAAGCACACAGAGCAAATCTACCGCCCGGCTTAAGCCAAGTTCCTGCTTTCTTGAAAAACTTGGGTTTGTCAAAAAAGTGCTCAGTGCACTCGATACTCCAAACCACATCGGCCGACGCGACTGGAAACTCGATCACCTCTGCATCGTAACGAAGAAACTTTGGACGAGGCTTCACGCGCCCCATTCCCGCTGCCAAATTCGCATAGAAGCGTTGAACAGAACTGAGAGTCACACCTGTGACCTGGCAATTGAGGTTCCTTGCTAGCCAAACGCTGGAACCACCCATCCCACAGCCAATATCGATCACTTGACTGCCCGATGCGATCGACGCGGCTTTGGCGAGTTGCTCGGTCAATTGAACCTGAGCAAGCTGCGAACTTTCGTCTGCATCCCAATACCCATGGTGAATATGTGGCCCCCAAAAAAGCCGGTAAAACGGGGTGATGATATCGTAATGATTTTTGATAACACCCTTTGCAACATCCGGAAACTCTATCATTTGCTTGGCACCACCCACAAATCGCCCATGATCACTAACTCGTCTTTGATACCAACAGCACCGAACGCCTTTGAATAAGGCTTGATTCCAAAATCCGTCTGACGAATCGTGAAGCGCCCTCTCAGGTGATGCCAGCCATCTTTGATCTCCATGTCGCAGGGAATGACAACGTGGCGGGATACTCCATGAAGCGTGAAATCACCTTCGAGCTGGTACTCATCAAGCCCCTTTGCAGACTGCTTGCCCGTCTTCCGTAAACTAGCTTTATCAAGGCTAGCCTCCGGGAATCCTTGCACGTCAAGGATCTCTTTTCCGAGCATGTTTTGATTCACTTTTTTGACCGTTGCTGTGTCAATCGAAGCATCAATGCCAAAAACCTTCCTGGCCGTTTCGGTGTCGGCAACAAAGGATCGCATATCGAACACAAGCTTCGAGGGACTTTGCGAATCGGTAAGCACCTGCCCTGCCTTGAGTTTCCCCTCAACTCCATGACTGTGTCCAAGGTTGTTGGTTTTGTCCACAAAGATGTAAACGCGACTCACATCGAGATTCAAATCTCCAGGCTGGTACTCGACCTTCTTGGCACCTGCCTCTTGGCCGTGCATCTTCGTCGACGCAATGAACAGCGACGCAATTAAGAAAAACCGCACCACTTTACAGACTTGACACATCCTTAGGACTCCAAAAATCAGTCGTACGAACTTGGACGTACTTCTGTCCAGTCTAAGCGTGAAGAGGAGTGAATTGCCACCCCAGATAAATCCATCGCAATACAATCCGTTTAAAAACAAGTTATGGTGTTTTAATTTCCGTTGGCACTGTGTGGTCGTATCAAAAGGTCTTGGGCTTATCTTCTCGGTCCAGATTGGGTATCCTTAGGCATGCTTTTTGTACCCAATCTGAATCGCCGGCACTTGGTACCCGAGAGGATGGATGATCCTCAACTACCAATTGCCGAACACGAATTGGCCCTGAAGGGTCTTCGTCGAATCAATCGCTTCTCGGGTACGGTAGCGTATCTTGCTAACTCGATTTTGAATGTAGCCAAGCAGAAAAATCAACCGCACTGGACGCTCTTGGACATTGGATGCGCCAACGGTGAGAACCTTATCGCATTGCATCGGATGCTTTCAAAGCACCTATCAATTGAGTCGATCGGCTGGGATATCAGCCCCTACGCCATCGAATCGGCAAGGAAACTAGCACACCAATCAGGATACACCCCAAGAGACATTCGCTTTCAGCAAATCGATGCGCTCTCTGATTCGGACAAAGAAGCCCCTACAGCATCGGCTGACATCGTCATCAACTCGCTATTCATGCACCACTTTGATGAAAATTCTGTTATCGAATTGCTCAAGCGTAGTGCTAGCTTATCCAAGGTGGCGGTGATCGCCGACGACTTGCATCGAACAACGATGGGCTGGCTTCTGGCTAAAGTCGGTTGCTGGATTTTGTCTCGCTCACCAGTGGTGCACTTCGATGGTCCTCAATCAGTTCGAGCCGCATTCACCATTCCGGAAATCCTGTCCTTGGCAAGCCGCTCTGGCCTCGATGGAGTTCGCGTAAAGAAACACTGGCCGGAGCGATACACATTGATCTGGGAAAAACCCCGGTCCCTATCATGAGCTCATCAGAGATCCAGCGGCATTGCGAAAGGACTTGGGACACGATCATCATCGGCGCAGGTGTGGCAGGCTCGGCATGTGCCATCTTGGCGGCTCAAGCGGGTTTGAAGGTGTTGCTCGTCGAATCCAAACGCTTCCCAAGGGAAAAGGTCTGTGGCGGGTGCCTGAACCATCGAGCGCAACTCTCCTTGCAACGATTGGGGCTGCTTGCAGATATTCGCAGGGCCGGATCGATCGATCTTAGCGAAATTCACTTACAGATGGATTCTGCTACATATCGTTGGCCAATACCGAACCTCACGAGTGTCCGGAGGTCCACTTTGGATGCTCTTATGGTTGAGCGAGCCAAGGCATGTGGTGCCACTTTCCTCGAAGGGACTTATGCTTCACTAGAAGCAGAAGCTCCTGCAAGGCTTTCTTCATTCGATGACGATTGCTCTGTCGTCCATGTACGTCTGAAGCCTACCCAAAGTAGCGATGGCGATTCGGAGGCTAAGCAACAAAGCAATATTGCATCAGCCAGAACCGTCATTGTTGCCGCAGGGCTTACACGATCCCCGCTTAAGCCCATAGATCAGTGGCCAACATGGGTCGATCCTGAATCTCGGATAGGTGTTCAAGCGATCGTTGATTTCGATTCGATCGTCGAGCAATGTGAGGATTTAAGAAGCTTGCTTGAGCCGTCAAGACGCTGTTTGCACATGCTAGCATCCAAGCATGGGTATGTAGGAATCTGTTTTACCGACGGTAACAATGTGGATTTTGCATCCGCGATTGATCCTCATGTGGTTTCAGATACCAAGAGCATTCCAAGGGCCGTGAGTCAAATCTTGAGCGACTGTGGATTGCGTGATACTGAATTTTTGATGCGTTGTCAGTGGATGGCTACACCAGCATTAACCCGCGTGTCTGCACGGGTTGCGAGCAAAGGTGTCTATGTCGTTGGAGATTCACTTGGCTACGTTGAACCCTTCACAGGCGAAGGCATGTCATGGGCCTTGGAGAACGCAGAGATCCTCGTACCGCTTTTGGTGCGCGACGTACGAGATCCGAACTTTAGAGGCGCAAGCAAAAAAGCATGGGAAGACTATGTAGCTAGCCACCGGCGAGTTCGACAGCGTGTTTGCCATTGGGTAGCCAAGCAAGCACGTCATCCGACCCGCGCCAAATGGGTGCTTAAGGCTTTTGACTGGATCCCGCCACTAAGGAACCGTGTGATGAAAGATGCAGTGCAATAATGGATGACCAACAAGAACCAGCGACGATCATCTCGATTGCCACAGGAATACCAGACGGTGTGATCGACCAAGATGTTGCGGCAGGAGTTGTGCAACGATTGGGTATTACGAAGCGTTGGAACAAGGTACTACCGAAACTCTATCAAAAATCGGGCGTGCGCCGACGATCGAGTGTTTTGCTTGGTCCCGATCATCTTGAACCAGATCTTCGCCAATCTTTTTATACCCCGCCAACCGAGACAGCACCTTACGGCCCGACAACCGCCCAGCGCATGGAAGTCTATGCCCAACATGCTGGGCCATTGATTTGCAAAACCAGTCGATTGGCGATCGATCGAGCCGGCATAACACCATCGCGAATCACGCATTTGGTTACGGTATCTTGTACAGGCTTTGTCGCTCCGGGTTTGGATCATGCCCTGATTCAAGCCCACAAGCTCAGGGAGACTGTCCAACGAGTCCATGTTGGATTCATGGGGTGCCATGCGATGGTCAACGGACTGCGGGTCGCACAAGCGATCTGTCAAGCCGATGGCGATGCTGTTGCTTTGGTGAGTTCTGTGGAATTGTGCAGCATTCATCAGCAGTACAGCGAGGATCCCGAGCAGATCGTCGCCAATTCGTTGTTTTCCGATGGATCGGCCAGTGCGATTGTCGTTCCTTATCGCCAAGCACTTGCGATGCCTCAGGTCGATCCAAGTTGGCGAATGGTCTCCTCGTTATCCCTCAAAGTCCCAGATTCGGCTGACTTGATGACTTGGAAAATCGGAGACCATGGTTTTCAAATGACCCTTTCGTCACAGGTTCCTATGAGAATCGAAGGGGAGTTACGTGCACCTCTTGAAACTTGGCTTGGGACACTCGGGGTATCCACCAAAGAGATCAAGCAGTGGGTGGTTCATCCGGGAGGACCAAGGATCCTTGATGCGGTAGAGGAAGCGATAGGACTAGGATCCGAGAGCCTGAGTGCAAGCCGGGAAACTTTGGCCAATTATGGCAATATGTCTTCACCTACAATCGTGTTTATCATGGAAGAGATACTAAGGCGATCTGAAAGCGAAGGTTTACCTCGTGAAAAGGGTTTGTGGCTTGTGCTAGGTTTCGGGCCGGGCCTTCACGCCGAAGCCATTCTGCTTGAGCGTGTTTGATACTCAGTCCAAACTTACGGGCCTGGAGACCCGGACTACGTTTCGAGTGATCCGTAGGGCGGGGCTCCGACCCGCACGTCGCTATTCAGATAAACCACCGCCGGGCCTGGAGACCCGGACTACGTTTCGAGTGATCCGTAGGGCGGGGCTCCGACCCACACGTGGTTATTCTGCTAGACCACAGAACACTCCCGAAAAGCAGTTCGCCCACTAGCACAAGTACGATGAATCCCCTCTTGGTTTTCATCAGCGTTCATCAGTGTCCATCAGCGGTTCTGTCGAGACGATCCTGCCCGAGATTGCCGTGGACTCGATAGCCGAATAAGGCCAGCCTACTCATGGCCGGTAGCATACTTTGGCTTGGGCAACGCAGGTACTTTTGCAACCTCCTCAAGCAGAACGTCGACCCCTATCTCAAGCTGCTTGTCGATGCCCGCCGGGATCTCGCCTGGTGCAGGCCAGATCACAAAATCCGGCTCAGCTCCGTGAAGCTCCATGTCGCTACCATCGCGAATCGAAAACCAACCCCTGAACGGAGCCCTTAGCACCCCGATGTCGTTGACCCTGGCAACTCCTGTACTAACAACTCCACCGGCAGTTTGCACACCGACCAATTTCCCTCGCCCTAATGCTTTGATCGCATGACTAAAAATCTCTGCGTTGCTGTAGCTATTTTGATTGCACAAAACAACGATCGGTTTTGACCATGTTGCGTAAATCATCCGATCATGCGGATACCCAGTTCCACCACCCCGAGGAACCGTGATCGCGTGCTTTGGCTGCGTCAGAGAAGTCAGCAAGTGGTCTGTTGTCGAACCACCTCCGTTGTCCCGAACATCAATCACCAACCCCTCCTTGCCATATCCAACGTTGTAAAGCTGCTGCTCGAACTCTAAAAAGCTCGACTCATCCATGGCTTGGATATGCAAGTATCCTAATTTTCCATTGGAAAGCTTTTCGACCATCTGGCGGTTGGTTTCCAGCCATTGCTCATAAAGGAGAGGACGCAGTCGGCCATAAGGGATTGGACGCAATGACAAATTGAGTTCCTCACTACCGTCGTCTTTCGCCCTCTGAACCACGAGCTGTATGTCTCGATCCAAAGGACCATTAAGAACCTGAGTCAGATCCATCGACGGATCCACCCGAGTACCATCGATACTCAAGATGATATCGCCGGCTTTGAGACGACTCTTGGCTTTATCGCTAGGACTCTCGGGCAACACGTCGCGAACCTTTAGCCCAGGACCAAGGTGGCTCGGATCAAATCGAGCACCAAGATGAGCCGTTGGATGCTCGCGTTTCCGTGGTGCGTCAGATTCGACGGTGCTACCGATCGATGGTGTAAAGCCCAAGTGAGAACCGTTGAGTTCGCCCAGCATCAATTCAATAACTTCGGCAAGACCCCGCTCATCGAATGCCCTCGAAGCGGCATCAGCATACTTGCGACGGATTTGCTCCCAGTTCCTGTTTCCCATCGCTGGGTCGTACCAGATTTCATTCATTGCCAACCACGCAGCATTGAACCCTTCACGGAAGCGACCCGATCTGGAACGATCATGTGTCACGCTAAATCCGAAGCCTGTTTCCTTCTCACCGTTTTCTAGTTTCGTTGGAGTCCCTTTCGAAAGACCTAAAATACTCCCTGACGATTTTGTCCAGCGAGCATCACTCAAGACCGTCGAACTCATGATTTTCGGAGTGAGTTTGTCTGGGAACTCGACACTGTACCATCCGGACTTGCCCTCAACACTGGCTGAAAACGCGAGCTTCTTCCCGTCGGGAGAAAAGATCAGGTTGGTCTCTCGGGTATCTTGGAGATTGATCCTTCGAAGCCTTTGATGGATCTTATCAAAATCGATCCGAACCAGTTTCGGTTCAGGTTCAGTCGCCTTCTCCGGCTTGGGTTTCTCCTCGGCCGTTTTGGGGTCAGACACTTTGGACTCGCTTGGTTTGTTCTCCTGATTCTTGTTCTCAAGAGTTTTCGTGTCCTGCGAACCGCCGTCGGCCTTAGGCTCTGATCCAGCCGACTTGGGCCTCTTCTTCTTCATCGTTTCGATCGCCTTTTCGATGGTTCGATCGCGCGAGGATTCGTCGTCGAATTCCTTCTGTAGGTAGACGTAGTAAATATCGCTCTCTTCCTTGGATCTTCTTCCAGTGAAGGCCAAGATCTTTCCATCAGGTGAGAAGACTGGTGATTGATCGTTGTCTGGATGACGCGAAACGTTGACCGCTGGTGCGTGCTTATCCAGTGGCATAATCCAAATTTCACTGTTGAAATCATTGTCCTGGGAGTCGTAAGCAATCCAGCGGCTATCGGGAGAAATCGAAAAACTCGGTTCGCTGAAACTCTCGACAAGGCTTGTGATTTCTTTGGTATCAACGTTCATCGCCACCAAATTGCCACGACCTTGGACAAACAACAGATGCTTGCCGTTGGGGGTAAATCGCAAGTTCGATTTGGAACCTGCCGACTCGCTCATACGGGTCTCGACGAACTCCTTTTGTTGCCACCAATATTTGGTTGGCTCTTTGGGTTCAACTTTCCACAGGTCTACTTGTCCGTTCTCTTTTCGGGTAAACCAAAGAGATTTTCCGTCGTTCGAGAAGATCGGAGATTCTTCATAGCCATCGGTGCGTGTTACCTGAATGGGCTCTTTGAGTTCGGTGTCCATAAGCCAAAGATCACCGTTGAGGGTAAAGGCGATTTCAAGCCCATCGTCGGTGAATGCGACCTGATCTGCTCGATTCACCGTATTTCTTTGAATATCCTCCGGCAAATCGGTGTCTGATGCGACCTTGAGGTCTAGTTTGATGGGCTGATCATCTTTGCCTGGATGCAAAACGTAGGTGTCAAAGAGGTGTCGAAAGACGATTGTCGAACCGTTGCGAGAAATGGTTGGTTCGGCGATCGAGTCATCTTGAAATCCCAAGACTTTGCGTTGTCTTGCGGGTTGGTCATCGGAGGAAAACCGGTATCGCCACAGATCCAGTCCGTGATCGGTTCCTTTTGCAAAATAGAAACCTTTTCCACCTGGCATCCATAAGGGCCACAAGCTTTCAACTTTTTCGTGGAGCAGTTCGCTTGTTGCACCGCTTTGCAAATCGAGCATCCAAATCTGTGCAGCACGCTCGCCGCGGTACCCTTTCCGCCACCAGCGTTCACCCTCGCGCGTAAACAGTATTTTCTTGCCATCGTTCGATAATTTTGGATTGGCTGCCGCATCGTCCAGAAGCATCTTTTCGGCCGATCGCTTGGTCAAATCGATTTGCATCATGCGATTCGATCCTCGCCAGAAGTGGTCTCGGCTGGCAACCGCTAAAACACTGTTTCCGTCAGGGAACCAATCGGCAAGCGAGTAACCTTCAGAATGAAACGTTTTTTGCTGTGGTATGCCTCCTTCGGCAGGCATTACATAGATTTGATTCGATCCGCTTCTGTTGCTGATAAAGGCAATCTGCTTGCCGTTGGGAGAAAATCTTGGTTGGCTATCGACAGCAGGATGGTTCGTCAGTCGCTTGATCGAGCCATTTGGTTCGATAGAAGTTGACCACAGCTCGTTTGCCCAGCGAAAGACCAAAGTTTCTCCGTCGGGAGAAAGGGCAAAATCGCTGGCCATCCGGATTTCGATGGGCTCTTGAGCACGTCCCTCTACAGACATACCGAGCAAACTCGATGTGGCAAGAGTGATGATGAAAAAGGCTCGTTGGGTGAACTTCATGATGACTAATATTTAAGAGGCTAGGCAAAACACTGCGGTAAGAATTCGATCAGATGTTGATTGAACAGATCGGGCTGCTCAACGTTTGGCACATGACCACATGATTCCAGAAAAACGATCTTCGAACCTCGGATACTCGATTGGAAATTTCGCCCGACCTCTGGAGGGGTAATTTGGTCGTTCATCCCCCAGACGATCAGCGTTGGGGTGTTGATTTGATCGAGTTCCCGTTGAACGTTCCGATCTCGCGTCGCGCGTGATATTCGAAGAATAAAGCGAGTGTAGTTTCGATCGCTCATCGTTTCAAACCAGTCTTCAACCAGTTCATCGGTCACCAGAGCTTGGTCATGAAAAATTCCACCGATCACACCCCGAACGAACTCACGAGTTGCCTTGGGCTTGTTTCCGTCAGTCAGACTTCTTTCTTGCAGCCCCGCAGACCCAGCCAGCACTAAGCCACAGACTCGATCCGGATATCTGAGTGCGTAATCAATTGAAAGTAATCCTCCAAGGGAATTACCAACCAATACAACAGGATAATCCACCTTGGCAGCCTCGAGTGATCGATCGACCATCTCGGTGAGCTCACCGATCGTCTGTACCCCATGGTTACGCCGATCCCCTTTCCGATCCAAGGGCAATTGGACGGCGATCGAGCGATAATCTTCGGCAAGATGCTCCATGGTTCCTGTCCAGTGTTCGGTCGATCCGAATAAACCATGCAGGAATACAACAACTCGCGAGCCTTGACCAGCTTGCACGAAACTCTCTTCGATGGAAACCGTCTCGTTAGAGGATTTAGTTGGAAAAAGGCTGAATCGCATCGGACGAATATTTGTGTTTTGAGTATAAGGAGAATCGCAAAAGCAGGCACAAAAAAAGCGATCCCCTTTCGAAGACCGCTTTTTGATGTTCCATCCTTACCGAGCGATCATGAATGGTTCACAATCTATAGGGATCGGCATCTGAAGTTTAAAATTAGTTGCAACCACAAGCTGGAGTGGCGACTGGGGCAGCTACGGCGATTGGAGCTGGAGCAGCATCGCAGCAGCTCGGTGCTGCTGGAGCACCGCAGCTCGAACGACGGCTCTTGCTCTTGGCCATCAAACCCGAAAGCAACTTTGGACGAGCTGGCTTAGCACATGGGTCAGCTTCGCAGCTTGGTGCTGGTGTTGCGCATGGTGCTGGTTCTGCACAAGGTGCTGGAGCTGGTGCTGCACAAGGTGCTGGAGCTGGTGCTGCACAAGGTGCTGGAGCTGCATCGCAGCAAGCTGCCGGGGCTGCATCACCGCTGCAAGCCTTCTTGCGAGCATGCAAACGTGCCAATAGTCCTTCTCGCTTCGGAGCAGGTGCACATCCGGTGTCACAAGCTGGGGCTGGTGCTGGTGCAGGTGCACAAGCGGAAGCAGCAGGTGCACTGCAAGCTGCCTTACGAGCGTGCAATCGGGTCAGAAGACCTTCTCGCTTTGGAGCAGGTGCACATGCACTGTCGCAAGCTGGTGCGGGAGCAGGGGCTGGGGCACAGCAAGAAGCAGCAGCACCGCTGCAATCCTTGTTGCGGCCAAAAATGCCAGCCGAAGCGCTAGCGGAAGTAGCAATCGAACATCCAACGATCGCCAAGGCAATAATCAATCGACGCATTTCAATTCTCCAAAAAACAAAGGGTATACCACGACCAGCGTCACTGACTCCCTGACAACAAACTCAATTTTGAGCCGTGCCCATCGAAAACTCACAAGTCAATCGATGTCGACGCATATTCCATTACGAACAAGGTTCCACATAACTGCGTTAAAGCGAACCCAAGCCGCAAAGTTTACCGAATAGACTTCGCTAAGCACGCCCTATTTTACCCAAAACTCCGATTTTACCACCTCTTTCAAGCAAAAACCCCTCCTTTGGGGGTGATAGAGCCCCTTCCGGGTTCTTGGGTTAAAACATAGGGTCTTTGATCGAACCGAATCCAAACGGTATGCTTTGACCGTCGACTCTGCCCACCCAAGCAACCTTTTTTCCGTAGTCTTAGCCCATGACCCCGATTCCGCCCATTGAGTTTCGTCGTCGGCCCGAGGGTATTTCTGCGGTCTACCTCCCCTGGAAACCGGTAGGTCGAATCGATTTCGACTCCTACCAACGTGGACTGGAGCGTACCTGGGCCTGTGGCATGATCCCGGCGATCAACATGGACACAGGCTTTGCGAACCTCCTGAAACTCAGCGAACGTCGAGAAATTCTGCGTTTGGTTTCGAGCCTTGCCTCTGGACGGGCGTTTGTAGCCGGAGCTTTTATCGAAGATCTCCCCGGCGATATGATTTCCAATTACCAGGCTCAGGTCACCGAGATTCGTTCCCTGGGTGGAACGCCGATTGTCTTTCAATGCACTCCATTGATCCAACAAAGCGAGGATCAGATCGTTAAGACTTACGCCCAGATCGGAGCGACGGTCGATCGATTCCTTGGATTCGAACTCGGAAAGATGTTTGCTCCTTTCGGCAGCATCTATTCGATCGACACCTTTCGCAAACTCATGGAAATCCCATCCCTTGTCGGACTCAAGCACTCCTCGCTCTCCCGCCAAATGGAGTGGGAGCGACTGGCCTTAAGAGACAAAGACCGACCGGATTTCCGTATCTACACCGGAAATGACTTGGCCATCGATATGATCCAATGGGGGAGCGACTATTTGTTGGGTCTCTCAGCGTTTTATCCAGAGGCTTTTGCCAAGCGCGATGAGTATTGGCAAAACGGGGATTCTCGTTTCTACGAGCTCAACGATGCCCTGCAACTGCTTGGAGGATTCGCTTTCCGGCCACCTGTACCCGCTTATAAACACAACGCGGCGATGGTTTTGGCCATTCGGGGTATCATCGAATCGGACGCTATACCACCTAACGCTCCTGGTCGCGCGTCGAGTGATAGAGAGTTCCTAAAGATCTTGGTCGATCGAATCGACGCGTTGATGGCATGAGTCGCTTCGAGCATATACGTCACAAACCGCCTACTCCTCTGGCGACACCTCGAAGTATCATCCTGGCCTTAGCTCCCATGCGGAGCAACGTAAACTTGAGCCGGATAGTTCGACTTTGTGGATGCGCCGGGATCACAAAAATCATCCATTGCGGCCAAGGAAAAGTAGATCGGGAGATCGCTCGCGATGCCGCAGACTATGTCGAAGTACTGCAACGCAGGAGTTTGCTACCAGTGCTCAAACAATTGCGTGAAGAAGGCTATCGGATGGCGGGATTAGAGCAAACGACGGGATCGACTTGCCTGTATGAGTACCGCTTTTCCGAGCGTACAGCACTGGTCGTGGGCGCCGAGCGAGAAGGCCTTTCTCAGGATGAACTCGATCAACTCGATGATGTGATCGAGATCCCCGTTTACGGTCAGCCGTTTAGCTTCAACGTCGCGACGGCCACCACGATGGCCGTCTATGAATACTGCAAACAATTCCCAGGCTATTCGGCGGCCCAATAGTCGATGACCATCGCTTTATCCAGATGTGGCATGAGAACGTCGACAAATGCCTTGTGCGCAGGATGCGGAAGATAAACATCTCGATCCTTCTCGGACTTGAAGGTGACTAAGAAGCAATGAGTGAAGCCATCGTTGAGCTTCTCCGGGCTGTTATTGGTGCCGAATTCGAAAGAAGCAATCTCCGGAATTTTTGCCTTCAAACCTCGGAATCCATCGACGACTTTCTGCACATCCGCAGCAGAACTCGATTCCTTGAACTTGAAAATCACCACATGGCGAAGCATGGTCTTCTTGTCCCCTTGATTATTGGATTCCGCGCGATCGCTAGAACCGATAAGAATAAACATCGCAAAACATGCCAGCAACACACCACCTAAGATCTTCGTCTTGGTCATCTGCTCAAACTCCCCTCAGGATAAAAAAACAAGTTCTTCAGGAATTATTGTGGGTGAAAAGTCGTGCATCGCATCGGGTTTCCTCGTACTCGTACTCAGCGAAGCGGTACTCAGTGCAACGGTACTCGTACTCGAAGCCCCTGTGCGCCACCGTTGCTTTTCGAGTACGATAAAAGCCATTAGCGTATCCTCCTTGCCACAATAATTCATGAAGAACCCGGTTAATGAGCCTAACACAGGCTTTTTGCCCAGTAGCGCTGAATTAAAAGCGGAACGTCGCGAGCCGAATGGTGCCCCTCCCAAGACCTGAATGCTACGTGAAACGGTGAAGACGCTTAAGGCTTGGTCAATTGTAGATCGATGGTATTGCTTCCCTCGCTAATCGTATGCTCAGCACCATTGCCCTTGGCATCCGCAGGAACAGTATCAGCCGGGTCGATCAAGCCCTCGATGGCGCCCTTGCCCTTATTCGAAGCAACCATCTTCTCCATCTCTTCGGAGCTTCGAGCAAAGGTCACTTCTTTCACCGCAACGACGCTTAATACGTTTTTCCCTGGACTCACTCCGGTCGCCGAATACTTGCCATTCTCAATGTTGCAACCGACGACAGACCCTTTTCCATCAACGGGCGTGAAGGTAATCATTCCTTTTTGAATCGGTGTGCCTTCGTAACTGACACTCCCTTGCACCGAACCTGTCGAGCCTCCACACCCTACGAGGGTCGACATCATGCAAAGGACAAGCAAAACGAAAAGATTTAGCGGACTAATTTTCGATTTCACAAGCGACTCTTTTCGAAGCTATTCGAGGAACACTTTTTCGTTGTTGCTGGCTGTCGCCAAACCACGCCAGACCCCAAGGTCGATACTATTGGTCACAAAATGGGTGCTTCCGTCGGCCATCGAGACTGCCACTCCGCTACCGTGAAGGCTCCGGGCGGCCGCATGGGCCAACTGCCCCGACCGCGTCCACCATGCAACACCTCCAAGGCTTAAGCAAGGAGCTTTGTAACGTGAATCACTTTGATCTTGCGGACAAGGACCAAGGATACGATCCGGAGCCGTTGAGTTTGGTGTCAGGGTGGCAGAGAACAAGGCACCACCCATGTTTCCGTAATGGATCTCACCCATTGCCCCACCCCACCAAGTCACGTTGGCCATCAAGCCTTCGCTGAGCATGATCGTGTTGGAGAGCCCATCGGTGCAATCTCTGGCCTTGCTGTAAATAGTCTTGACGCGAGAGTTCGTATCGAAACTTTGGTTTGGCATAACCGTAAAGAATCCTGATCCCCAAGGACCTGCAGAATTGTCAGTCGGAGTTCCGTACATATCCCCGGGACCGACGCATCCTCGATAATTCCCTCGATAAAAACCATAGGCCCGAGTATCCATCTCGTTTTCAGGCTGCTTACCGTCACTCGGACAGATGAAAATCGTCACCCTGTTCTGGCGAGCTTCTCGAAGTTTAGGGTCATCTCCAATAACAGAGTTCGGGCCTGGATACGTCGCTGCATAGGGTTGGGCTCCGAGGGTGTACATGAGGTTGTACATCATCGGTTGCTCGATATGTGGCAAAATGTTGGATGTCCAAGTATAAGAATCCCATATGTCGTACTTGCGACTATACGGGTACTTGCCATAAAGGCTTTCAAAATTCGTGCAACCAAGAGCCAACTGACGAATATGGCTCATGCACTGAGATCTGCGGGCAGCCTCACGTGCAGCTTGCACGGCCGGTAAGAGCAGACTGATCAAGACCCCGATAATTGCGATCACGACCAACAATTCAACGAGCGTAAAACCGCTCGATAGGCCACGTTTGCTTCTTTTCACCGTCATTCGTCTCCTTGAGGGCGCCTCGAAAAACGCTTCGGATCCCAACCCCTCCGGTTTCCGTTAAAAAACCGTGAGGTTCACGCGAAAGCAACTCGCCACCACTCCCGCTTCAGCTAAAGGATAGCCGAAAACCACTGAAAGTCTCGACGGCACCTTTGACTATCCGAATAAAGATGCCCGAAAACCTCTCAAAATTCCCAAATAAATCCAGAAACAAGGAGTCTTTCACCAAACTAAGCGATCAGATCCTTGATGACCCGGCCCTTGGTCTCGGTGAGCCTAAAGTCACGGCCAGCATAGGGATAGGTTAACTGCTCGTGATCTAATCCCAAAAGCGCAAGCAACGTTGCGTGGAAGTCGACGATCGGAACTGGGTTCTCCGTGGCCTCAACCCCAAACTCACCACTCTTGCCATATTGCTTTCCTGCGGCGACACCACCCCCGGCCATCCAAAGACTGAAAGCTTTATGGTTGTGATCCCGACCATCTCGGCCTTGGGCATAAGGCGTCCGACCGAACTCGCCAGCCCAAACAATGAGGGTCTCATCGAGTAAGCCACGCTGTTTCAAGTCGGTGATTAATCCGTACATGGGCTGATCGATCGCCGACGTATTGGTTGTCAGATTCTGTTGCAACGAGGCATGATGATCCCACGACCCTTGAGTAATCTCAATAAATCGCACTCCAGATTCAATCATGCGGCGAGCAACCAAGCACTTGCTCCCGAAACCCTTGCTTTCCTTTCGATCGATTCCATAGAGCCGCTTGGTCTCTTCGCTCTCGGACTTGATATCCAAGACCTTGGGCAATTCCGACTGCATCCGATGGGCCATCTCATAAGAGCGAATCACCCCTTCGATTTCCTGATCGGTGGGATCATTCTGAAGCTTCTTTTGATTCATGCCTTGGATAAAGTCCAACTCTCTTCGCTGTCGCTCACTTCCGACCAGAGGAGCCAGGTTAGCGATTTGGGTTTCATCAACTTCGCGATTCCCGTTGCCCAATCGCATCCCTTGATAGTAAGCCGGCAGAAAGGCATTGCCGTAGTTTTGAGCACTGCCTGAGGCTCCGATGCTGATGAATCCTGGTATGCTTTCACTCTCAGCACCTAATCCATAGAGCACCCATGAGCCAACACTGGGTCTTACAAACTGGCTTGTACCCGTATGCATGCGAATGGTCGCTTGCGCGTGAGCAGGCACATCGGTTTGCATCGAATTGACGATCAGCATGTCGTCTGCAGCCTTGCTGAGCTCTGGAAATAAGTCCGAAATCCAAAGTCCACTTTGGCCTCGTTGCTGGAACTTCCAAGGTGACTTCATCCACTTGCTGCCCGGACGTGGGCCGGTCTGACCATCGGCCTTGGCCAACTCAGGCTTGTAATCGAACGTATCGACATGGGATGGACCACCCTTCATGTACAAAAATATTACCCGTTTGGCTTTGGCGTTGAAGTGAGCGCCTGGGGATTTACCGTTCGATCCTGCCAACCCTTGTTTCGCCATGAGCGCCGAGAGAGCCAACCATCCAAATCCGCACGCGGTGTTTTGCAAGACGCTTCGTCTGCTGTGCAAATTCATACTGTTTTGGCAAAGATTCATTGGAGTTCCCTTGAAATTCGTTGGCGTCTAAGGATCGTATCTTCGGACTACGAAGTTGGATTGATGATTAATCTAGGTATCGAAATTCGGCAGTCGCAAGCAACCCTCGAGCGAGGCTTACCCAACCACTCTCGGCGGAATCGCTGGTGCTGAACAACTCATCGGCGATTTGCATTTCGTCCCCGGTCGGCTTCCTGCAAAGGATCAACTTGTAGAGCATCTCTAGCCTCGGCTCAAAATTCTCTGTTCCCCTTCCAGGGATCGAATCAATCACCCTCTTGGAGATGGCATTCGCGTAAGCAGCCACGTTTGGATTATTCAGTAAGTACAACGACTGAGACGGAACGTTGGTCGTCTCGCGCGCACCTTGCACCACCATTGCGTCAGGCAGATCAAAAAGCTCCAAGACTTCGGGCAACGCACTGCGGGGCATGGGCAAGTAGATCGAGCGGCATACGTCCTCAGTGAAAACCTCCCCCTTGCCTCGCTTCTTACCAGCACTCACGTCGACTCTGTTGCCGAGATTTTTCTTGGCCATGGCCGTCCCAAGAACCGGAGTCGGATCGAGCTTCTGAGATAAACTGAGCATTGCGTCCCGGATTTCCTCAGCTTGCAATCTTCGGCTCTTGCCCCGCCAGAGCAACTTATTCTCTGGGTCGGCTGTGAATGCGGCAGGGTTGGGGTCGACACTCGATAACTGATAAGCTCGGCTAATTGCGATTTTTCGCAACAAGCTCCTTGTATCCCACCCCTCTTCTATGAACTCAGTTGCAAGATGATCAAGCAACTCTGGGTGAGACGGCTTGCTACCAGTAGTCCCGAAATTGTCGACACTATCGACGATCCCTTGACCCATCATCCAATGCCAGAACCGATTGACGGCGACACGCGCCGTCAACGGATTGCTCTGGTTGGTAATCCACTGCGCCAATTGCAATCGACCGCTGGAATTCCTCGGAATACGATAATTTTTAGCATCGCCAAAAAGATCTGGTACCGACCTTTGAACCTTCTCGCCTGGCAATCCGACCTCGCCTCGCGAGAAGAAAGGACTATTGTCGATGATCGGGAAAGAGGATCGACGCACGCCACCTACATACCGACTCATCTTCTCTCGATTCGCATCCGACTTGGGCAACTCTAATGGGCGGTCGACAGCCCCCATCGCCAATGGCCGAACCGTGTTGTCCTCATTGAGAGAAGAGAGTTGGAACTCAAGCTCGTTTGCTTGCTGGGCTAATTTGCGAAGCTGTTGCTGTCGGCTTCGATCAATCGTGCCGTTTGCTTTCGCGGTCTTTCGCTTCTCTTCACTTTCGTCGATGATCGTTGCGATCTCTTTCTGAAGCTTGCTCAGCTCGTCGCGTTTTTTGCGGATCTCGGTTTCCGACCAAGGGGCAGACAGGGAAGGAAGATCGCACTCGGAGGACAACTCGATAGGTTCCGACGAGTTTCTCGCATTGTTTCCACCTGACGCACCATAGCGGGTGTCGGTCGACAAAAAGATTCCCGCGACGGCTGTGTATTGCTTTTGCGATATGGGCTCAAATTTATGGTCGTGACATCTTGCACAAGCCATGGTCATCGACATGGTTGCTTGAAACACCGAATCGATCTGCTCGTCAGCTTGATCCAAAGCAAATAACTTCTGATTGCCTTCGTTGATGTTCCTTGAACCTAAAGCAAGAAAGCCTGTTGCAATGATGCCACTTGCCTTTTCCGCCGGACTATCCGTTTCGATCAAATCGCCAGCTATTTGCTGAACCAAGAACTGATCGAAAGGCATATTCTTGCGCATCGCATCGATAACCCAATCGCGATAACGCCACGCCTGATTGTATGGGATGTTGACGTCTCTACCTGACGACTCTGCATACCTGGCCACATCCAACCAATGCCTTGCCCAATGCACTGCGAAAGCCTCGCTATCGAGCAACTCGTCAACAAGTCTCTCGATGGCATCTTGCCGTGATAATCCGGTTTCGAGTAGCTCGTTGAAAGCACGAACTTGCTCAATCGTTGGCGGCAATCCAGTCAAGTCGAAGTAAAGCCGACGAACAAGCGACTCCGGCTTCGAATCAGCAACAGGCTGGATCTTCGATTCTTGTTGCTTCAAGGCGACGAAACGGTCAATGGTCGTCCATGCCCAAGGATCCTTGGGTGGAACCGCTGGCTTACTGAGCGGTTGGTAGGACCACCAAGATTTTGCGGACTCGTTGATCTCTTCCTTCGCAAGCAGGTGCTCTTCTTCCTTGCGTGGGTCGGGAGCACCCATGCGAACCCATCGAGTGAGCTCTTTAATTTCCGAATCGCTGAGCTTACCACCCGCACTTTTGGGGGGCATTCTCAAGTTGGAGTCTTGATGCTCGATGGCTTTGATAAGCAAACTCTGGCCAGGATTCTTCGAGACAATTACCGGCCCGCTATTCCCACCACGGAGCATCGCTTCGCGTGAATCAAGTCTTAATCCACCTTCAGCCTCTCCTGAATCGACCGAATGGCAAGCGTAGCATTTATTAGCAAGAATAGGACGAATGCGGCTTTCGAAGTACTGCGTCTCTTGCTTCGTCAACTTCGGAACCGAACTATCGGGCTTGGTTAGATCCTGAGCCAATCCAACTTCGAATCCAAGCAACGGAAAACTAACCAAAGAAAAAAAGCCAAAAGATGCCCGGTAGAAAGCCCAGCGAAGGCCTTGGTACCTCTCTTTTACATTTTCTGGGAACCCCAGGCCTGTAGATAGATCATTCGCACTGATCGTGCCGAGCATGAGCAAGTCCCTTCATGCAACGAGCTATAATTGGTTGGTGTGTGTGTACGATATAAAGCCCGGGAACTCGGTAGTATAGCATCAATATCTCTTCGATGCCCAGTGATCTCGGACCGATAGGGGTAAGTCAACCCTCTACCACAGGCTTGGTTTCGGCTCGATTTTCCTTTTTTGTCGAATTTCTCAACCACTCTGTGATTCTTCGTCCTTGAAAATCGCTTTTGTCCTTCAAATTGGCCGTTTTTTGGATAATCTCTGCGATCTTTGATGGAAAATACTTTGTAGTCAAAGACAGCCAAAACCCCGCTTTTGGGGGATAAATAAGGGATCTCAACTTGAACGAACCGCTTGGGGACGGCGAAAAACTCGCATCCCCCCCACAAAAAGACCGTTGGCGAGGAATGGAAAAGACCCATGTTGCCATCGTTGGCATGGGAACCGTCGGCACTGGCGTCGCACGCCTACTTTTGGATCACGGTGATCGTCTTGCACGTCACGCCGGTCGAGTGCTTTGGCTCACCAAAGCACTTGTTAGAGATCTTGGCAAGGATCGTGGGATCGTCGATTTTCCATCCGGAATACTCACCGACAGACTCGAAGAGATTCTCGATAACGAGCAAATCAGCGTCGTAGCCCATCTCATCGGCGGAATCGAACCAGCTCGTACCATCATGCTCCAGTTGCTCGAATCGGGAAAAGATGTCGTGACGGCCAATAAAGCGTTATTGGCTCAGCACGGAGAAGAACTTTTTGACCGCGCAAGGAGCCTTGGCCGAACCATCGCATTTGAAGCGAGCGTCGGGGGTGGGATCCCTATTATTGCCAATATCACGCAATGCTTCACAGCCAATCAAATCGTATCTTTGCGTGGTATCCTTAACGGAACAAGCAACTTCATCCTGACGCAAATGTCGGAGAAAGGGGTCGATTACGATCGAGCGTTGGCAACCGCCCAACGTCTGGGATATGCCGAAGCCGATCCGACGATGGATGTCAACGGGAGCGATACGACGCAAAAACTCGCTATCCTCGCCCACCTAGCCTTTGGTATTCGAATCGACTGGAAGGAGATCTACAGACAGGGACTCGAATCTTTCACGATCGAAGATATTCGATACGCTGAAAAGTTGGGGTATAGCATACGCTTGCTCGCCACTGCGCAGCTAATCGATGACAACCTTGAATTACACGTCTCACCGACGCTTATTCGAAACGGTCGCCCTCTAGCTGAAGTCCGCGGACCTTACAACGCAATCACCATCTTAGGGGATGCGGTTGGTGACATGTTTTTTCATGGACAGGGAGCCGGGCAGATGCCGACGGCTTCTGCCGTCGTAGCCGACATGATCGATACCGCTGCGGGTCGTACTGATATCACTTTCAGGCGCTTGCAACTGTGGTCCGATCGGCAATGCGAGATCGATATGATCCCCTATTACAAAACAATCGGTCGATACTACATGCGGTATCTTGTGGCCGACGAACCTGGAGTCCTCTCCCAAATCACCGGAATTCTCGGAAGTCATCGAATCTCGATTTCCTCAATCATTCAACATGAACCCACCGAATCGTGTGAGCCGAACAAGGTGCCTTTGATCATCATGACCCACGAATGCACTGAGTCCGAAGCCAGTCGAGCGCACGAAGCAATCCGCGCTTTGCCAAGCGTCGATCTGGAGTGTTTCAAATTACGAGTTAGCGAAGGCTGATTCGGTCAGCGATTCGAAGGTGCTGATCCGGCTAAAAGTGAATTGCGTGCTTGCGGCAAAGGATGTGCCTGCTGTCCGCTTACCGCTCTTGCTTGATGGATCATTCGACTCGTTGTTTGCTGGATCTGCCTATTGGCTCTTTCATCGATCAGATAGTCTTTTTTGGCTTTGACGATCGACATCGATAATGCGGGTCGGCGCTGCCAGTGCTCGGCCTTGAAATCTCGAACATCCTCATAAGGTAAATCAAGCTTTGCACTGACTTTCGGTATCCAATGAAATCCATCATTGGCTCGCACAACAGTAAAGTGCATCACCAAATAGAGAAACGCAACCCCAGACGCTAAACCGACTAAGAAACTTTCGAAGCGATTCATCGATGAGAATTCCCTGACGAATGTATTTATTTGCTAGCTTTCAAACCACAGGCCACTAATGGAGTACTACACGACATCAGGCTCGAATGTCGATAGCAATTCAACCGGTGACAACCGCTTATTCTCTAAAAATTGGAGATCCTGGTGGCTTGAGTCTTTAACCGCTGATGAACACTCATCCCAGCGTCCTTGCATCCGTGGTCCCCTTACCCTCTTTTTCGATAACACCCATCAGCGTTCATCAGTGTTCATCAGCGGTTCGGTTCTTGAACCACGAATAAACACTCAAGAACACTCATCCCAGCGTCCCTTGCATCCGTGGTCCCCTTACCCTCTTTTTCGATAACACCCATCAGCGTTCATCAGTGTTCATCAGCGGTTCGGTTTTCCCAGTTAGCGGCAGGGCATCAGCGGTCCACTAACTTCGAAGCGATCAGGCGGTCGGCCCCTTGCGCAATCAATTTCTCCGTAGCGTATCTTGCCAGAGCTTCCGGCGTATTGTCTGCGGTTTGTTCCATCCGCAAATCGATACTATGCCGGACAGAGGTCGAGACCATGATCGATCCGTCAGTTGAGAATACTCTCACTTTTAGCATCAACATCCCTTGATCGATCGACGCATGCGCCCCAACGGGTGCTAAACAACCTGCTTTGAGCAACCGCAAAACCTCCCTTTCAGCACGGACGCAAGACTCTGCGATCGGATCGTTAAGTACCAGCAAGGCCTGTTGAGTTTGTGTATCCTCAGATCGCGTTTCCAACCCCAATGCCCCTTGGCCAACCGCAGGCAGCATCGTTTCTAGGGGTAGTCTTGTTGCAAGCTCTTGAGCCAGTCCCAAGCGGCTCAGGCCGGCACTAGCAAGCACGATAGCGGCATAGTCGCCTCGAGCCAGTTTGCTCAAGCGAGTGTCTACATTTCCTCGGATATCACGGATGTCCAGATCAGACCTCAAATGCATCAATTGAGCCCGACGTCTCGGTGAGCCGGTCCCAACAATGCAACCTGAAGGTAGCTCGTGGACGGATTTGTATTTTTCCGAGACCAAGCAATCGTGGGGGTCTTCACGACTAGGGACGGCCGAGAGTCGTAGGCCCTCGATCGGCTGGGTCGGTAGATCCTTAAGGCTGTGGACGGCCACATCACAACGACCATCGAGCAGAGCATTTTGAATCTCTTTGGTAAATAGCCCTACTCCACCCGCTTGGCCCAAAGGTGTAGTGGTTGTATCACCTGTAGTGGTAATCTTGACCAGCTCGACGTCATGGCCTGCTTTACTGAGCCCTTCGGCGATAAAATTTGCTTGCCAAAGTGCCAACGGGCTTTGCCTAGTACCAATCTTGATGTGCATCGTTCGTTGCAAAAGACCTGCCGAGCCTCGGAGTTCCTGGTAAGATATGGTGGTCCCTGAAACATTTCGGGGTTTGTCAGTTTCTCAGACTCTCTCCATTTCCGCAATGGTTGATCCAACTCAGAGCCTTACCGGACTCGATCTTCCCACAATCATACTAGCAAGTGTGGTGTTGGGAGTACTTGCCGTTGCTTCGATCGTTGCAAGGAATCTGAGCCACCAGCAAACACCGTCGATCAATCCGGCCCTTGTACAACGATTCGTACAGCGATTGTGGGCTTGGTGGCTGATGTTCGCCATTCTCATCTCGGGCATGTTCCTGCACCGAATCGGAACAATCATACTTTTTGGCTTGGTCTCCTTTTGGGCTTTCAGAGAGTTCATCACCATGACCCCCACACGTCGTGGTGATCATCGCGCCCTATTTTGGAGCTTGGTCGTTTTCACTCCATTACAGTACCTGCTGATCGGACTATCCCAGTCAGGACTAAGTTTCTGGGGCCATCAAATCGACTTTTATGAATTCTACAGCGTCATGATACCGGTGTACGCATCCTTGTTTATCCCTGCACGCATCGCGATCGCCGGAGACCACAAACGGTTCCTTGAACGCTCCGCACAAATTCAAGCGGGGTTGCTCATCTGTGTCTATTGCCTGTCGCATGCTCCGGCCCTCTTGGATCTGAAGTTGGTGCAGTCCGATGGAAGTGATTGGGGCGGCTCTCGCTCTGGACTGCTCTTCTTTTTCGTTCTGATCACACAACTCTCGGACGTTCTTCAATGGATCTGGGGACACCTAAGGCGCAATCATGTTGTCGCTCCCGAGATCAGTAGCAGTCGTAGCTGGGAAGGCGTTTTGGGAGGAACCCTTTCAACTGGAATCTTCGGGGCACTGCTCTACTGGGTAACACCTTTTACACCCTGGCAAGCTGCCTGCATGGCGATGGTGATCTCATTCCTAGGCTTTTTGGGCGGGATGACCATGAGTGCCATCAAGCGAGACCGGGGCGTTCGTGACTATGGAACTCTGGTCATGGGACACGCCGGTGTTTTAGATCGAATCGATTCGCTCTGTTTCTCCGCCCCAATCTTCTACCATCTAACCAGGTTCTTTTTCAGTATCCATTAAACCCATCTCAGTCGTTTTGCATCAAACACGTTCTAGCAACGAGGATTCATGATGGAAAGCACCACGAAAACATCCGGATTCGCCTTTCTGGCTTCGATTGTTTTGCAGGTCGTATTTCTGGCAACAGCCAGCGCTCAATCCCCTGCGGTTGGCACGGGTAAGACCATCGAAAATACAAAAGCCATTGCAGTTTTCGGAGGTGGTTGTTTCTGGTGCATGGAAGCTGTCTTCGAAAGGGTCTGGGGTGTCCACTCGGTCGTCTCAGGCTATTCCGGGGGGAACGTTCCTAATCCTAGCTACGAACAAGTCCTTACGGATCATACCGGGCACGCCGAGGTGATCCAGATCGAATACGATCCTGCCATCGTAACCTACGAAGAACTCCTGCGGATCTTCTTCAAATCCCATGATCCGACAAGCCTGAATCATCAGGGTCCTGATTTTGGAACGCGATACCGTTCTGTGATTTTTTACAAAACCAAGCAGGAGCAAGCGGCCGTCGAAGCGGTACTCGAAGAGTTTAAGAAGAAAAAGACTTTTCGAAGTAAGATCGTCACCGAGGTTTCCCCCTTGAAGATCTTCTATCAGGCTGAGGCGTACCATCAAGATTACTTCGCAAAGCATCCCGATAAACCTTACTGCGAAGCGAATATCCGCCCAAAAATCGGTAAGTTCGAGAAAGGGTTCAAGGAGAATAGCAAGCTCCAGAAGACCAAAGAGCAAAAGCAACAACCCTCCAAGAAATAGAAGCATCCATGCGCTCGTTGAGAACGATCTATGTCGGACTGGCTATTTGTGCTGCAGTGTGCTGCTTCGGTCGCAATTGCTGCTTAGGCCAAGCTACCGATTTTAAATCGAGTCTCACACAAGTCTGGAAAATCGAAGACATCGCGGGCACAGGGCAAGCTGGATCGCAAGGAGATGGTGGACTGGCCACGCAAGCCCAACTCGATAATCCTTTCGGTGTCATTCGTGGGCCCGATGGTGCAATTTGGTTCTGCGAATATTCTGGACAACGCGTAAGGCGTATAGGAGCCGACGGTGTGATCGAAACGGTCGTCGGCACCGGCCAAAAAGGATACACTGGAGACGATGGTCCAGCGTTGAAAGCTACCTTGAATCTTCCCCACGAAATCCGATTTGATTCCAAAGGAGATCTTTACATCGTCGATATGCAGAACCATGCAGTCCGCAAAATGGATCGGAAAACCAAAACGATCACAACCATCGCTGGAAACGGAACCGCAGGGTATTCGGGAGATGGCCGGCCAGCCAAAGAAGCTCAATTCAAACAGCCACATAGCATTCAGTTCGGTCCCAACGGAGATCTTTATATCTGCGATATTGGCAATCATGTTATCCGCCGAATCGACCGCGATACGCATACCATTTCAACCTTTGCAGGTACTGGTGTTCCTGGTCCAACTCCGGATGGCGCACCCCTTGTTGGTACTCCGCTAAAGGGACCTCGGTCAATCGAATTCGATCGAAACGGCGATCTTTGGTTAGCAACCCGAGAAGGGAACCAAGTTTTCCGGATCGATATGCGTGCAGGTAAATACATTCATGTAGCAGGAACCGGCCAAAGTGGTTTCGAAGGCAATGGCGGACCCGCGAAATTAGCCAAACTCAAAGGCCCCAAAGGAATCGCTATCGATAAACAAGCAAATGTCTGGCTTGCGGACACCGAAAGCCACAGCGTTCGAATGATCGATGCAAAAACAGGAGCAATCCAACTCATGGCGGGCACCGGAACCGAAGGTGATGGCCCCACAGGCGACCCTCTTGGATGCAAACTCAATCGATTGCACGGAATCTTTGCCGATCGAGATGGTTCGATTCTCATCGGTGACAGCCAGTCACATCGCATCCGACGACTCTATTCGGAGAATAGATAGATGAAGCCATCCTCCACAGGCCGCACATTAGATGAGTTGAGCTGTCTCAAGACATCTTTCCTGTGTATTAACATTTGCCTGATCGCATGCGCACTCAGCCTGCTCATTTTTGTGGCCGGCTCATCACTAGTTGAATCAACTGGAAAATCGATGAGAGAAATTGGACTATTCGGAATTCTTAAACCCAACGGTTTCCAAGTTGGGTTCATCAGTGCGATGAGGAATCCCTTGTAGCTATGGTTGAAACACAATCCAATCAACCGATCCTCTCGGTTGAAAAACTTACCAAACAGTATGGGACATTTCGGGCTCTAGACGAGTGTTTGCTAACGGTCAACGAAAACTCGATCTTCGGACTTCTTGGACCTAACGGATCCGGTAAAACCACCCTCATCCGTTGCTTACTAGGGTACCTCAAACCAACATCGGGCAAAGCTACGATCCAAGGGTTCGACTGCAGCACCCAAAGCCTTATGGTTCGCCAACGAGTAGGATACCTACCCGCTGAGCCCAAACTGTTTCGACTGATGCGTGGTCGCGACTGCATCGAATTCTTTACCTCGATGCATCCGCGTGGAAACAAAGTTGCTGCACTGCGGTACGCCGACCGACTCGCTCTGGATCTCAGCCGACGCGTGGCCTTTATGTCCACCGGCATGCGCAGAAAACTCTCCATCTGCTGCGTGCTTGGTTGCCCGAGCCCATTGATGATCCTCGATGAACCGACCGAAAACCTCGACCCATCGGTCCGGTTTACGGTTATCGAGTTAATCCAAGAGATCCACGCACAAGGCTCCACGATCGTTCTTTGTTCACATATCCTTAGTGAGATCGAGTCGCTTTGCGACCAAGTCGGAGTGCTGAGGCAAGGGAAAATCGTCCGTACTGCAAGGCTTGATGAAATTCGAACAACCCACCTACTTCGCGCCGAAATACCCGCGAACACCCAACTTGGCATCCTGCCTCCAGGTATCCAAGTTCTAGAATTACAGAATCAGAAAGTTCTGCTCGAACTAACCGGAACCCTGGACAAATACTGCGACTGGATTTCGCAATCGCGTTTGCAAAATATCCGGCTGGAACTCGTCGGTTTAAGAGGACTCTACGAGCAATACCATCACCCAAACGCGAACACTCCCCCAGAACCAGAAGAAGTCCAACGACTTAACCCGATCGATGGATTACAATAGGACAGCCCAGGTGATATTCCCCCAGTTCCTTTTGAACGATAAATAAAGAACCTCTCTATGTCTGCCGAACCAGACAACCTTGTTGGTGTATCGAGCATCATGCTCGTCGATGATAGCGTGATCCTTCGAGATCGGCTGGCCGAAGCCTTCGAGGAACGCGGTTTTCGCGTCGTTGTTGCAAGCCACTGTGATGAAGCGGTCGAGAAATTTAAACACTCTCCAACCGAACTTGCTGTCGTCGATCTTCGGATGCCAGGCCGACCAGGATTGACTCTCATCCAAGACCTCAAAGAGATTTCGCCCGAGGTTCGCGTTCTAATTCTTTCGGGATTCGGAAGCATCGCAACCGCGATTGATGCGATCAAACTCGGTGCGGTAAACTTTCTCCCTAAACCAGCCGACGTCGACGATATCCTCAACGCATTTAAACGAGGGGGTACCGAGGTAGAAGTCCCTGAGACAGACGAAGAAATCCCCGTCCCGACTCTAGCTCAAGCCGAGTGGGAACACATCCACCGCGTACTGGCCGACTGCAACAACAACATTTCCGAAGCGGCCCGAAGACTCGGTATTCACCGACGTTCGCTACAAAGAAAACTTCGCAAAAGAGCACCGTAGTGTCATGCTCTTACAATCGCTTGATTTACCAGACAACCAAATGAGGTTGTAAGGAAAAACCTGTCTTGTCCGAGACGATCTTCTTGGCACGCTCAAGTACACTGATCACTTGGTCGGCCGTCGCGCCGGTGTTTGCAGTGAGGTAATTGGGATAAGTCGAATTGAGTTGCGAGTTTCCCTCGATGATTCCGCTCACACCGCTGCGCTGAAGCAACTCCGATGCAGAGACTCCATCGAGATCGACAAAAGCCAAAGCCGACCGCGTTGGATAGTTCGGTTGCTTGCTACGCTTGACGATCCAAAAGGTTTGCTCGCGTTTGGTCAGCTGACGTACATCTCCAGGTTGCAACTCGAAAGTCGCATCGAGAATCAGCAACTCATCCAAACTACTGCGGCGATGGGAGAAATTCACTTCCTTGGCCGACACCTTGACAATCTCGCCGTTGCGAGTCAGCAATGTCGCATGCGCCATCAGACTGCCGATGTCACCCTCATCGGTGCTGCTATTGCAACGCAAAGCTCCACCGACTGTGCCAGGAATGCCGACCAGATGTTCGAGCCCCCCGAGCCCGGCTCCCACACAAGCGGTGATCAAGTGTGCCAATCTCGCAGCACCTCCACACTCTGCCATCGTACCCTGGATCGAAATCTTCTCGAAACAAGGTGCAGTAAGGTGTAAAACCAGACCGTCAAACCCCTTGTCCCTTACCAAGATATTTGACCCACCACCCAAGACACGGATTGGAATTCCCTCTTGGGTCGCAAGGCGAACGATCTGTTGAAGTTGCTCGACATCCGTGGGCTCCGCAAAATATTTTGCAGGCCCCCCGAGTTTTAGCCAAGTGTAAGGAGCCAAAGGGACTCCCTCACGCACAGAACCTTGAAATTTGCCGAACAACATCGATTGAAATCTCTTTACCGACAGCTTACCAAAATCAAAAAAAGGTTAGCGGCGAGTCGGTAATGCCTCCGATGCCTTGCGAATCAATTCCTTGACTCGGTTCTCGGTTTGCATCCCTGTAAGCGAAAAACGCTTCCAACCGGTGTCGCTTTCACAAAACACCACCAGTTGCGGCAAAATCTTGCCTTGCATCACCTCACTAGCCAGTTCCGGTTGTGCGTCCTTGTCGAGCTGGGTAAAGACCACCTCTTTCAGAGCACCCGAATCCCTCATCGGCACAATTGTATCCGCCTTGAGAGTTTTACAAGCGGGACACCAATCGGCCCCTACAAGAATCAGAAGCGGTTTTCGCTCATCGCGGGCTTTCCGGTAAGCCACCTCGTAGGGAAGAACTTCCGGCCCAGATATCCTGGGCGCCACCCCCGCTGGGTCAGCACCCCGAACCAATCCAAAGCCAACCGACACAAACAATACCGCCAAAGCTGCTCGACGCAACATAGTGGGGACCCCTTTCCTTCTTCGGGACAAGTAAAAATCAATCGCACCAGTCGCTCGGCCCACTCTGGCCACCAAAAACGCGGCCAAGTAAGCCTTTAAAGGTCCATCTTGCTACCAATACCCCCGTTTTCAGGGAGGCACAGCCTTGCGACTCATGCATTGCCAACGGATCCTGCTCGATGTTCATCGAGGAGTCTTGCTTGTCGTATGCCGACAACCCCGCCGATTTGGCCATGAGTCCCAAGCAACTCTCCTACGAGGATCATCACTGTGAAACTTTGCCGAAATCGGTGAGTTTGCCGACTGAGCAAAATCCACCGGCGTCCGATAAGTGGGGTCAGTATAGGAACCTACCCAGACTGTACAACCGCTCCGTCTACCCACCGTCGATCTTGAATCGCCCAAAAAAATCAAGGAATTGCGTCCAATTCGACCTTTCCCCAGGAATCACGTGGCCTTAGCTAGCAAAACCCGATTGATCGCTAAGTGCCGTTGACACGGAAGGTTACGAACCCGTCGACTTGTCCGTCGCGGTACCCGATAAACCGTGCCAAAAGACTGCTCTTCGATAAGAAATCCAAAGAAAAAACGTTTAAGATTTCCTTGGATTAGAAAAACCAAACGCAAAAGCGGTCTTGCTGGTTTTTCTTATGCAACCCACCAGCGAACCCTCAAAAAGTTGGAATCACAACGTTTTCCCAACTAAAAAATGAACTTCCGGACATTATCTACACGGGGACAGTCCCTATCACACGACGGGGACAGTCCCAATTAGTTAATTAGTTACGGGGACAGTCCCCTTGTTAATGGGTTTAAAATGACAGCAATCTTTATCGGAGTCGGACGCAAAATCGAACGTCGATTCCACCCAAAAGAAGGGCTTAACCATCTTTTCAGCCCAACATTTTCCAAGCTCGGCGCAGACCGCACCCCAGAAGCGCTTAAGGCTCTTCAAAAAATCCACGCTAACTCCTGCAACACCGCGACTCGATCCCCCCAAGGCAACCTACCTGTGTGTCTCAGGTCGAATCTAAGGCCCCCCGGAACAATCCCCTTTGCAGATCCTCGTCTGATCATCGCTTTGCCTTGAGTCACCCTTCTCTGGCAAACAACAACCAAACCGTCCGCAAAGATGCCCCCTAGCTCTCTAGGGCTTACTCCTGAGTGCGATGCGTCTGTGGATTACTCGACCGAGTCTTCGCCGCTCTTAAGCAACCCACTTGCGTCCGGCTCCTTCAACGTCCTATAGCGATACATTTGGTCAAACTCCTTGGCCTGCCGTATCACCAACTTGGGCCCAAATCGATGCTTCTGAATGCACTCAGGGATATCCCCAGGTAACTTGTCGGTGCTCTCTCGCTCCGTGATCTTGTTCCTTATGCACCACTCAAGCGCATCTAAATACTCCCTTTCACTGTAGTCCAAAAATCCCTTGTCGCTGCAACGAAAGCCTCGATCGTGCAGCTGGGGATCATTCGATAAACTCTCCATCTTGACTGCACTTAGAAACTCACCCTTGGACATACCAGGAATGAACCCTGATTCGTTATCATCGTCTTCTTCCGCCTTATCCTGACAACCCTCAGCACTCGAAACATCCCCCGGAGAATCGACTACTAAGACAGAATCAGCCTTGAGAACCTCCTGCTTTTGCAGCGTCTCCTGGTTAGACCTTAGCCTATCGAGCCTGACTTTGGCTGACGTATACTTGTAATCATCGATCCCCTGGGCCATCGAAGCCTTCACCGCATTCAGATCGACATACAAAGCACACCCAAGCAGATGATCTTCGTCCTCAATGATCGTCGAGTGAAAACGGCCTTTCCAAAACGGTCCCATCGAACCGCCATCCTCGAAATTTGCCCTCTGAGCCACCTTTTGACACAAAAGCCGCATCCACCAACTGATGCTACTTAGGCGCTCTCGGATCTCCTTGATCTTCTTCTCGTTGCTGGCCAAAGCTTGGATTTGTGTTTCCTTGGGTGGAATTGGTACTCGATGGACTTTGTCCCCTACCTTCAGACACTTTTTCGACTTTGGACAAAGATTCAGCCAACGCCGAGCGACTTCCTCATCGGTCCACTCCTTGACCACATCGGGCCTGGATCGCAGGATCTGATGGATATGGTTACTCAGCAAGCAATAGTCCAACAGATCGATCGCCATAAGTGAGCTTTGGAACTCCAGGATATCGACGATCCAATCTTTGCGATGGGAGTTGTAGTCGGTGGCTTGAGTTTCAACTCCGAGCAGAAACAGATTCCTAGCGGTTTTTGCCACCACATGCGCGATGGTGACTTGGTCTGGATCAATCAAACTTCGACGGGTTTTACGTGACATAGCAGTAGCCCTCCTGTCTGGCCTACAGATGAACGAAACACACAAACACGGGTAAAGCAATCTTCCGGTGTCCATCCGTACCGCATGCAATGGCGGCAGCTCCTGCATACGGTTCCAACGCTAGCGACATGCCTAGCGGTTTCTGAGCCAGGCGAGATATGCAGCGTTACTATCTAGACGAGCGCCCTTCGTCTAGCAACCAAAATCTGATTGTGCACAAAACTGGAAAAAAGGGTTGGATTTGGTCAGCGAATTTTTTGGAATTTTGGATCGATGTAAATGACCGCAAAACAACAGGCTTTCGCTAGCAAAAAACCGCTTGGAAATGCGGGGACTGTCCCCGAACTTTAAGAGACTAGTCTCGATGCATTCGAACGCTCACGCGTCTCCGGATGGTTTCTGATATACCCATGAGGAACATGGATGGGAACGATCATCCAAATCGTTCATCGCTTGAAAACTAAGCGTACACAGGCCTGAGAGTTGGATTCCCTCAGCCGGGCTAATTGACGGAAGATTCAAGGCTTACCCTTGTTTCTATCCCAACTCTCCGAAGGAGATTTGGACATGAAGCCAATTGGGGGCCTCATAGCGTCTCTAACTGATTGCATAAACAACTGAAAAATCCAACGTGCAAATGTCGCGACGGCAATCGTCTACACGATCCGCTCTAGCTTCGTTACTCGACCGGTTCGCACCCACTCGGCGACCAAGATATCCCCATTGCGGTCAAAACAAGCGTCATGTGGATGCACAAACTTACCATCGATCCACATCTTCTCGTCTTCTCGTACACCCTTGGTATCTCGCACCCGCTCTACATCGCTTCCAAGTTGCGCTAGCACTTTATAGCTACGATCCAAAAGCGATACTCTCGAACCTAGTTCCGGAACCAGCAACAGATCCTTGTTGCAATCGATGTTGGCCGGTAACCCAAATCCACTGATCGTCTCCAAATACTTGCCGCTCAAGTCGAAGATCTGAAGCGTGTTGTGAGCCCGATCTGTCACCACAATTTTCGGGTTGGCAGCGTCTCGATCATCGATCCAAAGCCCGTGCGGCGTATTGAACTTGCCCGTCCCCTCCCCTGCTCCACCGAACGATCCGAGCCACTTACCGTTATCGTCATACCGATGAATATGAAACGCTCCATAACCGTCCGCGAGCAAAAAACCGCCCGTCGGCAAAAAGGCAAAGTTCGTCGGCATGAACCGATCCCTGCCCCAAACCTTCTTCGGAGCTGTGTACTCCTCTTGGTTATAAATCTTGGACTCCTCTGGTGCCCGCTTGGTCCAAATCTCCTTACCATCAAGCGTCAACTTCGCAAACGCCTTCACCTGCTGATAAGCACTAACATAAAGGAACTCCTCGGTCCCTTCCTTACGAACCTCAAGTCCATGGCCACCCCCTTGGTACTGACTACCAAAGGCTCGAATGAATTTGCCCTTGTCATCGAAAACGAAAATCGACGGATGCTCTTTCAATTCCTCCCGTCCCTCATGGATGACATAGATCCGATTCTGCGAATCTACGGCCACATTATGAGTTGTCTGCCATGAGTACTCCGAAGGCAACTGCACATAATGGTGCTTGACGCGGTACTGATAGTCCCCAGCCCCCGTGACGATATCTTGGGTCGAATGCCGTAGAGTTGCAACATTCGCTAAACACGATTCCCTGCCTACAATTGATGCCCCACCGACGGCAAGCGAGGAAACTGCAGCACCTTTCAAAAAACTACGACGAGTGGATAGGCCGGACATATCGTGCTCCTTCAAAGCATGAGATCTCTCAAGGGAAACTTAAGCTGTAAGAAAACTACTGTACCAAAATCTCACGCGATCCTAAAGACTACCGACGCTTCTTACGCTTCGGCCCACCGGACCCTTTGCCTCCTTGCCCTTTGAACCCTGAGCTTCGCCCCCCGGATCGTGGATCACTGGGTTTTCGATCTCTAGACCGCCTGTCACCACCGCGATTCATTTCACCAATAGGAGTTGCCTGCTGGTGATGCGTGACCTTCTCCAACCGGAAATCCAATTGCCGCCGAGCCAAATCGACTCGCTCGACCCGCACGATCAACTCATCCCCTAAACGGAACTGATTTCCCGTGCGATAACCCTCCAGCGTATGTGTGTCTCGATCGTATCGGTAACGGTCGGCCGGTAGACGACTCACTGGCACCATTCCATCGACTGGAACCTCGAGGGCTCGCACGATGAGCCCATCCTGCTTGACTCCCCACACAATCCCCGTAAACATCTCGCCGATTCGCTTCTCGAGAAAATGAAGCAGTTTGACCCGCACAAGTTCCCGCTCGGCACTCTCTGCATTCTGCTCAGTGTGACTGCAATGATCCCCAAGTTGCTCGAGCACCTCGGTATTCTCATGGGCCTTCTTCCCCGAAACCAGTTTGTCGACAATCCGATGCACCACCAAGTCAGGGTAACGCCGAATCGGACTCGTGAAGTGACAATAGTGGGTCATGTTGAGTGCATAGTGCCGTTCGAATTCGCACTGATACACAGCCTTGGACATGCTCTTTAAAATCGCGTAGTTGACGGCAAACTCAGTCGTCTTGCCTTTGACACTATCGATCACTCGCTGGATCTCAAAACGATCCTGCATCTGTTCTGCGGGGATACCAAGTGCCCGAACAAATTGATTCAATCGCCTTATCTTGAGCATGTCAGGCGGAGCATGAGCCCGACGCAAGAACGGTAACTTCAACCGATCTAGCCAACTTGCAACAGCCTGATTGGCCGCCAACATAAACTCTTCAATCATCTGATGGCTCTCGGTGTGATGCACTACATGCGCACCTTTGACCTTGCCGAGTTTGTCCAAGTCGACTTTGACCTCAGGCAACGTCAACTCAACGGCTCCATCCCGCTTGCGTATCGACCTAAGCTGCATAGCCAGTGTATGCATATCGCTAACGAGTTGGAAAATCTCGTGAGTCAGTCGCTCCTTCCAAGGCTCCGGATCAATAAGATACTGATCGATTTGCTCGTAATTGAAACGGTAAGCATTTCGAATCACGCTATTGTAAACCTCAGCATGGAGCAACACCCCTTCAGGCGAATACTCCATGAATACCGTCTTGGCCAACCTCCTTCGATCCGGTTGCAAAGACGCCAAGTGATTGCTGATGGTTTCCGGCAGCATCGGAATGACACGATCCGGCAAATAAACACTATTGCCTCGCTGTCTCGCTTCCTCGTCGAGCACGCTACCGACGGGCACAAAAAAAGCCACATCGGCAATGTGGACTTGCAATTCCCAGTTGCCCTTCTCATTCTTGCTCAGCGAAATCGCATCGTCGAAGTCTCTGGCATCGACTGGATCGATCGTCAAGGTCGGTACCGATGTCAAATCCTTGCGACCCTCAGGAATCACATCCTCGGAAAATCGATCCGCTTGAGCTCTCGCATCTTCAATAACCGCTTCCGGAAATTCCTCAGGCAACGAAAACTGAATCATCACGGCCGTCGTATCGACCGCCGGATTGCGCATGCTACCGAGCACCTTTAAGATCACCGCTTCGCCCGATTGGAACTCATCGGGGAATTTCACCAACTCCACGACAACCTTGTCGTTGTTCTCTAGTGGCAAACCTCGAACATCTCCGATCGAAACAGGGCGTTCGAGCTTAGCTCCATCGAGCCACACAAAAGACTTTTGTCCATCGGTTTGGAACGTGCCGGTAAATTCACGCTTCTTTCGAGCGACAACTTCAACGACCTCGCCTTCGAGCCGCCCAGAGACATGTCGCGGTGATTCCTTTGCTCCACGCACCCCACTTCGCATCGGCCGTCGCAAACGAACCCTCACTGTATCGCCATCCATCGCGTTGAGCTTGCGCGATTCGGGAATAAAAATATCTGGCACCTTCACCGGCAACTGTGCTCTCGCAGGAGCCTCGACCGGAGTGTGCTCGCTTGGCTGAGAATCTGACTGCGCTACTGTACTAACCGCCGGTGCACTCCGAGGCACCTCGACAAATCCGTAGCCCATCGAAGGTGCCGCGCGGTAGATACCAACAACTTCTCCTCCCGCCGGTGTTGAATCCTCTCGTGGGGATTTCTCGGACCCTTGTTCACTCTTTGCTCGAACCTGGCCAGTCCGCGCGACAGCTAAAACCAAATGGTTCACTCCATAGATCACCCGCCCTTGGCTAACCAAATGCTTGATCGCACGCCTCAGTTCCCGATACTGCTCCTCAGGCAATTTAAGCACTTTGAGGATCATCCGAGGCTTCATCGGCCGGTATTCGGGGGTCGTAACAAACGCTAGGACTTTTTCAATCAAAATTGCATCGCTCATGCTTTTCTAAGATACCCGATCGCACTGTTTCCTAATAGGCGAAGCACAACTCGAAGGGCCCAGCGGCATGGAAATTGAGCCGATTTGCAGAATTTAGTGATTGCATCCTTACCCTGCTTGATTTGCAAATCCTCATTGCTTATCTTGCGAAAGGGAAAGAAAACACTTTTTTTATTAATTACGGAGATCCCTTCCATGGGACTGTTCGATTCTCTGTTCGGCGGAATGGAAAGTTCGCGAAAACTGTCACCCCAAGAAGCCTTCGCCGGTATTCTCCTTGCTGCAAGCGCCTGCGATGGCCATATCTCTGACGAAGAAGCGGGAAACCTCACCACCGCTGTCGGCAGAATGAAGCTCTTTCAGCGAGTTAACGAAAAGGAGTTTGGAACTGTCATGGATAAACTCATGGGGATCCTGAAGAAGAAAGGCCCTGATTTTCTAGTCGATGGCTGCTGTGAATCTCTTCCCAAGGAACTCGTCAACGCTGCTTTCGCAAACGCCTGCAATATCGTACTTGCCGACGGTGTCGTGGATGCCGAAGAAAAGGAATTCATAGAAAAACTCCGAACCTCTCTGAAAGTCGACGAGAACATTGCTCGCACAATAGCCCAAGTCATGGTTATCAAGAACAAGGGCTAAGTCAAAGAGCCCCAAAAGTAAAAGAGCCTTCAATCCTACAAGCTTTCTTGTCCCTTTCGTTTTTTCACGCATAAGCAACTGAACAGGATTTCATCATGGGTGTGTTCGACGACGTGTTGGGCGATAACGGTATGTTCAACGAAGCTGCCTACGGACCGCAAGAAGGCTATGCGGGAGTTCTGCTCTGCGCCTCGGCTTGCGATGGACACGTCGCGGACGAAGAAGCTCAAAGCCTTTTTCTGATCCTGAGCCAAAAGAAGCTTTACAAAAGACTCTCTTCCCAGCAATTCAGCGCCATCATGGATCGTTTGATGGGGGCACTTAAGAAAGGTGGACCCGAAAAACTACTCGAGAAGTGCTACCCAGTCGTACCACCAGAACTTCGTGAATCCGTCTTCGCCAATGCAGTCGATATCGTTCTAGCGAACGGACAAGTCGACGCGGAAGAAAAAGAGTTCATCGACGGCCTGGTCACAAAATTCGAAATCGATGAAAAACGAGCCAAAACAATCGTTCGTGTCATGGTCTACAAAAACCACGGATAAATACGGCGCCAAATGAATCAGATGCAATGTGTTGGCTGGTGGGAACAGACAGGATACGGACGTCAGCCGATGAATGACCTGCAATTGGCATTCTCTGATGGAGCTATCTTTGGCACTGGAACCGATATGGTTGGGGATTTCAAGCTGAGAGGTGAACTCAGGGATGACAAAATCTATTTACATAAGCAATACATCGGGCAACACGCCATCGAATATCATGGCGCAAGTATCGGAGAGGGAGCTTACTCAGGAATTTGGAGTTGCGACGGAATTCCTGGCGGGAAATGGTTTATCGCCTTTGTCCGCCCCTCGGAGATTGCCAATGCTTCGGCAAGTAACGTGCAAGAAATCGGCGGAAGCTAAACCAGTTAGATTCCATGGAATAAGGTAACACAGATCGTATCCTGTAGGTTTCCTAATAATCTTGGCATATCTTAGTTGAAACCTGACCATTCGGATGATCGAAGATGGATCGCAACACCAATCGAAAAATCTCACGCCGCGGTTTCTCACGCACTATTGTAGCGACCGGAGTTGCAACGTCCCTCGTCCCTCATTTACAAAACGCTCACGCCAATTGGATCGACTCACCCAACCAACCCTTCGGTGTGATGAGTGGAGAAATTACCCACGACTCAGCCGTCCTCTGGAGCCGATCCGACGTTCAGGCCCGAATGATCGTCCAATGGGATACCGACCCTCGTCTGAACAATCCCAAGCGAGTCCTCGGGCCGACAACCAACCCCCTGAGCGACTGGACCGCAAGATGCCTCTTAACGAACCTTCCTTCCGGTAAAAGCATCTTCTACCAAGTTCAGTTCGAGAACTCAGCCGGTTCAAGTCCACCTATCCTTGGACATTTTGTAACGCCCGACGATGGGAACTCCGATGTCTTCTTCGCATGGTCGGGTGATACGGCCGGTCAAGGATTCGGAATCAACCTCGAATGGGGCGGGATGAAAATCTACTCGGCCATCGAGAAACTCAATCCCCAGTTCTTTGTCCATAGCGGCGATATGATCTACGCCGATAACCCCATCCCCACCGAGATCACTCTTGCCAATGGCCAAATCTGGAAGAATGTGATGACCCCCTCGAAATCCAAACCCGCATCCTCCTTGGACGATTTTCGCGGAAACTATCAATACAATCTGCTCGATACGAATCTTCTATCCTTCCATCGAACCGTGCCGATCATCGCCTCTTGGGACGACCATGAAACGACAAACAATTGGTACCCCCAGCAATCGCTCAAATCCCGCAAAGATCGAGATCACTACGACGCACTCGAGTTCGGCAGGCAATTAGCCAACCGCGCAGCCCAAGCGTTCTTTGAATACAACCCGCTTATGCCTCAAGCCTCCGGAGAGCGTCGTGTCTATCGAAAGTTCTCCCGAGGCCCCCTCTTGGATCTGTTCATTCTTGATCTGCGCAGCTACCGAGGACCAAACTCGATCAACAAACAAACCGCACTTGATTCTCAGTCGACAATCCTCGGATCCGAACAACTCGCTTGGTTGAAACATTCGCTCCACACAAGTACCGCAGTCTGGAAAGTCATCTGCAGTGACATGCCACTTGCCATCTCGGTGGGAGACTCGATGGAAGGCAAGGGCTACTTCGAAGCCGTCGCGAACGCCGATGCAGGTCTGCCGCTGGGCCGTGAGATGGAAATGGCCGAACTGTTGAGTTTCATCATGGAAGCGGAAATTTTCAACATCGTTTGGCTCACGGCCGATGTCCACTACGCAGCGGCCCATTACTATGATCCTAAACGTGCGGCAGTTCCAAATAGCTTCCTACCCTTCTGGGAATTCGTCGCCGGTCCTCTTCACGCCGGATCCTTCGGCCCCAATACTCTCGATGGTACCTTTGGACCCGAAGTCAGATTCCAATTCGCTCCACCGACCGGTAGCAAACTCCCACTGGCTCCCAGCGATGGCAAGCAGTCCTTTGGTACGGTTCGCGTCGATGCCCGCTCAAAAAAGCTAACTGTCGATCTTCGAGACCTCGAGGGACGCGTCCTCGAAGGAGGCTCGTTCACACTTGACCCCAGAACCAAAACCTAATCGATGAAACTCTCTTTCCCTCTGAAGTTGTCGGCTGTCTTATTCGTACTTCTAAGCCTGTCGCTACAGGCACAATCAGCTCTCGCTGACTCACCTCCAAACATCGTGGTCTTCTTGTCGGACGATCAAGGCTGGGGAGATTTCGGCTTCCAAGGAAACTCGAACTTCCAAACGCCAAATCTCGACCAACTCGCCCACTCTGGTGCGGTTTGCCAAAGGTTCTACGTCTGTCCCGTGTGTGCTCCGACCCGCGCGGAATTCCTTACCGGTCGATATCACCCCAGAGGCAGCGCAATGGGGGTGACACAAGGTGACGAGAGACTCGACTTAGATGAAACAACGTTAGCCGATCGGTTCAAAAAAGCTGGTTATGCAACCGGTGCGTTTGGTAAGTGGCATAACGGCTCACAGTTTCCCTACCACCCGAATGCTCGCGGCTTCGATGAATTCTACGGCTTTTGCTCCGGACACTGGGGTGACTATTTCTCACCACCCCTGGAACACAACGGAAACAAAGTCCAAGGCAACGGCTTTGTCGCAGACGACTTCACCAACCATGCAATCGATTTCATTGAACAACACGCAAGCCAACCCTTCTTTTGTTACGTCGCGTTCAATACCCCCCATTCGCCCATGCAAGTCCCCGACGACTACTGGGATCGCGTCAAAGATCGACCACTGACAATGCGACATCTAGGTCGCCCGGCTGAAAAAGAGGATGAGCCGACCACACGCGCAGCGATCGCCATGGTCGAAAACCTCGATTGGAACGTCGGCCGAGTTCTCCAACGCCTCGATCAACTGCAACTGCGAAACAACACCATCGTCGTGTATTTCAATGACAACGGACCCAACAGCTTCCGCTGGAACGCTTGCATGAAAGGACGCAAAGGGACACTCGATGAAGGTGGGGTTCGTACACCCCTCATCATCCAATGGCCAGGCGTGATTCCACCCAACCATCGTGTCGCTCAACTCTCAGGTGCGATCGATATCACCCCGACTCTATGCGAGCTTGCAAAAATTCCAATCGACAACGATCCAGATCATCCCCTCGATGGCATTAGCATCGCCAAACAAATCCTCAATCCGTCAACTCCAAACTTTTCCCGCTCGCTCTTCACACACTGGAGCGGTCGCGTCGCGATGCGACAAGACCTGTACTTACTCGATCCAGACAACGCCCTTTTTGATCTTATCAACGATCCTTCACAGCAACGAGATTTGGCACATTCAGAGCCTGAGAAAGCTGCCTCGATGGCCAACGATGTCAAACGCTGGCGCGAACAGGTGCTGCGCTCCGCCCAAACCAACCGTCCATTCCTCGTCGGACACCCCCAGCGTCCCATCGCTATCTTGCCCGCTCAAGACGGTAAATGCAAAGGCCCATCAATCAAACGTAGCGACACAGCTCCCAACTGTTCTTTTTTTACAAATATTCGCACAACCGAGGATGCCGTATTTTGGGAACTCGAATTCCTCCAAGCAGGATCCTACTCGGCATGGATCCACTACACGGCAAGCGAATCTGTGGTTGGAAAGAAACTGAAAATGACCGTGGCCGACCATGAATTGATCGGATCGATCGCCTCAGCCCACGATTCTCCACTCCGAGGCGACCAAAATGATCGAGTTCCACGCAAATCCGAGTCGCTCATGAAAAACTTTCAAACAGCCAAACTTGGAACAATCAACCTGACCGCAAAGCGAGGATCCTGTGAGATACGACTCGTCGAACCAGTCGTCGAAGACGGCTGTTTGGAAATCCAAGCAATCGAGTTTCGACTCGAAAAGCAGTGATGCTACCCTTTAGGTCTTAGCCAACGTTCACGGCTGGATCGCTAGCCACCAACGCGATTCAGGTTAAAATCAATCAATTCGACGGATACTGTCTGAATTTGTTCTCATAGGGCTCAAGCGTTGACACTAGCCAAAAACCAACTTCATCAGGGCGATTGCATCGAGTTGCTCAAGTCGCTTCCACCCGGCACAGTCGACCTGGTCTTTGCCGACCCACCCTTTAACATCGGTTACAAGTACGATGTTTACGATGACAAGAAGCAGGAAGAAGACTACCTTCAATGGAGTCTTGAGTGGATCGGCCAAGTCCACCGAGTCCTCAAACCCGATGGTACATTCTGGCTCGCCATCGGAGACGAGTACGCAGCAGAACTCAAAGTGGAAGCCAAAAAAATCGGTTTCTATTGCCGTAGCTGGGTGATCTGGTACTACACGTTCGGAGTGAATTGCGTCAACGGATTTAGCCGCTCACACACCCATCTATTCCACTTCATCAAAGACCCGAATCGATTCACCTTCAATCGACTAAATCCTCAAATCCGCGTTCAGTCTGCAAGGCAACTCGTCTATGCCGATGCCCGTGCCAATCCCAACGGCAGACTCCCCGATAACACTTGGATCACTCGCCCCCAAGACGCACCGCTGAGTTTTAGCCCAAGTCATGACACTTGGTACTTTGCCCGCGTCGCAGGCACCTTTAAAGAACGCGAAGGTTTCCATGGGTGCCAAATGCCCGAACAACTCCTAGCACGTATCATCCGCGCATCGAGCAACCCGCAAGACCTCGTGCTTGATCCCTTCGGCGGCAGCGGCACAACCTTGTGTGTCGCCAAAAAACTCGGACGACAGTTTATGGGCTTCGAACTCTCCGAAGAGTACGCCAAAAAGATCCAGCAGAGACTCGATAAAACCCAAGTTGGAGATCATGTCGACGGCCCCGAAGATCCAATCGAAAGCGCACCGAGCACCGCGAAAGGGAAAAAACGCCCTAAACCGCTCGACGAGAACATCGACAAAACGGTACTGGAAGCTTTCGATACGATCGCACAAGGCACGAGCCTTCAGGCAATGCTCTGTGATAAAAATTTAAACCATCAGTTCGTCAAGCGATGTCTCGAACAAGGACTCGGCGGGTCCGCCGAAGTTTGGAATCGATACTTGGTCGAACTTCAGAATCAAGGCAAGCTTCCCGAACCGACGCACGAGATCCCTGAGATCGATCGAGATACCTTCGATGCAGTCAGTCCCGCCTGCGAACTTGCTATGCGGATGATCGAAGTCGACTTCGATAAATCCTTCGAAGAGATCCTTTGGAACCCTGACTTTGCGCTCGAATTTGATCGTCTCGCTGAACTTTACGGTTCTAAGCAACCAACTGCCAACTCACTCGAGTATCGCCTCGCAGCTCTAGAGATTTGCAAGCGTTCCAAACTCGCTTCGAAAGTGGCGACCAAAGACGCAGACGAATGGCTCAGCCAACACAAGAAACTGCCCCAAATAAAACTAAGCGAAAACCCTTGGCATTTGGAATTCCCAGGCGTTTACGTTCTGTTTGCCGACCAAGACGCAGTCTATGTTGGCGAAAGTTCCAATATGCGCAAACAAATCGAAGCGATCATCGCCAACGAACAGTGGCATAAACTCAACATCGATCGTGTCGAGTTCGCTGCAGTCGAAGGATCTCTCACTCAGCGATACAAAGTCAAAGCTATTCTTGCCCAACACCATCGCTCCATCCTCAACCATCCTGCACTCCAAGCGACAAAAAAGTCAACCCATGCTTCCACCGTAGTGGATCTTGCTAAAGATCCTGGCGATTGAGATCACCGTGAAGACTACGACTACCCAGAAAACAGGAGCTCTGTTTCACTATAGGAACTCTTACCACGCGAATCGTTAAGCAGATCCATCTGCATAGGTTTGGTGTCTACTCAAGCGCTAGGATCTTTAGCAAGATCCACTACCGCAAATCACCTCCGTAGTGGATCTTGCTAAAGATCCTAGCGATTGAAACCACCGTGAATTTTACGACTATCCGGAATACAGGAGCTCTGTTTCACAATAAGAACCCTTACCACGCGAATCGTTAAGTAGATCCATCTGCATAGGTTTGGTGTCTACTCAAGCGCTAGGATCTTTAGCAAGATCCACTACCGCAAATCACCTCCGTAGTGGATCTTGCTAAAGATCCTAGCGA
>Ga0315902_10000136_pt1 | contig 121375 bp, 95 predicted proteins | sample LakEriMetagenome_9_FD_203523 | JGI IMG/M metagenome (GOLD analysis project Ga0315902, IMG submission 203523) | Freshwater fungal communities from buoy surface, Lake Erie, Ohio, United States - Buoy 12 MA117 | ecosystem: Environmental > Aquatic > Freshwater > Lake > Lake biofilm | place: USA...
CCTACGCCCCTCGCCCCTCGCCCCTCGCCCTTCGCCCTTCGCCCTTCGCCCTTCGCCCTTCGCCCTTCGCCCTTCGCCCTTCGCCCTTCGTACTCACCCCACGCTCCCCTCCAGTGATATCGCCAGCAGCTTCTGTGCTTCCACCGCGAACTCCATCGGCAGCTTGTTCAGCACTTCTTTCGCGTATCCGTTTACAATCATGCTGATGGCTTGTTCTTCATCGAGGCCGCGCTGAAGACAATAGAAGATCTGGTCTTCGCCAATCTTCGAGGTTGTTGCTTCGTGCTCCACCTTAGCGCTGTTGTTCTTCACTTCGATATACGGGAACGTGTGTGCTCCGCATCGATCGCTCATCAGCAAGGAATCACACTGAGAAAAGTTGCGCGCGTTCGATGCATGCTTGTTGATTTGCACCAACCCGCGATAACTGTTCTGGCTTTGTCCGGCACTGATGCCTTTCGAAATTATCGTGCTCTTCGTGTTACGACCCAGGTGAATCATCTTCGTTCCGGTGTCGGCTTGCTGGAAGTTATTCGTCACAGCTACCGAGTAAAACTCGCCGACGCTATGGTCACCTTTCAACACGCACGACGGATATTTCCACGTCACCGCGCTTCCCGTTTCGACTTGTGTCCAGCTGATTTTCGAATGCACACCTTCACACATGCCGCGCTTGGTCACGAAGTTGAACACGCCGCCTTTACCTTCCTTGTCGCCGGGATACCAGTTCTGCACCGTGCTGTATTTGATCTCGGCGTTGTCCATGGCGATGAGCTCAACCACCGCTGCGTGTAGTTGGTTTTCGTCACGCTGCGGCGCCGTGCATCCTTCTAAGTAGCTTACATAGCTTTCGCTGTCGGCAACAACGAGCGTGCGTTCAAATTGACCCGTACCTCCTTCGTTGATGCGGAAGTAAGTAGACAGTTCCATGGGGCAGCGCACCCCTTTCGGGATATAGCAAAACGAACCATCGGTGAAGACGGCTGAGTTCAATGCTGCGTAAAAATTATCGGTGCGAGGAACTACGCTTCCAATGTATTTGCGAACGAGTTCCGGATGTTCTTTGATGGCTTCGCTCATCGAACAGAAAATGATTCCCAGCTCGGCGAGTTTTTCTTTGAATGAAGTGGCAACCGAAACTGAGTCCATCACAAAATCTACCGCCACGCCGCTCAATCGTTTTTGCTCTTCAAGCGAAATTCCCAGACGATCCATCGTCTTGCGCATCTCCGGGTCGAGCTCGTCCAGCGAGTTGAGCTGCTTCTTCTGCTTGGGTGCGGCATAATAGGATATCGCTTGAAAGTCGGGCTTGGTGTAATGCACATGCGCCCATTCGGGCTCTGTCATTTTTTGCCAGATAGCAAATGCTTCCAGGCGCCATTGCAACAGCCACTCGGGCTCTTCTTTTTTCTTTGATATCAGTCGAATGATGTCCTCATTCAAACCGGCGGGTGCCTTGTCTGATTCAATATTGGTCGTAAAGCCGAACTCGTATTCTTTCGACGTTACACTGTCCAACAACTCATCTCCTTCGTAGGCCATAATCTCCGTTGTTGTGTTTAGATGGAAAAACTTTCACCACATCCGCACGTGCGGCTGGCATTGGGATTTTTGAACACAAATCCTTTCCCGTTCAATCCTCCCGTGTATTCGAGTTCGGTACCAACGAGGTAAAGGAAACTCTTGCGATCGACAACGACTTTCACACCATTGTCTTCAAACACCTGATCACCCTCTTTCATCTCATGGTCGAACTTGAGTTGATACATGAGTCCGCTGCATCCGCCACCTTCCACGCCCACGCGCACGAAGGATCCTTCCGGATGGTTTTCCGATTGAAGCAAGTGTGCAACTTGCTGCTTGGCACTTTCTGCTACTTTAATCATCTTTTTCGAGTTTAATAACCTTCTGAATAGCTGAACAGTTCACCCGTTTCGTTTCTATTTAGATTATTTCTAAATAATATTTCGGGGGCACAAAAATACCTCAAAGAAGGTAGTCGAGCCAAATCTGCAGGTCGGCAATTTTTTTATGGGAATCTTATGCTGTAGAAAAAGAACCGCTCACGTCAAAGGTGGCGTGTTTTTCCATGAAGTGGACCTTCTCCGATTCGGCATAAATATGCCTCTTGGGAATGAACCCCGTTTTTGACTGAACCAAAGATTTGCTGCGTCGAACACGCCCTGTCCGACCTAACATAAAACAGCAAATCATCATGAAAAACAAACACGTAATTCGACCGGGAGTAGCCGCAATTGGAATTCTTGCCGCTACCATTCTCGGAATGCACGCCTGTGGCAAACGGGAGGAATGGCCTTGCGATGAAGGCAGCGTCAAATGCCTGCGGGTGGTGGAGCAATCTTCCGGTATCCCTGTGCAGAACGCTATGGTTTACCTCACGAGTAAAACGGTCAACAGTATTCCCGAGGCCGGCTACAATCTCAAAACAGATCTCTATGGCAAAGTGGAGTGGCCGTGTGATTGGGCCATCACGGATGTCTGTGTTGAAGCCGGAGACACCTATTGGGACGTTTGCGGTTCAGGCTACACGCTGCAAGACGACTTTCTCTCAGACGGTTACTACGAGCTTCGACCAAAAGCGTGGGTGAAGATTCACCTGGTGGATACACTCCCGCTGAATCCTGAACTGCGCGTTGTAGCCTTCAGTGATTTCAATGACACTTATGAAGCGGAGGGTGCGGTTCCCGGCGGATACTTCGCGCATCTGGGAGTTATCGGCGGTGTCAACGCTATTCTTAGAGTCAAGCGATTTACCAACGGGGATGATTTTGTCTCCACCAATTTGCTGGATGTGCTTGTTCACCCCGGCGACACATTGGATCTCATCTTCCGCTATTGAGCTCCTTCACTCACTTCTTATTCACTCTAAAACAACGTACTCATGAAACTCTCGCTTATTAGCGCGCGCTGCGCGTGCCTTTTCATCCTTGGGATGTCTGCGTCGGATTTGAACGCTCAATTGCGTTCGCCATTCCATTCGCTTGAACCTTCTTTTTTGGGAAGCAACTTTTTCTTTCCGCAGTCATACAACACGATACCCGTGTTGGATCCCTCGTCGGATAGCAATGTGCTGACCGCTTCGCAGTGTGCTTCGCTGTTCATGTCTTTCTCTCACGCGGCCTTGGACTCCACCCTTTCTTTGTCCGACTTCTCTCAGTTCCGCGAATTCAAAGACAGCGTTGCACACCGCGAAGGATGTTTTTCATTGGCTTTACTCGATGTGCTATACGATGACTTTCGTTCCGATGCATTGACCTCAGGATTGGTGTATCGACAGGATGGCCTGTTTTTTCACACGCCGGGTTGTGCGGGTTCACCGTGTATGCTTAAGGAGGCTTGCGCATTATGGGTGGATGCTCCGCATGTGCAATCGAAAGTGTATCGTTTTCACTTCAGTGAAAACGCATGGGTAACGAACTACGAAACCGCCCCCGATTCCGTTCAAGTTGATTTCGATGACGGACTTGGTTTTCGCCCGCTGACGATCAACTCAATCTATACGGTGGATTATTCAGAAGAGGCGCGTGATCGTCGCGTGCGCTGCAAGCTTTGGCGAAATGGTTATGCCATGAAGCAATCAACGTGCGTGTTAAAATCCGCTGGGGAATTTGACCCCTGCGCACTGTCTACATTTCCTTATCCGCATGCCGCGCCTTGGTCTACGGATATGAATCATCCGTGGGATATTCAACTCTCCCTTGATGCAGGCGATGTAAGCGGAAGAGCCTACACCTTGAACAGCGAGGACGGAGTGTTCGATAAGCCGTTTGTATTTGTGGAAGGCATCGACTTTGGCATTGACCGCGATGGACATCCGATTCATGAAGAACATCGACACGGCACTTTCGGATGGTGCGAGTTCACCAGTGGATTTCAGGATCCTGATGCCAGTGATGATTTTGAATACGGCTACGACAATTTGCAACGTATGCCGCAACTGTTGAATGAACTGCGCGCCCATGGATATGATATTGTCCTCGTCGATTTTTACGATGGTGCTGAGGAGCTGTCATTGAACGCTCAACTCGTAGAAGAAGTGTTGCGTTTGTGCAATGCTTACAAGGAAGGCCAAGAGCCTTTGGTTGTCGCGGGTGCCAGCATGGGCGGAGTTATCTCTCGCTATGCACTGCGTGATATGGAATTGAACGGTGAAGATCCGTGCACACGATTGTGGATTTCGTTCGATGCACCGCACAAAGGCGCTCATATTCCCAGGGCGCTGCAAGAAGCCATTAAGTTCAGCTTGGAGCATGGTGGACAGTCTGCTCAATTGTTTCGTGATCGTTTCTTGATGCGTCCTGCTGCTCAGCAGTTACTCGATGTGCAGGTATTTAATGATCAAGCTGAGTTCAATGACTGGTATGGGTTGTTAGATGAAATGGGATACCCGACCACATGCAGAAAAATTGCAGTTTCGAACGGACGCTCCAACGGTCAGGGACTTGATTATACCCTGGAGCCATTGCTGGATTGGAATTGTCAATTATCGGATTTGGAGCTCGCTAAATACGCCTTGCATCACGAATCCGGAAACGCGAATCACCCGTTGAGCATGCCAGCGTTGAACGTCCTTGCTGAGTTTGTTCAACCAACGGCAGGACTAGCCAATTTCGGTAATGAGTTTTATTACTGGTTTGGCGGTTTGTTGTTCGGTTTGTTGGACCTCGTGGATTTGGATCACGATATCGTATACACGCCTGCATCTACTCCGAATCGCGATTATGCCCCGGGAGGAAGGCGCAATACGATTCAGACCTTGGCTCGAGCGATTAGCAACGAGCCTGTGCATCTTGCCGATGGACTTGAATTCGACAGCCCATGCCCTGATGTGCAGCCCGATGAATACAACCGAGATCATGCGTTTGTGTTGTCGACAAGTGCGGTGGGTATTTCAAGTGAGGACCCTTACGTCAATGTTGATCAGTATTTGGATGAACATCCCGAGGAGGATTATTTCGACCGCGTATGGTTTGCGCAGTTGCAAAATGAAAACCACACAGAGCTCACCGAAGCGAATCTAAACTTCGTTTTGGAGGAAGTCGTTGGAGTCGACGTTGCCGGATTGGATACATCGCTGTCATCGAGCTCACCCAATAATGGCACCTTCAATTATGGTCGTCCCGAATTCTCCTATTTGCGCGATGTTCATGTGCACAGCGGTGGTCGCCTGTTATTCAATGCCTATGTGCCGACGCACTTTAATGCGTCAACGGATTACCTCAGCACGGACTTTAACTTCGAAGTGAGCACCTTGGATTGCACGCCTGCGTTGGTGCGAGTAGAGCATGACGGCCTCATGCAATTGGGTGATTTCACTGCGGAGTACCGCACGGCACAATTGACTGTCGGAAGAGATAGTCGAATTGAAATCGGCGCCGGCGGAACACTACGCATTTGCGAAGGCAGTATGCTTACACTTGAGGAAGGTGCGGTGCTTGAAATTCAACGCGGTGGTCAATTGGAAATTTTGAGTGGTCATTTGATTGTACGCTCCGGTGCAGAGATACGTTTTGCTAATGGAACAAACACGCAATTCATCCATGAGGTGTTATTGTCCGGCACGGATTCCCGCATGGTATTCGATGGCGGTCTATTGAAGATTGCAGCTCGAACAACGTTGACGATGAGCGAAGCTTCTGAATTCACGGGCTACATGGAGGTATTGCCGGGGACAGAGAACATGCTGCACATGGATACGCTGTCGTTGTTTCATTGGAAAGGGCGTGACCCGCAGGATGTAATCTTGCGCATTGTCAACGGCGCACACATCCAAAATGCGCAATGGGCCTTGGGATCTATTGAATTAGAGAACGGATTGGTAGACCTGACCTATCATGGATCAATCTATACCGACGCGCTGTTCAGCGCCCGTCACGTCACTTTCTTCGCCAGTGACCTATGGGAGGCTGAAGGCTCAGAGGTCTGGGTTTGGACAAGTCAGTGCGACATAGATAGCTGCATATTTCAGCATGTGGATGTGCACACCGTTAATAGCAAATCTGTGATTCAATCAACAACATTCACGGGGCCGAATGCCGGTTTTTATGCCGAAGAAGGCAGGTGTATGGTAACAGATTGTGTATTCGATCATGCGTTGATTCAAACAGAACAGTTGATGGCGGATTTCAATGTGCGACGAAGTATTTTTTCAAATGATTCCTATATCTATGATAACAGTGCGGTCAATGTATTCGTCGAAGATTGCAGCTTTTCGAATGGATCCAATTACGCCATAGAAAAGGCGGGAGCAAAATTGCATCTGCGCTGCAATCACTTCAACGCGATTGAAGGTGTTTATATGCATCAAGGATCGGTGAACATGAGTTCGCTGGAGGGCGCAGGGTATAATTTCTTTTCAGAAGTACCGGTTTGTATGACATGCGATGAATTAACCGACATACAACTGCTTCGGGGCTACAATGATTTTTCGGGATTTCAGCAATATGTCTTTGCGGGAACGCTCGATACCACCTGCGGTATGGAAGAAAGTTGTGAGATGATCTTGGATGCACACTACAATCATTGGGGCGGGGATTCAGGAACCAATGTGCTGAGCAACGAGGATGGTTTGAGTTATCCTACCTCAACCATGTTCGATCTCTATGCCCTGGAATCTATCGCATGCAACACCTATGAATCGGGAACGCAATGCGCTATTACGTTTCAGGATATTTCTCCCATTCACGTGAAGGAATGCCCTACCGGTTTTCCCGAGGCTGAGCGCAGCGTTAGTGCGAGTAATGGCCAATCGCTTTCTGCATCCACGATACGTTTCGAACAGGGGCAAATTACTATCACTGCTCAAAAAGAAATTCTGGGGTGTTCACTTTACGATATCCTTGGAAGAAGGCTAGAGGTTTCAACGAGTTGTTCGGTTTCGAAGAACGAAGTGAATATCGATAGTTCATCATTGGTTTCATCGGCCTACTACATCGTGGTGGTCGATACTGCGGAAGGTCGAACAGTGTTCCGCAACTACATAGAATAATCTCGTTTTTGGTTGGTTTGGTAAACTTCGGAGATGGTTGGTATAGCCGGAACGCCGGCATCCAATCATCTCCGTTTGTTATCCGGTAATGACCGTTCCGAAATAGCGTGAAATTTCCGTGCGTGCCTTATCCAGCATCATTTTTTCTTGGAGTAATGCATCGTATTTGTCGTGGTCATTCACAGCGGCCTCGAGCTCTTTCGTGAGATCAATGATGATACGCTGAATGCGTTTCAATTTCAAACGAAACACACAATCTTTCGCTGCTTTGCGCAGGTGCATGTCTTCTGTTTCCGGGTAAATGAAATGGCGCTGCCAGTTCTCGCTCAAACTGTACGGGCTGATCAGAATGGCTGAGGACTCACCGGAAATTTGCTGATCGTGGTGTTGTGTGAAGTCTGTTGCCTGAGGCAATGTTTCTCTGCCAATGAGTTGAACATACTCCGAATAGATGTTGGCATAAACGGGCGACTCCAATACAATGTCATCTGATTCCAAGTTACTAATGATATACTCAGCAACCGAAACGGGATGCTTTTCTTCATGCCCATCTTCGTTGACGATGGTAATTTCTATAGGCTTTTCGCCATAATGCAGCAGAATCCGAATGAGGTCTTTCTCTTGATGCTCGATGGAAAAATGCCCAAGGCTTTCTTGTGGAACGCCATCGGCCGGAAGCTCATCGAGTACCGGCATTTCTTCCGGCGCATCGCTCTTCTTCTCCTTCTTGAAATTGGAGACGATAACTTTGTTGAGCTCTTGCAGCAACACTTGCTCACTCATGCCCATCAGACGGCTGCATTCCTGCACGTACACACTTCGTGAAATACCGTCCGGGATGAGCGCAATACTCTCGACCATGTTGCGGATGAGTGCAGCTCGCTTTACAGGATCATTTCCCGCATCCTCAAGAAGTAGCGAGGTTTTGAACGAAATGAAATCGCGTGCATTCGAGCTGATGAACGCCTGAATCTCTTCCGAGCTATGCTTGCGCGAAAAGCTATCAGGGTCATCACCATCAGGGAAGAGCAGCACGCGAACGTTCATACCCTCCTTCAGAATCATGTCGATTCCGCGGAAGGATGCCTTGATACCCGCACTGTCACCATCGTAAAGAATGGTGATGTTCGGTGTATAGCGGCGAATCAATCTAATCTGACCTTCAGTCAGCGAAGTACCACTGCTGGCCACCACGTTTTCGACACCCGCTTGATGCATGCTCACAACATCAGTGTACCCTTCAACGAGGTAACACATGTCGTGCTTGACAATGCTGTTCTTGGCCAAATGCATCCCGTAGAGCACGTTACTCTTGAGGTACAATTCACTTTCTGGTGAATTGAAATATTTCGCAATGTCTTTCTCTGCCTTGAGTGTTCTTCCGCCGAAGGCAATCACCTTTCCACTGATGTTGTGAATCGGAAACATCACTCGGCCTCTGAAGAAGTCGTAGACTTTGCCGTCACGCTCGCGAGTCAAACCGGCCTTTACCAAATAAGGAAGCTGGTATTGTTGCTCCAGCGCAGCTTGTGTCATGGCATCCCATTTATCGGGACAGTAACCAAGCTGAAACTTTTGGATAATATCATCGCGGAAGCCGCGCTCGTGAAAGTAGGATAGACCAATGGCGCGACCTTCTTCGCCTTCAAGCAGTTGCTGCTGAAAGTAACGCGCCGCAAATTCTGTTACAACACTGAGTTGCTCGCGCTCACTTTTCTCCTGCAGTTGTTCGTCGCTTTGCTTGTCCTCTTCGATATCGATTTGATACTTCGCCGCTAGCCAGCGCAGTGCTTCGGGATAGCTCAGCTTCTCATGTTGCATGAGAAAATCCACCACATTGCCGCCTTTGCCCGATGAGAAGTCTTTGTAAATCCCTTTGGCCGGCACCACGAAGAACGAAGGTGTTTTCTCATTAGCAAAGGGAGAAAGCCCTTTGTATGCCGAACCACTGCGCTTTAAATGCACAAAGTCTCCAACCACCTCTTCAATGATGGCGGTCTGATAGATTTTGTCGATGGTGGCGCGGCTGATCATGCGGGCAATGACTCGGCTGAATTTTCGGGGACGTAAATTTAAACAAACACGTTGCGGAGCCGTTTGCTGATGTTTTTCTTTCTGTTGTGAATGTTTTTTATTTATTTCATGCCCTCACGAAAACAGCTATGCCCTACACCACCGCGGAATCTGCGATTCAAGCCATAATCGAGTATTTCTCCAAGCCACCATTAAATCTTTCGGAAGAGGATGCGCTTTTTGAAGCGATGCGAAAGGATTCATCCATAATTCAGATTGAGACCGGCCATGTGTTGTGTCAGATTGGCGAGCGTGCAACCGATTTTTGGTGGTTGCTTAAAGGTGAAATTGAAGCAACGATTCCGGATGAGGATGGAAAAACAATCGTTGTTGGACGCATCACCACGGAAAATTTGCTTGGGGAGTCTTCCCTGTTTAGAGGAGAGGAGGCCTTTCGAAACGCTACGTTAACTGCCAGCTCACCCTCCGTGTTGCTGCAGATACCTATGGCCGGGCATGTAAAAAAGGCACTGGTCAAATCACAGCTCACCAAACACTTTGAGGAGGTGCAGCGTGAACGCATGCGTGAACAGTTTACACGAGTCATCAAGGACGAAGGCATGCGCTTGGCGATGGAGGCAGGATATGGCATTCACCGTTTGCAGGAGGATGAAATTATGCCGCTGAAGGAGGAGCCACAGTTTCACTTTATCCTCTCCGGGGAATTCACGCGTGTAAAAGAGGAAGGTGAAACACTCGAGGTATTGGACACCGTGGATGCGCATTCGGTTAATAGCCTTTGGTCAGCATTGAAGGAAGAGCGCATCGATTATGCCCTTGTGGCCAATCAACCGTCGGAAATAATGGTTGTTCCTGCGACTGATTTCCGGCAGCTCATTCACCGATCACCCAAGGGACATCGTATTCGGGCTGCCATGACCCACCTGCAAAATTTACCACGTTTGGCCGAGGGATTAAGGCCGTCATTCAATCCCTTTACCTGGAAGACCCTGCTTTTTTTGCCTCAGTTTGCATTTGAGAAGGCGTGGCAAATGGATGCTGATTGTTTCATTGTCGACTTTCAAGATGCCGTGCCACTGCCCGTGAAAGCAGCGGTGCGTGAGGGGTTGAAAACAGCATTAAGTAAAGGCGAGCTTGGCGATAGGCCTATAGTTGTAAGAATAAATGAGAATGCTATACCGGACGAGCAGAAATTGGATTTGGATGCCGTTGTTGGATTGGCCGGTGTCACAGCGTTAATGCCGACAATGACCGAACGAGCGGATGAATTGGACGCTTTGCATGTGGAGTTGTTGCGCCGAGAGCGCTTGTTAGGGTTGAAGGAGGGGAGCACCAAATTGCTGCCTTTAATCGAAACACCCGGCGCCATCTTGCGTGTAGATTCCATAGCTCAATCGGGTGGTGGAAGAATTATCGGAATTTTTCTGGGTCATGGTGATTTATTCCGCCTGACAGGCGCAATACCGCATGGCCATACAACTATGGATTATCCGCGTAATGCCGTGTTATTTGCTGCTCGGGCCAATGGAATCGCAGCGTTTGATACACCGTACACCAAAGTTTCTGACGTGATTGGCTTGGAGCGAGAAGCACGCGAAGCAAAACGACACGGTTTTGATGGAAAGGCGTGCATTCATCGACAGCAGCTTTCCGTTGTAAAGCGGTGCATGCTCCCATCTGCTGAGGAGATTGCCTGGGCCGGTCGCGTTGAACTGGCTCGCAAGGAGGGTCTTCTGGATACCCTGGCAAAAAAGCTCAATGAGCAAGGCAAGAAGGAAAAGGCAAATAGACAGACGGATGGCATGGCACTCGTCGACGGTCAGTTGGTGGGACCTCCGCATATCAAGGCTGCACAGCGTATTTTGAATATCGCCACGGGACGAGATCTGCCTGCGGTAGGAAGAAAAGGTAGAATCGCTCACCATCGTTCCGACGCCGAGATTAAGCCCGGTGCTATTATCGCGAATCCCTATGAATTGACCGTCACCGAAGGTATGCTTGATCTATGGTTGCAGTCTTTTTATACCCACAATCCCGGTCACACGAGTAAATTGTTCAGCGGCGATTTACGTCATGGTAGCCGCGGGGCAATGCCCGTTCCGTTCATGATGGCACTTTACCTGTGCGTATCGATGTCGGATACTCATGGAGCCATTTATCACTTGGGTTTTCGGAATGCGCGCTTGGTAAAATCCATTCACACCGGCGACACCGTTCGACAGAAAATAACGATGCTCAGTGTGCGTAATACAGGAGACGGTAAACGGTCAGTTGTGACTACGTTACGCGAATTGATTAATGTTGAAACGGACGAGGTGGTTTTCAGTACGGAGAAAATGGAGTTATACGCAGCGCAGCCTGCGAGCTTCGGCACAAAGGAGTCAACGATTGATTACATGGCGCGTTTCATATCTCCGGATAGTTTGCGTGAAACAGCTATCAGCGCTTGGATGAATGCTAAAGATGCCCGAATGCAATGGGAGGGATATTCAAGTTCACGATTAACTGTGTGCAAAGAAGAAGTCTTGCTGCATTCTTTCGCACGTCCGCTGGGTGTTACCGCAAACCTCGCCTTGTCCACACGATTTCTGGTGACACATCCTATTCATCTCGATCATCGATTGTATGATCAAGGCGAAGGCTTGGGCGTAGTCGTCAGCGGAGGATTAGTTATTTCACTCATATTGGGAGCTGCATCGCGCGACTTCAGTCATGTGATTTGGGAAGAATTATTAGCAGCCAACAACGTGCGCACGGTGTCGCCGAATGAAACCGTCGGTGCGTTCTCGGTTATCATCGATCAACAACCCTATCCCGGTAACCCGTCCTTGGAGGTGTTGGTGGTTAAAACGATTGGTGTGAAAAATATTTCTCCAACTCTCGACATGCCCGAAATGATTATTCCGGAGGCGCTACTCAAACCAATTGTCGGCGGTGGTAGTAAGTACGATGATTTGTGTAAAGCTTTCCATCTTCCGGCCTTGGACGGTAAAATTGTAGGTGAAGTTCTGCGAAGAGTGGTGAGGGAAATTCCGCAATAATCAAGCGCGAATACCTGCATGAACGATAGTAGTCAACGCCACAAACTCTTGCACGCCCAGCTGCTCCGGACGCTTGTCCCACAAGCTCGAAGAGGTGTCAACTTTCCCTTGCGTGAGGCTTTTCAATGAATTGCGCAGTGTTTTACGTCGCTGATTGAAGGCTGTTTTCACCACTTGCTTGAACAGCCTTTCATCACACCCGAGTTCAACACCGAATTTGCGGCGCATACGAATAACACCGCTCTTCACTTTCGGCGGCGGAATGAACTCGTCCTCATTTACCGTAAACAAATATTCGATATCGTAATAGGCTTGCGCTAACACCGAAATGATTCCGTAATCCTTATTGCCCGGGCCGCTCGCGAAGCGCTGCGCGACTTCCCGCTGAAACATTCCCACCAGTTCAGGTACTTGATCCATGTGATCTAGCACCTTGAAAACGATTTGCGATGAAATGTTGTAAGGGAAATTTCCTACCACAGCAAATGGCTCAGCAAACAGCTTCTCAAGCGGCATGCGCAGAAAGTCAGCTTCATGTATTCGCCCACGCAGCGCACCAAAATGCACGTTGAGATAATCCACACTCTCGCGATCAATCTCTACCACGTGTGTCTCAAATTCAGGTCGTGCCAATAAGTACTGCGTGAGCGCGCCCATGCCCGGACCAATTTCCAACACTGTTTTGTAATCTCCGTGAAGCGTAATGGCTTCGGCGATGCGTGCACAGATTTCCGGATTCTTCAGGAAGTGTTGTCCGAGTGCTTTTTTGGGTTTGACTGTCATGCGTGTGAAAGAGCGCGAAAGATATAGCCTTGCTCACTGAAATACGCCAAACTGCCTTCCAGCGCAAAACGCATGTTGCGCTCAGCCTTTACGCTATCGTGGAAAACCACGATGCTGCCGGGCTTGCCATTTTCCGTAACATGTTTGAGGCATTGCTCCGGCGTTTTATTCAAATCGAAATCAGCGCTGAGCACATCCCACATCACCAGGGTGTAACGTTTTTTCAACGCGCTCACTTGAGCAGGCGTAATGCGTCCGTAGGGTGGCCGAAACAATGATGACGATATGAAATTACCTGCACGCGTTACGTTGCGCAAATAGCTGAAAGGTGCGGTCTTCCAACCATCGGGATGATCATAACTGTGATTGCCGACGGTATGTCCTTCGGCAGTGATGCGCTCAAAAATCGAAGGGTATAACTCAACGTTTTTACCCAAACAAAAAAATGTTGCGTGGGCGTTGTATGCACGCAGGATGTCGAGCGCTTGCTCTGTCACTCCCGGGGTAGGACCATCATCAAACGTGAGGTAGATTTCTTTGCGCGTGGTGTGCACATGCCAAAGCAAATCTTTCGCTAACGGCTTGAGGACATCGGGCGTTTTGACGAAGTACATTAGTCGAGTGGATGTGCAAGCACACACGAATTTTTAGCTGTAACAAGCGCACCGAACGTGTTGAATGCTTCGAAATAAATCACGTAAACTCCAACAGGAGCTTTGGACCGATCATCGCGCAAACCATCCCATGATACGATGCCGGTATCACCGAGTAAGGTGTTTTGCATCAGATGGCGCACCAGTCTGCCCTCGCTGTCGTAGAGGTAGAGGTTACCCACGAATCCAGGCTCATCCAACGCTACACTGAACGTGATGACATCGTTGTAACCATCGTTATCGGGAGAGAAAATTTCGGGTGTTACCGTGAGTTCGGTTACCACTGAAGAATTGGTGATGACTTGCGAGTTCACGTCGCCGGGAGTTGCAAATCCTGCGCTTTGCGAAGCACTGTGCCAATTCGTTTGGTCATCCGATGCGCGCATGTAATCGAGTCGTTCGAGCGACACACCATCCGTGCTGTTCAGCAAACTGAAATGAAAGTCCGGGTTGTATGCTACTTCATCGCTTACTGTTCCATCCGGTAACAAGAGGAACACAACATCTTCGGATGAAAAATCCGACATACCCGGAACCTTGAAGATTCGATTGCTTTTGGTTGACGGATAAAACTCAGCAAGGCGACGACCGTCTTTAGTGAGAATTAGAAACTCACCGGGGAGAAGAATCAAATCGCGCTCAGTAATCAAATCGGGTGAATTCATCTCGCCGCTTGTGGCATCGCTGATGGCGCAGCTGTCAAGCGATACAGGATAACTTGCCGCGTTGTAGATTTCGATGAAATCCGTTCCCCCTTCAAACGGATCGTACAGAATTTCATTCACAATCAAATCCCCTGCGACAGGCGTCCGAGGTGCAGCGAATTGACCTGTCACCGTTCCTGCCGAATTTCCCCAGCAGTCCGTTATGCCTTCTAAAGTGAAGGTATAGATAGTGTTGGCCTCCATCGGGCCATAATGCAATACCAGTTCATTGTGCTCCTCACCTGCGATAATCGGCACTGTTTCGAATAATGGCGAACCATTGACGGTCCAATAGAAGGACGACTCCTGAATAGGTTCGTTAAAGACAATCGTAACAGAATCCTGTGGTTCGGAATAAATAAATGTGACGACAGGTGATTGGGTATCCGGACTGCGGTCGAGCGTGCTGTTGGTGCGCCCTGCAGTGCTTCCTTGTTGGCGAACGCACGCGTGCCAGTTGTCAGAAGCGTTGCATGGATCATCCGGATTGACACGCTCCATCGACCAGCCCCCTGCTTCTTTTTCAGCATCGTTGTAATATGCTTTAGAGTAGGTGAGCGCTTCGATGAGTTCACCTTCGTAGCGGAGTTGGAGTGTGGTTCCATCCTCCGTGAGTGCCGGGAAATCCGTCATATACGCGACGTTCGGATAAGCAAAGAACTGTGCAGGATCACTATCGCTGTCGGTGATGATGAGGAATGAATCCGGCTGCAGTAGCACTTGGTTTTCGAAGAAGCCGTTATTCAACTCAATTCTACTCAAATCGATAAGGCGATTCGTGCGATTAAATAGCTCAATGAAATCAACCGAAGGACTAGCTGTTTGCGTGCCATCGGTTCCATCAGCCATGATTTCATTGATGATGATATCGCCCGGCATTGGTGCATATCCTCGGATGAATTGGATGCCTGGCGCAGCGCTGGCGTTACCATCACAGTCGGTGAGTCCAATCAGTGAGAGGGTGTAGAGAATTTCCGGGACGAGCGGCGTGCTCGTTGTCACCGTCAATAGATCTTGGTCTACGTTCCAGGTGTGATTGGCAATCACAACGCCGTTACCTAAGTCACCACTGAGCGCCTCAAAACTGAGTGTGTCCATCGATTCGCTGAAGCTGATGTAGAGCAGCGTGTCTGCAAGTGCACCGTATGCAACGACCAGCGGTGAACCATTCGGTGCAATGCTGTAAACAGAATTCTCCGCACCCGGAGTTCCGCCGGTGGACGCATTACTGGCTTTCCAGTTGTAGCGTCCACTGCAGGTGGCCTCGGGATTGATGCGTTCCAGCGTCCATCCGCCGTCGATTTTATCGGCATCACGGTACCACGAAATGTCATAGTCCAGTCGATCCAGCAACTCTTCACCCGAACGCAACTCGAGCAGCATGCCGCTGTTGGTGAGGCCGGGGAAACCTTCCATGAATGCCGCAGGAATGGATGGATCGAATGCTGTGTTGTATTCAATATCGGCAATCACCAAGAATCCATTCGGTGGAATAGTGATGGATGAGTTGAAGTGCCCGCTATTCAATGTTAATTCTCCAAGATCGAGAAGGGTAGATGTGTTGTTACGAATCTCGATGAACTCCGCTTGCGGCATGCCGAACGATGGATCGGGATCCGCCATGATTTCATTGATGATGATGTCGCCCGGTTGCGGACTGACTCCCTGAGCAAAATCAATACTGGTGGCAACAATTTGATTTCCGCTGCAATCGGTAATGCCATTCATCTGAAGCTGATAATACACCGAGGGCGAAATGGGAAATGCCATCGTGAGTGTAAGTGCGTTGAGTTGCGCCGACCAACTGCCATTGTATGCGCTGTTGAATGGAAGCACATCCCAGCCCGGCGTGCCCCATCCGCTTGTGTCCATCGGCTCGGAGAACGTGAGATAAATTGTCTGCGTGTCTATTACCTCAATCGACACCACAAATGGCGCAGTTGTATCAGGTGTAGTGTTGAATTGCGAATTAACGCTTCCGGGAGTACCGCCAATGTCAGCGATGCTCTCTCGCCAGTTGGCGGCATTGGCGCAAGGCAAATTCGGATTCACCAATTCAAGCGACCAGCCACCATCGCGCTTCACATCGGTTTCAAACCAATCATCACTGTAAACAATGATGTCGATGACCTGATTGGTATTGTCTGTTAATGTTAGACTATCGCCCGTGTTGGTGAGCGCTGTGAAGGCTGTAATACCTAAGACGTTACCATAGGGCTGCATCAGTGCCACATTATTCATATCGCACAGAATGACGTGTGCCCCAGGCTCCAACACAAACGCAGGAAGTATTTTCTCCGTGGATGAATTGACAAATTTCCAGTCTTCGAAATTGAAGGCATTGGTTGGATGTTGGTTGAACAGTTCAACAAACTCAACCTCCGGCAATCCTGCCGAGGGCGTTGGGTCTGCCAGAATTTCATTGAAAATAACATCGCGGTAATTAGCAGACACAGCTTCGAAGAAACTGAACTCAATCAGGTTCGGAAGCGACATTGTGTTGCCGGCTAAGTCGGCAATTTGTTGAACGCCGAGCGTGTAAGTTGTATTCGCATTGAACGCCGGAGTGGTCAAATGAACCAGGGCCGGATTCGTTCCATCAATCGATGCCGAAAGGGCGTTGCCAACATTCACAATGGAATAGTGCGCCGGGTTGGTGCCCGTAAACGAATTCACCGCTTCATTGAACAAAACGTCAATGGAAGTGAGTGATGTGGCAGTAACAGATTGGACATTAGGAGGCGTTAAATCCACCACAATAGGACCGATGTAAATGTCATCGAAAGCGAAGTTGTCGATGTTGCTCGCCGTGTAGGTATTGATGATGCTAAGGTGAGTGCTCGAACTCAAGCCATTCTCGACAATCGAAAATTCTTCGACATAATTTTCACCACCGGTGAAATCAGCCGAAAGCGTCCAACTGTTCATAGCATCCACGGTGATCTTCAGACGCGCTTGAAACGCCGCATTGATAGGCGTTTGACCGGAAGCTATCAATGTGGTGGTGATACCATCGTCATAATAAAAACGAATCACGTCCGCTGACAGCGCTTCACCCAGCAGAAGAAAATACCCTTGCACACCCGCAGAGCCGGTACCGGAATAACTCAGGGCCGGACCGTTCGAAGCAAAATAGATACGCGTTTGGTTGGTGGCACTTCCCGCTAAATTTTGATCAACCAAGATGCGCCACTCGCGATTCATCATAGGCGACACATCGCAAGCCAGCGCTAATGCGGATTGACCCGCCACACCACTTGGGTCGCTGAGTTCAAGCACGCCCGCGTTGATGCTGTAGTTGGCAGTGCTACCGATCCAAGTCGGATTGTTGGTGAAATCACCGTCGGAGAAATCATCCTGACACTGCGCCAAGGATGTTCCGACTACGCCTAAGATGAACACCGCAATAAAACAAATTGCTTTCATGCTTCAAACATAGCATATGCGGTGAATTAAGCTTAGTTTCGAAGCGCAAAATATTCGTTATGAAAGTAGCTGTAGTTGGTGCAACCGGTTTGGTCGGAACGAAAATGCTTGAGGTATTGGCCGAACAACAATTTCCCGTTACCGAACTCATTCCCGTTGCTTCGGAGCAATCAGTGGGAAAACAAATTACATGGGGTGGAAAATCGTGGACAGTTGTTTCTCCCGCTCAAGCCATTGCTATGCAGCCATCGCTGGCGCTGTTCAGTGCAGGAGGTAGCACCAGTTTGGAATGGGCACCGAAATTTGCTGAGGCAGGAATAACGGTCATCGATAATTCTTCTGCGTGGCGCATGCATTCGGACATCAAGTTGATAGTGCCTGAGATTAATGGCACGTCGCTTACGGCTTCGGATAAAATTATCGCCAACCCGAATTGCTCTACCATTCAACTGGTGATGGTATTAAAACCACTGCACGAGTTGTTTCGCGTTAAGCGAGTGGTGGTGAGTACCTACCAAAGTGTAACAGGCACCGGCAAGAAGGCGGTAGATCAACTCATGAACGAACGCAAGGGCATTGAAGGAGAAATGGCCTACCGATACACCATTGATCTCAACCTCATTCCGCAAATCGATGTGTTCATGGACAATGGATACACGAAAGAAGAAATGAAGATGGTGAATGAGACCAAGAAAATTATAGGAGATGATTCCATTCTGGTTACAGCCACCTGTGTGCGTGTGCCGGTGATGGGCGGTCATAGTGAATCCGTCAACATCGAATTTGAGCGCACGCCTGATTTGGCCCAAGCTATAGCAGCGTTGCGGGAATTCAACGGAATCACCGTGCTCGATAATCCGGCGCAATTCGAGTATCCCATGCCATTGGTGCATGCTGCCGATTCTGATCAAGTCTTCGTAGGCCGCATGCGCATGGATGAATCACAGCCGAAGAGCATCAACTGCTGGATTGTGAGCGACAACCTCCGAAAGGGGGCCGCAACTAATGCCGTCCAAATTGCGAGTTACCTCCACGCCCAAGGATTATTGCATTGAACCTGTAATGAACTAGGATTACAGGAGTGTGAAAAAGTAACACTGCCGGCAGCCCGCACAGATTTAAATTTGACAACAACAGGCAGACCATAGCGATTTCTGGAAAAAATCCCGGCGAGCTTGTATACCTGAAGGATAATTGATGAAAGGAAAATTGATTTTACTGATCAGTACGACTGCGCTCGCCGTGGCTTCGTGCTTTCTATTCCTGTCGCTGCAAACACAGGAGCATAGTTCTGTCCCATTGATAAAGCAGACTGAAGAGCAGGACCCATCGGTCACTAATCCATCATCGGCAGAATCATGTGTTGATGTTACCATCGTGCGCGATCACCATGCCGGATTAACGAAGCCACTGCTGTTTGCCGATCTCAACTGCGAGAGCCCGGAGCTTGCACCACTAAAGGAAAAACTGAATACGACCATCGCTCAGTTGAAGTCAGAAGGCACACTGCAAAAAGCAACGGTTTACTTCAAGGAGTTGAATACCCTAAGGTGGATTCAAGCCGGTGATGCAACGGAATATTATCCGGCGAGCATGCTGAAAATCGCAGTAATGTTGAATGTCCTCAAAGTCTCAGAAGGAAAGCCGGGAATGCTTGATCAGCGTCTTCAGTTAATTGAAAGCACCGGTTTTGGTGTTTTGGAAAAACCATCGAAGCCACTGGAGAAGGGTAAGTTTTATTCGGTTCGTGAGCTATTGGAAGCCATGATTGTGCGCAGTGATAATGATGCGACAAAGTTGCTGTTTACAGTAATGGATGATGGGATCTACGCCGATATGTATGCCAAATTGAATATCCCACAACCGCATCATGAGGACTTTTTCTACCAGTTGAGTCCGGCAAACATGGCGAAGTTTTACCGCATACTGTACAACGTTTCCTATCTGAATGAAAACAATTCCGAATATGCGCTGAAGCTGCTCACGCAATCAGAGTTCAACGGTGGGCTTGCAGCAGGAGTTCCTACAGAAGCCAAAGTGGCTCACAAGTTTGGCGAACATTTTACGGAAGGAAACGCCAAACAATTCCATGATTCCGGCATCGTGTATTTCAGTGGAAGTGCTTATGTCGTTGTTATCATGACCGAGGGTAATGAATTGACTCAACTCGAGCGAGCGGTGGCTAATCTCTCCGAAGTGTGTTTCATGAACCGTTCAGGAAAGGCGGAGGAGCCCATCCGTAAAACCTACTCTCGTCAGGCATAGTTGCTCGACTTACTTCACTTTACTTCCCGGGCGCATCGTGCGTTCCGGCAACATGAAGGATAAAGTGCCATCGGCATTTTCGGCCATGAGGATCATGCCTTCGCTCTTCACTCCTTTGATTTCCCGTGGCGCCAGATTGGCCAAAAACAACACGTGTTTTCCGATGATATCCTCCGGTGAATAGTGTTCGGCAATACCGGAAATAACCGTGCGCTCGCCGACTCCCGTGTCAATCTTTAACTTGAGGAGTTTCTTGGTTTTGGGGACTGCTTCAGCTTCTAAAATCCGCACCACACGAATGTCCATCTGTTGGAATTGCTCGAAAGCAATGGCTTCGCTGATGGGCTCAGCTTGTGCTGTTGCCTCTGCCTTTGAAGCTGTAAGTTTTGCTACTTGTTGTGCGACAACTTCATCGGTTATTTTTTCGAAAAGAATAGGAAGTTGTCCAATCGTATGACCCGCTGAAAGTTGTTCTGATTGAACAACCGCATCCCAGTTTCGCTCGCTGATCTGCAAGGCAGCAAACAATTTTGTAGCAGTAAATGGCAAAAACGGACGAAGCGCTGCAGCTGCGTCGGCAACGAGATTGACACAGGCATGGAGAATGCGCGCTGTTGCGTCCGGATCCGTTTTCATCAACTTCCAGGGCTCCGTTTCGGTGAGCAGCTTATTGCCTGCACGCGCAATATTCATCGCTTCTGCTAACGCCTCGCGGAATTTGAATTCCTCAATGGCAGCACCTACTGCTTCGTAGGCTCGTCGAGCTTCCGTTGCGGCATGTTGTTCCGCTTCCGTTGGTGTTCCATTCAGAACGGGAAGGGTTCCGCCGTAATATTTATGCATCAAGACGAACACGCGGTTCACGAAATTGCCGAGGATATCCGCAAGCTCATTATTGACGCGATCCTTGAAATCCGTCCAGGTGAATTCACTGTCCTTTTGTTCGGGCATGATCGAGCAAAGCACATAGCGCATTTCATCCTGTCGACCGGGGAACTCTTCCAGGTATTCATGCAGCCAAACAGCCCATTGACGAGAAGTTGAAATTTTGTCACCCTCCAAATTCATGAATTCGTTGGCCGGCACATTGTAAGGTAAAACAAACTCACCATGCTCTTTGAGGATGATCGGGAAGATGATGCAGTGAAAAACGATGTTGTCTTTCCCGATGAAATGAATCAAGCGTGAATCTTCACTCTTCCAATAGTCTTCCCAATTTTTACCATTCCGCTCAGCCCAAATTTTAGTGTTGGTGATGTAGCCGATGGGCGCGTCAAGCCAGACGTAAAGCACTTTACCTGCGGCGTTTTCCAGTGGCACAGGAACGCCCCAGTCAAGGTCGCGCGTCATCGCGCGGCTTTGCAAACCGCCATCCACCCAGCTCATGCATTGACCAACGACATGGGCCTTCCATGATTTAGGATCGTGGTGTTGCTTGTCGTTGAGTTTGCCGTCGCGGATGTAATCTCTTATCCACGACTCATGGTGGGCCATCGGCAAATACCAGTGGGATGTTTCTTTGAGCACCGGCTTGCTTCCGCTCAGTGTTGATTTGGGATCAATTAAATCCAATGGGCTGAGCGTACGGCCACACTTTTCACACTGATCGCCGTAGGCTTTTTCACTAGAACAATGCGGGCACGTTCCCGTGATGTAGCGATCCGCCAAAAATTGCTGCGCCTCTTCATCGAAATACTGACGTGAAGTTTCGACTTCAAAACTGCCTTGCGCTTCGAGTTTTTTGAAAACAGCCTGCGACATTTCGCGATGCTCATCGGAAGAGGTACGGTTGTATTCATCGAATGAAATCCCAAAGTCTTCAAAAGCCTTCTTCATCAATCCGTGGTAGTAATCCACGATTTCGCGCGGTGTCTTTCCTTCTTTCTTCGCGCGCAGCGTAATGGCCGCACCGTGTTCGTCGCTGCCACAGATAAACGCAACATCTTTCTCTTTCAAGCGGAGGTAACGCACGTAAATGTCCGCATTCAAATAAGCGCCGCCGATGTGGCCAATGTGTAAAGGACCATTGGCGTAAGGCAGCGCGGATGTCACTAAATATCGTTTCGGTTCACTCATGATATGCTGTTAAGTCTGCCGTGTATAACTGCGGCAATCGTCGTGCGCAGCAGTTGATTTATGGCGCAGATTTGGAGCGCAAGATAGTTTTCAGATGACACTTCCGCTTCCTCCTTTTTTAAAATCAGGCGACTGCATCGGGATTGCAGCAACAGCCCGCTGGGTGAGCCGTGAGCAGTTGCAACCGGCCATTGATCTGTTCACGTTATGGGGCTTGCGCGTAAAAGTGGCGGATCAAGTCTTCACTCAACATTTTCAATTGGCGGGAACAGCGGATGATCGATGCGATGGAGTGCAACAGATGCTGGATGATCCGGAGGTGAAGGCTGTCATCATCGCCCGCGGGGGCTATGGTACAGTGCACGTCATTGATCAATTGCGTTTTGATGCGTTGATGCAGCACCCCAAGTGGATTGCCGGCTACAGCGATATTACGGTATTGCATGGTCATTTGAATTCACGCGGCTTGGCGACCATTCATTCCACTATGCCCATTTCTTTCCCGGATGCGACGGCGTTGGCGATTGAGGAACTTCGCCGCTGTTTGTTTGGCGAGCAGTTGAGTATTGAAAGCCTGCTGCCCTATGATGGACCTTCCGTTACCGGCCGTTTGGTCGGTGGAAATCTCTCGGTGCTATATAGCATCGCCGGCAGTGATTCCTGGAAGTTTGAGGAGCCCTTGATTGTGTTTATAGAAGATGTGGATGAAATGCTGTATCACATTGATCGCATGCTGTGGGGGCTGCAGCGCAGTGGAGCTCTCAACCGGGTGAAGGCCATCGTATGCGGAGGGTTTACACAAATGAAGGACAATACAAAGGCGTTCAATTTTCCCGGCGATAATCCCTGGGGGTATGATGTGGAGGCCATTATCCGACAGGCCGCGCAGCGCATGGGAGTTCCTGTGGCCTTTGGTTTTCCGGCCGGACACCTTTCCGATAATCGCGCCTTTTACCTGGGACGCCAAGCCACGCTGGAGTCTTCGTCAAGCTGTGCAGTTATTCGCTATCAACAAGGTTAGCGCAAAAGTTTTTCGAGATACTGTTCGGTGTGAAGCCAATTTCCACCGATTTTCGCGCATGGCAACTACAGGTATTTCCGCTTTGTAAATGACACAATAAGTGGCCTTTCACACCCTCGAAATAGAAGAAGAGTACGATTTTGAGATCATCGGTGTAAGCAGCCATGAAAAGGATTATCGCCTGGCGTGGTCACTCAACAAGTGCCTGGGATGGCGTTTGAAACGCATCCAGGACATTGAAATACGAGGAAAGCGCTCGGTTTCAGTGCATGCACAATACCGTTGGGTGCATCCGGTTGATCAAACCGTATTCACACTGATTGATAACAACACACCCGAAGGCATGTTTATGCCTGATTTGCCGCAATTCGATTACATCCTGAAAATCGAATTGTCGGGAGATGAAACGGAAGATGAGTTCTATCAGCAACTGCGCAATGCAGATTTTGTGCTGGCTATCCAGCGTCAGGACGTGAACAAGTTAAAATACAAAAACCACTTGCTCGACGAGAGCAGGTAACGTGCAACACATGAACAAGACGAAAACAGTAGCCACGATAGGCCCAAGCAGCAGCTCAAAAGAAGTGCTCAAACAAATGATTCAAAACGGTCTCGACGTAGCCCGATTGAACTTCTCCCACGGATCGTACGAGGACCATCAGAAGGTGGTCGATAACATCCGTGAAATCAATAAAGAGTTGGGATTGAATACCTCCATGCTTGCCGATTTGCAAGGCCCCAAGTTGCGTGTCGGAGAAATGGAAAACGGCAGTGTCAATATTGTCACTGGCAATAAAATCACCATCAGCACCGTCAAGCAAATTGGAACCGATAAGGTTATTTACACTAACTATAAAGAGTTTGCTCAAGATGTGAAAGCGGGTGAGACGGTGTTGTTGGATGATGGTAAACTCGCCATGCGCATTCTCTCTACCAACGGAAAAGACACTGTGGAATGCGAAATCATCCAGGGCGGTCCGCTGTCATCCAAAAAGGGATTGAATCTGCCCAGCACTAAAGTGTCGTTGCCCTCTTTATCAGAGAAAGATTTATCCGACCTGGAATTTGCCCTTCAAAACGATATCGACTGGATTGGCTTGTCATTCGTGCGCAATGCCGAAGACGTGGTGGCCTTGAAGGAAATCATCGCTCGCGCCAACAAGCACGCGAAAGTGGTTGCAAAGATTGAAAAGCCGGAAGCGGTGGATCAAATCGACGACATCATCCGCGAAACAGATGCTGTTATGGTGGCTCGCGGTGACCTGGGTGTTGAAATTCCACTGGAACGCGTGCCGCTGATTCAAAAGAAAATCGTGAAGAAGTGTGTGTCTGCCGCCAAACCGGTCATCGTTGCGACGCAAATGATGGAAAGCATGGTGACCAACATGACACCAACACGCGCCGAAGTAACCGACGTAGCCAACGCGGTGCTTGACGGCGCCGATGCAGTAATGCTGAGTGGTGAAACATCGGTTGGAAAATATCCTGCCGAGGCCGTGCGCATCATGAACAACATCATCACAGAGGCAGAGACATACGGTGGTATTTACTATCACGAAGAAATGCCGAACGATATTGATGTCACACGTTTCATGACCGATAGCGTGTGCTACAGCGCTTGTCGCTTGGCCGCGCGTGTGAATGCATCCGCTTTGGTTACCATGTCATTCAGTGGATACACCGGCTACCGCATCTCCAGCTGGAGACCAAACGCCAACGTTTTTGTGTTCACCAGCAACAAGAAGATTCTTACTCAAATGAGCCTGGTGTGGGGAGTCCACGCGTTTTATTACGATAAAATGGTGAGCACCGACCAGACCATTGCCGATATCCGTTTCTTCCTGAAGAAAAACGCCTACATCAAAGACGGCGATTTCATCATCCACCTGGCCTCTATGCCGATTAGCGAGCAGGGGATGACGAATATGATTAAGATATCGAAGGTTTAGTGAAAGGGTGAAGTAGTGAAATGGTGAAATAGTGAAATGGAAAGGGGTTCCCTTCGCGCCACTATTTCACTATTTCACCCTTTCACCACTTCACCAATTAAAAGCTATCTTCGCGCACCTTTCCATACCCCATCATGGCTCAAGTATATCGCGAATTCAAAGGCCTTCAGTTGCCGGCTATTGCCGACGAGGTGAGTGCCTTTTGGGAATCACAACACATCTTCCGTCGCAGCATCGAAGAACGCAGCGCGGATAACCCTTTTGTTTTCTACGAAGGACCGCCGAGTGCCAACGGTATGCCCGGCATCCACCACGTGATGGCGCGCACCATTAAAGATATTTTTTGCCGTTACCAAACGCTGAAAGGAAAGCAAGTCAAGCGCAAGGCCGGATGGGATACGCACGGACTGCCTATTGAACTGGCCGTTGAGAAGACACTCGGCATTACCAAGGAAGACATCGGTACGAAAATCACCGTTGAAGAATACAATCAGGCTTGTCGCCGTGAGGTGATGAAGTACACCGACAAATGGGAGGAACTCACGCGTGTGATGGGCTATTGGGTGGATATGTCGGATCCGTATATCACCTACGACAACAAGTATATCGAGAGCGTCTGGTGGTTGTTGCAGCAACTCTTCAACAAGGGATTACTCTACAAAGGCTTCACGATACAACCCTTCTCACCCGCAGCCGGAACAGGCTTGAGTTCACACGAGCTCAACCAACCCGGATGCTACCGCAATGTGAAGGACACCTCCGCGGTAGCCATGTTTGAAGTGAAGGAGTCATCGCTGCAACCGCTCAATGCATCAGGTCTACCAACCTACATTCTGGCATGGACAACCACGCCCTGGACGCTTCCGAGCAACACGGCGCTCGCAGTAGGGAAGAACATCGAATATGTGCTGGTGAAAACCATCAACCATTATTCAGGTGCAACGGTGCAGGTTGTTTTAGCCAAGGACCTGATGGGAAAATACTTCCCTGCAGCACAGGCTGAATTGAAGTTCGAAGATTACAAAGCAGGCGATAAGAACGTGCCGTTTGAAGTTCTCGCATCCTTTAAAGGAGAAGCATTGGAAGGCACGCGTTACAACCAGTTGCTTCCTTTTGCGCAGCCCGAAGGCGATGCGTTTCGGGTCATCATCGGCGATTTTGTGACTACTGAAGACGGAACCGGCATAGTGCACATCGCACCATCGTTCGGTGCGGATGACTTTCGCGTTGCCAAACAAAATGGTATTGATGCGCTAACGCTGGTGGATCGTCGCGGACGATTCCTCCCCGAGGTCAGCGATGGCGTTTTTCTCTTCGGAGAAGAATTCGTGAAGGAAGATTATTACTCGGATGATGAAAAGGCAGTAGAACTGGAAAAGCAGAAACAAAGTCTTGCAGGTTTTATCAAAGACACTTCGAAGCTCAGCTATCTCAGCGTGGATGAGCGTATCTGCCTCAAGCTCCAGAACGAACATAAGCTTTTCAAAAAGGAAAAGTACGAGCACAATTATCCGCATTGCTGGCGCACCGATAAGCCCGTGTTGTATTATCCGCTCGACTCTTGGTTCGTGCGCATTCCGGAGGTGCGTAACCGCATGGTGGAACTCAACAAAACGATCAACTGGAAGCCGGAATCAACCGGTACAGGTCGATTTGGTAATTGGTTGGAAAATGCGAATGACTGGAATTTATCGCGTTCGCGTTTTTGGGGAATTCCATTGCCCATCTGGCGAACAGAGGATGGAAGCGAGGCATTGTGCATTGGCAGCGCTTCAGAATTAAAAGCGGAAATCGAAAAGAGCATTCAAGCAGGATTCATGTCTGCCAATCCGCTCGCGTCATTCGAAAACGGAAACAACAGCAAGGAAAATTATGCGTCATTCGATTTGCATAAACCCTATGCAGACGATATCGTGTTGTGTTCGCCAACCGGCAAAGCTATGCGCCGTGAATCCGATTTGATTGACGTATGGTTTGATAGCGGAGCCATGCCGTATGCGCAGCTACACTATCCATTCGAGAACAAGGAATTGATTGATCAAGGCAAAGCTTTTCCTGCTGATTATATCGCCGAAGGAGTGGACCAGACAAGGGGTTGGTTCTATACGCTGCACGCAATTGCAACCATGTGTTTCGACTCGGTGGCCTACAAGAATGTGATCTCCAACGGTCTCGTGCTCGATAAGAACGGCAACAAGATGTCCAAGCGCTTAGGCAATGCCGTTGATCCATTTACGACGATCTCCAAATACGGTCCGGATGCCACGCGCTGGTATATGATTACCAACGCGCAACCGTGGGACAACTTGAAGTTTGATGTGGAAGGAATCGCAGAGGTACAGCGTAAATTCTTCGGCACGCTCTACAATACCTACGGATTTTTCGCGATCTACGCCAACATTGATGCGTACGTTCCCAATGCTGCTCAGTTAGTGCCATTGGCCGATCGCAGTGAGCTGGATCGTTGGATCATTTCCAAACTGAATAGCCTCATCCAAACGGTCACAACATGCTTGGATGATTTCAATCCGACAACAGCAGCGCGAGAGATAGAAGAATTCGTTGATGCGCATTTGTCGAACTGGTATGTGCGTCTTTCGCGTAAACGCTTCTGGCACGGTGAGCTGACTGCAGATAAGCGCGCGGCATATGATACATTGCACGAGTGTTTGGTGACCGTTGCGCAGTTGGCCTCGCCATTCGCACCCTTCTTCTGTGAATGGTTGTACAAAAACCTGACGGATACTGCGCGTGCTCAAGATGTACAGGCATCCGACAGTATGAAGGCGGAATCTGTCCACTTGACCTTTATCACCAAGGCACAGGAAGCCAACATCGATCGTGAGCTGGAGAGCAGAATGGATTTCGCGCAAAAGATTTCCTCCATGATTTTGTCGATACGCAAGAAGGAAAACCTGCGAGTGCGTCAACCGCTGCGCAGCATTCGTATTCCTGTTTTGCATGAGTCGGATCGCAACCGCATTGAGGCAGTAGCCGACATCATTCTGGCGGAAACCAATGTGAAGCAGCTGGAGTTTGTGGACGAGTCGCAAGCGAAAATCGTGAAGAACCTCAAGCTGAATTTTAAAACACTCGGCAAAAAATGCGGCAAGCACATGAAAGCGGTGCAGGCATTTGCGCAGGAGAAACCACAGGATATTATTTCAGGCATCGAGCAATCCGGAGCGTTCACGGTGAATGTCGAAGGTGAATCCATCGAGCTCATCACCGAAGACGTGGAAATCATCCCGGTGGATATCCCCGGCTGGAAGGTGGCCAATGAGGGCGCGCTGACTGTAGCCCTGGACATAACACTGGATGAGGAATTACGCAAAGAGGGTGTTGCGCGGGAGATCGTAAACCGAGTGCAGAACCTCCGAAAAGAGCAGGGTTTTGAGGTTACAGACCGAATAATTGTCAAGATTGTATCAACACCGACAATTCGTGAGGCTGTGGCGTCAAATTCAGAATATATTCGCAGCCAAATTCTGGCCGAAACGCTGGAGCTGCTCGATACAATGGAAAACGGTCACGACGTTGAGATTGAGGAAGGTAGCACCACCAGAATTGCCCTTTTCAAACTAAATTAACTCACCTACCCATGGCAAAGAAAGTAGCCAAAAAGCCGGCCCCCAAAAAGGCAGTAAAAAAGGTTGTTTCTAAAGCAAAACCGGCTAAAAAAGCCGCCAAACCCGCACCGAAGAAGGCTGTGAAGAAGGCAGCAAAACCGGCAGCCAAAAAACCAGTAGCCAAGAAACCGGCAGTGAAAAAGGCCGCCGCTAAAAAGCCTGTGGCCAAAAAAGTTGCTCCTAAAAAAGCTGCTAAACCTGTTAAAAAGGTTGTAAAGCCTGCAAAGGTTGCTAAAAAAGTTGCCAAGCCGGTAAAGAAGGTAGCTAAGCCGGTGAAGAAGGCCGTTGTTAAAAAGTCAGCGAAACCTGCTCCCAAAAAGGCAGTAAAAAAAGCAGTAGCCAAAAAGGTTGCTCCTAAGAAAGTTGCCCCCAAGAAAGTTGCAAAGCCGGTAGCAAAGCCGGTAGTGAAGGCAAAGCCTGTAGCGAAAGCTAAACCGGCACCGAAGCCTGCTCCCGTTGCCAAGCCTGCTCCGGCACCAAAGCCAACACCCGCGCCTGCTCCTGTGGTGAAGAAGGAAGAACCGGTGGTGCAGCCAAAACCGGCTCCGGCACCTGTAGTTAAAAAGGAAGAAAAGAAGAGTATGACCGAAGTACGTTATTCAGATAAAGACCTCAAAGAATTCGAAACCCTCATTCACGAGAAGTTGAAAGTGGCTAAATCCGATTTGGAAGAGCTTAAGCTGTCGCTTTCTCACGAGGGAGATAACTCAACGGATGATACCGCACCGACCTTCAAAATGATGGAAGACGGCAGCGAAACTATGAACCGTGAAGAACTCTCACAATTGGCCTCACGCCAGGAGAAGTTCATTGTGAACTTAGAGAACGCCCTGTTGCGTATCAAAAACAAAACTTACGGAATCTGCCGTGTTACCGGTAAGTTGATTCCGAAGGAACGTCTTCGTCTGGTACCTCATGCAACCTTGAGCATCGAGGCCAAGAACATGCAATAATCACTGAATTAGCAATGGAGTGATGCTCGGCCAAAGGCTCTGTATCACTCCATTTCCTTTTGATTTCCCTTGAAAAAAGCACTGCTGACCATCTTTTCCATCATCACGCTGGATCAAATCCTCAAGATCTGGGTGAAGCTCAATTTCCATTATGGGGAGAGCCGAACCCTTATACCCGGCTGGTTGGATTTGCAGTTTGTGGAAAATCCGGGAATGGCCTTCGGATGGATGATTCCCGGTGAAGCCGGAAAACTCACCCTGAGTGTCTTTCGTTTAATCGTAGTATCCGGAATTACGTGGTATCTCTATCGCCTCATCAAAGAGAAGGCGCATTGGGGTTATGTAGTGTGCGTGAGCATGATTGTCGCGGGTGCAGTGGGCAACATTATCGACAGCCTGGCCTACGGCGGAATGTTTGATCGTGGTTCCATGTATGACCCCGATTTGAACGACTACACCATGTATTTCGGCAAGGCTGAACTGAATTATGAAGGTTATGCCAAACCGCTGATGGGTAATGTGGTCGACATGTTCCACTTCACAGCCTGTTGGCCATGGGGCGATCCGCACGAGCACAGTGAAATATTCCCTCCGATTTTCAATGTGGCCGATGCCGCCATTACGGTCGGTATCATTTTGATTATGCTGTTTCAACGGAAGTTCTTTCCCAAGAAAGAAACGGAAGAAGTGAAGGAAGAAACGCTGGAGCAAGCGCTGGCCATCGACTCAACGGTCGAGTCCTAAACGACAGAGTTCCAGCTGCACTTTTTCTTTGAAAAAGATGCGCGTAGCCGCTTCAAAGGCCGCCGTGTAATCCGATACAAAGAAGTGATCCTCGGCAATTCCGGAATCCGCCAACAGATTTTCTTTCTTGAGTATGCCGTGCAGTTTGCGAGCGACAACTTCAGCCGAGTCAAACAACTTCACCTTGCCCTCGAAGTAAAGGTCAATCTCTTCTTTGATGAGTGGGTAATGGGTGCAGGCCAGGACGAGGCCGTCAATGCCTGAAAGCATAGGATCACTCAAGTACTCCGCCAGCACCGCCCTGCTGATGGTGTTGTTGTAAAAACCCTCTTCAATCATACTCGCCAGCAAGGGAGTGGCAAGAGCATTGAAACGTAAGGAGGGTTTCCGTCGTGAAAGTTTTTCCTGGTAAACACCACTGGCAATCGTGGTCTTGGTGGCAATGATGCCCAGGTGATTTAACGATTCATCCGCAATGACTTCCTCAATCATCGGATCAATAACATTGATGACGGGAACTGTACCTTTATAAGCATCGCGCAAGGCTTCGTATGCCGCGGCAGAAGCGGTATTGCAGGCAATCACGATAGCCTTGCAATGTTTTTCTTCGAGTAAAAAACGCGTAATCTCAACGGAATAATGTGCAATCAAATCCTTTGACTTATCGCCATAGGGCAGGTGAGCTGTATCGCCGAAATAGACGATAGACTCATGCGGCAGGATGCGTTTGATGGCGCCGGCAACGGTGAGTCCGCCGATGCCGGAGTCGAAAATACCGATGGGACGTTGGTTGGACATGGGTCTAAAAATAAGGCCCGGAGAACTTCCGGGCCTTCATGTTCGTGAATGAACGATTATTTTTTGGGAGCGTCCTTGGCTTCGTTAGTGAAGTCAGGGATACCCAGTTTGGTACAAACGAGTTTCGTGACATCGTCGCCGCCCATGTAGAGCATTGAACCTGCACCCGCGTCGAAAACGTAAGTGTAGTTGTTGGCCTTGGCAACATCCTCGATGGCTTGCTTGGCCTTGTTCAGAATCGGTTCGATTTTGCGTTGCTCTTCCGCGGATACATCCGCACTGGCTTGCTCCTGGAAGTCATAAATGCCCTGGCGCTTAGCTTCGATTTCTTTCACCTTCGTTTCCAAAATCACTTTGGGAGCTGTTTGTTCTGCTTTTTGGAAATCCGCTACGAGCTTTTCGTATTCCGTCTGCATGGCCAACAAAGCATCTTCGTATTGCTTTTTGTAGGTGTTCAGTTCTTCGTAAGCGGTTTTGTATTCCGGCATATGCTCAACGAGCAGTTGGCCATTGATGTGTCCGAGTTTCTGTGCCTGAATGGCAAGGAACGCGCAGCAAAAGAGCGCGAGTAAAGTGATTTTTTTTGTCATAATAAAGGGATAATCGTGGAATTCGCCTCAACGAATTTCCGTGCCAAATGTAGGCACAACTTATTTGTCTTTCACAGGGCCGCCACCACTACCTTTCAAAGGAACAGTGCTTTTTCCGCCTTTGCCTTGAGGATCGGTTTTACCTCCTTCCCCTTGCTTATCACCGTCGTTTTGCTCCTCGCCGCCTTCTTCCTCCTCTTCCAGTGTTTCTCCCGGCTTCAAGCCCATTTTCTTGAGCACTTTATCACTGATGTCATGCTTGGGATTGGTGTAAAGCATATTACTGTGATTGGCTTTGTCGAATACAACCATCAATGCGCTGGTAGAGGCTACCTCCTGAATGGCTTCGTAAATCTGATCTTGAATAGGTTTGATTAACTCTTCGCGCTTTTTAAAAAGCTCGCCATCGACGCCAAATTTAGCAGTCTGCATTTGCATGGCTTCCTCACGCTTGGTTTGAATTTCTTGCTCACGCTTCTGTTTCATTTCGTCAGTGAGCAAAATCTTTTCAGCTTGCAGAGCAGTTTCTAGTTTGGCAATCGTTTCATATTTGTTTTCAATGTCCTTCTGCCATTGATTGCTGAGCTTATTGATTTCGGCTTGTGCCTGCTGGTATTCGGGGATGTGGCTTAGAATGTATTTCGTATCCACATAGGCAAACTTCTGGGCGGCAAGGGCTAAACCGACGATGCTAAGGGCGAGCGTAAGAAAATATTTCATGCGTTTGTCAACTAAAAGTGTTCGAATTTAGGGTTAAAGTTCTCCCATGTTCATACCGATGGAGAAGTGGAATTGTCCGCGAGCCATATTGGGATAATTCGGTAAATCATCCAATCTCCAACCGTAATCAAACCCAAGCAAACCGAACATCGGAAGGAAGATTCGCAACCCTGTTCCCGCAGAACGATACACCTGGTAGGGGTTGAATAACCGCAAATCGCTCCAGGTATTGCCTGCCTCTGCAAAACCCATCATGAAAATGGTAGCGCTCGGATTAGTAGAAAGCGGATAGCGCAGTTCAACACTGTATTTCGCAATAGCCGGAGCACCCGTATTCTGATTGGGAGAGGTCAATGTCAAATCATCATAACCGCGGAGGTTCACGATTTCGCGACCATCCAGCAGGAACCCGCTCAGGTAAACTCCTCCGAGGTAGAAACGCTCGAAAGGAGTAAGACCCAGGTCTTTGTTATACGCACCGATAAAGCCCAAGCCCACATTCGTATGCAACACAAACTTGCGATCCTTGTGCTTGTTGAGTGCGGTATACCAGTGCGCAGTAATTTTCATTTTGTAATACTCCACCAGCTTGAAGCGCTCCTCTTGCGTCATACCCTCATAGTCAAACGTTCTTCCGCCAAACTTCTCTTGCAGTAGCTTGTAAGGTGGTGTTATCTTCGTGGTAAACGTAATCTGTGAACCATACGTTGGATAAATGGGCTCACTCGTTGAACTGCGTGACAGCGTGAAGTTATAGGCCAGGTTGTTCGCAATGCCATTCGAGAAATCACCGAAGAACGCGCGGTAGTTATTGAGGATGAATTTCTGATATGAAATGCCGGTGTATAGCACGAAGTAGTCATCCGGGCGTTGAAGGCGGGTACCGATATTGACCGCACCACCAATCACTTTGAGCTCTTGTAAATTCGGATTATCGTCACCGACTTGATAGTTTTCACGCAGGAAAGCGCTGTTGTCCAAATCGCTTTGGCGCAGCTTCTTGAACTGACCATTGGTCTGGCGGGAGATACTCGAGGAAACGCTCAATGAGGTGGGTTTTTTTCCACCCAACCAAGGTTCGGTAAAGGAAATGTTGTACGACTGGAAGAACGTTCCGTTCGAGGATGCGCTTAACGATAAACGCTGTCCATCACCCGTCGGCAGAGGACTCCAACTCGCGCCCTTAAAGAAATTACGCATCGAGAAGTTGGTGAAGCTGAGCTGCAGCGAACCAACTACACGACCACCACCCCAACCACCGCTGAGCTGAATCTGGTCGTTAGGCTTTTCTTCCAGCACATACTCCAAATCAACGAGCCCTTCATCAGGACGCGGGTTGGTGCGCACGTCGAAGGCTTCCTGATTGAAATATCCTAATGAGGCCAATTCGCGTTGTGTTCGGATAATGTCGCTACGGTTGAAAAGCTCACCCGGACGTGTGCGTATTTCACGGAAAATCACGTGGTCGTTCGTCTTGGTATTTCCGCTGATGCCGACACGTCCGATGCGGAACTGTTTGCCTTCGTTCATGCGGATTTCAATGTCGATGCTGTCGGGCTCCACAAGCGTTTCCACCGGAAAAGCATAGAAAGCGAGATAGCCATCATCGGTGTAGAGCGATGAAAGGTCGATGCCTTGCGGATTAAAGTTGAGACGCGTCTCGAGTTGCTCCACGTTGTAAATATCTCCGCGACGAATATTCAGCACACTGTCCAAACGTCCCGTGGTGTATTTCGTGTTTCCCACGAAATTGATGTTGCGGAAATAGAAGCGCTTGTCTTCCTCAATTTTCATGTAAATGCCTACACGCTCACTGTTGATGGTATAAACAGAATCGTAGGCAATCTTGGCGTTACGAAATCCTTTCTTGTTGTATTTCGCAATGATCTTCTGTTTGTCTTCCTCGTATTTTTCTTCGATGTACTTGGATGCTTTGAAGATGCGCTTCCAGTCGCGCTCTTTGGTTTCTTTCATGGTGCGCTTGATAGCGCTGTTGCTCATTACGGGTTTGAGCTTTTTGCCTTTAATGAAAAAGAAGTCCTTTTTCTCTTGAGCAATCCCAGCACCTTCAATCACAATTTCCTCAATCTTCACACGGTCGCCACGATTTATGTCGAACTCCAGAATAACACCATTTTGAAGGGTGGCATCTTCGCGCTCGGTTATCGAAACTGTGGCGGCATAATACCCTTTATCGATATAGTAGTCTTTAATGGTTTTAATCGCATTGTTCTTAACGTTGTCTGTGCTAATCGTCATCGTGCGCAGGTCGAGCTTTTCACGCAGGTTGTCGGCCTCGGATTTTTTGATGCCGTTGATGACATACTTGGTCATTCGTGGTGATTCCTTCAAACTAATCACCAGGTAAACGTCATTGCCACGGAACTCTGCCGCGTAAATGCCGATATCGGTAAAGAGCTTCTGCTTCCACAGTTTACGCACCGCATCCGAGATGGCATCCCCGGGAATGGTCACCTCATCACCCTCCTGTAAGCCGCTAAAAAGTTTGATGGCTTGAACATCGGTGTACTGCGCACCCAGCACGCTGATGCCGGCAATACGGTAATTGAGTGGGGCTGCATAATCGACTTGGTTTCCGATAATCGTCTGCGCCATACCCGATGGCAGGAAAGCTGTCAGCGACAGGATCAGCGCCAATGCCGCGCGTGTCATCAAAGAGCGCGTAGTGTTATGCATTACCGGCCAAGTGGTTTTGAATTTCAAGAGCAATTTGCTCGGATGTTTTGCCGAATCTGCGCTCACGCGATTGGAAATCCAGAAGTGCCGCATAAAAATCATCTTCGCGGAAATCCGGCCAGAGTGTTTTGGTGAAATAGAGTTCCGCATAAGCAATCTGCCACAATAGGAAGTTACTGATGCGCTCTTCACCGCTGGTGCGGATGAGTAATTCAGGATCGGGGAATGCCGCTGTCGAAAGGTGAGCAGCAAACAGATCGTCGGTAATTTCTTCGGCACGTGTTCCGGCAGTGATAATGGCTTTCACGGCATGAGTGATTTCCCATCGAGCACTGTAATTCAAGGCTAGAATCAGGTTCACACGCGAGTGTGCCGATGTGTGTGCGATAGCGCGTTGTAATTCACGCTGACAATCTCCAGGAAGGTTTTCCAAATCTCCAATGGCATGCAGTCGAACACCGTTTTCATCGAGCTCGTCCAATTCACCCACAATGGTCTGCACTAGTAAATTCATCAACGCATCAACTTCTTCCTTTGGACGGTTCCAGTTTTCGGTAGAAAACGCATATAGCGTAAGGTATTCAACACCGGACTTCGTCGCGGCTTTCAGCGCTGCGCGAACGGATTCAACGCCATGCGAATGGCCGAAGATGCGCTCTTTGCCTTGATTTTTAGCCCAACGGCCATTGCCATCCATGATGATGGCTACGTGACGGGGTACTCTTGATTTATCGATTTGGTCCTGTAAACTCATGTCGCTCCCACGACGGAAAAATCTTTCCGACGCGCGCAAATTTAGGGCTTTTCATGCCCTGATACGACTCATAAAAAAGGTTGAAAAACTGAGTTATTGACTATTCATGCTCCCAGCAGGTCGTGGCCTTGCGATCGAGACGAATATTGAGGGAAACCATCGAAAAGAAATAGTAGTCTTTTCTACCGGGGTCTCCACGTTGCAAACCACCGTTATTATTTCCGGCAGTATTGGGTATTTCTTGCTGAATGCTGCGGTCAGAGAGTGTTGCGGCTAGTTCACCATTGAGATCGGCGAGCAAACCCGGATCAATGTATTTTCCCGAAATATCATCGATGTAGTCAGTCCAAGTCTTACGAACTCCCCATTCTATACTCAACCCGAATACAGCGAAGAGATTGGTTTTAATCCCCGCGCCAAACGGTACCGAGAACATCGTGGTTTTGTACTTGGCGTCTCCAAATTCGGTTCCTTGACCTTCTGTTCCCAATGGCTGAAGTTCATACCAGGTGCCGCGGTACTGTGCCATGGGACGCATGCGGTAATAAGCCAATCCTGAGAAGAGGTAGGGCGAAAAACGGTATTTTGGATTGCCCAGTTGGTAATTGAAGAAATTCAATTCTCCCTGCACACTTCCTTCAATAATCTGATTGCGGAAACTCAAGTTACGGTTGCGGATCCAAGGGTCGTCGCTGTCAGCATCCCATGCTTCAACCACGTGATACAGAACGCTTGATTTGAGTGTCCAGCGGCGATTGAAGTTGTTGCGAAAAGAAATGCCACCGCCACTTTTCATGCGTGTTCCAAAATGCTTGTAAGGATTCACCTCGCCGATGTAATAGCTGGTGCCGTATAACAAACCCACGTCTTTGCTGCGTTCAAACTTGTTCTTCTGTCCGAAAACAGGCAAGCTGAGCAGAAAAATGAGGATGGCTATAAGGGTTTTCATCGGGTCTTCAACGCGGGTGGTTAGTTGCTATTGCCTCTCATACGAAGATGGTCAAAAAAAGGTTCCACAATCAGATACGTTTACTTCGAGCGTCCAGTCCCCAACCCATTTTTTGACGAATCGTATTGAAGAATCCGTGTCCGGGCAGGTTGATTAAATGAAACTCAAAACTGGCGCGCGTCAGGTCGATGATAGTCTCGTTGTCAATAGTGAACGTTCGACTATCCAACGTCAGCAAAAACTGTGGCTCGCGGCCTTCTGCACGCAGCGATACTTTACTCGAATTCGAAATTACAAAGGGCCGCACATTCAAGTTGTGTGGCGCAATCGGCGTGAGAATGACATTGTTGCTTTCGGGCATGACAATCGGACCGCCACAGCTTAACGAATAAGCAGTAGAGCCTGTAGGTGTGGCAACAATTAACCCGTCGGCCCAATACGTGCTCATAAATTGATCATTCACGTAGGCATGAATGGTAATCATGCTGTTGCGCTGCTTATTGGTGATCGTGACGTCATTCAGGGCATAGGGAAATTCTCCAAACTCCTGCTGCGAACTGCGCACCTCAATCAGTGAACGCTTGTCGATCGTGTAATCCTGGTTCACCAGCGCTTCAATGGCCATATCGATGGAGTCATTGGAAACAGGTGAGAGAAATCCGAGTCTTCCCGTATTAATTCCCAGCACGGGAATGCGTGAATCACGAATGATGGAAGCCGTTTCGAGCAGCGTTCCATCACCCCCGACACTTAGCAAAAAGCTAACACCCTGCAGGTCTTCCGAACTTCTGAAAATCTCTGCGGTGGTGGGAAGCGTCACCTTGTTGGTGAGGTACAGATAGAATTTTTCGAAAATGACGATGCTGATGCCGCGTCGAGTCAGAGATTCGAGCAGTTTTTCGATGCTATCGGTGAACTCGTCATCGAAACGCTTACCGTAGAGAGCAATTTTCAAGGCAGGTGGTTTTCAGTCGGCAAATTAAAACAGAAGCCGGTCGCAAATGCAGCCGGCTTCTTGATATTCTCAATTTTTTGTTGAATCTTCAAATGTTGAGTATGCGCATCAGTTCATCGTAACGCTTGCGCAAATCCTCGGTGTAGGCTGATTCCTGGTAAGAGGCTTTAATCGAATACCCGAAACGTTCGAAGCTGCTCAGAATGGCATTCAAATCCGGTTGATTGATTTTAATGTTGACTTCAATTTTGCCGCCTTCGCCCGGACTTACCGACGTGCTCAGGATTTTGGCGTTATTTTCCTCGATAATGCGCGAGATCTGCTGCATGCTGTAATCCTTGTCCCACATCTCCAACACGATAATTCCACCACGCTGGTTGGCCCCTTGCATATCCGAAAGCTGTTCCACCATGTCTTCCAGTCGAATGGAACCGACGTAGTTGTTTTCGCCGTCCACCACCGGAACGATACTCAGGCGGTGTTCACTTGCCATTTTGAGAATGTCCAAAATGTGGGTGTCGGGCTGAACACTTTGACGCAGCAGAGGCAGTCCTGTCGGATCGCCTTGCAAACTTTCCAGTTCCATCAGTGCATCCTCGGAAATTAGTCCCAGGTATTTATTGTTTTCCACCACGGGCAAATGGGCAATACGAAACTGATCCATTAAATCCAGGGCTGACATGGGCTCGTCTCCGGCGCTGAGCGCAGGAACTTCCGAGTTAAGCAATCTTCGTGAAGTAATCACAGGGTGTAGCTTTTAAGGGTTTCAATGCACTAGCGCTTGAATTGCAGTTAATCGGCATTCGAACGACGCATTTTGTACAACCTTAAACAGGTTGCACACGGTAAAAGTTGCGTTTTTCAATGATTTTGTGATGAAACAAACCTGAACTTTTGCACATCACCAATGTTCAGATGTCAGATTCCACTGCTTCATTAGCGAAGCGTACATCCGTTGTTACTTTGCACCTCATTTCCGGCCATGACTAAACTTAGTGTCAACATCAATAAAATCGCAACGTTGCGCAATGCACGCGGCGGCAATCGCCCGGATGTTATTGAGGCGGCGCAGCGCATTGAAAGCTTTGGTGCGGATGGAATTACAGTTCATCCGCGACCTGATGAGCGGCATATCCGCCGCAGTGATGTTTACGCACTTAAACAGGTTGTTACAACCGAATTCAACATTGAAGGCTATCCCAGCAGTGATTTTATGCAGATGGTGCTCGAAGTGAAGCCTCATCAGGTGACCCTTGTTCCTGATCCGCCGGAGGCAATCACCTCCAATGCCGGTTGGGATGTCCTGCAACAAGGAGCCTTTTTGACGGAGATTGTTGGCCAATTGAAGGAAGCCGGTATCCGTACCAGTATTTTTCTGGATGCGCGACCTGAATTGGTAGCCGCCGCTGCGGCCACAGGCACAGATCGCATAGAGCTGTATACAGAATCATACGCGCATCTATTTGCGCATAATCCGGCTGAAGCTGTCGCGCCTTTTGTCAAGACTGCCGAGGCCGCAGCAAATGCCGGACTCGGTGTGAATGCCGGCCATGATCTTTCACACGAAAATCTTCACTACTTCGCCACCCATGTTCCGGGACTGTTAGAGGTATCTATTGGACATGCGCTCATCTGTGATGCCTTGTATTGGGGATTGGAGAATACGGTAAGACTTTACAAACGAGCGCTCGAAGCGTCATGAAATTGCACCATCGCACGCTGGGTGAAGGCCCGCCATTACTTATCCTGCACGGGTTATTCGGGAGTTCAGACAATTGGCAAACCCATGCGCGCAAATACGCTGAGCACTTTACAGTGTACTTGATGGATCAGCGCAATCATGGCCATTCTCCTCACGACCCCACGATGAATTACGACATCATGGCGAGCGATTTATTTGGGTTTATCGCAGAAGAGGGTTTGCGTGATGTTCGATTGATTGGTCATTCAATGGGTGGGAAAACCATTATGCGCTTTGCACAGCAGTACAGTTTTTTGATTGATCGCATGGTCGTGGCTGATATGGGAATGAAGGCATACCCGCCGCACCATGATGAGGTCTTCAAGGGGTTGTTTGCTGTTGATGTGGAAAATTGCCCTTCACGCAAAGAGGCCGAAGAGCGGTTGAGCGCTTTCGTCAGCGATCAGGGCACTCTTCAGTTCCTGCTCAAAAACCTGTATTGGAAGGAGCCCGGAAAATTAGCCTGGAGGTTCAACCTGTCGGTGCTACACAACGAAAGAGCGCATTTGATGACCGCATTACCCGAGGATCGTATTGAGGCAACAACGTTGTTTCTAACGGGAGGCAAAAGTCGATACGTCTTGCCGGAAGATAAGGGGGCGATTCAACGATTGGTGCCTCATGCCACGTTTGAGGTCATGCCGGAGGTGGGACATTGGTTGCACGCCGAAGATCCTGCTCAGTTCATTGAGCGCACCATGGCATATTTACACTAGCAAAACGGATTTTATCAGGTGTTAAAATTGCCTTCTCCGCTATACATTTGCGGCGATATTTCAAGTCCATGAGTAACGAAAAGAAAATACTGGTTCCAACCGATTTCACAAAGGTTAGCGAAACCGCATTAGAGCACGCCTTATTGGTTGCCAAAACCATCAAAGCTTCCATTCACATGTTGCATGTGGTCGATAGCAAGAAGCATATCGCCGAAGCGCGCCTTAAGCTGGATGCCTTGAAAGACCGTGTGAAGCGTGAAGGAAACGTGGATATAAGCGTGATAGCGCGCATCGGAAGTATTTTCGAAGACATTGATAAGGTTGCTGTAGAGATCGAAGCCAACCTAATCATCATGGGCACACACGGCATGCGTGGTATGCAGTTTTTGACGGGCAGCCGCGCGTTGAAAATCGTCACAGAAAGTTCAGTGCCTTTTATCGTTGTGCAGGAAAGAGATATCCGCGAACATGGCTACCACAAATTGGTTGTGCCACTCGATTTGCACAAGGAAACCAAGCAGAAACTCAGCCTGGTTGCTGATATGGCGAAGTACTTTGGTTCGAAGGTTCACTTGATTTCTCCGGGAGAAACAGATGAGTTTTTACGCAACCAACTCGAGCGTAATATCCTATTTGCTCAGGATTACTTGCAAGACAAGGGTATTCCTTACGAAGTAGAAATCACCGAAAACAAGTCGGATGATTTCGTGCGTGACTTGCTGAAGTATGCTGCAGGTATTGATGCGGATCTCATCTGCATCATGAACTTTTATGATAACAGTATCATGAGTTTCTTCAGCAGCAACTACGAACAGCAGGTCATTACTAACGAAGCACAGATTCCCGTTTTGTGTGTGAATCCTGTTGACACTTATGTTGTCGATCGCGCGATGTTTTCGCACTAGTGATCCACGTGCTTCTCAATGTACTTGATAAATTCTCCGGCAATGTCTTTTTGAGTTGCCGCTTCTATCCCTTCCAATCCCGGGGATGAATTCACTTCAATGATGAGTGGTCCACGGTCACTTTGGAGCATGTCGACACCTGCGATTCCAAGACCCAATGCCTTTGCTGCTTTCACAGCTGCGATTTCTTCCTGACGGGATAACGTGATTACTTCAGCTGTTCCGCCACGGTGAAGGTTGGAACGGAATTCACCTTCCTTAGCTTGACGCTTCATAGCACCGACGACTTGGCCATCGATCACAAATGCGCGAATGTCGGCGCCTTTCGCCTCGCGAATAAATTCCTGCACAATCACGCGCGCTTTCAATCCATTGAAGGCCTCCATCACACTGATAGCTGCTTTGTCATTATCCGCCAATACCACCCCGAGGCCTTGCGTGCCTTCGAGCAGTTTGATAACGACAGGTGTTCCGCCTACTTCCGCCAGAATTTTGTCGACGTCTTTGGAGTAATTACTGAAAACCGTTTTCGGCAAACCCAATCCGGCACGTGAGAGAATCTGTAGGCTGCGCAGTTTATCGCGAGAGCGAACGAGAGCTTGTGATTCGACAACACTGAAGACGTGCATCATTTCGAATTGACGCACAACGGCGGTTCCGTAGAACGTAACGGATGCTCCGATGCGCGGGATGATGGCATCCACATGCGTGATTTCTTCACCTTTGTAAATGACCTTCGGTTTTTTCTTTTCAATGACGAGGTTGCATTTGAGGTGATCCAGCACGCGCACATGGTGTCCGTGTTGTTCGCCGGCCTCAACCAAGCGGCGGGTGCTGTACAGCTTCGAATCTCTGGAGAGAATAACGATATTCATGATGAGTAGAGTGGGCGTGCAAGATAACACCGCTTGATGTTAGCAGGGTGTTAAGCCGACTTGATTATTTCTCGAAGAGCAGGTAATTCAAATCAACTGTGGCCGAATCTTGCGCGTGAGCTTTGCCGAAGGACGATGCCCGTTGTGAGAGGTTGGAATACTCTTCGGCACTCATGGTTAAACAGTGCTTGAGAATCGGAGCAAACGAGCCGGCATTTAAGGGAAGATCCCATCCTGCGCCGACGCTTGTTAGGTTGCGCCAAGGTGTGCGGTCACTGATGATTACGGGTTTGCCGAATTGCAGTGCCTCCGCGATGGCATGACCGAAATTCTCACCGCGAGTTGGCAAGAAGAAAAAGTGAGCATCCCTAATAGCTTGTGGAATTTCTTCCGGGGCGATTTCACCGGGAAATTCGATTGTAGCGTTGTCGATTTGGGCTGCGATATTTTGACACTGTTGCAAGTATTCCGTATTCTGCTGTGTTCCATAAAACGCACAACGAATAGCACCTTCAAGGTGCGCATGCTTGAGAAATTCCAAGGCTTCCAGAATTCCCTTTTCCGGGCTGATGCGCGCGATACTGACAAGATGCAGGGTGCCGGATTCCTTGTGTGCGGGTGAAACATCGTGCGTAATTACGGATGCAAGATTCGGTGCTACTCGTATGATTGAATTCCGCCCATAGTGCTTGCGAATTTCATCAGCCTCCTCATCGTTAGTCGCGTGCCAGCGAATACCGGAAAACCACCCCAACAAGCGTGAAATAAACAAGAAGATTTTTTTCTTCCGCGATTTAATGGATAGCGCAGCGGGCTTCAGCATGCCGCGCGGAGCAAGAATAACGCGATCCTGCAAACCTAACCGCGCGGCGATGCGCAGCGGCATAAGGGTGAACTTTGGAGAAAAGAGCGAATTGAGGTAAATGAAATCATACGAAGCTTCTGTTAAGAGTTGTCGAATGATTGTCGCGTCGACGGCGTGTTCACTCAGGTATAAAACCTGCACGTGCTCGCTCTGTTTAATCCAGCGATTCGTTTCAATATCGGGATAAGGTTGCGAGCTGTCGTGATCGGTGTTTCGCGTGACGATGAAGAAGTCATGCTCCAGGGTTTGCGTCAGATTTACCAGCGAGCGAATTGGTCCGCCTGCTTTGAAACCCGGCAGAAACCAATCGGAAAACACCAGTATTTTTTTTCTAGTGTATGTCATGCTGTTTCACCCAATGGCCGAGCACCACCAGCGGCCAGATACGCGACCAGGTGATGTGCTTGTCGTTATTCATGAAGCGTTTCCAGAGCGCCATGACTTCTGCATGATTGAGTGCTTCCACTGACTGCAGAGCTTGCAGTTGCGTTTCGCAAAATGTCTTGAGTTCGCTACGCATCCACAGCGCCCAGGGAAAGGTGAAGCCCATCTTAGGTCGATCAATGATCTCCCGAGGAATCAAATCACCGACTGATGATGTCAAGAGCTCTTTGGGTGTATGCGGATACTTGATAGTGTCTGAAACACCCAGCACATATTCAACCAGGCGATGATCGAGAAATGGAACGCGAATCTCCAGTGCATGCGCCATACTCATTTGATCGGCGTCGCGCAGCAAAGTGTTTTGCATGTAGGTTTCCATTTCCATCACACTGACCTTCGATAAGAGAGGAAGGTCCGACGAGAAAATCGAGGCGGATAATGTCTTTACCACGTTCTCAATGTTGGTTGAAGAATGCGTCAACCGTTGAATATCATCTTCAAAAAGAATTTGGCGGGTGAGTGGATAGAGATGTTCCGGGTCCATTCTGTCGCTGCCTAAAGCAAGCGCCAATTTCTCTGTGGCCACCGAAGGTTTAATGCTGCGCAAGAGCGCGCCTGCACTTTTTCGCAGCACCTTAGGTGCCAGATTGAGCCAGGCCTTTTGCTCGAGCGCTTTCATGCGTTTGAACACATCGTAACCGGCAAATACTTCATCGCCACCCAGGCCGCTCAGTGCCATTTTAACGCCGGCTTCGCGCGTTACTTTCGACACTACAAAAGTGTTTGCACCATCACCACTGGGATGATCCATGGCGTGCAATGCATCCGGTATGAGCTCCAGGAAATCGGTTGCGCGAAGGCGGATAGGTGTGTGATCTGTCTTGAATTTTTGAGCAATCAAATCCGAATAGGGGCTCTCATCAAATTCCTTTTCATGAAACGTGATGGAGAATGTTTTCACACGATGCTCCGAAATGCGACTCATGAGTCCAACCACAATACTCGAATCTATACCGCCGGAGAGAAAAGCACCAAAGGGAACATCGGCGCGCATGCGCAGTTCCACGCTCGAAGTGAGCAGTTCCTCCACATTGCGTTGTACTTCTGCTTTAGTAATTTCCGGTGAAATGCTTGCGCGATGCGTGGTCGTGCCCCAATACGATTGAATCGAATGGCCATCTGCATCGATCAGCATGATGTGCCCCGGCATGAGCATGTGCACGCCTTCAATCATAGTTGCGGGAGCGTGCACGGTTTGGTAGCGCAGATAATCGCAGAGTGCTGCATGCGCGATTTTTTTCTTCACTAAACCTGTTGATAGGATAGCTCGAATTTCGGAGGCGAAAACGAGTCCGTCGTTCGTATGCGCGTAATACAAAGGCTTCACACCTAATCGATCGCGCGCAATCATCACGCGACCGGCATCGCGGTCGTATAGAGCGAAAGCGAACATGCCAAAGAAGTGGCTCACACAATCGATACCCCATTTGAGGTAGGCGGCAATGATGACTTCAGTATCTGTTTGGGTTTGAAATGAAAAACCGGCTGACAGCTCTGTTTTGAGTTCGAGGTAATTGTAGATCTCACCGTTGAACACAACAACGAGTCGGTCATTTTCGAAGTGAAAAGGTTGATTGCCTTGGGCTGAAGTATCGATGATGGATAATCGGCGATGGCCTAAAACGCAGAGTTCATTCGACCACATGCCTTCAGCATCCGGTCCGCGATGAGCAATGGATTGATTCATTAAGCGAACGCGCTCCTCTGCGAGTTCACGCTGGTTGTATCTTGCTATGCCGGTGATGCCACACATGATGCAGGCGCAAATTACGGCATTATGTCATCAGGGCGTAAATGCTTTTAGCCCACAATTCTGGCGAGATAGATTGAGCAAGCGCTCGACTGTGTTCGCCCATTTGGTCGAGCTCATCCCCGGTGAGGTTCATCAATTGGTTGAGTGCGTGCTTGAGCGAGTCTGTTTGACCGGCTTCAAAGCGATAGCCGTTCAGGCCGGGCTTTAAAAATGCCTCACCCGCACAGACGGCGTCTGACAGAATCATGGGATAGCCTGCAGCAGCGAATTCATGGACGACCAATCCCCAGGGTTCATACAGGCTGGGCAGCACAAAGGCATCACCGACGGCCATAAACCGGGTGAGTTCTTCAGGCTGCATAAAACCGTGATGAAAAATGTGCGGATGTTCTATACGTTGGTCGAACAAAGGTCCGACGCCCACGCAATGCAATTCCCAATGATCCTTCAAGGTATTGTTGATTTCAAGAAATGCCTCGAAGAGCTGCGGGATGAACTTTTCAGGAGCATAGCGCCCCACGTAGACAAGCCGTTTAGGTTGCGCTCCAATTCGTTTGATGGCGCTGAATTTTGTGACATCACAGGAATAGGCACCGGTGATGATATGAGAGTCGGTAAATCCCAGGTGTTGCGCAAATATTCTTTGTTTGGAACCGGGAACGAATGCGTAATCAAACCCGGATTTGATGAATAAACGTCCGTAAACTGCAGCTAGCCGCTGTTTGATGGTGCCTTGCCAGGGATTGTCGAACCCCAAAAGAGCAGGGCAATTTCTCACAGAAAGTGCATCGAGGTAGTCTTTGTCAAACCAACCACCGGTAAAAATGAGATTGTATTGTCCGGTCTGTATTTTTTTGCGGAGGCTCGCACGCGTGTATTCGGTGCGTGAAGAAATGTTGACGCGAGTAGAATGTTTCAGAAGAAAAGGGGCATCCTTATTTACAGGATACGCAATCACGTCGGCGTGCACATCGTATTCCTCACACAGCTGATCAAGGCAAGCCAAAAAGTAACCGGCCAATTCCTTATAAAGAACAAGAATTCTTTTCATCTTCGCTGCAAATTAAAGGCATGCTATGACGATTCAAAAGTATGAAGATTGGATGCGTCCGCAGGTAGTTCGCTTGTTCGACATGGAATACAGTACCGGTGAATCCGAATTTGATCGCCTGTTTGGAAGTTTCTACGAGCATCCGTTTCAGCGAGAAATGTGTATACGCATTGTGGCCGTGGATGGAGAGCGTGTTGCGGGCTTTCAATCGTTTTTCTATTGGCCGGTTATGCTGCGTGGCCGGCATGTTCAGGCGTATCAGAGTGGTAACTCACTCGTTCATCCGGACTATCGTGGGAAGGGGCTGTTTGGAAAAATGCTCAACTACATACATGAACCCGGAAGTGGTTTCAATTGCGAATTGTTGATTGGATTTCCGGTGGAAGCATCTTACAATTCTTTCATGCGCAATGGTTGGTTGAATCCATTCAATCTGCAGTGGTACATAAAGCCGATGAATCCACTGTTGTCGTTTTTATCGAATCCGGAAAAACAACTTCAACGTGCTTGGGGCAATCGCCAACAAATCGATTTTGCGTGTGATAAGAAAGGAATTGCTGTTGCGCAATTGAAGGCTTTCGACGACTATCGAATGGCCTACGAAACAGGTGATTTTTATCGTTTTTCTTATACGCAAGATGAGAAGCGCGCTTTCTTTGAAATGAAGGCTCAGCGCCGAAAGCGTGTCATCCGTGAGTTGATTATTGGCAAAATGTTATTCAGTCACCATGACGCATCTTTCATGAGGGAAGCTCTTCGCGCTTTAGTGAAAGAAGTGAGAAAATGCGCATCATTTACGATGATGTCATGTGCAGTCAATACGAGTTGCGAGAGTGAGAAGATTGCTTTACAGGCACTCGGTTTCAAGATAATTGAACGCAAAATTTACTTCATTGCAAAAGGTCCTTTGGCGTCAGGTGAGCAAGATTGGTCGTCGTGGTGGATACACCGTAGTGATATTGATACGTGGTGATGAAAACGAGAATGATTGATTGGTTCAAGGCGCTGGCCGGTACGGTAGAGTATCGCATTCGTCCGTGGAGATATGCGCCGGATGAGTTAGTGGTGTTATGCCTGCATTCCACACCACTGGCCATGTTGCCTGCTTTTGAGCGATTAATGAAGTTTTTGCAGCGTCATTTCACCATTTTATCGCCTCATCAACTCGAGGACTATTTCAATGGCAACTTGAATAGTGGCCCATATGTTCTTCTCACGTTTGATGATGGTCTGCGAAACAACAAGCATGTTGCTGATGTTTTGTATGAACGTGGTTATGGCGCATGTTTTTTTATTGTTCCGGATTTTGTGAAGGCTGAAAATCAAGAGCGGTATTATCGAACAGCGATAAGAAGACACACCTTGCCTCAATTTGACCGGCAACCGGAGGATACATTACCCTTGGAAGTTTCACAACTAAAGGAACTGGTAAGACAAGGGCACATGCTAGGCGCTCACTCGATGAGTCATACGATGCGAGCAACGGACAATCAGGTAAAGACGATTCGCGAAGTGGAGGGATGTAAGCAGGAACTTTCGCTATTGACAGGTGCGGATATCAGTGCTTTTTGTTCAATCGTTAACACAAATCTATCGGTCGGCCATCAAGGTAAGACTTTGATAAATGAGCATTATCGGTATCATTTTACAACGTTTCCCGGATTGAATGGAATCTCGAAGGATGCCCAACTTATCTTTAGGCGCAACCTTGAATTAGATTGGTCAATAGGGAAAATCAAGTATGCTTTAGGGAGGGCAGATCTGTCGCGCTGGACGGACGGAATTGAGCGATTTCGGCAGCTCTGATTTCAGCTTTGCGTTCTTTCATTACTTCCTTGTTTTCTACGTGTAAATAATAGAAGAGCCACAGGAATAGTGGGAAGCCGTTTAGAAAGTAATGGCCTTGGCGTAGAAGGTAAATAATGATAATGATTGCCAGGCTGTTGGAGATTACCCATGCTGATTCATCCATTGCCCCGCCTTTGAAAATCCAGCATCTTAAAAGGAGCAATGTCATTATGCTTAATCCGTAAATTCCGGTTTCGGACATTAATCGAAGGAACATGGAATTTGCATCCATTTTATTGAAGTCGATTTGAACAGCACCTTCAATATTGGTTAGGGTGTACTTATCGAAGGCTGTTGGGTGAGAACCGAGTCCCGTTCCGAATATCGGATTACGGATAAAATTCTCCCAAGCAACATGGGAGTTGTTGTAGAGTACGAAGCTACTCCCGTGAATATCGTAGTCATAGATGTTTTCTGTCGTATAAATCTCAAATGTCCCGTCCCAACGCTCTCGGAATTCCTCAACATTTTTATGGGCGTAATTAAACGACATGATCAGAATTGGCAAGAAAACAAAGAAATAGCGAAAGAAACCGAAGTTAATAAGAAGAAGGATTGTAGCAAGAAAGATGGCAAGAATCCCAAGGCTGGAGAATGATAAGGGAAACGCAAGGACGATGACCAGATTTTGAAATTTATTCAAGTAAAGCGGAACCCTTCGTGTGACATTATACAACGAAGTAAAGAATGCAGGTGCAATAACGGCGGCATAATAAGCGGGTTCTGAAAGTACGGAGTTCATGCGTATTCCAAGACCTCCATAGGTTGGACCCCATTTGTTGAGAATAAATTTCCAGTTGTAGCCGGGGGTGAATCCAACTAAATACGAGGTTAATTGAAAGAGCCCCAATAGCGTTACGATGTAGGCGGAAGTCATGTAATAACCGTAAACTCGCCTGATATCGAATTGGAAACTTTGCACAACATAGTGGTAGAACATACATGCGGCGAAGAAGCCAATGAAAGTCTTAAAGAATTGTTGCGTTGTGTTTAGCTCAATAAAGCAATAAATCAGACCGGAGAAAAATAGGGGGAGAAAAATTAAAACCGGCCATTTCGGCACACCGTACTTTACGAAAAAGAATGGGAAGTAGAAGATAAAAATCAAATAAGCAAGGTAGAACTCGAAAATGTTCCGGGAAAGCAGGTATGAATAACCGTATATGCTGGCGAAAATGAGAAATATGGAGATTCGCGTGAACATGATTAGTTATTGAGCCTCACCGCTTTTTATGACCGTATATTTTTCTTTGAGTCGGATAAAAGGTTTTTCTATAAAACGGTAGCTAACCGCCGACAAAACAATGGTAAAGCAAATAGAGAGTATGTAAATCAGCAGATTTTGACCAAACGTTATGTGCACGGGAAGCTTGGAAAAGTGATTTACCAAATGGAATGCAAAGGCAATACATACTAAGTGATACATATATATTCCGTATGAGATTTTACCGAGATAGTTCAACGCTTTATTGCCAAATCGAATAAGAGAATCAGGGTTGCACCCGACGTTCATGATGACAACCAGACACGGTATACTCAACAGAAGATAAAGAGCTTTGTAAAGACTACTAGGCACCAAAAGAACAATAGCAGGCAATGCGATTATTGCTAGAAGTTGGGTGGTCTTGTGGAAGACGAGTTTTAAATAGAATGCTTTCTGCTCAAATAGTACACAGGCACCAAGCGCTCCTATTGCCATTGATTCGAATTTTAGTGAGCCCAGGAAGCGTTGAAAAACATCAACTGCGGTAAACTGCAAAAGATCGGGATTGACTGTTGGTGCGTTGAGAAATAACTGGATAAAAGCATAGGATCCTGCTTTAATACCTATCAAAAGCGCAATGAAAATCATGATCGATTTGATATGATTTTTTGAATAAAGAATAAAGACCGGCCAAAAGAGATAGAATTGTTCTTCTACCCCAATGCTCCACAAATGCCCAAGATTTGGAATGGATTCCATAAGATAAGCGAAGCCGAAATTTGGAATCATGGTGCTGTAGGTAATCAGATTGAACCAAAAATGTTCTCTTAATACACGATGTTGCGAGGGGATGTCGAACCATGATAGTTGAGGGAACACAAAGAACCCAAGGAAAATAAGGAGAAAATAGATTGGCCAAATTCGAAGAATGCGGCGGATGTAGAAGTTCTTGATTGCAATTGTTTGACTGCGTTCCTTTTCTTTCAATAATAAGTACGTAATCAAAAAACCGCTTAGAACAAAAAAGAAGATGACTCCGAAATATCCTCCAAATGTCACAAACGGACTGAGCCAGGAAATTGGTTTAGGTGGGCCTTCCCGCAAGATAGACTGAAGGGCATTGCCAATTATCCAATCGTCCGTTTTGAGCCAAAGTGTGCAGTCATAAAACAGTAGTTTCTTTACTAACTCAACATGGGTAAGCACTACTGCCATTGCCGCAAAGAACCTCAGGCTATTCAATCCGCCGAAATATGTTCTGCTTCCCTCCATTCGTTTGGCGAATATAAACCTACCGTAACAGGTACTGAATCTTTTCAATCGTTTGCCTTGCGATTTTATCCCAGCTGAAAAGCCGAATACGATCTATTGAGGCTTTTTTCCTAAGAAGAATAGCCTCAGAATCCATGGCTAAAATTTGATCAAGTGTTTTACAGAGCGAGTCGCTATCACCTGGTTCAACGAACCAGCCATTTGATTCGTCCACCACGCTCTCAATAGCGCCAACGCGGGTAGTCAGAATAGCGAGCCCCCGAGCCATGGCCTCCATAATCACATTTGGCATCCCTTCAGAGTGGGATGGGGCTACTAAAATATCACATCGGTCAAGTATTTGAATCAGTTCTTTCGCGTTGTTTATGCTGCCGTGGTAGCTAATGCCTTCACGCTTCAAGCGTTGTGATTGGGGTATAGGGCCGACGAAATCGAATTGGATTTTCGATGAATTCAGTTTGTTCAGCGCTTTGTGTATCTCCTCAATGCCTTTGCGGCGTTCGAAACGCCCCATAAAGCAAAATCGAATCGGCATAGACACAGGATTCAAGGGAGTTTTAAGACACCATGAGGGGTCAATGCCCGTTGGGATGTCAATTATTTTTTCTCGCCTAAGGCCAAGCTTAGTAAGAAGAGAGGTTATCCCACCGCCGTATGAAAAAATATAATCTGCATGGCGGTTGTTCCACATGACAGGTCTTTTGAGCATCATGTTTTGCAATCGCATTTTGAAGTTGGCAGGTTTCTGAAACATTTCATAACCGTGAAACTTCACACTGATTGGAGGTAAGGCCTTACCTTTTTTCTTCTGCTCGATGAAATACCAAGCGGAAAAACCCTTGGAATAAATAAAGTCGAATGTAGCTATGCGGTCGTGGAGTTTTTCATAAATGATCTTCGAATACACATAAGATTCATTGAGGTAATGTCCTGGGATTTTTCCTAACCGAGGAAAACGCAGCGAAATAATTTCCAAATGAGACATTGCTTTTTCGCCGAATGCAGCCGATAGCTCTGCCTTAGAAGGCAAAGGTTGGTTTCCATAAATACAATGAACTAACGTCACCTCGAGGCCTGATTCAGCCATGTGCAGGGCCAGTTGCTGACTATGCTTTTGCATTCCACCCATGGCAAATGGCATGACACCATCGGTGAGTAGAAGAATCTTCATCGGGCGAAAGTCAGAATTTGATCTGCGATGACATCCCATGTGTAATGAGCCTTAACGCGCTCGTGAAAAGACGAGGCGTAGCGTTCACGTATTTCGGGGTTCTCTGCTAATAGTTGGATAGCCTTGGATAAACTGTGTTGATCCGGATCCACCAGAACACCATCAACTTCGCCGGTCATGACATCTTCCACTCCGGGATATTTAGGGGCAATAATGGCCAATCGTTTTGAGCCATATTCAAAGAGCTTGATGGGGGAGCTGTACCAATTGCAGTTGGCAAGCACAGCGATATGCGAAACGGTCAGGTACTCGCGAACCTTTACGCTGGGTGCTTTGCCGGTGAACGTCACTTCTTTGGCAATGCCAAGTCTGTCAGAAAGCGCCTTGAGGTCTTCCAAAATTTCACCATCTCCCATGATGAGTAGTTTCAAGCGGCTACCATATTGCTTGCGGACATCATGATAGGCATGAATTAAAATATCGACGCCGTGGTACGGAAAAATGGAACCGACGAAGGTTATTAAAATATCATCCTCGCCCAGGGAGAGTTCCGCACGCGCAGCTTGCTTAGCTTCTTCTGTCGTTGGTTCTGTAAACTCTTTGCGCACGGCGTTTGGCGTAACGGTGATTTTCCCTTTAGTGAAAGGATATTTTTTGACGAAGTAATCTTTCAAACTGCTGGCCACGACAAATCCCTGATCGATGGCCGCCATTTGTTTGCGCTCGTTTCGCTCGGCTAGAGGCGCGAATAAGCTCTTGTAGCTCATCAGTGGCTTCTCAATGGTATAGGGCGAATTAATTTCAACCAAATACTTCACCTTGCTTTTCCGTGCAACACGGTAGCCGCATCCCATGATGTAGTAAACACGTTCGTAGATAAAGTCCGGTTTATGCTCATCAATCAAACGTTGTAGTTCTCGATCAAAGCTGCGATCAATCCACATCAACTGAATATCGCGTAGCGACTCCCAGATGATTCGAGGTAAGACCGATTTAATCACTTTCTTGAAGAACACTTCGGTGGAAGGTTTGCGCGCTACGGGTTGATCGGCCAGCCGTTTATTTGGGGACGCCCAAATGACTTCATGTCCCTTCTGCTGGAAGCCATGCATTACTTCGCGAATGTGTACACCCGGACCACTGATATCGTGCATGCTGACATGCGGATGCGGGCTGAGATAAATAATTTTCATTTGAATAATGAAGTGAGTTGCTTGGCGGCGGCAGTCAAACTGTGTGCGCTAATATCGTAAGAAGGTTGAAAATTAAACGAGTCGGCAAGTAGGTTTTCATACCAGGGATAATGGAGTCCTGATTTCCAAAGATAACCCATTTGGTTGCCTACAATGAAGTCGGCAACTATGCCTCCTTGTGAGGCAATAATGTAAGGCTTTCCAAGAGGCATGTAATCGTAAAATTTGGTTGTGAATTCATGGCTCTTATGCTTCGGAAGTAGAATGAGCAAAGCATCGGCTGCTTTTGCTATCGAATAAAATGATTTTCCTGCAGTGGGAAAAATGCGAATGCCTTCGATTCCTCGCATGAATTCGGGGACTGTTGCGTCGGTGTAAATCTGCAGTTCCACAGGAGTCAGCAATGTATTTGTGCCATTGAAAAAGGCAACGATTTCAAGTAACTCAGAATGTATATCTTGATAAAGATCTCCTCCATATACGATGGTGAACATATTCTCTGATCTATTTGGCGAAGTTGTCTCAACGATATTTGTAAAATCATCTTCATCATAGAAGTGTCGAAGCGTTTCAAGTTGACCAATTGACGAGTTGTTATTGCGAGCAAATTCCTTGAGATCATGCAAAATCTCAGGATATGGTGAAAGCACGATAGTAGCATTTTCCAGTGTTTTTTTTTGCTTAAAAACCTCAAATGCTTTGCGTTTAGGGTTTAGCTGGCTCATGCCATAGTTTTTCGCATTCAGCCAGGGATCCCTAAAATCGATAATGTAGGGAAGTTTGCGGTTGGCGCTATTCCATTCGCCGAGTTCATATAGCATGTGCCAAGGCGCACCGGTAGCAATTATTCTCGAAATGGGAAATTCACTGCAAATACGCTCACATGCCGGGATTAAATATCGTCCCCATTCTGCCGAAAGGTCATAAATGGTTCCCTTTACGGTTTGCTTAAGTCGCCAAATAGCAAAACGGTAGTGAAGTTTATCCCATAACGAGTTTCCTGTATGTGAAATTACAGTTGGATAAGTTCTTGGAATTGTATTAATGAATATGTTCTCGTGATTTACATCTGCTGACCATGGTGAAGTTTTATTGTTTTCAATGGGAGTTGCATTCACGACATGAATCTTGTACCCCAACTTAGCAAGTCCTTTTGCAAGTTTGGCCCATCGTCTTCCTCCAATTCCCTGATTGGGCGGAAAATCATGATTTATCAGAAGAATATGCTCACTCATTTTTATTAATTGGGCTCGGAAAATTGGGGTATACGTATTTTTCCAGCCGGTACATTTCGATGAATTGGCCGTTACTTTTTTTTGTCACATCCATGATTAATGCGGATAGCTGCGCGTAATCATCAAAACAGATGTGGTTCAAAGGACTGGTTGCTAGCGGAAAATCGTGACCCTCGATACGTTTGATAATGGTCTTAAAGCCGGCATATAAACGTTCGAAAATGATGGTGCTGTAGCATGTAATCGCAATATCCGATTCTCGGAAACGAAATGTAGTTCCTTTCGAGGCATCAGCAATATGAATAGCTGAAGCACCCGTCATTTGGGAGTAATAGTCCTCCAGTTCTTTTATACTGCAACTTTTGCGCTCCTTTGGATGTGGGTATATCGTGAGCCGGAAATCCGGATGCTCTTTCAGAAAAACGCCTAGTAAACGCAATGCATCTTCTTCCGCATGAAGCAGTGAAGTGTTTCCTTTAATTAAACCGTTTTTCATTCGAATCCATTCGCCGTGCGAATAAAAACCTAACATCTTCGGAGTAACAACACCCTTCTCTTTAGTATATAAATCGTAGTATGTATGCGCCCGCTCAGGTGGCCAGGAAAGAAAATTTCCAATACGGTAATGCCGGCGCAATTGATCGATTTCTTCAAAGTGATAACCGCCTGACAGAACAAGCGCATCGCACAACATGATTTTATTGTGCGTCGACAGCGGCCCCGGTGAAGGAATTTTGGTGGTCCGGGCACCTTGTGCTCGTGTGCTCAAAAACATCGCATTACTATCCACTTCAAATGGAACGAAATCATAGATTTCGTTGAGCTTGTGCGCGTGTAACCACTTTAACACTAGACTGATTTCAAGAACTTCTATAATGGTTAATGCCACATTGCTGCGATGCGGTGATACCATGGCTCTGAAGGATTGCCTGAATGCGAAGAAGAACCACCGGATCCATTCCGCAGCCGAAAATTCCGCTCGAAAAGAAAGTTTGTCCTTGATGAGATAAGCAAGGTTATTTTTTCCCGACATCGACCGGATATAATGCTGAGCATTGCTGTGATCACACGACGATGAGCTTATAATAATACCTTCAGCTTTTTCAAGATTTAGCGAGTTCACCGGTGACCTCAAGCATCGCATCATAGCTGCTTTCATCAGTGAGAAACCGATAAGTGGTTTCTTGTCTGCAGCGGCAGGCAATCGAAAACTGGCAAACCTGAATAGGTTCACTGCCGCGAGTTGCTCCTCCGAAGCATCATCGTTCGGAACCGTCTCTCGCAGGCTATAAAGTCTCTCGTAAAGAGCAATGACCGCTTTAAGATGCGATTTCATGGTGCTGATTCGCCAACATCATTTCGAGGTGATTGGATGCGACTATTTGTCGTAACCCAACACTTTGCGAATGCGTTCGAATTCAAAAGCTGTGTTTTTGATTTCCATCAGATCGTTCATATCCATGCTTCCCAAGTGCGCTTTCTCCGTTTCATATTGAAACGATTTGCGTAACGTGAAGTGTTTTTCAAGATACTTCGCACCGTGGGCTGCAGCGAAGAGGGCACCGGCATTACCCAAGGTGTGGTCGCTGATACCATGAAAGATAGAGTTATCAAAGTTGGGCATCGAGAACTCATCCACACGTGTGGGATACTTCACAACACAGTAGAGATAAATAGCATGCGCATGTTTTTCGATTTCATCCGGATTGGAATCTGAAGGGATGCTAACAAAGGTTGGTTTTTTGTGACTCATTATCGCAGCAGTGAGTTCAGGAAACTCCTTGTGCATGCGGGCCGCAACTTTGAGATAAGGCAAATCGAGTTCAAGACACCAGTCGAGACGGTCCATGGTAAACGGCGTTGCGAAAAGTGGAATACCGATGGTGCCGGCGTAATCTCTGAGCCGCTTTAAGCCGTCTTTACTCAATTCGAGATAAGCACGCTCAGCACCGAATTGAGTGCCGGTGTACAATTGAACTTTAATGGCATCGGCACCTGCAAGCTTGCTTTGAAGAATCATCTGTTCTGCAACAGCAAGGCTACCGCCGTGTTGAGGGAAAATTTCGGAGATTACAAACATGGTAATTGAGGTTAATTGAGGTCGGTCAAAAGTAATCCATTTTCAAGCAACTACAGGAAAGTCAAAACCGTAAGGATGTCGAACAGGCTAAGCGCTATCTTTGCGCGGCAATCTGAACCTTATTCACCATGTCGACCGAAATCAAGATTAAAACACTTGCCTCTGAAAAGGAGCTATCAGGAAGAGCACGTGCAGCTTCTGCTATGCGCAACTGTCCTATTCCCGACAATGAAATTCTGGCCAATGCCGGCTTGTTTCTCAAGCGTCAGGAATTAACCAAGCACCTGTTCTTCGCAGATTTATATCGCAAGCATATCTTACCGGTGCACGGTGTGATGATGGAATTTGGTGTTCGATGGGGACAGAATCTTGTCACGCTCAGTAACCTCCGTGGATTACTTGAGCCATTCAACCACAATCGTAAGCTCATCGGCTTTGATACATTTGAGGGTTTTCCGGTTCTTTCCGGAAAAGACGGAGGGCATGAGATTATCGCCAGCGGCTCGCTCTCGGTGACTTCAGGCTATGAAAATTACTTACAGGACTTACTCGATTTTCATGAAGGCGAAAGTCCGCTAAGTCATATCAAAAAAACAACGCTGCGAAAAGGAAATGCGATAGTTGAGCTTGAGCGTTACCTGCAGGAACATCCTGAAACAATCATCGCTTTTGCCTGGTTCGACATGACGTTGTATGAACCAACTTATAAGTGTCTTGAACTAATCAAACCGTATATCACTAAAGGTTCAGTCATTGGTTTCGACGAGCTCAATGACAAGGAATTTCCGGGTGAAACCGTTGCCGTGCGCGAAGCACTGGGCTTGAGCAATGTACGGATTGAACGCAACAGTTTTAGTGGCGCACAGTCTTACGTCATTGTTGAGTAAAGCGATTCCTCAAGAGATAGCGTTGATGTCTTCCAGCGTGTGAACATCGATGTTTGGTGCGACCACAAATCCGCAATGAGCGCTTAAAAATTCATTGAAGAGCGCATGATAGCGAACTAAACGGAACGCTGCATTTTGCACTCCGTTTTCGTCCGTGCTCATCACCTCCCATAGCTTATGATGCACCATAAATGCATGAGCTTGTTGTAATTGCTCAGCGCTAATCTGCGGGGAATTTGCCTGGGCAACGATGACGATGTCATCGCGATCTAAAGCGCCAATACTAGCGTCTTGAACTGCTTGTCGAATAGCAACAATTTTCGGTGTTTGATCATCGGCAAGTTCTGTCGGACGTAGCAGCGGTCTAGCTCCGAACTGAACCGAAACATCCAGTATTTCATGGTCATCGCTGCTCACATAAATGCCGTCAATAAATGAACATGCTTTACATGCTTCAATGGTGTAAGCAATCAATGGCTTGCCTTTGAAGGGATAGATATTCTTCTTGGGCAGGCGCTTTGAGCCTCCTCTAGCCGGGATAATCACGATGGTTCTCATAGATGATTGAGGATATCGTTTTTGATGATTTCTGCGCCATTCGTGGCGATTTGGTGCTCATTCATCATGTGCTTAATCATGTTGTATTCGTGCTTCAAAAACGCAGGCAGGTAAAGTCCAAGGCCGGATTCGAATGTTTGCATCGAAATGAAAGAACCCAAATGCTGTTTCTTTAGCAGCACAATGTTTTCATTCATTTCGGGATTCATGGCTTCACCCAATAGGAGCATTGGAGTGCGCAAACCGATACATTCGGATATCGTGTTGAATCCTGCACGACCGATAACCAGATTCATATCGGCTACGTAATCAACCATGAGAGCGTTCTGCTGGATGTAGCGAACATTCTCCTGATCTGTTTGGAATTTATCGGAAACAAAAAAGAGAAACTCATCCAAATGGGCAACGTTCCGAAGGGCTTTGCGAATGCTCTCGCTCAAAATACCGGCACCGCTGTCCATGATGAGTACTTTGAACTTGGCGGATTCTCCCACTGCTTTATGGTCAATCTTGCCGTGCAGTATTAGCGGTACTTCAAGCGCTTTGCCGCGATAATGATGGATGATTTCCTCGGGCGTGAAGGGAGGAAAGTACAGCCGAGTAGCCATATCGGCCATCTGCATGAAATGGCGAATCACATCGGTGTGAACCGGTGGCGGATAGAGTTTGCTGAAAAACCAATCCCACGTGAAATGGGCTACACCAAAGGACTTTTTACCCTTACGCCGGCCAACAGCAAAGGCCTCGTATACAAAATCACTAAGGATAGCATCGTAGTCAAATTCGTCACACTCTTGCTCGATATAGCTCTTGGATAAGGCCAGGTAGTTTTCATACCGTTTCGAAATCTGAAGCAGATCAGGAGAACCATTCGCTTGCTTGTCCCATTGGATATTGTTAAAACGCTTCAGGAGCTTGGCTCCCGGAAAGTAGTTGCCCGCTGTATCGATGTGCGTTTCAGTTTGTAAGGTCAGTTGCAAATCGGGCAAGGACTCTCTCAAAACCTCCACGATAGCTCGCTGGCGAACAATATGGCCGAAGCCTTCATCGGAGAGGTAAACTTTAAAGTGCATGCGGTGAGAGTGACAAAATTAACGCATTCTAGACGGGGGAACCCGGCTTGTTTCATTCCGTTGGCCAAAGGCTTCCAACCCACCTTTTAGGTGTCGAACATTCAACTCAGGTCTTTGCTGAAGTAATACATAAGCAGTCATGAAGGATGAAGTGCCATGCGAACAATAAAGCACATAGACCTTGTCTGATGTCAGTTCGCCCATCCACTGCCTGACATCGCCTGCCGGCATGCACGCTCCTCCAATATTGAATTCATCATGCTCGAAGGTTTCCCGGACATCAATCAATACAGGTGGATTTTTTTGCCTCAACAATGCGCTGAGCTCATGCGCATCGAGCGTTTTGGGTTCGACGGAATGTTTTGGTTTCGCTGAAACTTGGTGAATTTGCGCAACATAGCTGCTGAAGTCGCTGCCATCGAAACGAACAATTTTCCCATCAGCCTCGGAAACGCCGGAAAGCAGGAAGTCTATGATACACTGTGACATCATGCATCCGATAATACCGACCATCGGGCCGGATATACCTTCCGAAGCGCAGTTGCCGACTCGCCCCGATTCTGGTGGATGCGGATAAGCATCGCGATAACATAATCCGGATTTACCGTGGAATAAAGAAAGCAAACCTTCCCGCTGATTTACGGCACCGATGACAACCGGAATGCCTTTGCCCCTTAGGGAGTCATCGATAAGGTATCGTGTTTCGAAGTTGTCTGTGCAGTCAGCAACCAGATTCACGGTGGGCAACATATCTTTTAATGTGAGAGCATCAACTCGGGCGGTAATGGCTGTGAAGGTTGTCCCCGGATAAAGAGTGCTGAGTTTTTTGGCTGCCACTTCGGCCTTTGGTTGGCCGCAATCAGCAGGTCCAAAAAGGACTTGGCGATGAAGATTGGAAGACTCGATAACATCAAAATCCACCAAGGTCAAATGGCCGATTCCTGCAGCAGCAAGGTAGTGTGCAACAGGGTTTCCAAGTCCTCCTAATCCAATAACAAGAATTCTGGCGGACTTCAGTTTAATCTGTCCGCTTTCGCCGTGGCCGGTCAAATTCATGGGACGTTGGAAAAGCGTCCTCTCTTTATCGGAAAGCCTCATGACAGATCAATGAAAGAGTTAGCCCGCAAATTAAAGGACAAGTAGGATGACGCCGAAGTTCGAGGTTTTAAATGCAAACTCAGGGCAAAATACAAAAGTTGAACAGCTGAAAATCAAAAGAATAAAGTGCTCTTACCGGTATTCAAAAAAAAACTTGGCATTCCCGCAAAAAAACATACTTTTGACCCCGTTTTAAAACCAATTAATACCTATTTAAAATGTCAGACGTAGCAAAGAAAGTGACCGCCATCATCGTTGACAAACTCGGCGTTGAAGAAGCAGAAGTAACTCGTGAAGCGAGCTTCACCAACGATCTCGGTGCGGACTCTTTGGATACCGTGGAACTTATCATGGAATTCGAAAAGGAATTTAACATCGCAATTCCGGATGATGTTGCCGAAAAGATTGCGACTGTTGGTCAGGCCATCGACCACATCGAACAACACGCGAAGTAGTTCTCATTCAAATATTGAATGTTATGCAGCTCAAGAGGGTAGTTATTACAGGTCTTGGAGCGCTCACGCCCCTAGGCAATAATCTTAATGATTATTGGCAGGGGCTTATCAATGGGGTAAGCGGGGCAAACCTGATTACCCGTTTCGATGCGTCCAAATTCAAGACACGCTTTGCGTGCGAATTGAAGAACTTTAATGTCGAAGATCACATCGACAAAAAGGAAGCTCGCCGCATGGATCCCTACACCCACTATGCGCTGGTGGTTGTTAAAGAGGCTATTCAAGATGCCGGAATGGATCTGGATAAAATCAATAAAGACCGCGTTGGGGTGATTTGGGGTTCAGGTATCGGAGGATTACTGACCTTCCAGGAAGAATGTGTAGCCTACGCCAAAGGCGATGGCACTCCCCGTTTCAATCCGTTCTTTATTCCAAAAATGATCGCGGATATCGCCTCAGGGCACATCTCCATTAATTATGGATTCCGCGGACCGAATTACACCACAACTTCTGCTTGCGCATCATCGAATAACGCGATGATTGACGCTTTCAACTACATCCGACTTGGCAAGTCCGACATCATAGTCACCGGTGGTTCAGAGGCCGCTGTAACGGAGGCAGGCGTCGGTGGATTCAATGCTTGCAAGGCATTGTCGGAAAACAACGAAAACTATCAGACTGCATCACGCCCATTTGACTTAACCCGCGATGGGTTCGTTCTTGGAGAAGGCGCAGGATGTTTGATTTTGGAGGAATACGAGCATGCCAAAGCTCGTGGTGCAAAGATTTATTGCGAAGTGCTCGGCGGAGGCTTGAGTGCCGACGCATACCATATCACGGCCCCACATCCCGAAGGGTTGGGAGCCAAATTGGTGATGCGTCACGCACTGGAAGATGCCGGTCTTACGATTGAAGATATCGATTACGTGAACGTTCACGGTACGTCAACACCACTGGGCGACGTTCAGGAAGCCCGCGCTATTCAGGATGTCTTTGGTGAACACGCCTACAAGCTGAATATCTCAAGTACCAAATCCATGACCGGTCACTTGCTGGGTGCCGCAGGCGCGGTTGAAGCAATTGCTACCATCATGGCCATTAAACACGGCATTGTTCCTCCAACGATAAACTTTACCACTCCCGATCCGGAGCTGGATCCCAAATTGAATTTCACATTCAACAAGGCCCAGCACAGAACCGTAAATGCAGCCATGAGCAATACGTTTGGATTCGGTGGTCACAACACCTCCGCGATATTCAGGAAGTTGGAATGAGTTGGTTAAGCTCGCTATTCAAGCGCAAACAAGTCAATCAAGAAATACAGGCCTTCGTAAAGAGGGCCTTTGGCTTTTCTCCGGCCGACACTGCCGTGTATGAGCAGGCCTTTCGTCATAGCTCTGCGGCAACTAAAATTCGTCCGGGTCTCAAGAACAGCAACGAACGCCTGGAATTTTTAGGCGACGCTATCATCGACGCTGTGGTTGCCCATTACCTCTACGCTAAGTATCCTTTGCTGCCCGAGGGGGAATTAACCAAAATGAAGAGTAAGGTCGTTCGTCGGGAAAACCTGAACATGATTGGTTATACGCTACGCATCCACGAGGTGCTGCACCTCAATCTCGGTCGACAGGACATGCATGACTCTATTGTGGGGAATGCCTTAGAAGCATTGGTGGGTGCGCTTTATCTCGATAGAGGGTTCGAAGCTACCCGTGATATTGTCTTGAAACTCCTCAAACAACACGGCCTGGATACGCGCGTCCACGACGATATCGACTACAAGAGCAAATTGCACGAGTGGTGTCAGAAACACAAACGCACCCTTGGTTTCAAAGTCATTGCTCATCGCAACGAAGGAGGCTCGAGTTATTACAAGGTAGCCGTAATGATTGATGATCAAGAGTACGGAACCGGTGATGGCGGCGCCAAAAAAACGGCTGAACAAAAGGCGGCCAAACGCGCTTGTGAGAAAGTTTTTGAGTCGAAGTAATCCCTTTGCTTTGATGCGTCCTGTTGCTTGTGCATTAACTTGCGCCAACAATCCATTAGCATGTACACACATTTCAAAGAACACCTTCAGGCCGAATTACGCGGCATTGAAGAAGCCGGTTTATACAAGCGCGAGCGCATAATCACTACACCACAGGGAGCAGTCATCAAAACTACTGAGGGAAAGGAAGTTCTGAATTTTTGTGCAAACAACTACTTAGGCTTATCGTCACATCCCTTAGTGCTCGAAGCGTCCAAGCGCGCAATCGATACCCATGGTTTCGGGATGAGCAGTGTGCGCTTCATCTGCGGAACACAAGACATTCACAAAGAGCTTGAATACAAAATTGCCGAGTTCCTTCATACCGAAGATACCATTTTGTATGCGGCCGCATTCGATGCCAATGGCGGTGTGTTTGAGCCGCTGCTGGGTGAGCAAGATGCCATCATCAGTGATGCGTTGAACCATGCTTCTATCATCGACGGCGTTCGTTTATGCAAGGCAATGCGCTATCGTTATGCGAACAATGACATGGCTGATCTCGAGAAACAACTGCAGGCCGCCGTGGAAGCCGGCGCTCGTTTCAAGTTGATAGTGACCGACGGCGTTTTCTCAATGGATGGCTATGTGGCGCAACTCGATAAAATTTGTGATTTAGCGGATCGCTATGATGCGATGGTGATGGTAGATGAATGTCATGCCACAGGCTTCATCGGTAAAACAGGCCGTGGTACCATCGAACTGAAAAACGTGTTGGGCAGAGTGGATATCATCACCGGTACGCTGGGTAAAGCACTGGGTGGTGCTATGGGCGGTTTCACCACAGGCCGCAAGGAAATTATCGAATTATTACGTCAGCGTTCACGACCATACTTGTTTTCCAATTCACTTGCGCCAAGTATCGTTGGAGCGAGTATAGCCGTGTTCGACTTGCTGAGTAAAACAACAGAGCTTCGAGATAAATTGGAGAGCAACATTCGCCGCTTCAAAGATGGAATCAAAGCTGCCGGTTTTGATATCAAAGACGGCGATTCAGCCATTGTTCCGGTAATGCTCTACGATGCTAAATTGTCTCAAGTGTTTGCCGACAAGCTCTTGCAGGAGGGCATCTATGTCATCGGATTTTTCTACCCTGTTGTGGCGAAAGATCAAGCGCGCATTCGCGTGCAGCTTTCAGCGGCGCACGAGCCTGAGCACATCGACAAAGCCATTGCTGCCTTCACCAAAGTTGGCCGTGAGTTGGGTGTTTTGAAATAAACCGAATGATTGCTTCGGAACATCGGCTGGACAAGCAAGACGTGGTGCACATCATCGGCCAGGGCTTGGCCGGAACCGTTCTTGCTTTACGATTAATTACTGATGGCTATCGCGTGCATGTGCACGATGATGGCCATACGACTTCGTCCAGCATGGTTGCCGCCGGCATGTGGAATCCTCTGTCGTTCGTCAATTTGAAAGTGGCCGCTCGCGCCCCGGAAATGCTAGCGTGTATGAGCGAGGTCTATCCTGAACTCGAAAGTTTGCTCGGAATATCGTGTTATCATCCAATGCCATTAGTGCGCATTTTTCCCGATGCCGGTTCAGCTAACGTGTGGGAAGAACGGGCAGAGTCACCGGCCTTGCGCCCATTCTTGGATTTGGATGATAACCGAGATATCACCCATTGCTTTCATGCGCCTCATGGTTTTGGAACAGTGCGTGGCACCGGGTGGCTCGACTTGCCGTTGCTGTTGGAAAAGGCCAAGGAGTTCATCATCACGCAAGCACAATACACCGTGCACAGTGTCACGCGTGATGAGATAGCGCAGTGGTTGGATAAGGGTGAATGGGTATTGCAATGCACGGGTTGGCGCTTGCCGGGTAATGATTTTGGCGATGATCTTCCCTTGATGCCCAACAAAGGTCAGGTGTATACGCTGAAGATAGAAGGTCTGGACGAGACCTACATGACGAAGTTTGGGAGGTTCACGATTCCATTGGGCGACAGCCGATTTCGTGTGGGATCCACTTACGAGCATCGTCCATCCGATGCAGCTCCCTCGCAGGCTGGAGAAGAAATTCTTAACGATGCGGAGATGGTCATACGCAAATCTTTTCAAATCCTAGACCACAAGGCGGGCTTCCGTCCGACAACAGCTGATCGCATTCCAATAATTGGTTTTCACCCCAAGCATCAACGGCTTGGAATCTTCACGGGATTTGGTTCACGCGGTGTAATTGCTGTTCCTTATTATGTTCAGCAGTTGACAGACCATTGGATTCACGGTAAAGAAATCCCCTTCGAAATCGACTGGAAGCGTTTTGAAGCGCGGAAAAAGCGTTAGGCTTTAGCGGATTTTTCGGCACCCGGAGCACCACCCTTGAGAGAAGCGATATCACGATCGATGAAATAGAGCGCCCCTTTATCGTTACCAATCAGATTGAGCTGATCGATGATGTGATGCGCGAGCGTTTCCTCTTCGATTTGTTCACTCACATACCATTGCATAAAGTTGTGCGTGGTGTAGTCTTTTTCCTTTAAACACACATCCACCACGTTGTTGATGGCGGCGGTGACATTGTTCTCGTGACTAAGCAACAACGCGAAAATATTCTGCAGGTTTTTGAATTCTTTAGCCGGTTCACTGATGGCTGCAATAACGGCTTTTCCGCCACGATCATTGACGAATCGAATGAGCTTCAACATGTGCTGACGTTCTTCGTCGCTATGGGCATAGAGAAAGGCACTGGTTCCGGGGTAACCGTTGATTTCCGCCCAGCATGCCATGGCCAAATAGGCCTGTGAACTTTCTGCTTCAACTTTTATCTGATCGTTTAGTGCTTTTTCGACTTTTTTATTCAGCATGTCCTTGTGTTTTGAGTGAAACAAATGTAGCAACCAAAAAGTTGTTCAGCGGTCTATGGTCGGTTCGAAAAAGTGCTAAAACCCTGTCATTCCATCAACATCGGAGCGTTGATTATCGGGTAAAAGAAGCCCCTTTATGCTCATGCCAGAGAATAGCTTTGGAGGTTGATGTTTCGCAGCTCCCACATAACGCTGTTTAAGCCGGTATTGATACTGTTGGCTTTGCTAGTGAGTTTGGGCACATCGGCTCAGACGATTCCCGACGATAATACCGTGGCCATGATTCGCGCGAACTACTTGTATCAATTCGCGAGCAATAGTAATTGGCCATCCGAATGGAAAAAGGGAACGTTCAATGCAGCAATTGTTGGAAATCCGGAGGTGTCCGAAATCATGGCTTCCAAGTACGCCGGAAAACCCATCGGAAGTCAGTCATTGAATGTGATGGGTGCTTCGGAAATGGCAGTTACTCCGCAGGTGCACGTGTTGTTTGTCGACCGATCAAAAAAGGCTGATTTGGCGAAGTATGTGAAGGAGTACAAAGGAAAGAGCACTCTGATTGTAACCAATTGGGAAGGAGCGTTGGCGCAAGGAGCGCACATCAATTTCTTGTCGATAGACGGCTCAATTCGATTTGAGTTGAATAAAACGGCGATGTCTGAGGCGCTAATCACACCGGGAATAAAAATTTTACAATGGGCAATCGAATAAATTGGCAGATTACCATCGGCACGATGCTTTTGTGGTTTATTCACCTTGGAATGGCCGCACAAGGCATGCCGTTGACCAACGAAGCAGCGAAGTTGTGTCAGCAGAAATCCTATGCAGCAGCGCTGAAGAAGGCGGATGAAGCCATTCATTCGGATGCTGAATCGCGTGATGCTTACACATGGTATGTGCACGGATTTGTGCACAAGGAGATTTTCAAGGAAGAAGAATTAGGAAATCGCCAAAGCACACACCGAAGGCAGGCTGAAGAATCACTTTTACGCGCCATGAAGTGTGAGAACGCTACGCGTCACGAGGACATGATTAAGTTGGCCCTGAAATACCTGGCATCTACCTATTACAATGATGCCTTGCAAAGTAGTCAGGTCATTGCAGGGGAGGATGAATCAGTACCGCGAAAGTTGTTTGCCGATTTCAGGCGACTCATGAACATTGCCGTTCCGGAAACCAACTTTTTGGATTACGAAAAGGAACTCGAGAAGTCACTCGGGCAACATTATTTCACGCTATGGCAGCGCGACACCGAAGTGGGCAAGTGGCGTGATCTGGCGACTAAGCGTTATGCAAGTATCGTTGCGCTGGATAGCACCGATAGTGATGCGTATTACAACCTTGCGGTGATAGATTACAACCGTGCTGTTTTCATGTACCGAAAATTAGGCCCGGATACCGATATGTTCGACGCCATCACCTTGCAGGAGGAGGCTTCCGGTCTCATCCGCTCAAAGGCGCTCGTGAACATGGAGAAGGCTTATGCGCTGGCTCCGGAGAAAGGAGAAATCGTGCGCGGCATCATGATGATGCACCGTGCTTTGGATCACGAAAAGGATGTGGCCTATTTCAAGACAGAAATCGAGCGACTCATTAACGAAGGAAAAATTAAAGCTGATCAACCCAAGTAGCATTGAAAACGAGATTTCCCATAACTGCTAAGTTGACCATGGGTTTTGGTGTCTTCGCGATTGTGGTTATAGCCTCGTTTGTTCTAACCTGGGATACATTAACACGAAGTCGTGAGATCAATAACAGCATCAATACGATCTACGCACCTTCGGTGAAGTTGTTGGAGGAATTGGACAACCACCTGGTTAAAGCTCAGCAGTTGATGAAGCTATGGGCGAAGGAGCAGCAGGCGGAACTTCATCCGGAGCGCGTTGAGGCGATGACGCTCTGTACACAGATAATTCCCACACAACTCAATCGAATTGATACCTTATCACAGCACTGGAGCGAGGAACATCGTCAATTGAAGCTGCAACTGTTTTTTCAGGTGAATGAATTGTTGCGTGGATATAAGGAAGTGCGCGAGTTGCTGCCCACGTTCGATAGTTACGCCGCTAAGCCTCCACTTGCTCAGTGGGAAGCTGAATTCAAATTCGAGGAGGGAGAAATTATTGCGAAATCGTTGAAGGAGGCCCGAGACGAATTAGCTACACTCACCGAGGATCAGCGCTTGATTATGTCAACAGAAATCGAGCAATTGAATGCTTCTTTTGAACAGCTAAGCACCAGGTTGATATACTTTACAATACTGGTCATTCTAGTGGGAGTGATAGCGGCCTTGCTTACGTCACAGTCCATTGTGCGACCTGTCAATGCCCTTCGTTCGAAGTTAAACAACTTGGCCAAGGGCGTTTACTCCGTGCACTCTACTCGCGTGGGAAATAATGAAATCGGTGATATGGCGAAGGCTGTAGAAAGGCTCATCACCAATTTTGAACGCACGAAGGAATTTTCCTTAAATGTCGGGTCAGGCAATTTCACCATGCAGTACGAGCCACTTTCTGAGCATGATGAATTGGGCCATGCCTTGCTGCGAATGCGCGACGATTTAGCATCCTATCGCAATGAGATGGAGGAAAAAGTAGCACACCAAACCAGCGAAATCCGAGAACAAAAGGAACGGGTTACAGAACTTTACTCCGATCTTCAGTCGAGTATCGATTATGCGCAGCGCTTACAGGAAACCATTCTGCCAAGCACCGAGTCAATTCGCGAAGTGTTTCCGGATCACTTCATTTTCTTCCGACCAAAAGCGACTGTAAGTGGTGATTTCTACTGGTTCGCCAATAAGGGAAAGAAGCGCATGGTGGCCGCTGCGGATTGCACCGGTCATGGTGTTCCCGGTGCATTCATGAGTTTGGTTGGTCACAATGCACTCAATCAGGCGACCAAGGTGTACAACAAACCGTCACAAGTATTGAATACCGTGAATCGCTTGTCAGCGCAGGCCTTGCGTGCGCACGAAAATCACCTCGTAAAAGATGGCATGGACATCGCGCTGTTGAGCATCGACACGGATTCCATGGAATTGGAGTTTAGTGGGGCCCAGAATCCTGTCTATATCATTCGCGCCGGTGAGCTTGTGGAGCTCGAAGGTGATGGCTTTAGCATAGGTTCATACGTAAATGGCGAGCGAGAATTCACTCACAAGAGTTACACGCTGCAACCGGGTGATTGTTTGTATGTGTTTAGTGATGGCTATGCCGATCAATTCGGTGGACCACAGGGAAAGAAATTTATGCGTAAGCAGTTTCGCCAATTGCTGGGTGAAGTGTCATCGCTGGAATTGGCTACTCAGCGTGAAGAAATCGCACGCCGTTTTGATGAATGGAAAGGGGAAGTAGAGCAGCTCGATGACGTGCTAGTGATCGGTGTGCGTGTTTGACGGCGCAACAAATTTGCGACTCACATCTACCAAAAACTTCCGAAGGAGTGTTTTGCGTCCGATGAGGACTTGAAATTTCATGTCACCGCGATTGGTCAGCGATACACTGCTCTTGATTTTTTTTCGACCGATACGAATCGTTGTCTTGATGCAGTAGCGACGCTCTTTTTCACCAAACGAACTTTTGAATTCACGCAAAAAGTAGTCGTCAAAGAGAAACGTTTTTTCGCCGCTGCCATCGAGATTAAATACGGCTTGTAACTTTTTTCCGGCTGCTGTTTCTACCTCAGCGTAACGCTCGCAATGCAGCACTGTACGAAAAGCACCGGTATCCACTTTGGCTTCAACGTGGCGAGTGTCAAGGTCCGGAAAGTCAACGTGGACATGGCGACCAATAACCTTGAGGGTATGCTTGGGGCTTTTCACACCGGGATGATTTACTGTCCGCTAAGTAGCTTTTTAACCATTTCGGAAATGGCTTTACCGTCGGCTTTGCCGGCCAAATTTTTCGAAGCTACTCCCATCACTTTGCCAAGATCGCCGGGCCCTGCGGCACCCACTTGTGCGATGACAGCGCGAATTTCAGCCTCCAGTTTTTCTCCCGATAGTTGCTCAGGCAAATAGGCTGCAATTACATTGGCCTGTTTGGTTTCCTCTTCAATTAAGTCCTCGCGGCCTTGAGTTTTGTAGATGTCGATGGATTCCATGCGCTGCTTGTAGAGCTTATTCAAAATCGCAATACCGCGGGCATCGTCAACCTCACCGCTGCCGTCTTTGGTCATTTCCAAAAGAAGTTTGCTCTTGATATCGCGCAGTGCCATGAGCTTGTCTTTTTCACCGGCCTTCATGGCTTCCTTAATGTCGTTATTGATGCGTTCTGTGAGGTTCATGGGTAATCGTTTTGAGTCGGTCAAAAGTAATCAATTTTGCATGCGGGGAATCAGTTTACCTGGGCCGGTGCGCTGACGAATATCAACTGATTGCACTTAGATTGCCGACATCTTGCTTTATCAAATTAAATCCCATTATGAACTATGGAAGCACCGGAATCACCACTTGATCAGATCATCACACACGCAGAGGATTACCTCAAAACACGTCAGCAACTGACTCAACATGTTGTAGCGGAAAAGGTAGTTGTGCTCACATCGACGTTGGTCACAGCTTATGCCTTGTTTGCCATGTTTGCGATGGCGGCGTTATTTGTGAGTTTGGGTCTCGCTGCTTGGATTGGCCGCGAAACCGATGACCCACTCATGGGCTATTGGATGGTGGGATTGGGTTATTTGCTGCTGGCTACAGTGATGCTGATTTTTAGAAAATCCGTATTGAAGAAACCACTGATGAACACCATGGTGCGCAACATTTATAACGAGAATAATCATGAGTAAGATTTCTACCATAGAAGACCTCAGGGCTGAAATAGCGCGTCTGCGCATCGTAGCAGGCGAACAAGAGGAGCTCATTCGAAAGGATACCGCGGCCATCCGCGAGTCATTGAAACCGATGAATATTGTCATGAATACGCTGACCTCCCTCACCGGTGTGCAGTTGTCGAAGTCCATGTTTGTCAACAACGGCTTTGTCTTCGGCCTGTCGTTGATGGTGCAGCGCTTACTCTTGAAGACGGAAAATCAGGTAGCAGAGCAGGTGCATCGCTGGACGGAGGCGTTGATTGGAAAAATCAACGACTTCATGAGTAAGCACTCCGGCAGCGCAAAGTCGAAGGACTAAGTTTAAGCCGCTTTCTTGGTTTCACTTCCCCCCAGCAGGTGGGCGACCGGTTCCCAACCGGGCATGCGGTCAGCAATCAGTTTGAGAATACCCATGAATGGGATGAATAGTATCATGCCTGAAGACCCCCAGATGACGCCTCCTAAGAGAATGGCGACAATGGTCATCAGGGTATTTACATTAAGCTTACTGCTCACGGCCCACGGAAAAATTACGTTTGCTTCCAGGTATTGAACGAAGGTAAAAATGGCAACTACGCCAAGTGGATAGTATATCGAGTCGAAGGTTATCCAACTCACCATAATGGGCAGCGATGCGCCAATCATGATGCCTACGTAGGGGATGAACGTCAGGATTGCAGCCAGACATCCAAAGAGAATCGCATGCGGTACACCGAGCAGTAGCAATCCGACACTGTTCAAAATACCAACGCAGAGATATACCACCAACATGCCTTTGATGAAGCGATAGTAGGTGGTTATAGTCTCGCTGAGTATCGTGCGAAGTTCTTGCAAGGGAACCTGCGGCAGCCACAGGTGAAGCACGTGCATCAGGCGTTTGCGTTCGTAGAGTATTAATCCGGCGATAAGCGGAATGAGCACAAGCATTACTACGAGAATGGAGAGATTCCCTGCTGTTGTTTTCAAAATCGGAAGCACATTATTGCCATAGTTGGACTGGAGTTCATCCATCCAGTTTTGTTGTGAATCCAAACTGATATGGAGATGCTGTGTGAGCCAGCCGGAGAGTGCTTCACGTGTCTGAACCAATTTAACCTGTACCTGCGACCATTCGCCTCCGAAGTTGAGCACTTGAGTAATAATCAAAGCCAACAAACCACCACCGGCAACAACCATGACGGATAAGCTCGTGACAATAGCCGTAACGTTGCTCATGCCTTTCTTCTCAAGCCATTTGCAAACGGGGTAGAGAATACACGCTATCAGTAAGGAATAGCTCAGCGGAATGAGGACATCTCTGCCGAAGTAGAGGAGCAGGATGACGCAGAGCAAGCCTATGATGATTTGTAGTGATTTATGCATGAGAGAGGTGTGAACGATGAAATCAAAGGGCAAGCTAAGGTGCGAAATTAAATAGCCGAACTGACACTCATCAGTTCGGCTATTCGGGCAATCGATATTCTGTTTAGTGACGCGTTATTCTCTGATGAACCTTCGAGTTTGGCGATTATGTTCATCGGTATTCACCGACAGCGTGTATACACCGGAGGCGATGGTTTCGAGATTCAATCGATTCACTCCTGGCTGAAGGGTTCCGCACAAGACCGTTTTACCCAATGCATCACTTACGGAGAATGGCATTTTCTCCATCGTATTCATAATCTCTACATGTAACACCTCAGCTGCAGGATTTGGGTATAATGTCCATGTGGTTGGAGTCACCGATTCTTGCACGGTCGTGCCAATCTGTACGATTAGGTCTACACTTGCCTGACATCCGTTCGGATAAAAAATGAGTAAGACAACGGCGGCGATTGGCTCGTCAGACCATTGCACTTGAATGAAATTTGTTCCTTGTCCACTCAGGATATTACCTCCTGTAACAGCCCAGGTTAGTGTTGCGCCGCTGATTGAACTTATTGAATATGTTTGAATGCTGAAGGGGTCAACAGTCGCCATGCCCAGGATATCGGGAAGATTACCTTGAGGTGCAACTACGGTCGCGCCTGTTGTATAGGTGCAACCGACGGCATCTGTGATGATGCACGAGTACTCACCCTCTTGGAGATTTGTAATGTATGGCGTTCCGGTTTCACCATTATTCCATTCATAAGAGTAGGGAGGTGTTCCTTCCGTTACAAAAATCTCTACAGCTCCATCGCTGCCGCCGATGCAATTAATATCATACGGAACCGCAAAGGCCACAATACCATCCGGATTAAGGACTGAGGCAGAAGCTTGTGCATTACATCCTGCCGCATCTGTAATGGATAGGCTGTATTGCCCTGCGCTTAAGTTGTTAATGGCAGTGCCTCCCGATCCATTACTCCAACTATACAGATAGGGTTGCGTTCCGCCACTTACTGTAGCGTTCACGGCCCCTTGCGGAGCGCCGGAGCAATTGGTTGGTGTTGCAGAAAGAGCGATATTAATTGGATTGGGTTGCGTCAGATTCACATTGATACTTGCCTGACATCCGACATTATCAATCACAACAAAGGTGTATGTACCTGCCGTGAGTCCGGTTTGCGATGTTCCGCTTCCGCCGTTACTCCAGAGGTATTGGTAGGGCTGAGTTCCACCGGTGATGACTGTATTGATTGAGCCTGTGCTTTCACCAAAACACTGTGGCGAGTTGCTGACGTGATTAATAATTGGAGCATTGGTATTGTTGACGTTTACTGCAGTTTGTGCAGAACATCCGCCGGATGTTATCGTTACCGTGTAATTACCTGCGGCAAGGTTGGTAGCCGTAGCTCCTGTTTGACCATTGCTCCACAGGTATTGAACGGCGCCGGTGTTTCCGTTAACGAGGGCACTGGCTGTTCCGTCATTTTGTGAGCACGCTGCGGAAGTCGCTGTGGCGGTTACTGATAGCGGAGTAATGGGTTCAGTGATGGTTGCAACAGCGCTAAATGAACAACCATTGGCATCAATGATGTTGACGGTGTAATTGCCGGCGGCCACATTGCTGATTTGCGCTGAATTCTGAATGGGTGAGGTGGTCCATGCGTAAGTGTATGGCGCTGTTCCGCCGGACACGTTAACTGAAGCTGACCCTGTCGAGGCTCCGTAACAGTTTACAGGGATGGATGAAACCACGGCGTTTAACGCTTGTGGTGCAGTGAGGTTAAAGTTGAGCGTTTCACTGCATCCAAGAGCATCGGATATTGTCACCGAATATGCTCCTGCAGCCACGTTATTGATGGCGCTTGTGGAAGAACCATTGCTCCAGCTGTAAGAAAAGGGTGAAGATGTTCCTGCTGCATTGACAGAAATGAACCCATTTGAAAGCCCTGCGCAGGTCGGATTTGAGGTGTTGTTGCTCACAGAAAATCCACTACATCCGGGGTCGATAGGTGTTCCTATGCATTGACAGTTATTCTGAATTACGTCATTGATAGTACTTGGATTGAAGTCGTTGCAGCCACTGCCAATCACCAGACATGAACCGTCGTTGATGGTTGCTGTCGGGTTGTAATTGCAGGCACTGATGTTGGTGCAGCCGGGTATATTTTCATTACAGGAGATAGCAGAAACGCTTTGTATACGAATATCATCGATGTAATATAGACCTTGCCCGTTTGCTGTATTACTTCCAAAAAAATTGACGGCAGCAAACGCATTCACTCCGGCAGAACCGTCTGCGTTGTTTAATGACCATTGCCAAGAATCAATCAATATATCATCGACATAGAGCAAACCAAGATCATCATCCATGTTGACCATGACCCTGATATCAAACCAAGAGAATAGGGGAACAGTGGTTGTACCTGAAAGTATCGCTCCGGTGTACAATTCCATATTTCCACTTGAATTAAAAAATACATCAAAGGCCCATTCATAATTGGTAGAAGTTTCGCTCCACAAATGTTGGAAGTTAAAATACCCGCCGCTCGAAGTCACCAGCATTTTGAAGCTGACTTCGTAATAGCCCGAGTTATATGGGCCTACCGGTAGTACAAGATCAGTATTGGTCCCATCAATCTTAATGCTTTTAGAGCCGCTGAATGCATAATCCTGTGAAACTTCGGCATCAAGTCCTGCGGAGCCATCCCACGTTGTCCAAACAGCGCTTTGAAGTGTTAAACCCTGCGAAGGCAAGTATGATTCACAATTATCATTGAATAGTTCTGTATAAGCTGCACAGATGCAATTGTCTGATGAACATCCTGCGTTCGGATCATAGTTGAGAGCCTCGCTATTCGTACAACCGGGATAGGTGCAAGAGCCGTCACTGATATTCGCTTGGGGGTTGTAATTGCAAGCGAAAACATCGGTGCAGCCGGAAATCTCCCCTTGACAAGCTTCGCTGCAAGCACCCTGCAAACGCGCCATAAATATCCCTTGAGTCCATCCGTAAGTCCCATCTGCATCTGTGTAAACCCAGCTACCCGGAACATTGTTACTGCCCGAAACAGGTAAGCGCAGTATATCGGTGCCGGTAACAACAATCCAATAGACACCACCTGCGACCAAGGTCACAGGATTTTCAAAAGGCAAGCAGATGAAATCGCTGCCACCGACAGTGTTCAAATCTGTATCGAGTACCGCAACTTCCACCGTTTGGGAACCGTCAAGGTACACGAAGTTGGGATCGCCGGTAGTTGCATCAAATCCGGTCAACTCGAAGATGGCACCTATTACGGTTCCACCAACCGTGCTTCCTCCGCCCAGAGCCACCTCGATGTTGTAAAACGTTTGGTCTTGGTAGATGTCGAAGAGGTTCCCTGCAAGATCGCCTGATTCAAGTTGAAAGAACGCCTGTGCGCTTCCGGCGTCGCGGGCATAAGTGCATTCAGTGACCTGAAAAGAGGAGGTTGCCACATTGTCGGAAGTGTTCAACTCAGCAGCTCCGGCATTACCGGAAACTTTGACGGTATACGTGCCTGTGCTCGAAGGAGTATACGTTGTCGTATAACTCAGTGTATCACGCGTAAGCGAGTTTAAAGAAGGAACCGGAGTACTCCAAATTCCTTGGGATGTTGAACCATTGAGAACTTCAAAATTCACGGATGCATTGTTCAACGTGTTGAGACCGGAGTTATAAACCACACCGGTGGCCTTAATCGGTGCAACTTGTGACAATGGAATTTGAGAATAATCCCAATAGTTCTGTCCGAAGAATGGCGCCAGCCAATCGGCTGCAATTGAGCGCTCAACGGTAAGTGATACAGGTTCCAGATCACCCACTACCACATTGTCGACTGCGAATCCGGAAGCCCAGCTTCCTGCGTCAGACCAAACAAAACGTAGGCGAACATCGGCTTGTCCACCAAATTCGAAAAGCGTAATGACCAGCGTTTGCCAGAAGCCATCTGATATGGTGAAAAGTCCGTCCACGTCGTTCGGATAGTCCACTTGAATCCAACTGAAACCTCCGTCTGTTGAGATTTGTAACCGGGCATCACCTCCTCCAAAGTTTCCATCGTGATAAATATTGAAGGTCACCGCAGGATTAGCTGCAGCGCTAAAATTCATAGAGGGCGTTTGCAGATAGACCTCATCCATTAAGCAGTCGCAAGGTGCTGCATCGTCATTCGCACCTGCAAATCGATTATTCACGCCTTGCTCGGGAACAGGCCAATAACTTCCTGCGTTGGCAGTGGTTGCGTTGTATACGCGAAACGCCGGTCCGGTCGTTCCGTCAGCCAACAACACATTGTTTGTCGTCCAACCCGCGGGCAGAGTGCCCGGAAGGCTTCCCGAAGTTTGGAAGTTCTGCTCCAGAATGGTGACCGCCTGCAACTCATAGCAGCCAAGGCATAGCAATAAAAAGAGGAAAGATCGGGTAATGGTTGTAATCATGATAACTACTGGATTTTGGTAATGATAATCGTTTGGTTGTTTGTCTGAAGTAAATAAATACCTGCTGAAAGCGTTTCGGTATCAATGGTTGTTGATTTACCGCTGAGCGTTCCGTTCAAGGCCATAGTACCCGTAGCGTCGAATACGCTAAAGGGCACAGCGTTCTGATAGTCTGTTGTGGTTATGGTAAACCGATCAGTAAATGGAATGGGGTAAACGCGAAAAGCAGGTTGAGTAGATTCAATGAGGCCTGAGGTGCCAATATTGACAACAAGCGAATTCACAATTTCACAACCATCGGGACCGAGCTCGGTGAGTGTTACCACACCACTGCCTGTTGCACCCCATTGCACGTCGATGAAGTTACTGCTTGGCCCAACGAGTACGTTTCCTCCGGTGGCAGTCCAAACATAACTGTAGCCTTCCTGAAAAGCTGTCGAATATGTTTCCGTGCTAAAAGGAGTCACGTTTGTTTGTCCAAGGATATCGGGCAGATTACCTTGTGGACCGTCAATAGTTGCCGATGCAGTAAAGGAGCACCCGTTGGCATCAGTAATGATACAGCTGTAATCACCTGCAAGGAGATTTGAAATAACAGCTGTTCCGGTAGCACCATTGTTCCATTCAAAGGAATAGGGAGGTGTTCCATCGGTAATGACAATTTCAATTTCACCATCGCTGCCACCAAAGCAGCTCACACCGGAAGTGTTGGTGTAGGCTGCAACACCGTCAGGATTGATGACTTGTGCCACCGCAGAGGCTTGGCAACCATAGGCATCTGTAATTGTGAGTGAATACGATCCTGCGGTAAGACTATTGATGCTTGCCCCGCCTGATCCATCGTTCCAGCTGAACTGATAAGGCTGTGTTCCCCCGCTTACCGTTGCATTCACAGACCCTTGTGGAGCGCCTGAGCAGGAAGTAGGTGTTGCGGCGAGCGAGATATTGAGCGGATTTGGCTGAGTGAGTGAAACGACGATACTCGCCTGACAGCCGGCGTTATCTATGACGATGAACGTGTAGCTGCCGGCGTTCAGGCCCGATTGAGAAGTGCCTCCTCCTCCGTTACTCCAGAGGTATTGGTAGGGCTGAGTTCCTCCGGTGATGACTGTGTTGATTGAACCTGTGTTTTGACCAAAACACTGTGGTGAGTTGCTGACGTGATTAATGACAGGCGCGTTGATGTTGTTGACGTTCACTGTTGTTTGAGCGCTGCATCCGCCGGAGTTGATGGTCACGGTGTAAGCACCTGCAGAAAGATTGGTCGCTGTTGCGCCCGTCTGACCATTGCTCCATAGATATTGCACAGTGCCCGTGTTGCCATTTACTACAGTGCTTGCTGAACCATCACTTTGTGAGCACGAAGCTGCTATGGCGGTCGCGCTCACAACCAGTGGTTGAGCCGGTTGCGCAATGGTTGTGGATGAACTGAACGCACAGCCATTGGCATCAGTAATATTGACGGAGTATATACCGGCAGTCACATTCGAAATTTGCGCTGTGTTTTGAATCGGCGAGGTATTCCAGGCATAGGAGTACGGCGCTGTTCCACCCGAGACGATTACCGATGCAGAACCCGAAGCGCCACCAAAACAAATCGCTGCATTGGATGTGGTTGTTGCAGAGAGTGGTGTTGGCGCAGCAATGTTGAAGTTGAGTGTTTCTGCACAACCCAGGGCGTCGCTGATGGTGACACTGTATGAGCCTGCACTAAGATTATTGATGGAACTTCCGGTAGCTCCGGTATTCCAGCTATAACTAAACGGCGCCGATGTGCCTGATGTGTTGACAGAAATGAAGCCATTGCTAAGTCCTGCACAAGTCGGATTTGATGTGTTATTGCTTACAGAAAATCCGCTACAACCGGGGTCAATGGGTGTTCCTGCACATTGACAATTTGTTAGAATGACATCATTGATGGTGCTTGGATTAAGGTCGTTGCACGCACTTCCAATTACCAGACAGGATCCATCGTTAATAGAAGCAGCCGGGTTGAAGTTGCACGCTGAAGCGTTCGTGCAGCCTGAGATTTCCGGGCCACAATCGGCTGAAATAGTTAAGGTATAGGGAAATGTTGTAGGTGATTCTACGGGCAATCCAAGAAAATTAATGGTTAGCGAGATATTTAACTCAACTTCAAATGAGCCGGCTTGATTGGGATTTCCAAAGAGATTCAAGCAGTATTGATTGCCGGCCTGAAAAACGCAATCATCATTCAAGCAAGCATAAGAGAGCCCATAGTCGCCTAAGGGATTGCCTCCGATTGTCAAGCTATTGATTGTCATATTTTCTACCGGCGAGTCCGGAAAGGAAGGATCAACAGCATTCGCATTGGTTGGCACAAGAATATAGAACGGCTGATAGTAGGGCTCGCCAATGCAGCCATCGATGAGCGCTGTATTCTCTGTTGGATATATACCGTAGGAGACATTGCCAAAATTATAATCAGAGGCACTGCAGTTGGTCGATATGAGCGTTCCTAAACAGGTGCAGTCGGTTTGAATGAAATCGTTTGCTGTTGTGGGATTGCCGTCATTACAGGGGTTGCCGATATACAAACACGAGCCGTTATCTACGGATGCAGCGGGATTGTAATTGCAGGCGGTTAAATTGGTGCAGCCGGCTTGTGAAGATGCACATATGGTTTCATGCCAGCCGAGGTGCGAGAAGTCGTCCACGGATAGTGTATCCCATTCCAATGAAGGATCGAAGGATGTTGGATTTACAGTAACGCCTTGAAGTATTTCAGGCTTTCTAACCATCGAATTATCGACGGTCCACCATAGTTGGTTTGGATCATTTGGATCCCACCAACCGCTGCCGGGATCAAACCCAATCTCACCAACGATATCGATAATTTGATTGCCATTTTTTACCAGCACGAATGCGTCGTCGCCGTTGTAGTACATTGGTGAATTGAACTGGACGTAAACGGGATTAAGGAAGGTATCAGCAACTGCCTCGAGCAGGGGAGAAATGGCAAGCTCTGTTCCTGTTGCATTTGGATCGCGCTTATCCAGTGCAAATACGCGGACATCATGAGGTTGAATCACACCGGTGATGTCCATCAGCATCGGTACCCCGGATCCATCACGGTCTCTGCCCATCGAGTAGACACCGGTCAACACGATTGGCTCTGACGATGGGTTATATAACTCAATAGCTTTATTGTTGGCAGTGCCCTCAACATATTCAGAAATGAAAATTTCATCCGCGCAATCGGTTTGAATATTAAAACCCACGCATACGCAGTTTTCATTCAGCTGATCGAAAACGGTGTTTGGATTATTGTCATTGCACGAGGTTCCCGGAAAAATGCAAGAACCATCGTTGGTCGTAGCTGAAGGATTATAGTTGCATGCTTGCGCATTGGTGCATCCGGACGAAGAGTTAATTTCTAGAATGACATTCGATTTAGCCTCAATCGAGGCATAGTTGTAATCTCCGCTATAGCTCAACACACTGCTGAAAACACTTCCATTCGAAGAAAGAGTGCGCACTGCAATTGACCCGTCTGCGAAGTTTCCATATTGTGAATCGAAAAATCCATCTCCATAAGCGTCATATGCGTTGAAGGTATAACAACCTGTTGATGGCAGCCAGATATGTTCCGTAATGGTCGAATTATCTGTAGGAATATTCACGGAGTAATCTGCACCGGCGACAATACCGCCGTTCTCATCACTGATCTCCCAGGAACATTCCTCCGGCCAGCGATCAAAGAGGATATCAATTACAAAGTGTGTTGTGCCGTCATCAGCAAAGGAAACTGCAGCGGCGACATTGCTGTTGCTATTGTTCTGATCGACTGAAGTCACGGCGACGTTGATGTTTCCGGAATTGGTCATCGTCACAGTTCCAATATTGACAGAGGTTGTTTCGTAGGTATCCAGAAATCCGTTCCAGGTGTAGTTAATGGGAACAGTACCGCCGCTTGCGGTAAACGTGCAAGAGGTCAAGGGTAGAATACCATTGTTTTGCAGGATAACGGAGACGTTCACCGGGCCGCAGGTTGCCAAATCTCCCGTGTAACTCAAAATAGCAGGATCGGTATTTAAATAAGCAGGTGCAGGACACGCATCGACGGTAGCGTAAAGTCCGATTGCATCCAGTTGACCAACTTCGGTGACAATACGATTTGGACAAATGCGATAGATGGTCGGGAAGTAAGCAATGGCATAATCCGCATTAATTTGATTGGTTTGCGTATTGCCGGGATTAGCCATAGGAAAATCAATGGTAATTCCTGAAGTTCCGGGGCCATACCAATTACCCTGACTACCGGCGCCGCCCGCCATTTCATCATCGGTGGTGGCGCCATCGCCCTCAATGAAAATGACCATGATGTCATTTGTTGTGGAAGCCGATACACCCGCTGCTCCCGCAGGGCCGTGATTGAAGTAAAGATCCTCCATGGCACCGCTGGTGTGATAGCCCCAATCCGGTCCCGACCAGGATGCGGATATCTGCAGGAAAACAGTATAGTCCTGATTGAGATAGGAAAATAGATTGTGCTGAACCCCAAACTGGTCGGTAACGGTAAAATCAGTGGCCGGTGAATTGGCGGGAAGCTGAGCATGCGAGCTGAGTGTAATTACAGTGGCAGCAACAAGAGCGAGTAGTTTGTATGTCATAATTTTTCCGATAATAAAAAACGCTTTTCAGAATCAGCTAAGGCCCCAAAGCCCCAAGCAATTTATGTTTTCACATGCCTTGTAATCGAATGGTTACCGAATAGAATGAACATCGCGTTCTTGATTGTGTGGACAACAAAAAAAGGGCCGTCTTTCGACGACCCTTTTACTATTTCTTGAGAACAATAATTACATCATTCCACCCATTCCGCCACCGGGCATTGGAGGCATCGCAGGAGCATCTTCTTTGATGTCGCTGATCACACACTCAGTGGTGAGCAACATACCGGCAATAGAAGCCGCGTTTTCAAGTGCAACACGTACCACTTTTGTTGGGTCGATAACACCGGCCTCAATGAGGTTTTCAAATACCTCTTTGCGCGCGTTGTATCCGAAGTCGTCTTTGCCTTCGCGCACTTTGTTCACGATAACTGCACCTTCACCGCCGGCGTTAGCTACAATCTGACGCAACGGCTCTTCAATTGCACGTGAGATAATCGCGATACCGGTTTGCTCATCGTCGTTCGCGCCTTTCAGCTTCTCGAGTACTTTGCTTGAACGAATCAATGCTACGCCACCACCGGGAACAATTCCTTCTTCCACTGCAGCACGTGTAGCATGTAAAGCATCATCTACACGGTCCTTCTTCTCTTTCATTTCCACTTCAGTCGCTGCACCGATGTACAACACAGCAACACCGCCGGCGAGTTTCGCCAAACGCTCCTGCAATTTCTCACGGTCGTAATCCGATGTGGTCTTGTCGATTTGTGCTTTGATTTCTCCAATGCGAGATTGTATAGCATCCTTGCTGCCTACACCGTTGACAATCGTTGTGTTGTCCTTATCTACTGTGATTTTTTCTGCACGACCCAAATCCTCGAGGGTAGCATTTTCCAGTTTCAAACCGGTCTCTTCACTGATGACTTGACCACCGGTCAGAATAGCGATATCCTGCAACATCGCCTTGCGACGATCGCCGAAGCCCGGAGCCTTCACAGCAGCCACTTTCAGCGCACCGCGAATTTTGTTGACCACCAACGTGGCGAGTGCTTCACCATCTACATCTTCCGCGATGATGAGCAATGGACGACCTGTCTGCGCGGTCTTTTCGAGCACAGGAAGGAGTTCCTTCATGGTGCTCACTTTCTTGTCGTAAATCAAAATGAAAGCGTTTTCTAAATCGGCTTCCATGTTTTCTGCGTTCGTCACGAAGTAAGGTGAAAGGTATCCGCGATCGAATTGCATACCCTCTACTGTCTTCACTTCTGTTTCGGTACCTTTTGCTTCTTCAACAGTGATTACACCTTCAGTGCCCACTTTCGCCATTGCATCAGCGATAAGGGTTCCGATGGCTTCGTCATTGTTGGCAGAGATAGAACCGACCTGCTTAATCTTCGCGTTATCGCTTCCTACTTTCTGTGAATTTTTCTTCAAGTCAGCTACTACAGCTTCAACTGCTTTGTCGATGCCGCGCTTCAAATCCATCGGATTCGCGCCGCTCGCAACGTTTTTCAAACCTGCAGTAACGATGGCCTGCGCAAGAACCGTAGCCGTGGTCGTACCGTCACCGGCAATGTCTGCGGTTTTGCTCGCTACTTCTTTGAGCATTTGAGCGCCCATGTTTTCAATAGCGTCTTTCAATTCAATTTCTTTCGCCACCGATACACCGTCTTTGGTGATGTGCGGTGCGCCGAATTTTTTATCGATAACCACATTGCGGCCTTTTGGACCGAGGGTTACTTTAACTGCATTAGCCAATGCATCTACTCCTGCTTTCAGCTTCTCGCGTGCAGTGGTATCAAAGGTGATTTCTTTTGCCATGGTTTTTTCTTGAATCGATTGAGATTAAAATGGATTTAAACGATTGCGTAAATGTCTGATTCACGCATAATGAGGTACTCTTTACCATCTACTGTGATTTCAGTACCTGAATATTTTCCGTAGAGCACGGTGTCGCCTGTCTTCACGGTCATGGGCTCATCTTTTTTGCCCGCACCCACCGCTACTACTGTTCCACGCTGTGGCTTTTCTTTCGCTGTATCAGGAATGATGATGCCACTGGCTGTAGTTGTTTCTGCAGGACTGGCTTCAACGAGCACGCGGTCTGCAAGGGGTTTAACGTTGACTGACATAATGAAATGTATTTTATCGGTTAATTGAAATTATTGGACGCGCCGCCGTTGTCACCTTTTGTGCCAATGGCGGGGAGTGAATATTTTGTCAGGATTGGATAAAAAAAATGTCAGTGTAGTAAGACACACTGACATTTTCGAAGAGATTCAAGTGAGGATTATTGACCTTCAGCCGGAGCTTGCTCAGCAGGCTGATCTTGTGTTTGCTCTGTAGCCGCAGGCTCGGAACCACCTTCGCTAATCGATGAGCTGGTGAACCAACGAGCTGAAATCAGGCAGAGAACAAAAAGGCCAATACCCAAATACCATGTTGCTTTTTCTAGGAAGTCGGCTGTGCGCTGAACGCCGCCAACTTGTGTGGCACCCTGAAATCCTACAGCCAGGCCGCCGCCTTTTGGGTTTTGAACCAATACCACAAGGGCGAGCAAGAGCGCAATAATGACAATGAGAATAACGATGAACGATGCCATGAACTTATTTTTTAAAGTGTTCTAAATTTTTTAATTGGGCTGCAAAGTAAATACTTTTTTCCGGATGTTGTTCCATCAATTTGCGGAAAGCTTTCCGGGCTTTGTCCAGTTTCCCTTGTTTGGCGAATAAAACGGCCATGGTTTCTGTGACGAAACTGAAGTCTTCCTCCAAACTATCCTTGGCAAGATTGCCGGGTTGGTATTCTCCTGCTTTGCCCCGCGCAATCTGGGGTTCCGTGCGGATGAAGCGATCGATCAGATCGCGTTGATGGTCTTTGACGCCGGTTGTTTGGATGCGGCGAATACCATGCGACAGCGGGGTTGACTGAAACGCCGGTAAATCATTTTCAATGTCGTCATCCATGCCGGTAGATTCCTCAGCCTCCGGTTGGCTGATTAAACCGCTATTCCGCTGTTGAGCGCGGCGATAAATGAGCGCGGCGTAGCTGTTTTCATCATCAGGAATGAGCGATTCTGCCTGCGCTTGCTGTGGCTCTCGGGTATCTTCCGTCTCGGGCTGAACTTCCAATTCAATCGACTTGCTGACGGCATCCACAAGGATCTGTGCTTCCAGTGTTTCCAGCATTTCTATCCGTAACACTTCCGTTTCGGGTTGAGCGGAAATTACCTGGATTACGGGTTTAACTTCCTCAATCCTTTCGAGCGGGGCTGATGCTGACTCCGAATCTATAAGCGGAGCGGCAATCGTAATCCGCAGCGCAGGCGTCTCCTCCTGGTCAACAATGGCGGCGGCTAGGCTTCCGGTTGATTCGCCGGTTTTCGCCATTAACGGAGAAGTTGTTTCAACCTCGATTTTCCGTTCTTTCCTGAAACGCTGATAGAGGGCCGTACGATTTGATGTGTAGATGGCAGCACTCGACAACTGATCGGTGAAACGATGATCACCATGATCACGGTAGGCCTGAGATAGCGCCACCTGTGCCGCACCGAAAAAGGGGTAACGGTCCACCGTTTCTCGCAGTTCACGCAGTTGCTCTTCCGAAAGCATTTCCGGTTGAAGCAAGGTATTATGAAGTACGTCTTTGCGCATGGTTACCAATTACCGACACTGGCATTATAAATTTCCTGAGTGAGCTGCTCGTTGATGAGCGACCACAAACTTTCTTCAATCGAAAATAAGTCTTTGTTAGCATCGAAGTCGGCAAACTTCGTAAATGTTTTTTCAAAGCTCAGGGTGTTGTCTACCGTGTTTTCATACTTCACCTTGACTGTAATGGTAAGGCGGTTGAGGGAAGCCGTTTCAGCGGCACCTGACTGAACAGCTACGGGGGCTGTGCGGTAGTCTGTCACTACTCCTGAAAACTGCAAATCACCGTTTGATTCAATGAGTTTCAGTGGGCTTTGTGCGAGCAGCAAGTCCTTCATGGATTCCGTGAAGCGCTGCGCATACAGAGGCGTGACCATGGCAGATTGTGGTTTGAAAAAATCCACCGAGAATGTTTTGGCTCCGCTAAACTGACCACCGGTAAACGAATAAATTCCGCAAGCCGACAGCATCGACAACACAAGAAAAAGCCCAATGAACGATGTGCGTTGTATCACTTGGTGAGGTTGTATTCTTTGATTTTACGGTATAGCGTGCGCTCAGATATTCCCAGTTCTTCAGCGGCATATTTGCGCTTATTGCGGTGCTTTTTCAGTGCGCGTTCGATTAAATCGCGTTCGGAATTTTGAAGTGACAGTGTCTCTTCCACTTCAATAACGGGCCCTCCGCCGGCGGGGGTCACTGTGGTTTGAGGCAAGCGTATCATCCCGGAAGATGGAGTGGCATTCGGCTGAAGCGCTACTGCACTGTCGCCCGAAAACACACGCTGCACCAAGTCCGCATTGCCGGCATCATGCGCGAAATCAACGCCGGATTGCATCATTCCTCCAACGAGTTTTTTCAAATCGTTGAGGTCATTTTTCATGTCAAACAAAACCTTGTAAAGGATTTCACGCTCAGAAAAATTGGTTGAGCTATTTCCTCCCGAAGCCACAATCATGCTGCGGTTGCCGAAATCTTCGTGAGGAAGATAATAGCTCAATGTTTCAGCATTAATCAAGCGGTTTTGCTCGAGTACGTTGATTTGCTCGGTGATGTTTTTGAGCTGACGGATATTACCCGGCCAGGAATAATTGACCAGTACTTCGCGCGCTTCATCCGTCAAATGAAGCACGGGCATTTTGTATTTCTCCGCGAAGTCTGTCGTGAACTTCGCAAATAGCAGTGCGATGTCTTCTTTGCGTTCGCGCAGTGGTGGAAGAAAGACGGGTACCTGATTCAATCGATAAAACAAATCTTCCCGAAATTTTCCGCGCTGTATCGCTTCACTGAAATCAACATTGGTAGCGGCGACCACACGAACATTCGTCTTCTGTACTTTCGATGAACCTACACGGATATACTCGCCGGTTTCCAAAACACGCAACAAGCGAACTTGTGTTTGCAGCGGTAACTCAGCTACTTCATCCAGAAAAATAGTTCCGCCATTGGCCTCTTCGAAGTAGCCCTTGCGCGCCTCTGTGGCCCCTGTGAAAGATCCCTTTTCATGGCCAAATAATTCGCTGTCGATGGTGCCTTCCGGTATAGCACCACAGTTGACGGCGATGTAAGGCGCGTGTTTCCGGGCGCTGTATGCGTGAATAATCTTGGGGATGTTCTCCTTGCCCGTTCCGCTTTCGCCATTGATGAGCACCGACATATTGGTGGCAGCAACCTGAACGGCAATATCCAAGGCACGGTTGAGCATTGGCGAATTACCAATGATTTCGAATCGTTGTTTGACAGCCCTGATATCCATGATGTTTACAAAGATTTCACGGTTTCGATGTTGCGCGGATAGACATTCATCAGTTCACCCATCAAGGTCACCGATGTGCAATCGTTTGCCAGTACATCAGCGTAATCACCGGGCTTACAATCCATACCCATCGGAAAAACTACCACAATGTTCTGAGAGTTTCTTCCTTGCAAATGCTCCTGCGACTTTTTGCTGAATCCTTCTACTAAAACACGTTGCATATGACCTACGTGCTGGCGTGTGCGTTCGGCCGCACTGTTCATTTGTAGCTCGATGACTTCCTGTAATCGACGACCTTTGATTTCATCCGGCACGTCGTCTTCGAACTTCCGTTCGGCCAGTGTTTTCGGACGTTCTGAATATTTAAACATGAAAGCCATTTCATACTTCACTTCGCCCATGAGCGAAAGTGTATCAGCATGTTCGGCCTCGGTTTCACCACAGAAGCCGGTAATCACATCGGTACTGATGGCACAGTCCGGCATGATGCGGCGTATAGCGGCGATGCGATCCAAATACCACTCGCGCGAATAACCGCGGTTCATGCGCTTGAGAACGTCGCTGTTTCCGCTTTGCACGGGCAAGTGGATATACTTACAAATGTTATCGTATTTCGCCATGATGTGCAACACCTCGTCGGTCATGTCTTTGGGGTGCGAAGTGGAATAGCGAATGCGCAAATCGGGATGGATGAGCGCTACCATTTCCAGCAGCTGAGCGAAGTTGACGGTTGGCTTAGTGACATCAACTACTTCTCCTTTGGAGTTGAAATTCCATTTATAGGAATCGACATTTTGACCGAGCAAAGTGACTTCGCGATAGCCCTGTTGGAACAAGTCACGCGCTTCCTGCACGATGCTCTGCGGATCACGGCTGCGTTCGCGTCCGCGGGTGAAGGGCACTACGCAGAACGAACACATGTTGTCGCATCCTCGCATGATGGAAATGAAGGCCGTAATGCCATTGCTGTTGAGGCGCACTGGCGTTATTTCGGCATAGGTCTCTTCACGGCTGAGCAGCACGTTGACCGCCTTTTGTCCTTCATCGAGCTTGTCGATGAGGTTGGGCAAATCGCGATAGGCATCCGGACCAACGACCATGTCGACGAGCTTTTCTTCATCGAGTAGTTTTTCACGCAGGCGCTCAGCCATGCAGCCGAGCACTCCGATTTGCATTTCAGGCTTGCGCTTCTTCACCGATCGGAGATAATCCAGTCGGCCGCGGATGCGCTGCTCCGCATTATCGCGAATAGCGCAGGTATTGAGCAGGACTAGATCGGCCTCTTCCGGGTCGCGGGTAGTGCTGAATCCTTCTTGCGCCAGGATACTGGCCACAATCTCGCTGTCAGAGAAATTCATCTGACAGCCATAGCTTTCCAGAAGGAGTTTGCGTGGTTTTTTGGCGGAATTCACCTCTGCATCCAGCATGAGGTATTCGCCCTGACGGTTTTCATCGATGTTTTTTTCTTCCACAGTATATGGCTGTTTTGAAAATCAGTAATTTAAAAGGTGCGCGAAGATAGCGATTTCAGTGGGATTTGGTTCGATAGTTTTTTATAAGCATACATTTGCCGCTTTTAAATTGAATCCGGCGGCGGTTTTTTCAAAGCGCTCATACGGATACCTAACATTGCGAATGCATGAGTAAAAACCTGGTAATAGTGGAGTCTCCGGCCAAGGCCAAGACCATCGAAGGATATTTGGGGAAGGACTTTGTGGTGAAGAGCAGCTACGGCCACGTCCGTGATTTGCCCAAGAACGATGTCGCAATCGATGTCGAGCGCGGGTTTAATCCGGTGTACACCGTATCACCTGACAAGGAAGAAGTCATCCGAGAGCTGAAGAAACTGGCGAGCAAAGCGGAAGACGTTTGGTTGGCGACGGATGAGGACCGCGAAGGGGAGGCCATTTCATGGCACTTGGCGGAAGCATTGCAATTGGACGTAAAAGAAACGAAGCGCATCGTTTTTCACGAGATTACCAAAAAGGCGATTCAAGAAGCTATCGCCAAGCCACGCCGTATCGATCTTGACTTAGTGAATGCCCAGCAGGCGCGTCGTGTACTCGACCGATTGGTGGGTTTTGAATTATCTCCTGTATTATGGAAGAAAGTGAAGGCCGGACTAAGCGCCGGACGCGTGCAAAGCGTGGCTGTGCGCATCATTGTTGAGCGTGAGCGTGAGATTGAAAAATTCATGGCGTCCTCCTTCTACAATGTGCGTGGAAGTTTTGATTTGGGATCAGCTGTGCTCAAAGCTGATTTGAGCAGAAAGCTCAAAGACAGTGCGGAAGCCAATGATTTCTTGAATAAAGCAAATGGAGCGGATTTCACCATAACGAATATAGAAACCAAGCCGGCAAAACGTACACCCGCAGCGCCGTTTACGACATCAACGCTACAACAGGAGGCTAGCCGTAAACTCGGATTTAGCGTGTCGCGCACGATGGTGATTGCACAGCGTCTGTATGAAAGTGGTAAGATAACCTACATGAGAACAGACAGCGTGAACCTGTCTGATTTCGCGTTGGATGCGGCCAAGCAAGAGATCACGCGCAGCTATGGCCCACAGTATTCCAAAACACGTCAGTACACCAACAAAAACAAAGGTGCACAAGAGGCGCACGAAGCCATTCGTCCAACCGAAATGGGCAACCAGCAAATCGATGGTGAGCGTGATGAACAGCGCCTGTACGATTTGATTTGGAAGCGCACGGTAGCATCGCAAATGGCTGATGCGGAATTGGAGAAAACAACGGCAACCATTGCCATCAGCACCATGAGTGATGTGTTGCAAGCCAAGGGAGAGGTAGTGAAGTTCGACGGTTTCTTGAAAGTCTATACAGAAGGAACGGATGACGAAGAAAGTGAAGATGGCGGCAGTGGAATGTTGCCTCCTTTGAATGTTGGGCAGCGCCTGAATTTCATGGAAATGACTGCCACGCAGCGCTTCACCCAAAAGCCCACACGCTATTCAGAGGCAGCACTGGTAAAGCGTTTGGAAGAACTAGGCATTGGTCGTCCATCTACCTACGCGCCGACAATTTCAACTATTCAGCAACGCGAGTACATCGAGAAAAAAGACAAGGAAGGAACACCACGTCCTTTTGAAGTGTTGATTTTGAAAGGTGGACATGTGAATGGCTCCATGAACAGCGAGAATACAGGAGCGGAGAAGTCGAAACTTTTCCCAACCGATATCGGCATGGTTGTGAATGATTTTTTGGTGGAGCAGTTTCCGAATATTCTTGACTATGCGTTCACCGCAAACGTCGAACAAGAGTTCGACGAAATAGCTGAAGGCCGAATGCAATGGCAGGAAATGCTCAAGAAGTTTTACAAGCCTTTCCATGAGAATGTAGCCAGCACGATTGAAAACGCTGCTCGTCAATCAGGTGAGCGTGAATTGGGTATTGACCCGAAATCAGGAAAGCCGGTGATCGTGCGTATTGCGCGCTTTGGTCCCGTGGCTCAGATTGGTGCCGGTGATGATGAAGAAAAGAAGTTTGCTTCGTTGCGCGCGGGTCAAAGTATTTCTACGATTACCCTCGAAGAAGCCATGAAGCTCTTCGATTTGCCGCGAGTGGTGGGTGAATATCAGGGTCAAGCGGTAACAGCGGCTATCGGTCGTTTTGGTCCGTTTGTAAAGTGGGGAAGTCTCTACGCTTCGCTGCGTGTGAAGGAAGGAGATGATCCGTTCACCATCGAAATCGACCGCGCAGTCAAGCTCATTGAGGATAAAATCAATGGTGTCAACGCGGCCCTCATCCAAAAGTTTGAGGAGCGTCCGGAGATTCAAATTATTCAGGGTCGATTTGGGCCATACATCAAGCGGGAAAAGGATAATTTCAAGCTGCCCAAAGGGATGGATGCCAAGACCATCAGCTTGCCTGAGGTACTGGCCGCCATCGCTGAGCAGGAAGCCAATCCTTCAACGAAAAAGAAGGCTGCTTCGCGCAAGCCTGCTGCTACCAAGAAGGCCGCGCCCAAGAAAGCAGCCCCGAAAAAGGCGGCTGCAAAGCGGGCTTCGAAGAAATAAACGCTTTCAACACGTCATCGTTCAGAAACTGACCGCATGGTGCTGCACAGCGATTACTGCTGCTGCATTTTCGCACCATGGACATTTCTGTTTTTCTAACTCCCGTTGATTTGCCGGAAAGCCTTGTACAGCAGGCGCTCCCATCGCAAATGGTTCGGCATGTCCGCTTTTTTAGCGGCGACATGAGCGAGTTGGAAGGTGCCAAAGTGGCCATTCTCGGTGTGAAGGAGAGCAGGGGGGATGTTGTTGGCGGAGAAACGGCCGGCGCACCGGATTCATTTCGGAATTTCTTTTACAAGCTCCATCGATTTGATCAGCCACTTTCGATAATCGATTTAGGGGATATTCGCCCGGGTGAAACGGTTGCTGACACCTACTTCGCACTCAATCAGACCTGTGAGGTTCTCATGCGCCGGGGCATACTTCCGGTGGTTATTGGCGGCAGCCAGGATCTGACATTTGCCATTTATCAGGCCTATGAAAAAATGGAACAGACGGTCAATTTGGTGACCGTTGATTACCGTTTAGATTTTGGAAAAAGTGAGGGCGATATTCATTCAAAAAACTACCTGAATAAGGTGGTTTTGCATAAGCCGAATTACCTGTTCAATTACAGTAACATCGGTCATCAACGCTATTTGGTGGAAAGTGATCTCATAGAGCTCATGTCGAATATGTATTTCGACGCACATCGTTTGGGCGATATTCAGCCCAATCTTCAAAAAGCAGAGCCGATTATTCGCAATGCGGATTTATTTTCCATCGACATGAGTGCGGTGCGCATGGCTGAAGCTCCCGGCACCACGCATCCAGGGCCTAATGGGTTTTATGGCGATCAGCTTGCGCAGCTTTGCCGCTACGCCGGAATGAGCGATAAACTCACCGCCTTCGGGTTGTTTGAACTCGATCCGTTGATGGACATCAGTGGACAGGCGGCTCATCTGGCGGCGCAGATGATATGGTGTCTACTCGAAGGTTATACCCATCGCCGTGGGGATTATCCCGTCGGCGATCATAGTGATTACATGAAGTATATCGTGCCCATCACCCATGACGGACATGAGTTGATTTTTTATAAGAGCCATTTGACGGATCGCTGGTGGATGGATGTGCCATACCCTAGCGGAATGTCGACCAAATACGAACGACATCATTTAGTTCCGTGCACCTATGAGGAATTCCAGCAAGCATCGGCAGAGGAGATGCCCGACCGCTGGTGGAAGACCTACCAGAAACTTGTTTAGAAACTGAACTGAAAAAAACTGAAAATCAAAAGAATGAACTCGAGTCGATGGGTTACGAATACCCTATCTCCCATGAAATTTTTTTGCTCAATCGAAAAAGTCTCTATATTAGCGACTTTGCAACCAACGCATTACAACCAAACCAGCAACTTATAACTTCTCGTATGAAGAAGATTTTACTATCGCTATCCCTCGTATTCACTGCATTTTTCGCTGTTGCGCAGCAAGATCCGCAGTACACCATGTGGCAGTTCGATCGACTGTCGGTTAACCCTGCATTCTCCGGAATGGACCGCATGCATTGCATCACGGCGTTGCACCGCGATCAATGGGATGGTTTGGATAAAGATCCGAAGACCTATCTTTTCAATTACAGCGGTATGTACGGTGCCAAGCAGAACATTGGTTTCGGCGCAACATTGTACTCTGAAGTATTGGGTCAGCAGCAAAATACGGTGTTACGTTTTTCTCCTTCGTATCATTTGCCTATCAGCAATGGTAGCTATTTGTCGGTCGGCGCTTCTGTCGGTATGTATGGCTCCAAGCTTGGAGCTAACTGGGTGTTCATCGATTATGGTGACCCAACAATTCCGGTAAGCGAGAAGGCACAAAACGGTGCTGACATCGGACTGGGCTTTTCTGTTTACAAGCCTAAAAAATATTATTTCGGTGTTTCTTCTACACACTTGAATGCGGCCAAATTGGATGAAGTGGGCATCACGCTCGCCCGTCACTACTACGTAATGGGTGGATACGAAGCCGCCATTGGTTCTGATTTGGTTTTGCGTCCGAACATCATGTTCAAGACAGATGCTTCATCAAACCAATTGGATGTTAATGCTGATGTGTTGTTCAAGCAAATGTTGTGGGGAGGTTTGGCCTTCCGTCCGGGTGATGCAATTGCCCCTTACGTCGGTTTCCAGAAGAATTTTGAGCCGGTAGCGCAAGGGTCAAAGGTGATGAATCACGGCGTGAAGTTGGGTTATTCATATGATGTGACAACCTCATTGCTGAAGGATTATTCAGCGGGTTCACATGAGATTTTCCTGACGTATTGCCTGAACTTTACGGAGATTCCGATCAGGGCTCGCCACAGTAATCCGCGATTCCTGTAAAATAAAATGAAACCTACTCAGTTAGATTTACGTTTTGTAGTAGAACTGAGAACTAGATAAATTACCACGTAACAGATTTTTAGTAATAACCAACCCTACGTTGAATTAAGAGATGATTGTTTACTAAAATTGGAAATCATGAAAAAGTCGTTTTTGTTTTTAATCGCAGTAGCAGTCCTGGCCAGTTGCAGAATGGGCGGGAACGGTGAGCTGGTGGGATCGTACCGCGCCCAGGAATGGGAGCAAATCAATCCCTACGGAATGAACTACATTCATTTCGGGTCCTTTACTATGGGGCCGAGCGACCAGGATGTTCCTTATGCTTTGAACAACAAGGCTAAGACAGTAACTATCCCTGCTTTCTACATTGACCAAACCGAAATCTCCAACAACGAGTACCGTCAGTTTGTGGATTACGTCCGCGACTCCCTGATGCGTGACTTCCTGGCGAACGCCGATGTTGAAGGTTATAAGCTTCCCGACCGTGATGACGGTCGTGACTGGGAAGTCTATGTCAACAAGGGGTATGTTCTCAATTGGGAGGAACCTATCGACATGGAGAATGAAGATGTATTCGAAAACATCTTCAACGAGTTTTATCTTCAAGGTGCCGACAAGTTCTACGATCGTCTGGAAATTGACAATCGCAAGATGAAGTATCGCTACTGGTGGATTGATTACAAGAGTGCAGCGGTAAAGGCCGGAAAAGACGAGGAATATGGTGAAGTGAACGCGTTGAACCAATTGCATTCGGTTCGCGGCCACAGTGATCGTGCGCAATTCATCATCGAAGAACAGACCAATATTTATCCCGACACCCTTTGTTGGGTGGCAGATTTCACCTATGGATTCAATGAACCTTTCACCGAGAATTATTTCTGGCATCCTGCCTATGATGATTATCCGGTCGTTGGTGTAACATGGGGTCAGTGTCAGGCTTTCTGCGCATGGAGAACTCAGATTTTGAATGAATTCAAATTCACTGTGGCAGAGCCTTTCGTTCAGCGTTTCCGTTTGCCTTCAGAAGCTGAATGGGAATATGCTTCTCGCGGAGGTCTTGAACTTTCTCCATACCCTTGGGGAGGTCCTTATATCAGAAATAACCTGGGATGCCCGCTGGCCAACTTTAAGCCAATGCGCGGTGACTATGTAGAAGATAATGGTTGTCATACTGTACCGGTTCAATCCTACTCAGCGAATGATTATGGATTGTGGTGTATGTCAGGCAACGTGGCGGAGTGGACCAACACGGCTTATGATGAGTCGGTGTATGAGTTCACACACGATATGAGTTCGGAATACGAGTTCCGCGCTCAGCAAGATGATCCGCCAAGCATGAAACGTAAAGTCATACGCGGTGGCTCCTGGAAAGACATCGGGTATTTTATTCAGAATGGTACACGTTCCTACGAGTATCAGGATACGGCTAAATCATACATCGGTTTCCGTTGTGTGATGAGCTACCTGGGACGCGGAAAGAATGTTGCTCCTGAAGACTTTAACGAAGAGTAATCATTCAAAAACCAACCTTTTTTATTAACCCTTACAAGCGATTAGAAAATTATGAAACCTGGAAGTAAAGCCTGGAAAAAGTTTATGGCAAAGCTCTACGGTATTGGAGCTGCAGTTGTAATTATTGGTGCGATGTTTAAGATTCAGCACTGGCCTTTTGCGTCATTGCTGTTGGTTGTGGGTCTGAGTACCGAAGCCGTAATCTTCTTCTTCTCAGCATTTGAACCACTACACGAGGAGCCGGACTGGTCACTCGTTTATCCTGAGTTGGCTATGCCGGAAGAGGCAAAGCATTCGCTTAAGGAACAGAACAAAAAAGGAAGCAAGGGAAATATTGGCGGCAGTGTTAGCGCACAGCTCGACAATATGCTTGCTGAAGCCAAGATTGAGCCTGAGTTGATAGCTAGCTTGGGTGATGGAATGCGCGCATTCAGCTCACAAGCGAAAGATTTGTCTGATATCTCAGCTCCTGCTACAGCGTCAAAAGAATATGCTACGACGTTGAAAACAGCAACAGAGAAAGTATCTTCTTTGGCCGACACTTATGCTGCTGCCTCTGAATCATTGACCGGTTTGTCTGATCAAGCCAAGAATGGTCAGGCAGCAGGTGTGCATTTGCAGAAGATGACTGAAAACCTTCAGTCGTTGAACAGCATGTACGAGTTGCAACTCCAGGAATTGGAGAAAACACGCAGCATGTACGGTAACATGAACGAACTCGTTAAGAATCTTGCAGATTCAGTTGAGGATACCAAGCAATACAAAGAGAGCATTTCTGAACTCTCTCGTAACTTGAAGTCGCTCAATACGGTTTATGCAAACATGCTTAACGCGATGGGCACAGCCCGCCAATAATTGTTTCGAGCTGCTCTGAACAAGAACATCAAGAACAACCCTATTTAAAGTATAGAAAATGGCAGGCGGAAAAGAAACCCCCAGGCAGAAGATGATCGGTATGATGTACCTCGTACTCACCGCTCTTCTCGCGATGAACATATCGAAAGACGTATTGAATGCATTTATCCAGATCAATAAGGGTTTGGGTAAAACCACTGAGGTGTTACAAACTAAGGCACAGGCGACACTTGCCGGTTTGCGTAACGCTAAGGAGGCAGATAAAGCTGCTCCATTCTTGGCAAAAGCGGAAGAAGTTTCCAAGTTGGGAGATGAGATGATCGACTACATTGAAGTGCTGAAAGCTCGTGCGATAGCATGCTCAATGAAGGGTGATCCTACGGGTGCTGATTACGAGTTCTTCATGACGGAGGACAAGAAAAAGGCGATTGACTTAGGCTCAAAAGAGGGTCGTGAAAAGGTTACTAAGTTGGATGAAAACCAGAACAACACAACATTGTTGGTTGGTCCAAATCCACAAGCACCTCGTCAAGACCCATGGTCAGCTTATGAGTTGAAAACCAAATTGACAGAGTTCAAAGAAAAGTTGAAGGGCATTTCAGTAACCAATGTCGATGGCAAAGTCATTCCATTGGATTCGGAAATTATGTCATCATTGGATAGTACATTCGTTTACAATGATGAGCCTGATGCAGAAGGTAAGTTGGAAGTTTGGGAAACCAATAAGTTCTTCCACACGCCGCTTGCGGCAGTTGTTGCTACGATGTCAAAAATCGAAACAGATGTGTTGAATGCGAAGACTTCAGTAATGAGTTTCTTGGCATCTTCCATCAACGCAACTGACTTGAAATTCTCGGATGTAACCGTTGCAGCTGTTCCATTGCAGAGCTATGTATTGAAAGGTAAGGATTACGAACTGGAGGTGTACCTCGCAGCGTATAACAAGACCAGTAATACAAAACTTTACATGGGTGGTGCATACAACGGCGACAAAGTGCCAACGCCAAGTACGTTCGCTGCCGGAGGAGAAGGCATTGCTGCCGATCCCGATGGTAAATGCCGCTTCAAGGTGAATACGGGAAGTTTGAGCCTTGGTCCTCACGGTTACACGGGTCAGATTGGCTATGAGAAAGATGGCAAAATGGAATTCATTCCGTTCGCTACCCAGCCGTTCTTCGTTGGAGAGCCTGCCTTGGTTGTATCTCCTGTGAACATGAACGTGTTCTACCGTGGTTTGGATAATCCGGTGGAAGTTTCGGTTCCGGGCGTTGACCGCAGCGCACTTACGGTGACCATGACCGGTGGTAGCATTACACCAAGTCCGGATGGAACGTACAACGTGAAGCCGGGTGAGGGCAAGGAGGCTACTATTAACGTATCTGCAAACATCAACGGTGAATCGGTACAAATGCCGGCGCGTCAGTTCCGTATCAAGCGTATCCCTGATCCTGTTCCGTCATTTGGTGGTAAGAAACCCTATGACAGCACGATCTCTCAAGGAGATGCCGGTGTTGCGGCAGGTGTGCGCGCTGAAATGGAAGGGTTTGACTTCCCGGTTACGGCTGTTGTTTCTTCTTTCATGGTTACCTTGGTAAGTAATGGTGTGATGAAGGAATACAAGTCAAACGGTAATAAGATTTCGGATGATGCCAGCGCAGCAATTCGCAAGATGAAGAAGGGTGAAAAGATTTTCATCGAGCAAATTATGTGTAAGCTCCCTGACGGTACTGACCGTAAGTTGGCGGCAATTACGTTGAAAGTGCAGTAAAAACTAAATATCATGAATCGTAAAAGTCTGTTTCTGCTCCTGTTCTGTGTAGCGTTCCAAATCACGCAAGTGTTGGGACAAACGCAAACCGTGTTGGATGGTGCTTACGTGCGTGAGCATAACCCAACCCGTAAAGTAATTGGTTATCCTTATTTGCGTGAGGCTGATGTTATGTGGGCTAAGCGCGTTTGGGAAGTAATCGACCTACGACAGAAAATCAATCAAACCCTGTATTTCCCGATTGATGAATTGGAGAACCGCAAGAGTTTGTTTGATGTGATTCGTATAGGATTGATTGACCAGGGATCAATTACTGCATACGGCACAGGTCCGACGCAAGAAGATGATGAGTTTCGTTATCCCCTTGGACAGGCAGAATTGGATTCCATGTTGAACCCCGTAGTAATCCGTTACCGAGAGAACCTCGATACGGGCGAAAAGGAGGAGATGCGCAACGTAGAATCGATCAAAACCAGCGATGTTGTTCAGTACAAAATCAAGGAAGACTGGATTTTTGACAAGCAACGTTCTGAACGTTACGTGCGCATTATTGGTATTGCTCCCATCGTGAATCGTTATACGGAGTCGGGAGAATTCAAAGCACGTAAAGAACTGTTTTGGTTGTATTACCCGGAGTGTCGTTACATCTTCAACAATTATGACGTATTCAACATGCATAATGGGTCGCAACAGATGACTTTCGATCAGTTGTTCCAAATGCGCATGTTCCAAGGGTATATCGTGAAAGAAGATAACGTTTACAATCGTAACATCGATCCAACATGGAAGGGTGTTGATGCACTCATGGAAAGTGAGCGCATTAAGAACGAACTGTTCACACTCGAGCACGATTTATGGCATTATTAAGCTTTAGTAAAAGATAGCAAAGCGCCCCTCCTGCAGGGGCGCTTTTCGTTTATGTCGGCTGCGGATAAAGCGGATGTGCGTTGTACTTTTGCACCCGCTTTTCAGGACATGGTTACAGTAGGCAATCTCACAATCCATTTTGGTTCTCGGGAATTATTCTCGAGGATTGGTTTTTTTATTGGTCCGCGTGATCGTATCGGCCTCGTGGGAAAGAATGGAGCGGGAAAATCAACCTTGCTCAAGACGCTGGCCGGTCTGCAAAATCCGAATGAGGGAAGCATTGCACTGGCGCGCGGAACGACAGTGGGTTATCTCGCTCAAGAGATGAAACACAGTGAGAATGCAACAGTGTATGAGGAAGCTTCTACAGCTTTCAAAGAAGTCCAACAGCTCAAAGAGAAAGTAGAGTCGTTGACGGTTGCTATCACCGATCATCATGATTACACCAGTGATGACTATGCGCACAAACTCGAGCAGCTCGAAGAAGCAGCGCATCGCCTGGATTTGTTGGGAAGCGGAAACCTGGAAGAGAAGATAGAGAAGGTTCTCAAGGGACTGGGCTTTCGTTCGGAGGACATGACGCGCAAAATGGCGGAGTTTAGTGGTGGATGGAAAATGCGCGTGGAGCTTGGAAAAATTCTACTGCAGAACCCTGACTTATTGCTACTCGATGAGCCGACCAACCACTTGGATATTGAAAGTATCGAGTGGTTAGAGGATTTCCTGAAAGATTATCCCGGTGCGATTGTCTTGATTTCTCACGATAGAACTTTCCTGGATAATGTGACGATTCGAACAATCGAAATTTCCAAGGGAAAGGTGTACGATTATAAGTTCTCTTACAGCAAGTACATCGTTCAGCGTCAGGATGAGGTAGAGCGCCAAGAAGCTGCCGCCAAGAATCAGCAGAAATACATTGAGGACACCCAAAAACTGATTGATAAGTTCCGTGCGAAAAAGGACAAGGCGGCCTTTGCCCAAACGTTGATTCGCAAACTCGAGAAACTCGATCGTATTGAGGTGGATGATATCGATGGTACGAAGGTTCGTATCAGTTTTCCTCCGGCACCGCACGCCGGAAAAATTATCCTTGAAGGAAAATCACTCGGAAAGGCATACGGTAACAACCGTTTGTTTAGCGGTGTGGATATTACCGTTGCCCGCGGTGAGAAGATTGCGCTTGTCGGAAAAAATGGCGTGGGTAAGAGCTCGCTGATTCGCATGATTATGCGCAAGGAGCAGCACGAGGGTGAATTCACTCCGGGTTACAGCGTGAGCATTGGTTATTACGCGCAGAACCAGGCTGATGAGTTAGACGGCACTAAAACGGTCTTTGAAACCATCGACGATGAAGCCGTTGGTGAAGTGCGCAAGAGCGTACGATCTATGCTTGGCGCATTCTTGTTCAGCGGTGATGATGTAGACAAGAAGGTGCGCGTGTTGAGTGGCGGTGAAAAGGCGCGACTGGCTCTTTGTAAACTGCTGCTTCAGCCATACAATTTTTTAGTATTGGATGAACCAACCAACCACTTGGATCTTGCATCGAAAGAAGTGCTCAAACAAGCGCTGATGCGCTACGATGGTACACTGCTGGTGGTGAGTCACGACCGTGATTTCTTGAACGGTCTCACCAACATGGTGTATGAAATCAAACCCGATAGGCTGCGCATGTGGCAAGGTGATGTGCTCGACTTTTTGAAGGAAAAGAAGGCAGAGTCGATTGCCTTGTTTGAAAAGGCGAAGCCCGCCGCAGTTGAGAAAAAGCAGCAGGTGATTCCGGAAACGCCTTCCAATGGAGCATCGCGAGAAGAGCTGAAGGAGCGCGAGAAGCTCAAGAAAAAACTGGAATCACAGCTGCAGAAAAGTGAACGCGAGATCGAGCGTCTAGAAGCGGAGATTGCGGCGATGGATAAAGAGATAGCAGTTTTGGATTACAGTGATGCTTCCGGATCAAAACAAAAGCTTGACGCCTACGCGGTATTGAAATCCAAGCTCGACCAGGTCATGCAAGCATGGGAAGAAACCGGAAATGAACTTTCCGGTCTCTAGATTTTCCTATTAAATCGGTACACTATTATTCGCCTTGTCCGTGGCAGGATTTGTACTTCTTGCCACTACCGCATGGACACGGATCATTTCTTCCAATACGCACATCGGCTTTCACCGGTTCTGCTTTCGCAGGCGGTGTCATACCTGCTGCCGGCATCGGCGCCTGTGCAGGCTGCTGCGCTACGGCCACGCGTTGCTGAAGATTTAAGCTCTCCGCTTTTTGCGTGTTCATTCGCGCAGGTTCCGGTGCTTTGGCTGCAGGGGCCTGACGCACTTGTCCTTGCTGTCCTTGTGGCAAGCGCGCATGCATTAAAAATCCGGTGAGTTCGCCATTGACTTTAGCGACCATCGCCTTGAAAAGATTGTAGCTCTCGAGCTTGTAGATCAACAGCGGATCTTTTTGTTCGTGAGAAGCAAACTGAACATTGCTGCGTAAGTCGTCCATGTTGCGCAAGTGCTCTTTCCAGCTTTGATCAATCATGGCCAGCGTAATTCCTTTCTCCAGTGCATCAACGATTTCTGCACATTCTGACTGATACGCTTTTTCCAGATTAGCGGCAACTTGTACCGTTTTGCGTGAATCACTGAAAGGCACAGCGATGTTGGTGAAACCTTGCGTGTTGTTTTCAAACACATTCTTGATTACCGGAAATGCTTCGCGCTTGATTTCTTCCACGCGATACTTGTAGCGTTGTTCAACCGCCTGATACGTGCGGTGAACGAGGTCATCTGCTTTTGTGGTAAGAAACTCTTCCTGTGTAACAGGTGACTCAATACCGAAGTGACGCAATAAATCCAGTTTGTAGCCATCGAAGTTTTTGATGGGCTGGTTCATTTCAACTGCTCCTGCCGCAAGGTCGTAGAACATGTTGTCAATGTCGAGCTTTAAGCGTTCTCCAAACAATGCGTGACGGCGGCGCTTATAGATGACTTCACGCTGTGCGTTCATCACATCATCGTACTCCAGCAGGCGCTTGCGAATGCCGAAGTTGTTCTCTTCGACTTTTTTCTGTGCGCGCTCAATGCTTGAAGTAATCATGCCGTGCTGAATTACTTCGCCTTCTTTCAATCCCAGGCGGTCCATCATTTTAGCGATGCGATCGCTACCAAACAAGCGCATGAGATCATCTTCCAGCGATACGTAGAACTGCGATGAACCGGGGTCACCCTGACGACCGGCACGACCGCGTAACTGGCGGTCGACACGACGAGAGTCATGGCGTTCTGTTCCGATGATAGCCAAACCACCGGCGGCTTTTACTTCCGGAGTAAGTTTAATGTCGGTTCCACGACCGGCCATGTTTGTAGCGATGGTAACCGTGCCCGAACGGCCGGCCATAGCCACAATGTCTGCTTCTTTTTGGTGGAGTTTCGCGTTCAATACCTGGTGTTCAATGCCCCGCAGGCGCAGCATTTTCGAGAGCAATTCACTTACCTCAACGGTTGTTGTACCGACGAGTACCGGACGACCGGCAGCGCTGAGTTCAGCGATTTCCTCAATGACCGCGTTGTATTTCTCGCGCTTGGTCTTGTAAACTTTATCTTCCATATCCTTCCGCGAGATCGCGCGATTGGTTGGAATGACCATGACGTCGAGTTTGTAGATGCTCCATAATTCACCGGCTTCTGTTTCTGCCGTACCGGTCATACCCGCAAGCTTGTGATACATGCGGAAATAATTCTGCAAAGTGATGGTCGCATAGGTTTGTGTCGCAGCCTCAACGCGCACATTTTCTTTGGCTTCTATGGCCTGGTGCAAACCGTCGGAATAGCGACGGCCTTCCATGATACGGCCGGTCTGTTCATCCACGATTTTCACTTTATTATCCATCAAGACATAGTCGACGTCTTTTTCAAAAAGAGCGTAGGCTTTCAGCAGTTGATTGATGGTGTGAATGCGTTCACTCTTGATGCTGTAATCACGCATCAATTCATCTTTCGCTTTCAGTTTGTCTTCGTCTGATTTTCCGCTGTTTTCGATTTCAGCGATTTCAGAACCGATATCCGGAAGCAGGAAGAAACGGTCGTCTTCCATGTTTTTGGAGATCAACTGAATTCCTTTCTCCGTGAGTTCGATTTGATTGTGTTTCTCGTCGATAACAAAGTAGAGTTCTGCATCGACCTTCGGCATATCGCGTTGGTTGTCTTGCAAGTATTGGCCTTCTGTCTTGAGCAATTGAGCTTTCACGCCTTCCTCACTCAAAAATTTAATCAGCGCTTTGTTTTTCGGTAATCCGCGGTAGGCGCGGTAGAGCGCAAGGGAACCTTCTGTTGTATCATCTTTTGAAGGCGATGAGCCATCGGGCTGCAATTTCTTTTTAGCCAGGGTGAGGAAGTCATTCGCTGCAGACTTTTGGGCATTCATCAGCAGCTGCACTTTTGGCTTGAGGGCATCGAATTCCTGATCGTCGCCTTTCGGTGTCGGACCGGAGATAATCAACGGTGTGCGGGCTTCATCGATGAGTACGCTGTCGACCTCATCCACAATGGCGAAATGGTGTTTGCGCTGCACAAGCTGTCCTGCTTCCACGGCCATGTTATCGCGCAGGTAATCGAAACCAAATTCGTTGTTTGTACCGAAGGTGATATTCGCGCGGTAAGCGTTGCGGCGGGCGTTGCTATTGGGTTGATGACGGTCGATGCAGTCCACAGAGAGGCCGTGAAACTCATAAAGTGGGCCCATCCATTCGGAGTCACGCTTGGCGAGGTAGTCGTTGACGGTCACCACGTGAACTCCTTTTCCGGCGAGGGCGTTGAGGAATACAGGGAGTGTTGCAACGAGTGTTTTACCCTCACCGGTAGCCATTTCCGCTACTTTGCCGCGGTGCAGTGCGATACCACCGATAAGCTGGACGTCGTAATGCACCATGTCCCACTGGACGCGGTTTCCGGCGGCCAACCAGTTGTTTTTCCAAACGGCGGTGTTTCCTTCAATAGCGATGTAATCTTTCGAAGTAATGGTAGCCAGTTGGCGATCAAAATCGCTTGCAGTGAGGCGGATTTCGGTGTTTTCCTTCAGACGGCGTGCGGTTTCTCGAACAATGGCGAATGCTTCCGGGAGAATTTCTTCGAGAACAACCTCCAGTTCGCGGTCAATCTCTTTCTCGAGCTTATCGACCTGGGTGAAAATGGCTTCTTTCTGCTCGAGCTCAGTACCGGGCAGGGCTTCCGCCTGGATTTTCAGTTGACTGATTTCTTCTTCTTGGGCTGCCAGGCGTTGTGCGATAGTTTGCTTCAGTTTCTCGCTGCGGCTGCGCAGTTCGTCATGGCTGATGCCGTTGAGGGATTGCCCAATCGACTTGATTTTCTCGACAACGGGGGTTATGGTTTTCAGGTCCTGCTGGGATTTGTCGCCCACGAGTTTTTTCAGGATCTTATTAATTGCTCCTATCATATATATAAGTATGTCTTCCGGTAAGGTGAATCTCCGGGGTGGCAAATTTAGCACGCCGGGCGGCTTCGGTCGGCTAAAAATGGTGCCATCGGCCGGTCTGCTGTCAGCCTGTCGCGTTCATAGGCTCAAATGGCGGAAATCCTTGATTTTACTGGGTGATTGTTGTCATGTTAAAAAGTAGGTGCGGTTGTCAATTGTTTCCTTTTGCGTTCGCGGCGATTTTGGGTAACCTTTGGCAACATCGAACCGGAGGAGTGTAGGGCAGCCTAACTGACTGAGATTCCAAGGGAAAGATTGCTGAAGTAATTTACCTTTTTAACGTTAACCGACCAATTTGCCCCCAATATGGAATCTGTGGCTGAACTTTCATTGCAAGACCAAATGACTTTACACACTGATGAGCCGATTCTGCGCGAGAATCCGGATCGATTTGTTTTATTCCCGATTGTCCACCACGACATCTGGCATTTCTACAAGAAAAGCCAGGCGAATTTCTGGACGGCAGAGGAGATCGATCTCGAAGCGGATTTGGTGGATTGGAATACCAAACTCAATAATGATGAGCGCCATTTCATCAAGCATGTTCTGGCCTTCTTCGCGGCCAGCGACGGAATCGTGAATGAGAATCTGGCTGAGAATTTTGTGCGTGAAGTGCAGTATACGGAAGCGAAGTTTTTCTACGGCTTCCAAATCATGATGGAGAACATCCACAGCGAAACGTACTCGTTGTTGATTGATACATACATCAAGGATACGAAGGACAAGAACCATCTTTTCAAAGCTATCGATACATTGGATTGCGTTCGCAAGAAGGCTGACTGGGCGTTGCGTTGGATTAAGAATGGATCTTTTGCTGAGCGCCTGGTGGCATTTGCAGCTGTGGAAGGCATTTTCTTCAGTGGTTCATTCTGCAGCATCTTCTGGTTGAAGAAGCGCGGTTTGATGCCGGGCTTGACATTCTCCAATGAGTTGATCAGCCGTGATGAAGGTTTGCACTGTGATTTTGCTTGCCTGTTGTACAACAAGCACATCATCAATAAACTTCCAAAGCAGCGTATTGCTGAGATTATCACGAATGCTGTGGAGATTGAGAAGGAGTTCATCATTGATGCATTGCCGGTAAAACTCATTGGTATGAACAGCGATCTGATGGCGCAGTACATTGAGTTTGTTGCCGACCGTTTATTGATGGAGTTGGGTAATGATCGCGTGTACAACAAGAGCAACCCATTTGACTTCATGGAAATGATTTCGCTTCAAGGGAAAACCAATTTCTTCGAGAAGCGTGTGGGGGATTATCAGAAGGCGGGCGTGATGGCTGACAAAGACAAGCAGACGTTCTCCTTGGATGAGGATTTTTAATGAACGATAGAGGCGCCGTAAGTAAAAAATTCGGCGCCGACAAAATAAGTTTTCACATTTTATCGATGTGAATAATTACACCGGGATTCTTAAAAACAACGCCCGACGTTTTTTTGAGAATTCGATACCTAAACACGTTTATTGCACTGCGGAATCATGGTTGGTGACTGTGTTGCCAATCGCCTGATTCAGCGAGTGTTTCGCAAACAGGTTGTTTGTGAAATTGACCAGCTCACCCAAAGTGAGTGCTTGGCGGTAAGGGAGCCGACAAGTAAAATTGGAATGTCCCTGACAACTACAACCAAAAAAAACACGCACTATGTTCGTTGTAAAAAGAGACGGTCACAAAGAGACAGTCAAGTTTGATAAGATCACGGCCCGCATCGGGAAGTTGTGCTACGGATTGAATCCAATTGTGGATTCTGTCAAAGTAGCCATGAAAGTGATTGAAGGTGTGTACGATGGAGTAACCACCAGCGAGCTCGATAATCTTGCGGCAGAGATTGCGGCCACTAATACGGCTACGCACCCGGATTACGCACTGCTTGCATCGCGTATTGCCGTGAGTAACCTGCACAAGAACACCAAGAAGTCGTTTAGTCAGGTGATGACGGATCTCTATTACTACGTGGATCCTAAAACAGGCGCCAATGCCGGTTTGATTGCTGATGATGTGTACAAAATCATCATCGACAATGCACCCATTCTGGACAGCACGATTATCTATGACCGCGATTTCAATTTCGATTATTTCGGATTTAAAACGCTCGAGCGTTCATACCTGTTGAAGACTAACGGCAAGGTGGCCGAGCGTCCTCAGCAGTTGTTCATGCGTGTAGCAGTGGGTATTCACAAAGAAGACATCACAGAGGCTATCAAGACGTACAACATGCTTAGCGAGGGGTGGTTTACGCACGCTACACCTACGTTGTTCAATGCAGGTACCCCGAAGCCTCAGATGAGTTCTTGCTTCCTGTTGCAAATGCAAAGCGATAGCATCGAAGGTATTTACAACACACTCAAGCAAACAGCGCTCATTTCACAGAGCGCCGGTGGTATTGGTCTGAGCATCCACAACGTGCGTGCAAAGGGTTCTTACATCAAAGGCACTAACGGCACCAGCAATGGTATCGTTCCGATGTTGAAAGTGTTCAACGATACGGCTCGTTACGTGGATCAGGGCGGAGGAAAGCGCAAAGGCTCATTCGCTATTTACCTTGAGCCATGGCACGCCGATGTATATGATTTTCTGGATCTAAAAAAGAATCACGGTAAGGAAGAAGCCCGCGCACGCGACTTGTTCTATGCATTGTGGATTCCGGATTTGTTCATGAAGCGTGTGAAAGAGGATGGCGAATGGACGTTGATGTGTCCAAACGAATGCCCCGGGTTGTCTGATACGTGGGGTGATGATTTTGAAGCGCTCTACACGCAGTACGAAGCACAAGGCAAGGGCCGTCAGACGATCAAAGCACAAGATTTGTGGTTCAAAATTCTCGAGTCACAAATTGAGACGGGTACGCCTTATATGCTCTACAAAGACGCAGCGAACAGCAAGAGCAATCAAAAGAATTTGGGCACGATTAAGAGCTCGAACTTGTGTACCGAAATCATGGAGTACACTGCTCCGGATGAAATTGCGGTATGTAACCTGGGGTCAATTGCGTTACCTAAATTCGTGAAGAACGGTGAATTCGATCATCACAAATTGTTTGATGTGGCGTATCAGCTCACGGTGAACCTCAACAAGATTATCGACGGCAACTATTACCCGGTTCCGGAAACCAAGAAGAGCAACATGCGCCACCGTCCGATTGGTATCGGTGTTCAGGGCTTGGCTGATGCTTTCATCATGATGCGCTTCCCATTTGATGGTCCTGAAGCGCGTCAATTGAATAAAGAGATTTTCGAAACAATCTACTACGCTTCGTGCACGGCTTCCAAGGATTTGGCGAAGTTGAATGGCCCATACGAAACCTTCCCCGGTTCACCGGCAAGCCAGGGCATTCTGCAATACGACATGTGGAGCGTAGATCCAACAAGTCGCTGGGAATGGGATGTTTTGAAAGAAGAAATCAAGGAACACGGTATGCGTAATTCATTGTTGTTGGCTCCGATGCCAACGGCAAGCACGGCGCAGATTCTCGGAAACAACGAGTGCTTCGAACCTTACACGAGCAATATCTATACACGTCGCGTATTGGCCGGTGAGTATATCATCGTGAATAAGCACCTCTTGAAGGATTTGGTGAATCTGGGTCTATGGAATGAAGACTTGAAAAACAAGTTGATTTCCGCCAACGGTTCAGTGCAGCAGATTGAAGAGATTCCGGCCAACCTCAAGGCGTTGTACAAAACGGCCTGGGAACTTTCACAGAAGGCTATTATCGAAATGGCTGCTGACCGTGGTGCTTACATCTGTCAGAGCCAATCGCTCAACGTGTTTATGGAGAACCCTAACTTCGGTAAACTTTCATCAATGCACTTCTACGCATGGGAACGCGGTTTGAAAACCGGTATGTACTACTTGCGCACAAAGGCTGCAACGGATGCCATCAAGTTTACAGTAGACAAGAAATACAAAACAGAAACTATTCCGGCCCAAGCTGAAACTACCATGGCCAAGGCGACTGCTGCTGCGTATGCAGTGGAGCCCGCAATGGTTCAGCCGCAAGCCGCACAACTAACCATGGAGATGCCCGTGACATCCGGCATGAGTGCAGAGGAAATTGCCCGCAACCAAGCTGCAATTTCGTGCTCGCTCGACAATCCGGATGCATGTGAAATGTGCAGCGGTTAGTCAAAACATGCGTTGCCCTCAGTCGGTCGTAAACTGAGCTGATGGAGCGGCAACACGGTTTGATTTATGAATCAACCCCGGAGGAAACTTCGGGGTTTTTTAATTCAACTCATCGCCTCTCAAAGCACGGAAGTGCTTGCGTGCCTCAACAACGAAAAGACTTCCCGGAAACTCTGCGATAAGCTTCTCATAGAGCGCCATGGCTTGGGCATTGTCGTGATAGATGTATTCGTGCATTTCCGCCAGCTTGAAGAGCGCGTCATCAGCCGTAATATCGGCGAAATGCAAATCAATAATATTCTGGTAGAGCTGCTTGGCCAAATCGTATTTACCCTGTTTCATGTAAATGCCGGCCTTGAGCATTTTGATTTCATCCGATAACGTATGGGAAGGGTATTCTGTCAAAATCGAGTCGAGCGTAAGCATGCATTCGTCATAGCGATTTTGATAGGCGAGTAAATCGGCGCGCGCATACATCATCATGGGAGCGGTGGTGGTGTCCATGTTGAAGTTGTCTGTGATGAGCAGGGAAAGGTCTATGGCATCATTGGAGATCAACTTAGATGTGGAAGCTTTCAGTGCATCGAGTTGCCCCTGCGCCCATTCGAAATCACCCGTGAAATAGGAGATACGTGCGTTTCGGAATTTGGCGTCGTTACCCAAAATATCATCTTTGAAATCGAGCTCAACTTGTGAAAAAAGCAGCGAAGCTTCCCACACATTGCCTTCGAAAACATGCACATCGCCTAATTCGAGTTTACACACAGCCTGCACTTTGGGTTGAAGCCCGGGAAGATCAACAGCTTCTTGCAGCAGGGCAATAGCATCGGTGGTTTTATACAAATGAAAGGCACGGATGTGCGCCAATTCTTTCATGAGAATGGCTGTTTCCGCGTTTCTACCGATTTCATTAAGGGCAGCATCATAGTCTTTATCCAGCTGAACATACAGCGTGTCGGCTCCCGGTAGCTTGGAAACTTCTTGCTGCATGACTTGTAATTTTTCGATGCGGGCCAGAATGTAGAAGCTCGATGCCGGGCCTTTTTCAACGACATATTGATAGGCTTTTTTGGCTGTAGAAAAATCGTCGCTGTTGGATGCCAAGCGGGCAAGGTTCATCATACGACTTCCGTCTTCATTAAGCCTTTTGTCCAAAGCACTTGCTTGAACAAACGCTCCGGCGAAATCTTTTTTCTGCATGAATAGCCAGACAAGCATTTCCGCATAGATGGTTTGTTCCGGAGTTTTCTGAGCACGGCGCAAGAGTGCTGTTTTGAGCATGTCCACATTCTCCTTGTTCTCATCCAGATTGAGTAATCGGTTGAAGGAGTTCTGAACGGTTTGCATATAATGCGGCTCCTCGGCAATCAAATCCAGAAAAGCTTCCGTCATGCCGGCATGGTCGCCGAGATTGCCTTTCATATTGGCCACTTCATAAGTGAAGTTGTAACCGTCCTTGGATTGCGTGCGACCTTTCTCGTAGACCTGCAGTGCAAATTCGAACTGGTTAATCATTGAAAATTCATTCGCCAACCGCTGAATATTCGAGCGTGTAGGTTCAACGCGTTTAATGGCTTCTTCGAATTGTGCACGGGCTTCATCAGGCTTGTCGAACTTCGTATAAAGTTCTCCGAGCTTCACGTAACCAACGCCGTCTTTGCCGTCATCCTTGATTTTCTTCTTCGCCATTTTTTCGGCTTCTTCAAATTCACGCAACTCGATGAGCGAGTTGAGGTAATTGTTGAACACCTTGGCGGTTTTATTGGTCTTATAAATCTTCTCGTAATACAACTTCGCCTGCTCAAACATGCCTTGATTGTAATAGTATTCGGCAAGCTCCATATCCGTCTCTTGCGCTATGGCACAGGAGGATATCCCCAAAAAAACGAGCAGTATGAGATGTTTCAAATTCATTTGCGAGTGGCTTGTTGAAGACTGTCAGCCCAGTGGTGCAGTGAGTCGTTGAGTGGCTTTATGTCCTTGGATAATTGCGATTCAAGAATCAGCCATTCATTCACTTTTGTGTGCCAAAACTGCTGCGCCACCGCAAGTTCTTCAACGAGTGAATCAGCGTACAGCATCGTCACCTCATGGTTCTTAGCATCGTGTGTGGCGCGATCGGCGAGTGTTTGGTGAAGAGCGGTCATTTCGTTGCTAAGCTTTTCTCTTCTACCGTGAAGATTTTCTTTCCATTGATCAAGCTGTTGCAGTTGATCGCGAAAGCTGCCGGCACGCAGTAGTGTTTTGGCCATAGGCAACTGCATAGTCTTTCCGTAATTGTCTTGGATAAATTGCAAATCAGCCGTGATGGAATCCTTGGGGAAAAGCAGAACAGCATTGAGTTCCGCCTCGGTGTTGGTCAAGGTTGTTTGCAATGAATCCAGTGCGCGCAGGTGTTTAGTAAAATCGCGCGGTTCGGAGCATGCGTTGAACACGGCCATGAGCAGGCCGAGAACAAGTACACCGAAAAATGACGAATTACGCATTGCAGCTAAAGTAAGGGATGGACGCGCGCACGTGCGCGCGAGTAGCTCCCAAATTTCTCAAAAAGCCTTATTTGCGGATCATATCAAAGCCGGTGTAGGGCACCAGAGCTGCAGGGATGCGAATGCCTTCTGCTGTTTGATTGTTCTCCAGCAATGAAGCAACAATGCGCGGCAAGGCGAGTGCGCTGCCATTGAGGGTGTGCACCAATTGTGTTTTCCCATCGCTGTTTTTGAATCGGCACTTGAGGCGATTTGCTTGGAATGTCTCGAAGTTCGACGTCGAGCTCACTTCCAGCCAACGCTCTTGTGCACCGCTCCAGGCTTCGAAATCATAAGTAAGGGCTGAGGTGAATCCCATATCACCACCGCACAGGCGAATCACGCGGAAGTGCAGTTCGAGTTTTTGCAAGATGCCTTTCACGTGCTCTACCATTTCGTCCAGGATGCGATACGATTGATCCGGATGTACAAGCTGAACGATTTCGACTTTGTCGAACTGATGCAGGCGGTTGAGTCCACGCACGTGAGCTCCCCAGCTACCGGCTTCTCGACGGAAGCATGGCGTATAGCCCGTCATCTTCACCGGCAATTGATCTTCTTTGAGAATCACATCGCGGTAAAGATTGGTGAGAGGAACTTCTGCTGTCGGAATCAAGTAGAGATCATCTACGCCGACATGATACATCTGTCCTTCTTTGTCGGGAAGCTGTCCTGTGCCGAAACCGCTCGCCTCGTTCACCAGGTGTGGTGGCTGAAATTCGCGGTAGCCGGCCTTCGTGGCTTCATCGAGAAAGAAATTGATGAGCGCTCGCTGCAGACGTGCTCCTTGTCCTTTGTAAACCGGGAATCCCGCGCCCGTAATTTTTGTTCCGAGTTCGAAATCGATGAGGTCATATTCTTCGATTAATTCCCAGTGTGGTTTTTTGCCTTCACCGAGCGTGGGTTGAGTGCCCCAGCTATACACCTCGACATTATCATCCGCCGTTTTTCCTTGCGGCACGCTCGCATGCGGAGCGTTGGGAATGGTATAGAGTAATTGCCTTTGTGCTTCTTCTGTTTCTTGCAATGTCGATTCAAGAGACTTGGCAGCATCTTTTAGTGCGGCAACTTTGGGTTTTGCTGCATCTGCTTCGTCTTTTTTTCCACTTTTGAAGAGATCTCCGATTTCTTTCGAAAGCTTGTTGGCCTCAGCAAGATTGTTATCGAGTTCGTTCTGTGTTTTGCGACGTGTTTCATCGAGCGCCAGGACTCGATCGATTTGTTCGCTGAAATCTTTGTTGCGTTTAGTAAGCGCTGCGACAATGGTGTCGCGGTTTTCGCGCAAGTGTTGAACCGATAGCATGGAGTATGTTGCTTATGGGGTGTGAAAATAAAAAACTCCCGACCTCGTCGTGGCGAGAGCGGGAGTTTATGTTGTGAGATCGCCCGGCTGCGCCTTATGCAGGAATAACCGAAACGTACGATTTGTTGTCTTTTCTCTTGCGGAACTCAACAGTACCGGCTACCAACGCGAACAGCGTGTGGTCTTTACCGATGCCAACGTTGAGGCCTGCGTTGTGGCGAGTACCGCGCTGACGCACGAGAATATTGCCGGGGATGCAAGTTTGACCACCATAGAGTTTCACTCCGAGTCGCTTGCTTTCCGATTCGCGGCCGTTCTTTACTTTACCTTCACCTTTTTTGTGTGCCATTGTATTGGGGTGTTAGAAGATGCTGAATGATTTGGATTATCCGATAGATTCAATTTTGATTGAAGTCAAATAGGCGCGGAAACCATTTTTCTTCTGGTAACCCTTACGGCGCTTCTTTTTGAATACAATCACTTTGTCTCCTTTGAGGTGTTTCTCTACGCGAGCGGTCACCTTCATACCTTCTACAGCCGGGGCGCCAACAGTGATCTTACCGGAGTTTTCTACAAGGAGAACCTTGTCGAAAGAAACCTTTGAACCTTCTTCGCTTTGAAGACGGTTCACGAAGATCTGCTGATCTTTTTGTACTTTGTACTGATGCCCTGCTATTTCTACGATAGCGTACATGGTCTTGATTTTTAATGATTTACCCCTAAAATTTTTTTAGAGGGGTGCAAATATAGGCAACACCTATTTGAATTACCAAATCCCTGCGCCTGAAATTGCGGTCAGCGGCTCATTTTTTATTGACGAGCCAAACGCCCAGCAGGATCACTCCGGCGGCAACCAGGTGGAGCAGGCTCAGGGATTCGCCGTCACCAATTCCCCAAAAGACGGCCACAATGGGCATCAGGTAGGTTACCGAGGATGCGAACATGGGCCCCGTTTGCTGCGTAAGCCAGAAGTAGAGCATGTTGGCCATGCAGGTTCCCAGGATAGCCAGCACGCACACGTACTTCAGGGAAGTCATGCCATGAGGGTGATGGTTGAGGATATGGATAATATCGGTGTTGAACAGGTAGATGGTCCACGGAATGCCGGCCATGAGGAGCGACAGCGCGGTGATGTGCAAGGGGTGAATGTGCGGAATCTTGGAGGAAATGGTATTGACACTGATTCCATAGAAAAGCGTCGCCAGGATGATGAGTAGGGAATAGCCCCAGTTTTCGGAGTTGTCGACCCCACGCAATGCAATGAGACTAATGGCACCGGTCATTCCGATAAAAACACCGAGTGCCTGCCGCCAGGCGACACCTTTCTTGAAAACCAATGCTCCAATAGTCAGCGTAAATAGGGGGGTTAGCGTGTTGAGGATACCGGCCACGCCGCTGTCCAATTTTTGTTGCGCGGTGGTAAATAGCACAGCAGGAATTCCGCTTCCCATCAGGCCAACCACAGCGAGGTATTTCCACTCACTGATTTTGATTTTTCGAAAAGCCTTCAGTGAAATTGGAAGTAGCACCAGTGAAGCAATGCCCATGCGAAGGGCTGCCAGCTGTGAAGGCGCCAGAACGGGCTGATTTAAATCGTCTTTCAATCCATGCTTCATGAGGATGAATGAACTTCCCCAAGTGAGGGCAAGCAACAGCATGGCGCCAAGATGAATCGGGGTGATAGAACGCTGCTGCATGACGGGCGCAAGTTAGGGCGTGTTAGTGCAACACACCCCTTACTTTTGTGCATTCAAAAACGAAAAAGCATGAAGAAGTTTTTATTCGCATTAGGTCTTTGTATGGGTGTTGCAGCTTGCTCGGAATCATCGGCTCCAGCAGTTCCACCAACTGTTATCACGCATCGCGATTTGGATTCGGAGGTGAATAAAATGGTGGCGAAAATGTCGATTGAAGGCATGATGTGCGCAGAAGGTTGTGGCGGGAAAATCCAGCAGGATTTGCAAGCGCTGGCGGGTGTTGTCAACACGGAACTTGAATTTGAAGAGCAGCGTCCGGAGAATATCGTGAAGGTAGAATTCGACCCCGCGGCGCTCAATGAACAACAGTTGATTCAATGCGTGCAAGGCATTGCGGATGGTAAATACCGTGTGGTGTCTGTAGAAGTGTTGCATTATCACGGACTGCAGTCACGCCGAAATGGTGCAGCGGTATAATCACCTCCGATGAATTTACAATCTATCGCCCGCAAGCTTGCCACGGTTTCGCTGGTGCTGACTTTCGTGGTAATTGTTGCCGGAAGTATAGTGCGCATGACGGGCAGCGGAATGGGCTGTCCGGATTGGCCCAAGTGTTTCGGGTATTACATCCCGCCAACAGATGTTTCCACCTTATCTTATCAAACAGGAAGAGCTTATGGCGAGGGTCAGATGGTATTGCATCACGACACGCTATGGGTTGCGCAATCAGCCGTAACGGCGGTTGATGCATTTGATCGCGCGCAATGGTACAAATATCCCAAGCACGACTATGCGATTTTCAATGTGTGGCATACGTGGATCGAGTATATCAATCGATTGGCTACGGTTGTGTATGGGTTGCCATTAGTGTTGTTGGCGGTGGTTTCAACGCTGATTTTTTTCAAACGAAAAGGCGCCTCGCTTATGTTGCTCAGTTTCGGAGCCCTATTCATGGTTGGCTTTGAAGCTTGGCTTGGAAAGTTGGTGGTGGATGGTAATCTGATTGAACATTCAATTACCTATCACATGCTGGGCAGTTTGGGATTGGTGGTGCTGCTGAGCATTATGGTGTTTCGCATGAGTGAAACACGTGTTGAATTCAGCGGTGTTTCTGCACGCGTAAAACGCTTGACATTCTTAATGATGCTGCTTGTTTTTGTTCAGATTATTCTGGGAACACAAGTGCGTGAGCACGTGGATGTGATTGCGAAAGCGACAGCAAATCGTCATGAATGGGTCGACCAACTTCCCGGAATTTTTCTTGTGCACCGAAGCTTCTCCATTCTCTTGGTAATCGTTGCAATATTGATCTATCGCGGCTCCCGGCGTTTCAATGTTCCCGCTCAATTGAAGTTGATGTTGGGTGTGATTGGACTGGAAATCCTTACGGGTGTTGTGCTGGCTTATCTCGGAATGCCTGCACCTGCGCAACCGCTGCACATTCTGTTGGGGGTTTTGTGCTTTGCATTTGCGCTTTTTGCGTGGATGCGTATACAGTTTACGACTTCTTCTTAACCAGATTGATACGCAGAGAGAACACGTTGCTGTAGAGCACGTCGCTCACATTGCCGATGTCTGAAAGGGCGTAATCAATTTGCAGGTTGCGAATTTTCAACCCAAGTCCCATGTTGGGTTGAACGGTCCAGCCGGCCTCATCGCCGAAAGGATTAACGCGCTGGGCATTGCCTACACCGGCCCGCAGAAATATGATCTTGTTGTAGACCAATTCGAACCCAATAGTTGGATCGATGCTCACAGGCTTGGCGCTGATGAGCACATTGCGCTTACCGTCGGTTGTGAGTGTGGCGTTGGCCTCAGCCAGTAAGGTGAATTTTTTAAAATCAAATGAACGGCCGGCTCCGGCCACCACGCGTGGAAGCGTGACCTCAAGTCCATTGGTGGGGATTTCGTTGCCGGTGGCTTCAAACACTTCTTTGGTGCGATCGCTGAGCGAATAGGACCAGGCATTGAATGTTGAAGTGATATCTTTTGCTACGGCGCCGAAGTGCCACGGACCGCGATCGTATTGTGCACCGGCATCGATTCCAAAGCCCCAAGCTTGCGCGAAATCTCCGATGTGACGGTAGATGATTTTGGCGTTGACGCCCCAGCGAAAACCTTCGCCACGACTGTTCGCGTCGATTACCGTTTGATTGGTTTGTGTGGTAATACTGCGGCCGGGCAGACCTTTCCGACCATAGGAAAGAATGAACGCATAATCGACCGCGCTGAATTTGGTGATGCGATCATAGTCGATGTTGCCGCCGGCATCAATCAATTCGGTAGTGTTTGGAATGTCATCCACACCAAAGCGAATCACTGAGAACGCAGCAGAACTATTCTCATCAATGGCCCGTCCTACCGATGCATAGTCATATTTGGCAATACCGGCGAAATATTCGGAGTGCATGGCAGCGACTTGCAGTCGTCTGGAAAGGCCGTTGATTCCGGCGGGATTCCAGTACCCCGAGGTGACATCATTGATCGTGGCCACCTGCGATCCGGACATACCGAGTCCGCGAGCGCCAACGCCAATGGTGAGAAATTCGTTAGAATATTTGGGTGTCAGGTCTGAGGATGATTGGGCAATCATCCACTGAGAAAAGAATATACCGGTGAGCGATAGGATTAGCTGTTGGAAGCGCAAGTGCATTCGGGGTTGATGGATAGGGTTCAAAAATAAGCTGCCCGTGCTTAACCCTGAAAAATCCGATTTATTGCATGCAGCATCCCAGCAGGGTCGAGCGATTGTGGAATCGTGATATGCGTTACGTCAAATCCACGCAAGCAATCAGCGGTGCTGTGACCGAAAGCGATTGTCTGGATGGCTTGTGGGTCAACGGTATTGGAATGAAAAAACGACCGCACGTTACTCGGGCTGGAAAAAATATAGAGATCACACGGATCAATAACCACCGGTGTTTCCACGGTTTCATATACAATGAGATCGATGACCTGTGCGGAGGGAAAAGCCTGTTGTACGGTTTTCAAACTGTGCTTAGCCACCGGGAATAGGATGGTGTCGTTTTCAACCAGAGAAGCCATTCGGTAAGCAGAGTCGGCGATATCCATAGCATCGCCTACAAACGAAGGTTGCACATATTCCCGCAGTGCTTCTGCTGTTCCTTCTCCCAAAGCACCGAAGCGCTGTTGTTGAAGGATGGGATGCTGATTGAAGAAATGTCGAACTGCATTGGAAGAGGAGAAGAAAATCCAATCGCAGGGTGGGAGCTGCGGGTCGAAGGCTACCGCTCGGGCAGTGATGAGTGAGCGTGCATCGACGATATAGTCATGAGCTAACAGGACCTCATATAGTGGTTGGCATTCCCTGATGTTTCGCGATATAAAAACGGAGCGTCTCACCGGTTGTTGATGCGATGCAGTATGGTTCGGATGACTTCCTCGGTTGAGGCTCCCGACACTTGAAACTTGGTGATGGGTTGATTCCATGCTGTGGCGAAAGCTACATGCGCATGAAACTGCTGATTATGACGAATGGCATGCACACCCAGTGGCAATTGACAGCCGCCGTGCAGTTGATTCAGGACGCTGCGTTCAATGGCAATATTGGCTTGCACATCAGGGTGATGAATGGCTTGCAAAGCGCTAATCAATTCATCGTCGTCGTCCCGACATTGAATAGCCAGCACGCCTTGAGCCGGGGCGGGAACCAATTCATCAATATTCAACGCGACGGCTATTAGGTTGTCTGTGTTCAGTTCCAGTCTGTCAATACCGGCTTTGGCCAGCATGATGGCATCGAACTGACGGTCGCGCAATTTTTGTACACGTGTAGGAACGTTGCCTCGAATGTCTTTCAGTGCGATATCGGCTCTCGCATCAAGGAGCTGGGCTTTTCTGCGCGCACTGGATGTTCCAACTATGGCGTTTAACTTCAAGCGAAGTGGCTTGGATTCATCAACGGCATCGGGATGGATGAGGAGTAGTTCGCGTGGGTCGGCACGATGGCTCACGGCCGCCACAAGAAGTCCTTGCGGCGAAGTTGTTTCCAGGTCTTTGTGTGAATGAACAGCGATATCAATGCGCTTTTGCAATAGAGCTTCCTCAATTTCCTTGGTGAAAAAACCCTTGCCTTCAATCTTATCGAAACTCAAATGCTGAATAGCATCGCCTTTTGTTTGAATGATTTCGATGCGTGAATCCAGACGGTTCTTTTTGAGTTCGGCTTGCACGAAATGTGCCTGCCATAATGCGAGGTCACTGCCTCTGGATCCAATGATGATGGGGGTTTTCAATGCCGAAAAATTTGCGCGAAGGTAGGCGTGATCAGTTCTTTTTGACCTCGTCGAGCAGCACTTCTTTGGCCATTCTCATGGGGATGGAGATGTATTTTTTCTCCATATAGTTCATGATTTTTTCCAGTACATCGCGGGAATGGTCATCGAGTGTCTCCAAATCTTTCGCGAAAACAGAACCGAGTGCTGTGCTGCGGATTTCTTTGATAGTTTCCGGAATAGAGGTCATGGCTTTTTCGATGCGTCGCTCCTTGTGCACTTTTTCGCACTCGCGCAAACCGGCTTGTATAATGGGAAGGCAATCGGCGATGGCTTGCTCGCGGTATTGAATATTTTCCTGAGCGCGCTCGCGGATTTGATTCATGTCGAGGTAATCGACGTTGAACGTTGACACCACGTCCGGATGAATATCGGTTGGCACCGCCAAATCAATGATAATCTTCTGTGATGTTTCCGAACGAAGGATCGTTTCGTAGAGATGGGCGTCTACTACGTGCGTATCTGAACCTGTGCAACTGATGAGCGCGTCGAACCCTTCGGTGAATTGTGAGAGTTCATCCAGGGGAAGTGCTTTTCCACCAAAACTGTCGCTCAATGCCTGCGCGTTGGCAAGGGTACGATTCACGAACGTGAGATTACGGTAGTCGTTTTCAAAAAGAAACTTCGAAAAGTTGCGGATGATTTGTCCTGCGCCGATGAGGAGAATACGGCTGTCAGTTGGCAAATTGAATGTGCGGAATTGTTCCCAGGAAAGAGAGACTACACTTACCGGTTTTTTCGCCAAATCAGTGGAAGTGAAAACCTCTTTTGCTGTTTGAATACACTGACGAATCATCAGTCGCAAATCATCACCGGTGAGTCCGAGTGCATCACATTCTTCGTAGGCTTTTCTCAGCTGGGTGATGATTTCACGCTCACCAATGATGGCAGAATCAAGGCTGGCGGCCACATTCAGCAGGTGTTCTGCGGCTTCGATCCCGTTGAAGCGTTCTGCGCCGCCTGCAATGCTCTTAATTTTGGATTCCTGGAGATTGGGCTGAATCAGCTTAAGTATGTTGGCTGTAACGCCCGGACAAACGTAATGCGGTAACGTGAAGATAATCTCAACACGGTTGCAGGTCGAGAGGTACATCAATTCCTGAATACCCGTATGCTTGATAACGTTGGAGAGGACTTCCTGACGACGGTCATCGGCAAGGTGGAACATGCCGATGGTTTCCAGTGAGAAATGTTTGTGGGTTAATGCAACAACTCGAAGCTCGTTCACGCGGTGGATCTTTGGATTGCAAAGATTTTCACGTCACGCCGTTATTTTGTCATAAGAAAGTCAGCAGACCGAATGATGAAAATCACTTAGCGTGGTCTGAATTTCTTCTTCTTGTTGTTCTTGTTGAACTTGTGCTTGTTCTTTTTACCGTAGCGCTCGGTTTCATATTCCTTGAAACCTCCTACGGTCAGGGGTTTCACGGTTTGAAGCTGCGTTACATGTTCCAGACGGATGGAGCCTTTGGACAACATGGCCAGGTCTTTCAAGATGACATCGTCATGAACGATGTTGCGATTCCAGTTGGTCGCGTTATACTTCATCAGATTGGCAATGGATAAAGCGAAGGCATTTTTTTCTTCTCCCTCTTCCATGGCTGCGCACTTGCGGATCATGGATTCCACGTAATGTCCGTAATGCCCGAAGCGAATTTGATTATTCGGATAAGGCATGGGTTCGGGCTTGCTGGCCAAGTGCTCTTTATCCGGCTTGGGGTAAGGGCTATCCACATCGAGGCGGAAGCCCGACATGATGTGCAAGTGATCCCACAGTTTGTGATTGAAATCCTCGATGTCGCGCAGGTGCGGGAACAGTTGACCCATTACACTAAGGACAGCGCGGACGCATTTATTACGTTCTTCCCGATCTTCCAGAGTGAGCGCGTATTCAACCATACGCTGGATGTTGCGTCCGTATTCCGGAATAATCAAATGAGGGCGGTTGCTGTTATAGGGCTGAAGATTCAGCTTATCGTTGATGGTTTCGAGCATGGTTGCGCGGGGGGAAACGTTTAGACCCTGCGAAAATAGGGGAAACTTGTTTTGATTGAAGTGATATAATCGAATTCAAGGCGATAAGGAGTATTCGCTGCTGAAATCGCCTTGCTTTTACTAACATTCCGAGGTTCACTTTTTTGAAAAGTCATTCCGGAACAAGGGTGAATGTTGGCTTTTATTAGACCCATCAAATTACGGTTATCCGGATCTGCCTAAAGGTGCTGATAACGAACGACAAACCCATATCAACCAACATGGAAAACTCATTCAAATTCGATTTGCCTGCCAACAGCTCTTCAATCATCAAGGTGATTGGTGTTGGCGGAGGAGGCAGCAACGCTGTCAATTATATGTACGAACAAGGCATTAAAGGCGTAGACTTTATCGTGTGCAATACCGATGCTCAGGCGTTGGATAAAAGTCCTGTGCCGATCAAGGTGCAATTGGGCAGCACCCTTACAGAGGGTCGCGGCGCCGGATCAATACCGGAAGTTGGTCGCAATGCAGCCATCGAGAGTTTAGATGAAATCAAAGCATTGCTCAGCGATAATACCACGATGGTTTTCATCACTGCAGGAATGGGTGGTGGAACAGGCACCGGCGCAGCACCGGTGATTGCCAAAGTGGCCAAGGACATGGGCATTCTTACCGTTGGTATTGTGACCGTGCCCTTCATGTTTGAAGGCAAGAAGCGCGATAGCCAGGCGAAACTCGGCTTGGATGAGATGCGTGCCAATGTTGATACACTGCTTGAAATCAAAAACGATAAGTTGCGTGAATTGTATGGCAACCTGACGCTGAAGGCCGCATTCGGCCACGCGGATGAAGTGCTTTGCACAGCAGCGAAAGGAATAGCAGAAGTGATCACACTCATCGGTACTGTGAACGTCGATATGAACGACGTGAAGACCGTGATGAAAGATAGCGGCAAGGCAATCATGGGTTCCGGTCGCGCCAGCGGCGAAGGCCGTGCACGCAAGGCTGTGGAATTGGCGTTGGAGTCACCACTATTGAATGACAGTGATATCACGGGAGCAAACTTCGTGTTGTTGAACATCACCCACGGTAACGATGAATTGCTGATGGATGAAATCAGCGAAATCACGGATTACATTCAGGATCAAGCCGGCATGTCGGCTGAAGTTATCTGGGGTTATGGCAATGACAATTCGTTGGGTGATGATGTTTGTGTAACAGTCATTGCAACCGGTTTCACAGGAGCCAAGAAGAAAGAAGGTTGGAGCCAAGTCGAAGAAGAACCGAAGAAACTGTGGTTGGAAGCTGAAGGGGTGAAGGAAGTGGTTGCCAAAGTGGAGCGCCCATTGCCTGAAATGCCTGAGCTGAAGCAGGAGCCTGTTCGTGAGGAGCCGATTGCAGAGCCTTTCATGAAGACAGTAGAAGCGCCTGTTGAATTTGAATTTGACGTTGAGAATAAGATCAATGAAGAAGCCACCGACATTGAAGATGTTCCGGTGCTGTCATCCTTGAAAATGCGTGAGGAAGAGTTGACAGTCGATCAACCCGTTTATTTGGATCTTGGCGAGAGCCTGAATGAAATCACCTCGGTGAAAGTAGATGAGATTCCTGCCGCATCACTGATGCATAAAGAAGAACCGGTGGTGAGTGATCGTCCGAACCGCAACGAGTTGCTTGCACGCAATAAGGAGCGTGAAATGCGCATTCGCGAATTCACCATTAAGTTGAAGACGCCGAATGGCTTGAGTGAGCTCGAGAATGAGCCTGCTTACGCTCGTAAGAAGATTACACTGGAAAGCGCACCGCATAGCGCTGAAAGCAATATTTCACGTTACTCACTGAACGAATCGGTTGATGAGGCCGGCCAACGTAAAGTGGAACTGCGTGAGAATCCATTCCTCCACGACAACGTGGATTGATTCCTTAAACTGAAAGCAAAAAAAGAGGCTGTCTGTGAAGGCAGCCTCTTTTTTTATATCTGTTTCGTCGTGTACTAATCAATTCACGCCGCGTCTTTCTTTCACGTGCTTGAGGCGTATGTTGAGCGATTCAACAATCACCGAGAATGCGAGTGCGATGTATGCATAGGTCTTGATATTGACACCTTCGGGCAGGTGAAGCACGTGCGCATCTTCCAAGGCTTCAAGCACGAGGATTAATCCAATCACGACAAGGAACGCAAGAGCCAGCATTTTGATGGTCGGATATTTTTCAATGAAATCACTGACGTAAGGCGCGAAGAGTAACATCGCAATCATCGCTACCACGACCGCCATAATCATCGTGGCGAGTGCCAGCGCTGCGTTCGGATTGTCAGAGGTTACACCCACGGCAGTGATGATGGAGTCAAAAGAGAATACGATATCGATGAGGGTGATTTGAAGGATGGCTTGCGTCCAGGTCAATTGACGTGACTTTGCACTTTCTTCTTTATCCGCGATTTTGAATTTGTGATAGACTTCCGTAACGGTTTTAATGATCAGGAAGGCTCCGCCACCAAAGAGGATGATGCCACGTCCGGTGATGGGGATGTGTCCAATGTGAAAGAAGGGATCCACCATTTTGGTGATAAAGCTGATGGTGGATAGTAATAGAATCCTAACTGCCAGCGCCAACATCAATCCGATAAAACGAGCGCGACGTTGATCCTTTTTATTGGGAATATACCCGCAGATAATCGCAATGAAGATGATATTGTCGATACCCAATACGATTTCCAAAATCACCAGTGTAAACAGACTGATGATTCCGCCGAGGGTCGTGAATACTTCAAAGAAAGCGTTGAGCATGAATAGCAGGATTAAATCGGGGACGAAGATAGGATTAACAACAGTAATAGAAAAAGGCGCGCCCGAAAGATCATTTCACGGCGCGCCTTCGTCAAATCAGCTTTTATTTTTTAATCAA
>Ga0315902_10000137_pt1 | contig 120495 bp, 93 predicted proteins | sample LakEriMetagenome_9_FD_203523 | JGI IMG/M metagenome (GOLD analysis project Ga0315902, IMG submission 203523) | Freshwater fungal communities from buoy surface, Lake Erie, Ohio, United States - Buoy 12 MA117 | ecosystem: Environmental > Aquatic > Freshwater > Lake > Lake biofilm | place: USA...
CACCAAGTGGACCAACAGCAGGTGCTACAATTACCGGAATGACACCTGGTACAAGTTACACCGTTTCAGCAAGCAATGGTTCTTGTTCATCATCGGCAAGTGCTTCGTTTAGTATTGATGCGCAATTAACTGTTCCATCAACTCCAACAATTATCACAACAGCGGCAACATGTTTCGCAGATGGAACGGCGAGCATATCAAATTATGACCCAACAGCAACGTATGTATTTTCCCCAGTAGGTCCTACAGCAGGAGCTACAATTTCTGGAATGACACCTGGAACAAATTATACCCTAACAGCTAGCAATGGTTCATGTTCATCAGCAATAAGTACTTTATTTAGTATCACAGCACAATTGACACAACCGTCAACTCCAACAATTACAACAGCAGCAGCCACATGTTCAGCGAATGGTACTGCAACGATTACCAATTACAGTGGCACATTATCCTACACGTTTACACCAAGTGGACCAACAGCAGGTGCTACAATTACCGGAATGACACCTGGTACAAGTTACACCGTTTCAGCAAGCAATGGTTCTTGTTCATCATCGGCAAGTGCTTCGTTTAGTATTGATGCGCAATTGACAACACCCATTATTTCCTTAACATCTTTTGATCCGAGTTTATGTAGTGTAAACGATGGAAGCATTTTAGTTACCGGAAGTGGGACAGGGATTATAAATTGGTCAGGCTCTACAATTGGGTCTATAAGTTCGGCGACGTTAAACTATACAATTACATCTTTGGGAGCAGGAAACTATGATGTTAGTTTTATAGATGGAACAACTGGTTGTCAAAGTGCTAGCGTTTCAACTACATTAATCAATCCTGGAGCACCAATCTTAAACAATCCTGGCCCTCAAACAGCTTGCGATTCCTATTCTTTACCTGCAATTACTGGAACAACATTAAGTGGTAATCAAGCTTATTATTCAAATTCTCAGGCGAATGGCGGAACAATAATTTCAGGAACAATAACTTCTTCTCAGACAGTTTATATTTACGATGCTAACGGAACATGTTCGGATGAGGAATCATTTGTTGTCACAATCAACAATACTCCAGTAATTATTAATCCTGGACCTCAATCAGCATGCGTAGTTTATTCGCTTCCTACAATTACAGGTATAAATTTAAGCGGATCTCAATCCTATTTTTCTAATTCTCAAGCAAATGGAGGAGCAGTTATTTCAGGAACAATTACGTCAACTCAAATAGTTTATATTTACGATTCAAACGGATCTTGTTCAGATGAAGAATCGTTTGAAGTGACAATTAACCCAGAGCCAAATATTGTCTCATTTACCGGTGGGTCAACTTATTGCCATGGCGATGTAATTTCCGATTTGATTGCGACAGTTAATGGTTTACCAAACTACACCTTGTATTACTCAATTAATGGAATAGCTCAAGCTCCTGCGACAAGTTCTTCATCTAATTTCAACTTAGGAACAAGTTCAGGAGTTTTTGTTTTGGATAGTTTAAGTGATTTAAATTGCATGAATAACGCCGTATCTTCCTCTCAAACGATTACAATTAACCCGATTCCAGTTGCTCCAACAGCAGGAACAGACACAACTTATTGTAGCAATGCTAATCCCATTAATTTAAGTGTTTCAGGAACTGGTTCATTTATTTGGTATGACAATAATAACAATGTATTGGGTAACGAGTCAACACTAACTCCTACAATGAATCTAGGTACTACTACATACAATGTTTCACAAATTGAAAATGGATGTGAAGGACCAGCGGCAAGCATAATTATTACTGTACAAGAGTGTGGAATAACGCTTCCAACGGCATTTACGCCTGATAATGATAATGTGAACGATTTTTGGATGCTAGATAATATCGACCAAATTTATCCAAATAACATCGTAACAATTTTCAACCGTTGGGGAAATCAAATTTATCAATCAAACAAGGGGCAATACGAGCAAAATCCATGGGATGGCACTTACAACAATGAAAAAATGCCAGTTGGGTCTTATTATTTTATAATTGAATACAATGATGGAATTACAGAAAAAACCAACGGTCTAGTTACCATAATAAAATAAACCATGTTACGAAATTTATTTTTTTTACTCACGATTCTAATTACATCAATTTCTTTAGGTCAAGTTGATAACAATGATGCATTATTAATAAAAGCTAAAAAGCTCGTTTCGAAACTTTCCACAGAAGAAAAAATTGCCCAAACTTGTCAAGTTACGCTTGACGCATTATTACAAACTGATCAAAATGGTTCTATTGTTTTACCCATTCAAATTGATGAAAACAAGCTCAGTAAACTAATTGAAAAACAAGCTATTGGTTCTGTATTGAATGTAAGTTCTCACACGTTGGATAGAGCAACTTGGAATCAAATCCTTGCACAAATTCACGGCCCATTTAGAAATGGAAAAACTAGTGTTCCAGTTATTTATGGTGTTGATGCCATTCATGGAGCAAATTATGTGGTTGGAGGAACCTTATTTCCTCAAGAAATAGGATTAGCCGCAACGTGGAATCCTGCATTGGCTAATAAAATGGGAGAAATTACCGCATACGAAACACGTGCGTCAGGTGTTCCTTGGAATTTTTCGCCAGTTTTGGATTTAGGAAGACAGCCACTTTGGTCTCGATTTTTTGAAACATTAGGAGAAGATCCATTATTGGCATCTCAGCTTGGTGCAGAAATGGTTCGAGGTTATCAGGGAATTAATCCTGCAGATTCAACTCGTGTTGCTGCTTGTATGAAACACTTTGTGGGCTACAGCTTACCCCGTTCTGGCCGTGATAGAACACCTGCTTGGATTCCCGAAAGACAAATGAAAGAATTGTATTTACCTTCTTTTAAAGCAGCTGTTGATGCAGGAGCACTAACTGTGATGATTAATTCAGGGGATGTGAATGGAATACCAGGGCATATCAATAAAAAATTGATCACAAAAACATTGAAAGATAATTGGGGATTCAAAGGTTTTGCCGTTTCAGACTGGGAAGATATTAGAATGTTACATACTGTTCATAAAGTGGCAAGTAGTCAAAAAGAAGCAATTATAATGGCAATCAATGCAGGACTTGACATGAGCATGGTTCCATACAATGGTCCCCATGAAGAATATCTGAGCTTATTTAAAGAAGCGATTGATGAAAAGAAAATCTCTATGAAACGATTAGATGATGCTGCTACAAGAATTATTTATGTAAAACTAAAGTTAGGTCTTTACGACAAACAATTTGAACCTTGGCAATCCTTTGCTAAATTTGCTTCAATCGAATTCAAAACTGCCGCAAAAAATGCAGCATTAGAATCAATTACATTGTTGAAAAATGAAAACAATACTTTACCTTTAAATAAAAATGAGAAAGTATTACTAGTTGGTGAAGCCGCGAACAATCTTATTTTTCAAAATGGCGCTTGGACGCATACTTGGCAAGGCGAAGATACAAGCTATAATACCAAAGGTAATCCTACAATTTATCAAGCCCTGAGTCAAAAACTGGGGGATAAATTAACATTTATGCAAGGATATGATTTAAAAGCTGTAAATGGATGGGAGTCATGTTCAAACTTTGACATTGAAAAAGTAAAAAGTGCTGCACAACAATCAGATAAGATAATTATTTGTCTCGGTGAAATGCCAGCAACTGAAAAACCAGGAGATGTTAAAACCTTAAATTTGTGTGAAGCACAACAAGAATTAGTTAAAGAACTCCAAACCATTGGAAAACCAATGATATTAGTTTTACTTTTTGGCAAACCTCATATAATACGTGAAATTGAACCCAAAAGCTCCGCTATTTTGAATGCCTATTTACCGGGTGATTATGGCAGCGAAGCACTAACAGAAATTATTCTTGGTGAAGCCAATCCAAGTGGGAAATTACCATTTACTTATCCAAGATTTGATGGTGTCATTGAATATTATGATTATGTGAATTCCGAAACAAAGACTAACAAAACAGACGGTTTACCAATAAATCCACAATGGGCATTTGGTCACGGTTTGAGTTACACTTCATTTTCCTATTCGGACTTGAGTATTAAAACAACCTATGACAAAAAAGGAAATGATCTTTATGAAGCATCTGTTCTAGTAAAAAATTCAGGTGAAAAAGCAGGAAAAGAAGTGGTTCAATGGTATATTACAGACGAATATGCAAGTGTAACTCCAGCCAATAAAAAACTCAAAGGATTTGAAAAAATTAGTTTATCTCCTGGAGAATCAAAAAAAGTTGTTTTCAAATTCACAACCAAAGATTTACGCTTTGTAGGTGAGGATAATAAATGGATAGTTGAACCGGGCACTTTCAAATTAACTTGTGGTAGTCAATCTGCTGTTTTTGAGTTGAAATAATTCATCCTTTATTCTCGTTAATCATTTCTTTTTTCCAATTTTGTAGGATATAAACCATTTCAATCCAACAATGGAAAAATTGCGTAATTATGTCAATGGTCAATACATTGATTCTACTTCCCATGAATACATAGACAACTATGAACCGGCAACGGGACAAGTTTATTCATTGATTCCTAATTCGAATGAAGAAGATGTAAATAGAGCAGTTGAAGCTGCTGAAAAAGCATTTCCTCTTTGGTCAAACATGACAGTGGAGGAAAGAAGCGCCATTTTAGTAAAAGTTTCGGAAGGAATTGAGCGCAGAATGGATGAATTTGTCGCTGCAGAATCCAAAGACAATGGAAAACCCATTTCATTGGCTCGTTCAGTAGATATTCCTCGTGCGGTTTCCAATTTTCATTTTTTTGCTACTGCGATTTTGCATTTTTCGTCTGAATCGCATTACATGGAAGGGATGGGAGTGAATTACACAACGCGAAAACCAATTGGAATAGTTGGTTGTATTTCACCCTGGAATTTACCCTTGTATTTATTTTCATGGAAAATAGCTCCAGCGCTAGCGGCCGGAAATTGCGTAATAGCCAAACCATCCGAAATCACACCTTACACAGCTTATTTATTAGGAGAAGTTTGTACAGAAGCAGGAATGCCTCCCGGAGTTTTAAACATTTTACATGGATTGGGCTCATCGGTAGGTGATGCAATTGTAAAACACCCTAAAATAAAAGCGATTTCTTTTACAGGTGGAACAGCCACTGGCGAATACATTGCCCGTACAGCAGCTCCCATGTTTAAGAAATTATCTTTGGAATTAGGAGGAAAAAATCCCAATATCATATTTGCAGATTGTGATTTCGAAAGTATGTTGAGCACAACTGTTCGTTCATCGTTTGCAAACCAAGGTCAAATTTGTTTGTGTGGATCTCGAATTTTCGTCGAACGTCCCTTGTATGAAAAGTTTAAAAATACATTCGTTGAGAGGGTTTCCAATATCATGGTTTCTTATCCGTCAAATCCTAAAACACATTTGGGAGCCGTTGTTTCAAAATCCCACATGGAAAAAATCCTTTCCTATATTGATTTAGCTAAAACCGAAGGTGGAATCGTATTAACAGGTGGTGAACGAATAATGATGGATGCTCCTTACGAAAACGGATATTACATTCGCCCGACAGTAATCGAGGGACTAGCCTTTGATTGTAGAACAAATCAAGAAGAAATTTTTGGCCCCGTTGTTACGATAACGCCATTTGACACTGAGGAAGATGCATTGATGATGGCGAATTCTACAAAATATGGTCTTGCAGGAACGATATGGACAAATGACTTGAAACGAGCACATCGCGTTGCAGACAAGTTGCAATCTGGAATCGTATGGGTCAATTCGTGGTTGATTCGTGACTTACGAACGCCATTTGGAGGAGTAAAAGCTTCTGGTGTTGGACGTGAGGGTGGATGGGAAGCACTTCGTTTCTTTACAGAAGCAAAAAATGTTTTTATCAAATACGAGTAAATGAAGAAACTTTTATTGTTGTTATTCCTCTTTAGTTTCATTGAAATTCAGGCTCAGCTTGATTTAAAGGAAATAATGAAGGGCCACGAATTCGTAGGTTATTTACCCGAAAATCACTATTGGAATGTGGATGGAACACATATCTTGTTTGATTGGAATCCTAACATGGAAGCAGGAAATTCTCTTTATTCCTATTCGTTAAAAGATAAAAGAATTGAAAAGGCAGACCCAAAAAATGTAGCCATTCAAATTCCTTATGACATAAAACAGCGTCTATTTGTAACCGTTTACCATGCATCAGGAGGAGCGTTGTATGCCTACAACACGAAAACGAAAATCATTCGAATTATCTATCAATCTGAAGATTACATTTTGAATGTTCAAAGGCTCGAAAGCCCTCATTTAGTTAGTTTTCAGCTCGGAAACAATTTGTTTTTATACAATGACCAAGAAGGTTCTATTAAACAAATAACGAATATATATTCAGGAAAGGAAAAAGAAAAATCCAATGACTCCACATACTTGCACAAGCAACAAGAAGAATTATTTCAATATGTGCGCGATCAAAAACAGCGTAAGGTTTGGCGCGAAAAAAACAAAACACCACTATTTGCTTTTCCTAAAAAATGGCACTTCGGAAAAGGTCAACTAGCAGGTATTCAAATTAATCCAAGTGCTGAATTTATTGCCATCAGAACGATTATTGAACCTGAAACCAAAAGAACTCAAGTCGAAGATTATATTACTGCAAGCGGTTATTCTAAATCCATTGAAGCCAGAGCAAAAGTATCAAGTGAAGAGCCAACGATGAAATTGGCGATAATGAATCGCGAAAAAGATAGCATTCAATGGGTTAATTTTGAGACGTTGCCTTCGATTAAAAAGGACGAAAAAACGCGTGATGTTTTTATTCATTCCCTACGATTTTCAGAATCTTCTCCACAAGCATTGTTTGATATTAGAAGTGCAGACAACAAAGACCGATGGATTGGATTGCTCAATTTAACTTCATTGAAAATCGAACTGATTGACCACCAAACTGATACTGCATGGATTGGAGGTCCTGGAATTTCTTCTTGGAATATGGAAGAAGGGGTGTTAGATTGGCTTGAAGACGGTAAATCGTGTTACTTTCAATCAGAGGAATCTGGATTTTCTCATTTGTATTTGTGTAATTTAGAAACGAATAAAAAAGAAGCCTTGACCAGTGGAAATTTTGAAATACATGGAGTTAATTTATCTAAGGATAAAAATCATTTTTATATTTCTGCTAACAAATCACACCCGGGGAATCGGGACTTTTATTCATTTGAAATAAACTCTAGAAAATGGACGAATACCTTCAGTTCCAACGGGTACCATGATGTTGCAATTTCCCCTGACGAAAAACAAATTGCTGTAAGATATTCCTATTCTACCAAACCTTGGGAAATATACCTCGCTGAAAATAAACCAAATGCTAGTTTAACCCAACTTACTTTTTCAACGAAAGACAAATTCAAACAATATCCATGGAAAGATCCTCAAGTTATTTCAATCAAAGGTTCAGATAACAAAGTGTTTTATGCTCGATTATATGATCCAAAATTAGACAAAAGAAATGGTTCTGCCGTGATGTTTGTTCATGGAGCAGGGTATTTACAAAACGCTCATTACTACTGGAGTAATTACTTTCGCGAATACATGTTTCACAATCTTTTGGTTGATTTAGGATATACTGTAATCGATGTGGATTATCGAGCGAGCGAAGGCTATGGAAGGGATTATCGAACGGCTATATACAGACACATGGGCGGAAGAGATTTGGAAGATTTTATAGACGCCAAAAAATGGTTGGTTCAACAAAAGCAAATTGATCCGAATCGCATTGGTATTTATGGGGGTTCATATGGTGGATTCATCACACTAATGGGATTACTCACAAAACCGGGAGAGTTTGCCTGTGGTGCCGCACTACGTTCCGTTACAGATTGGGCGCACTACAATCACGAATATACAAGCAACATTCTCAATTATCCTGAAACAGATTCAATAGCCTACCGAAGAAGTTCGCCCATTTATTTTGCGGAAAACCTTAAAGATCCTTTATTGATGCTCCACGGAATGGTTGATGACAATGTTCAGTTTCAAGATGTTGTGCGATTAAGTCAACGTTTCATTGAATTTGGGAAAAAAGACTGGGATTTGGCGGTGTTTCCAGTTGAAAATCATGGTTTTAAAGAGTCTTATTCATGGTATGATGAGTACAGACGCATTTTTGAATTATTTGAAAAACACTTGATAAAATGATAGTTCGAGAATTAAATGGATTGGATGAGATGCTCAAGTATTTGAGTGTTATTAACGAATTGTATCCGCATCTTAGTGAGGATGAATACAAAACAGATTTGCTAGATATGTTGCCTCACAATTACGGCCAAGTAGCTGTTTTTGATGGTGAAGAATGTCTCGGAATCAGTGGGTTTTGGATAGGAAAAAAATTGTGGTGTGGTAAATACTTGGAACTAGATAATATTGTCGTTGCAGCAAAACATCGATCAAAAGGAGTGGGAAAACTGATTTTTGATTATTTGAGAAAAAAAGCGCAAGAAAACGGATGCACCATGATGGCATTGGATTCATATACAACGAATTACAAAGCGCATAAAATGTTCTACAACGAAGGATTTGCTCCTCGTGGTTTTCATTTCATAAACATACTTGACGAGAAAGGAGTACGGGGATAATAATTAAAAATCCATGAAGGAGAATTTATAATCAATAAAAAATGACTATTTTTGTCATGAATATTTTGGTCAAATGATTTTAATCAATCAAAAAAGAAAAGAAAAAAACTTAAAAATCTCCGATCTGGCGGCTCAATTAAATATTGATTCTAGTTTAATGAGCCGAATATTATCCAATAAAAGAAAACCCACAAGGAAGCAACTTAAAAAACTTTCAACGATATTAGATATAAATTATCTTGACTTAATGAAGGAATATCTTGTAGATGAAGTGGTTGAAATCTTAAAGGAATATCCGCAAGTGGCACAAGAAATTCTTTGTGTTGCAGAAGAACGCATTCATTATTTAACGAGTGATGACAGGTTTAGGGTTATTAAGCTGAGTAAATCAATTGAGAGAGAATTAAAAACTATTGATACATTAAAACAAAAATGGGTTGGAAGTAAACCTTTAGATCAGATTCAATTGAAAAAAATGGAAGAGTATTTCCATACTTCTTATACCTATGAAAGCAATCGAATAGAAGGGAATACGCTTACGTTACAAGAAACACATTTGGTCATCAATGATGGAATAACCATTGGAGGAAAGAGCATGAACGAGCATCTTGAAGCCATAAACCACAAAGAAGCTATTGAATTAATTTATGATTTAGTTCAAAATATGACACCTTTTAATGCCTTTCGAATAAAACAATTACATCAATTAATATTAAAAGGGGTTGATTCTAAAAATGCAGGAAAATACAGAACTGTTCCCGTCAGAATTTCAGGAAGTACTCATCTTCCGCCAGAGCCATTCCTCATTGAAAAAATGATGGAAGATTACTTTTTGTTCTATGAAACTCAAAAATCTAATTTGCATCCCGTAATATTAGCGGCCGAAATGCATGAAAGATTGGTTTCTATTCATCCATTTATTGACGGAAATGGTCGCACTTCAAGGCTCGTAATGAATCTAATTCTATTACAAAATGGGTTTACTATTGCTAATTTAAAAGGAAGCCTAGAAAATCGAATGAAATATTACAAAGCCCTTGAAAAGGTTCAAATAAATCATGAAAACGATGAATTTTATCAATTAATTATAGAAAATGTAAAAGAATCCTTACAAGAACATATTTATTTATCGGTAGGTACTTGAAAAATTTAATCTATAATTGAACAAATTATATTTTTATTCTTTAACTCATAGTAGAACCCATCTGTAACCAATAATAATTTCACGTATTTTCGTTGATATGAAAAATGTATTTTCCACCATTCTATTTCTTTGCTGTTTATTTTTTTCAAAGGCCCAAGATAGCCTTATTGTTTATTTTTCATTTGATAGCTATCGATTGAGCTCTACTGCCACACAAAATCTTAAATCAATCTCAATAGAAAATTTAAAATCCATATACGGATATACTGACAAACATGGAAATGAACAATACAACAAAAGCCTAGCAAAAAGAAGAATAAATGCAGTGATAAATTATTTAAATATTCAAAAGAATAAAGAGATTTCTAAATTTCCAATAGGCGAAGAATTTCTAACATCTAATGTTGATAAAGAAAATAGAAAGGTGGTTTTGTTTTTCACAAGCGACTCTACCGATATAAATAAAGATCGCCCTAAAGTTAAAACAGAAGAAATAGAAAGTATAAATTCTCAGATAAAAACAGCAAAAACCGGAGATAAAATCACTTTAAAGTCCTTGAACTTCCAACCTGGACTTGATATTTTATTACCTGAATCCTCTCCGGTGTTGAAAGAACTTCTCCTGGTTTTGCAACAAAACAATACGTTAAATATTGAAATTCACGGTCATATTTGTTGTACTTCCGAAGACTATGAAGATTTATCTACCGCCAGAGCAAAGACAGTTTACAATTATTTAGTCCAGAATGGTATTTCAAGTGATAGATTAAGCTATAAAGGATTTGGCGTAAGTCAACCGTTATATACTATACCTGAACAAAATTCAGAAGAACAAATTGCTAATAGAAGAGTAGAAATTAAAGTGGTCTCTAATTAATCAAAGTAGATTATTCTTTAAATTTGTTTCCAATGGTTATAACCCTTGCAAAAAAAATAATAGGCCGTAGGGAAATGGCAAATTTGCCAGATTTCAATTTAAATTCTATTGAAGTAAAAATCGATACCGGAGCATATTCTTGTAGTATTCATTGTTGCTCTATTAAAGAAGAAAACAATTTGCTTCATGTTGTTTTTTTAGATGATAAACACCCACAATTTAATAGATGTGTTTATACTTTTTCAATTTTCAAAAAGAAAAAAGTGAAAAGTTCATCTGGGCATGTTCAGGAAAGGTTTTTTATTAAAACCACTATTCAACTTGGAGACAAAATATATCCAACAGAATTTTCATTAACACAACGGTCTGGAATGCGCTATCCTATATTAATCGGAAGGAAACTTTTGAATAAGAATTTCATTATTGATACTAGTCATAAATATCTTTTAAAATAAAAAACATGAAAATTGGTATCCTATCGAGAAATCCAAATTTATACTCAACTCGCCGTTTGTTTGAAGCTGCTGTTCATCGTGGTCACGAAGCTCATATTATTGATCATTTACGCTGTAATATTGAAATTGAACAAAAAGGGCCAGCCCTATATTATGGTGATGAATATTTAACTGGGTTTGATGCAGTAATTCCTCGAATTGGTGCTTCTGTTACGTTTTTTGGAACAGCGGTAGTACGTCAATTCGAAATGATGAATGTTTTTACAGCAGTTAATTCAAGAGGAATTATCCATTCAAGAGACAAATTACGTTGTCTTCAAGTTTTGTCAAAAGAAGGAATCGGCCTCCCTAAAACCGTTTTTACCAACTATTCTAAAAATGTGAAACACGTTGTAAATTCTGCCGGTGGTGCGCCTGTAGTTCTAAAGCTGTTGGAAGGAACCCAAGGATTAGGTGTTGTTTTAGCCGAAAACATGAATGCCGCTCAATCTGTATTAGAGGCGTTTAATGGTTTAAAAGCGCGCGTAATCGTTCAAGAGTTTATTCGAGAGGCAAAAGGGGCAGACATTCGTGCTTTTGTTGTGGATGGAGAAGTTGTTGGTGCCATGAAAAGACAAGGAAAACCGGGTGAATTTCGATCTAACTTGCACCGTGGAGGATCCTCTCAAATGATTGAACTAAGTGTTGAAGAAAAATACACTGCAATTTTAGCAGCAAAGGCCGTCGGACTAGGAATTGCAGGGGTGGACATGTTGCAATCCGAACGAGGCCCATTAGTTTTGGAGGTTAACTCTTCTCCTGGACTAGAAGGAATTGAAAAAACAACTCAAGAAGATATTGCAGGTAAAATTATTGAATACATCGAGAGAAATGTCAACCGCTAAATCTCAGTATAAAAAAATTGTCATTCTTGGTCATGAGATTGTACCAGGTAAAGGAGCCCAGCTCAATTTAGATGTAGCACGACTGCATACACGAACCCCGATTCTGGTTCCAGTTATAGTAGAGCGAGCGAAGGAGGATGGCCCAACCGTTCTGCTAATGGCGGGATTACATGGTGATGAAATCAATGGGGTTGAAATTATTCGACGATTTTTAAGAAAAAAACTACACAAACCCACCAAAGGAACAATCATTTGCCTTCCCGTATTCAATATTTTTGGGTTTTTGAATGTCCAGCGAGAACTTCCAGATGGACGTGATTTAAATCGAAGTTTTCCCGGAAGCGCAACAGGATCGTTAGCAAGTCAGTTTGCATATCATTTCATGAAAGAAATAGCTCCACATTGTGATTATATTATCGATTTTCATACTGGAGCTGCTCAAAGAAGCAATTATCCGCAAATTAGATGTGTAATGGATGACCCTGAAAGCATGTTACTTGCGGAAGTGTTTAATCCTCCATTTATATTAAACTCGTCACTTATAGCTCGAACCATTCGTGAATCCTTCATTAAAATGAAAAAGAAAATTTTACTATTTGAGGGTGGGATGGCCAACAATATCGATGAATTGGTGGTTGAAGAGGGGATTAATGGAACAAAGAGAATCCTTTCTCATCTAGGAATGCGGAATTATAAAATTGATTTATCCAAAGATCGCAAACCAATTGTACTAAAAGAATCCAAATGGTTAAGGGCTCCAAATTCGGGAATGTTTAGAGTTTTGATTCAAAATGGGGCAGAAGTGACAAAAGGAGACTTAATAGCAGTGGTTACAGACCCATATGGGAATTTTGAGAAGAAAATAAAAGCCCCTTCAGACGGATTCGTAATTTGCGTTAACCTCTCACCAATTGTATTTAAAGGCGACGCCATTGTTCATTTAGCAAAAGCGAACTAAATAGCTAAATTGTCGATTAGTCGAACTTCACCACAATAAGCCGCTATACAGCAAGTTATATTGCCTGATTTTAAATCCGATATTTCTTGAAGTGTATTTGAATCAACAAGCTCGAGGTATTCTAACTTCAATTTCCCCGCATTAAATTTTTCAATGGCAGCCTTTTTTAATTCCAATGGCTCACGAAAATTTTTCTTATGCTCCTTTACAAATAATAAAGTGTGATAAATAATTAGAGCTTCTCGTTGTTGTAACTCATTCAACCTTAAATTTCTACTGCTTTTTGCTAAACCGGAATCCTCTCTGATTGTTTCACACTCCACAATTTGCACGGGAAACTTGGCAACGCGGTTCATGTGTTTTATAATCGCTAATTGCTGAAAATCCTTTTTCCCAAAATAGGCTCTACAGGGCTTTATCAATTTAAAGAAATTGTAGACAACATGTACCACCCCTTGAAAATGTCCGGGTCTAAACCTTCCTTCCATAACTTGGTCGAGACCAACTAAATCGATTGGTTCGTAGGGATCGTTTTTCGGATAGATGTCAAATTGCTTTGGTACAAACACGATGCAGTTTGCGGTTTGTTTTAATAGTTGAATATCAGTATCTAATGTTCTGGGATATTTTTCTAAATCTTCAGGATTGTTAAATTGAGTTGGATTTACAAAAATGCTTACGATAACCAATTCATTCTCTTCACTAGCTCGTCGTACAAGTTGAAGATGACCTTCATGTAAGGCTCCCATAGTAGGCACAAAACCAATCTCCGATTTATTTAATAATTGACTTTTATTGATAATACCCAATAATTCATTCGAAGACTCACAAAGTATTATCTCTTTCAACTTAAATAAAATAACCAACAAAACTAAGTGTTTTTTTGAAAATCCGTAAATTTTCTGTAGTTTTGCATTCTTAATTAGCATTTTACATTGCATGGAAAAAAAGAAAATTCTTTTTATTTCCCAGGAAATATTCCCCTTTTTATCTAAAACTGAAATTTCTTCAACATCTCGACGACTTCCTCAGGAAATACAAGAGGCTGGAAAAGAGATACGTGTTTTTATGCCTAGGTATGGTTGTATCAACGAACGAAGACATCAATTGCATGAGGTAATTCGATTATCAGGTCAAAATTTAACAATTGATGATCATGATCATCCCCTAATAATTAAAGTTGCATCTGTTGCAGCAGCTCGCATGCAGGTTTACTTTATTGATAATGACGAATACTTTAGAAGAAAAGGAGCTTTGGGCGAAAGTGAAGGCGAATTCTATGATGACAATGACGAAAGATCGATTTTTTTCTGTCGGGGTGTTTTGGAAACAGTAAAGAAACTAGGTTGGCAACCAGATATTATCCATTGTAATGGGTGGTTAACCACCATGATGGCCTTATATATTAAGTTTGTTTACAATAAAGACCCTCATTTTGTTAACACAAAAGTAGTTTACAATATTTATAACGATAAGTTTGATTCACCATGGGATTCTAGACTTCCGGAAAAGCTAATTTTTGACGGCATTCCAAATGATGTTGCCAACAGCTTTTCGGAGACCTCTTGTGTTGGTGTTACGAAAGCTCTATCGAAATATGTTGATGGAATTAGTCTTGGTTCAGAGAGCATTTCAGTTGAGTTAAAAGAGATTTTTGACGCGGCCACATGTCCCAAAATTGAATACGTAACCGAGGAAAATCAAGCAAAAGAATTGTCTGCATTTTTTGACAAAATAATTGACACGCCGGTTCTAGTTTAATTGTTATGTGGAGATATATTCACTTATTAAACTTCTATTATTTAAAGTGTTTCCTATTAATTAGTGTGATTTCCGTTTTTTTAGGATCATGCAAAAAAAAAGATTCATCAGTAGGGATTGGAACGCTTGATGAAAACGAAATATTAAACGGAATTACCACAGATACATTTGATTTAATTACTTACACGGTAGCAGAAGACTCCATTATCACCGACAATGGGCCTAACGGACTGCTTGGAAGTTATAACGACCCTAAATTTGGAACGTTTAATGCCTCCATATACACTCAACTAAGAATTGCGAATGCTAATCCTAACTTTGGAGATGTTTCTACTATTATTATGGATTCTGTCGTACTTGCATTGGAATACGCAGGTTACTATGGAGATTTGAGTGATCAAACTTTTGAGGTATATGAATTAGATGAAAGCCTCTACATTGACTCAACGTATTATTCTTTTACTACTAAATCCATAAAAAACACGAATCTTGTTCCCCTAGGAAAAGGAACGATTTCTCCAAGGCCCACTGATAAATCGATTGTTGGAGGCGACACGGTTGACGCTCAGCTTAGAATACATCTAGATACAAATTTCGCGAAAATGATGATTGCAGAGGCAGCAAGTGGGGGGACAACTTTTTCTAGTAATGAAAATTTCTTGAACTATTTTAAAGGATTATACATTAAAACGAATAACGGATTTCAATCGCCGGGAGCTGGTGCTGCATTGTACGTAAAATTAAATGACCCTTCCTCCAAACTAACGATGTATTTTAGACAAGAGGGTGTTTTTAAAACATACGATTTGTTGTTAAACTCAAGTTGTGCAGATTTTACCCATGTTGATATTAATTCTAATGGCACCGCAGTAGATAATGTTGTGCAAAACAATTTGTTGGGAAAAAATGAATATTATGCACAGGCCCTCAAGCACCGTGCGGTTGTGAAAATACCAGGGTTACTTAATCTTCCCAAGAAAACAATTATTCACAAAGCAGAGCTTTCTCTGCCGATTCAATATCAAACAGGTTATCGTTACAAGCCAGGTATCGCTGTTTCGGTTGCAACTAAAGTTAAATCAACAGATAACTTTTACACGGGACTTTCTGCACTTGGCGAATTTGATGAAACCCGTAAATTATTCTTTATTGACATACGAGATTATGCCCAGTCGATAGTAATTGGTGAATTAGAGAATACGGGATTAGTTATTTCTCCGAGATTTTTTATAAATTCAGCAGAACGAATTGTATTTAACGGGTTAAACACAACCAACAAAACAAAACCTAAATTAATTCTCACTTACACAACCTACTAAACTATGTGTGGAATTGTAGCTTACATAGGAAAAAAAGAAGCTTTTCCTATTGTCTTGAAAGGACTAAAAAGATTAGAATACCGAGGTTATGATAGTGCCGGAGTTGCATTGTTGAATCATGGTAAACTTAATATATACAAGCGAGCAGGAAAGGTTTCTGTATTAGAAGAATACGCTAATCAATTTGATATTCGGGGTAATACTGGAATAGGCCATACAAGATGGGCAACTCATGGGCTTCCTAATGATGTAAATGCACACCCACATTATTCAACGGATGGTTCAATTGCGTTGATCCACAATGGGATTATTGAAAATTATGATGTATTAAAGAAGGAGCTTTTAAGTCAAGGGTATGAATTTAGAAGCGAAACCGATACAGAAGTGCTTGTACATTTGGTGGATAATATTTCAAAAAAAGAGGGAGTTTGGTTTGGAGAAGCATTGCGAATTGCTCTTAATCACGTAATTGGAGCTTATGCAATTGTGGCAATATCAAAAGATTATCCGAATCGCTTAGTAGCAGCAAGAAAAAGTAGCCCACTTGTTGTTGGAATTGGAACGGAAGACGACTTTTATTTGGCATCAGATGCAACACCCATTGTGGAATACACGAAAGAAGTTGTTTATCTTGATGATGAAGAAATTGCGGTAATCGATTTAGAAAGCGGTTTCAAATTGTACAATATTAAAGACCAACAAAAAACTCCATATATTCAAAAATTAGAGCTTGAATTAGAAGCGTTAGAGAAAGGCGGATATGAACATTTCATGTTAAAAGAAATACACGAACAACCTCGATCAATTCATGATTGTTTTAGAGGAAGATTAAACGCCATTGACGGTTGGGTTTCACTAGGAGGAGTACGTGCTTATGAACAAAAAATGATTCAGGCAAACCGCTTGATTTTTGTTGCTTGTGGAACCTCTTGGCATGCAGGATTAGTTGGGGAATATTTAATTGAAGAGCTGGCCCGTATTAATGTAGAAGTTGAATACGCAAGTGAATTCCGATATCGAAATCCAATTTTATCCGAAAATGATGTGGTAATTGCCATATCACAGTCTGGTGAAACTGCGGATACGCTAGCAGCTATAGAATTAGCTAAATCAAAAGGTGCAACCGTACTTGGTATTTGCAATGTTGTAGGGTCGTCTATTTCGAGAGCGACGCACGGTGGGTCTTACACTCACGCCGGACCTGAAATTGGTGTAGCTTCAACAAAAGCGTTTACTGCTCAAGTTACTATTCTTACACTAATGGCACTGTCATTAGGGCGCAAGAAAGGAACAATAAGTGAGTGGGATTTTCAACGCCTTTTAACTGAATTAGAAACGGTTCCAAATCTTGTTAATAGAGTTCTTGAGTCAAACGCTCATATTGAAAAAATTGCGGCTAAATATAAAGACGCAACGAACGCTTTATATTTAGGTAGAGGTAATTTATTCCCGGTTGCACTAGAAGGGGCATTAAAACTGAAAGAAATTTCTTACATCCATGCTGAAGGATACCCAGCCGCAGAAATGAAACATGGACCAATCGCATTAATTGATGAAAACATGCCTGTTTTTGTCATAGCTACAAAAGGTAATTCATACGAAAAGGTTGTTTCTAATATTCAAGAAGTTAAGGCTCGAAAGGGTAAAATCATTGCTATTGTTACTGAGGGGGATGAACAAGTAGAAAACATGGCAGATGATGTTATAGAAATACCAGAGGTTAATGAGTTTTTAGCTCCATTAGTTGCGACCATTCCATTACAACTTTTATCCTATCATATTGCCGTAATGCGTGGATGTAATGTTGACCAACCTAGGAATTTAGCAAAGTCGGTAACGGTGGAGTAATTTCGTCCTTTTTTACATGCGTTACTTTTTTGAAATCTCATATCGAGGCACCAATTTTTATGGTTGGCAAAGGCAAAAGGGGCAAATTTCTGTGCAAGAAGTTATTGAAACGGAGCTCCAAAAACTATTTCGCTCTGAAAGAATTGAAATTGTGGGATGCGGGAGAACTGATACAGGTGTTCATGCGAAACAGTTTTTCTTTCATTTAGACCTTAATAATGAAATAGACACGAATCAGGTTCAATTTAAACTAAATAGAATGCTTCCAAATTCTATTTCTGTTCAACATATTTTTATTGTTAACGAGGATTTACACGCTAGATTTAGCGCAACAAATCGAACATATCGTTATTATATCAATCAAGATAAAGACCCATTTTTAGAAGGTTCAAGTACTTATTTTCCACATGAAATAAATATTATGAAAATGGAAAATGCCTGTGAATACTTGATGGGGACGCAAGACTTTACATCCTTCGCCAAATTGCATACCGATGTAAAAACACATATTTGTACAATTAAAAAGGCGACTTGGTTTGCTGAAAATAATCAACTCGTTTTTGAGGTTTCGGCAGATCGTTTTTTAAGAAACATGGTGCGCTCAATTGTCGGAACTTTGTTAGATGTTGGCGCTGGAAAATTTCATCCTCAAGAGATTCAAAAAATAATTGCCCTTAAAAATCGTGGTGCAGCATCTAAATCGGTAAGTGCAAACGGTTTATTTTTATGGAAAATAGAATATCCTTTTGAATGAAATATTTCATAAGCTGTTTTACGCTGTTTTATGGATATGCTGTCGTTCGGTATCACCTAGGAAAAGGGCTAGATCAAACTTATTTTTTGTTTGTATTGAATAAATCATTTGCCTGGTCGGCTTCATTTTATTTGGGAATATCTATTCTAAATTTGCCCAGAAAATGGCCAACCAAACAACAATTTGGATTAGCTTCCTTTGCACTTGGTTTGATACACATAATGTTAACACTGTATTTGGCCTATTCGAATTTTTATCCGGAATTATACAAGGAAAATCACTTAAGTAATTTAGGTGTTTCAATTCTTTTTTCAGGAATTTTATCAATAGGACTCATGTTGATGGCTTTCTTGACCTCAATATTACCAGATAGGTTTCCAAAAAAATGGCTGCGCTGTGGTTATTTCGCTTTTATAGTTAACATAAGTCACCCGTTCATTATTGGCTTCCAAAATTGGGTTGCGCCATTGAAGTGGCCACTCTATTTTCCACCTATTACACTGTTGGCCTGTCTAATAAGCGGGATTATTCTATATTTTAGATGGAAACAAAAAAGGGAGAAATGATTTTCCTCCCTTTAAAAAATTTGATGACTATCTACTAACCAAACAATACACTTTGACCGTATCCACCCATTTCAATTGGATTTACGATTAATGCTGGAATTTTTGCATCGTTAGTAATAATATATTGTTCATAGTTAGCTGTTATAGCCGACAAGAAGCTCGTTCTATTTAAATTCATTATTGCAATCAAATCGGCATCGATAGACACTGCATATTTAACCACTTCTTTGTCAAACCCACTGCTTGAAACGATTGCTGATTCCATTTCAATATTTCTTTCTGCAAAGAATTTTTTAGCAAATTGGATGTTTGCTTTTACATGGTGTTTTAAGAATTCATCAGACTCATCTGGCGTAACAACATGAACTTTTGAATTAAAATATGTTGCCAAATTTGAAACCATTGCCAATTTTTGCTTCGTTTCTTTGTGCAGGTCCATCGGAACCACAATATTTTTAAAGCCTTCAAGCTTGATGTTTTTATCTTGCACTATAATAAATGGCACATCAGAATTTGTCACAACTTTCAACGCATGACTTCCAGTGATATGTTGCCATCCATGTGCACCGTGAGTTCCCATGAAAATAAGTTCCGCATGATGTTCCTTGGCAAAATCACCAATATCTTCAAAAATACTTCCCAAACGAACGCTTGGTATTAAATCCACACCGAGATGGTCAAATTTTTTAATTACCTTTTCTAAATTTTCCTCTGCTTCGGTTATGCTTTTTTCCTTTGAAACAACATGTAGCACGAATACTTGGGCTCCCAAAGGGGCTGCAGTTCGAATAGCATGATCCAATGCGTTATCAGCAACTGGAGTAAAATCGTGAGGAACAATAAATGTTTTCTTTTTCATAAGTTTAACTCTTTTTAAAGGAATTATTTTTCTAAACAATTCAAAGGTAGTGATATTTTCACATATTAGCATAAAAAGACTTTATAAAGTGCTAATCATTGAACAAAGTTTCCAAGTCAAATTTTATCTTTACAAAAAAAATTTATGTATCAAAATATCCTGCTAGAAAAAATTGGTTCAATAGCCAAGATTCAAATTAACAGACCAACTCAATTGAATGCGTTAAATAAACAGACAATTACCGAATTAAATGAGTGTTTAACTGAATTGAATGAATTAAATTCAATGAAAGTTGTCATTTTAACAGGTGCTGGTGAGAAAGCCTTTGTGGCTGGCGCAGACATTAAGGAGTTTGCATCTTTTTCTGTTCAAGAAGGCAAGCTTTTGGCCGCTAAAGGCCAACAAATGTTATTTAGTTTTATTGAAAACATGAATAAACCAGTTATTGCTGCCATAAATGGTTTTGCTTTGGGTGGTGGGCTAGAATTAGCGATGTCTGCTCATATTCGTATTGCAACTACAAATGCAAAAATGGGACTTCCAGAAGTTTCATTAGGTGTTATTCCCGGTTATGGTGGAACTCAACGTTTGTCTCAATTGGTTGGAAGGGGAAAGGCAAATGAAATGGTATTTACCGCAGGAATGATAACTGCATCGGACGCTTTAAATTGGGGGTTGGTTAATTACGTTGTTGAACCAAATGAATTAATGGAAAAAGCAGAGGAAATAGCACTTAAAATAGTAAATAATTCAGGCTCTGCAATACAATCAGCGATTCGTTCGATTAATGCCAATTATTTGGATGGAGTAAATGGATATTCAGTTGAAATTGAAGAGTTTGGTAATTGTTTCGGAACAGCTGATTTTAAAGAAGGAACAACTGCATTTTTAGAAAAAAGAAAGCCAAACTTTTCGGTTGAATGAGTAATCCAATTCGTAAATTAGCTGGACAAACTGCAACATACGGTTTGTCAAGTATAATAGGGAGATTGCTAAATTATTTGCTCGTCCCTCTCTATACTTACAAATTTACGAATGCCTCAGATTATGGCGTCGTTTCCGAATTATACGCATGGGTTGCATTTCTTGTCGTACTATTAACCTTTGGAATGGAAACAACTTATTTTCGTTTCCGAAGGGAGGAGAAGAATGAGTCGGCAGTATTTTCCAACGCTTTGATTGTTCTCTTAGGAATCAACAGTCTATTTTTTTGCAGTATTTTAATTTTTAACCAGAATATTGCATCCGCACTTTTGTTTCAAGATCATGCAGAATATATAATCCTATTAGGGGCAATTGTAGTGTTAGACGCTCTTTCAGCTCTTCCAATGGCGCGACTTAGATCTGAAGAAAAAGCACTTCGATTTGCAGCAATTAATTTTGCATCCATTTTTACGAACATTGTTCTGAATTTAATTTTTATGTTCTTCCTGTTCGATTCAAAAGAACCCGAACAAGGTGTTTTATATATTTTAATTGCTAATTTAATTTCTTCTTCGATTAAGCCTATTTTTCTATACAAGGAATTGCTTTCCTTTCGATTTCAAATTGACAAGAAATTAATTCGTGGAATGCTATTATATGCTTCACCTTTAGTAATAGCAGGTTTTGCTGGAATAATCAATGAAACGTTGGATCGAATATTATTGAAACATATTTTGCACAACCCCTCTGACCCTTCATCATTAATACACGCGGAAGCCCAAGTTGGAATTTACAGTGCATGCTATAAATTAGCAATGCTAGTTACAATAATAATTCAAGCCTTTCGATATGCTGCAGAGCCTTTTTTCTTCGCACAAAACAAGTCCGAAAATAAAAATGAATTGTACGCCAAGGTTATGGATTATTTTATCGGTTTTTTGTGCCTTGTTTTTCTGTGCGTCACACTTAACATTGACATATTAAAATACTTTATTCAGAACGAAGCTTATTGGACGGGGTTGGGAGTAGTTCCAATTTTATTGTTAGCGAATATTTTTCTTGGTGTATATTACAATCAAAGTATTTGGTATAAACTTTCAAACAAAACAAAATTTGGTGCAATTATCTCTATTTGCGGTGCTGTATTAACCATAATTATAAATGTTTTGCTTATTCCGCATTTTGGATATTGGGCAAGTGCATGGGCAACATTTACAGTTTATGCTTTTCAAATGATTTTGTCTTATCTATTAGGTCAACGACATTATCCTATTCCCTATAATGTTGGCAAATTCAGTTTGTATTTAGGGTCAAGTATTATTCTCTTTGTTCTCTTTTCCAAAGTTCATTTTGAATCTTCAATTCTCAACTTTTTTACTAAAAACATAGGGGTACTTTTATTTCTAATTGGATTCATTATTATTGAAAAGCCAATCAAAAAAAGTGGGGCTTCTAATAGCTGAAAAAATGGAGAAAAAATTTAAAATCGAAGGAGAATATATTGAGCTACTTGCTTTTTTAAAGGCAGTTGGAATAGCTGAGACGGGCGGTCATGCAAAATTTATTGTAGATGAAGGGGAGGTTATTCGAAATGGTGAAGAAGAATATCGAAGGAGAGCAAAACTTGTTAAAGGTGACATTATTCAATGCTCCGACTTACTTTTTAAGCTTGAATAATAAGATCAAGAAGGCGTTTCATTTCCCATTAATTCACAAAAAATTAGGTTTCGTTAAAGAGATGGTCTAAATTTGATACAATTCTATGTTTTCATTCTTTTTTTGCCTTACGTAGAATAACATCTATTTATGACATTTAATGAACTTGATCTTTTAGAGCCGATCTTAAACGCTCTTAAAACCAAAGGTTATACGACACCAACACCCATTCAACAACAAGCGATTCCCATTATTCTATCTGGTTCAGACATTATGGGATGTGCACAAACTGGAACGGGAAAAACGGCAGCCTTTGCTATTCCAATCCTACAAAATTTAACAAAAAATAATCGCAAGGAAGGGCGAAGAAAAATACGATCCTTAATACTTACTCCAACCCGCGAACTAGCTATTCAAATTGAGGAAAACATACAAGATTATGGAGCTAATCTGGATCTAAAACATGCAGTAATTTTTGGAGGTGTAAGTCAGTTAAATCAAATCAACCGTTTAAAAAGTGGGATTGATATTTTAGTGGCAACACCCGGCCGCATGCTTGATTTGCAGCAGCAAGGGTATATCGATTTACGAGATTTGGAAATATTTGTACTGGATGAAGCAGATCGCATGTTAGACATGGGGTTCATTCACGACGTCAAAAAAGTCATTAAACTTATTCCGTCAAAAAGACAAACCTTGTTTTTTTCAGCGACGATGCCCAAAGAAATCAAAATCTTAGCCAGCACGATTTTAACCAATCCAAAACAAGTCGTTGTTACCCCAGTATCTTCTACGGCTGAAAAAATTGAGCAAGAATTGTATCACATTGAAACAGCCGCAAAAAAAGATTTATTAGCCCATTTATTATCCGAACAAAAAACTCCATCTGTTTTGGTGTTTACAAGAACTAAGCACGGTGCTGATAGGGTAGTAAGAAATTTAGGAAAGATAAAAATAAAAGCCGCTGCAATTCATGGAAACAAATCTCAAAACGCACGTCAAAATGCTTTGAACAGTTTTAAAAATAAAGAAATTCAAGTGCTCGTGGCAACCGATATTGCAGCAAGAGGAATCGACATTGATGAATTATCGTTGGTGATTAATTATGACGTGCCCAACATTCCCGAAACGTATGTTCATCGCATTGGGAGAACAGGCCGTGCAGGCGCAAGTGGTAAAGCCATTTCTTTTTGCGACAAAGAAGAACAAGCATACGTTCGCGACATTCAAAAATTGATTGGACAACAAATTCCTGTGGTAAAGAGCCATCCATTTAGTTAAATAATTATTTATTAAAAGGGGAATTTTTGTCATATTATAAATCCTTTTGTCTAATTTCATGGAATAACTATCTTTAGTTAAGATATCAATAGGTTTATCACAATTTTAGTGCTACCAATTGTCTAATAGGATGAATAGACTTTATACTTTAGATTACCTTAGAGGGATAGCTGCATTCAGTATAATGTTGTATCATTATTTGATTTGGACAACGGGAAAATTTGGTCCTGATACAATTATGGGTCGATTAGGAATATACGGGGTTTCAATATTTTATATATTAAGCGGATTGACCTTATACTATGTTTATTATGATAAAATGAAACCAACGCAACCGGAAATTGTTGCATTCGTCAAAAAACGCATTTTTAGAATTTTCCCTTTGCTGTGGCTCGTAACAATTTCAGCCATTCTGTTATCCCGAAAATCACCGAATTTTTACGACTTATTTTTAAATCTATCTGGATTGTTTGGCTTTGTAAAATGGGAAATATATTTTTCTGCAGGTGTTTGGTCAATTGGGAACGAATTGGTGTTTTATTTTTTCTTTCCATTTTTTATCCTATTTGCTAAATCGTTTAGACCATATTTCATATTATTGAGCGCTGTCCTATTTTCACTTTATCTCTATTTTGCTTTTACAAAACTAAACCCTCAAAAGACATTAGGCGAACAATGGATTGATTATGTTAATCCTCTTAATCAAGTTTTTCTTTTTCTTGGCGGCTTTTTAATTGGTTTATTTTTCAGTAATATTAAATTGAGAAATTCGTTAATAGTAGCGTTATTTTTCATAGGCCTTGGCCTTTTTGCATTTATGCCCACACATGGTGAAACCATTAATTTGGTGACGGGTTACAATAGATTAATTTTTACGTTTAGTTGTTTACTAATCTGCTTTTGTTTTTACAAACTCACAATTAAGTTTCCGTCGTACATACACAAACCACTAACATTACTTGGGGAGGTAAGTTATTCTATTTACTTACTTCATCCGATTATTTATGACGTTATTGGACGCTTAAGAAATTATACCTTAGATTTTTCTGATACCACTCGACTAATATTATCAATGTGTATTACACTAATTGCAGCTTATTTTACTTATGAATATTTTGAAAAATTCTTTATGAAATTCGCTAAACAAAGAAAAGAATAAAATTGAATTTTCTCCAATATGTATTAATTCTCCTCTAGATCACTTAATATTTTCTGAACATCACCTTCGGTTGCGGTTAGTTTATTCTTGCAAACCTTGATTAATTCAGAAGCCCTTTTCACCTTAATTGCAAGTTCGTCTACAGATATTTTACCTGTTTCCATTTCAGAAACAATTTTTTGCAATTCTTCAAATGCTTGTGTATAATTTAATTCGCTCATAGCTTGTTTCAATTTATTCAAATAACAACTCAACATTAGGGTCCAGTACAAATGAACTGATTTTTTTTGAATATTTTTTTTCGAAAAAGGTTACTCGTTCACTTACTTGAATTGTTTCCAGAACGTTAGTGCCATCTTTAAAATTTATTTGAATTTGCAATGGAAAATTAAAAAGAGGTTTGTTTTGGGCTTGTGTAATGGTTGCTTTAAATATCTTTTTCTTACTCTGTTCTCGAATTGATAATTGCGGAATACCAGGTGTTCTAAGCCATTGATTGAAAAATTCTGTCAATTCGATTCCTGAAACCGTTTCAGCAATTTGTTCAAAATCACTACTTGACGCAAATGATAATCGATACGTTGAATAATACGTTTGTATTATTTTTTGAAAGACTTCATCTCCCAACTTTTTTCGTAACATGTGTAAAATCCAGCTTCCTTTTTGATAGGAATTTGCATTTAAAAGTTTCATTAAATCTTTTTGCGTAGAATCAATAACTGGATTTGGGTATTTTCTACAAAATGAAATTATTTGATTTCGATCTTGTTTGAGTTCTTTTAAAACAAATTCTTTCCCCTTTACTTTTTCCTGATAAAGTAACGTGAAATACGTAGCAAACCCCTCGCTTAACCATAAATGAGGCCAATCAATTTCGGTTGCCGAGTTGCCAAACCACTGATGCGCAATTTCATGTGCTATCAATGCTTCACTCGTACGAGTTCCATCAATGGCATTTTCATCGTAAAAAATACAACCTGCGTTTTCCATTCCCCCGAATCGTGTAGTTGATTGTACATTTGCGAGCGTTGAAAATTCGTAGGGTGCGATGTAATCCTCAAAAAAATGAAGTATGGATGGCGCCAAATCAAAATCGTAAAACCCAGCATTTTTATTCTCTGGATATACCCAAGAAGAGACGGTATTTTCTTCTGGCCAAGAAGTCTCAAAATCAGCAATCCCAACGACAACAACCTTCATGGGCAATTCAATTTCAGACACATAATTCCAACATTTTTCTTTTGGAGAAACGTTTAATTCTGACTGAAATATACCGTTTGCAATTACCTTGTAATGGGAGGGTGCCCGAACACTAAATGAAACTTTTGCTTTATCGGATGGGTGATCGTGACAAGCAAGCCAGTTTTGAGCGCGATTTGGCCAATTATCACCAAAAAATGTTCGTTTACCATATTTGTTTTTTCCAATTACCAAACCGTCTATGGGAACCCCAGAATATTCTATGTTTATCTCAGCAGGTGATTTCGCACCGTATAAGCCAACTAAATAAAGTGTGTCGTTATTATGTTGAAATTGAATGTTTGCATTTTCAGAATAGACTTTTCTCACAAACATTCCTTTTCCTGATTTGTTAATCGATTTTAAATTTAAACATGGAGGAATTTGTGTGTTTTTCCAATTAAATGTAATTTTTTCCGACATTTCTACAGTATCATGTTCATCTGTTACACGAAGACTGAAGTGATAGCTTAAAACATCTAGAGAACTGATTTGGCTTAAGACTATTTTTGGAGTTAGTACTAGAAGTAGAATGAAACGGCTGAGCATGAATTTACAATCATTAATAAATTAAAATTACTTAAAACCAATCATTTTTTCATGCACGTATCAACTTTTTTATTGAAGGATTAAGGTCTTTAATAGTTTTATTTTAAAAACGAGTTAATCAGATTTATATATACTTGCTATTCTAAAATCATTTTTATTAATTTAGCCAACAATGATGCGTTGTTTTTTTTTTCTGGTACTTTTCGTTTGTTGTGTAAATGCACATGCTCAAAAACCCATTAAAAAAAAATTCTTGGGAACATACCAAGGAAAAATTGAGGCCTATAAAATTAATACTGGGGCACAATTCATAGATGTAGCAGAAACCCCAATTTCAGTTGATTTAAGGAAAACAGATTTGATTTTTCAGATCGGCAGAAATACAATGAAAACGGACTACACATGGAAAAAACAAGACAAAAATATCTATTTAATTCGATTCATTCGCGATGTGGATCAAACACCGGAAGTATTAATCTTGAATAAGAAAACGAAGGAAATTTTGCGTGAGGGAGTCAGTCCTCAACCTAATTCTAAATTATTAAAAGTCAAAAAGAAAAACACTTGATTCATTCTTTTCATCAAACCATGAAAACACTAGCATTAGCATTTTTATTATTTGCCTTAAATTATGTTTTTAGTCAAGATATCACCGGCACATGGCATGGATTACTAGATGTCGGCCAAAAGCTTCGGTTGGATATTCATATTTCTAAATCTGGTGAAACATACAGCGGTAAACTAGACAGTCCAGATCAGGGAGCGAAAGACATTCCGGCAACAAAAGTTGAATTCAATAACAACACACTTATTTTCGAGGTTAAAAACCTAGGGGTTAGTTATTCAGGCAACTTGAAGTCCGATAGTATTGATGGGACCTTCAAACAAGGAGGTTTCAGCACCAAATTGCTTTTAACTCGTTCTGAAGTTGAACTAAAGAAAGCGAATAGACCTCAAGAGCCCAAAGGACCATTTGCATATCTAGAAGAAGAGGTTACTTTTGAAAATAAGACAGAAAAAATTAAACTTTCAGGAACCCTAACCCTCCCAAAAGGTGATGGTCCATTTCCGACAGTTATTTTAGTTAGTGGGAGCGGACCTCAGGATAGAAATGAAGAAATTTTAGGGCACAAACCTTTTTGGGTAATTGCAGATTATCTTACTAACCAGGGTTTTGCGGTTTTGCGTTACGATGATCGTGGAACAGCTAAATCAGAGGGAAATTTCAACACAGCAACATCCGTTGAATTAGCTCAAGATGCTGAGAGCGCGCTCGATTATTTAAAATCTAATCCAAAAATAAATGCCTCTAAAATTACAGTTGCTGGTCACAGTGAAGGAGCGATGCTAGCAGTAATTTTGGCTGCGCGTAGAAAAGACATCCATTCGGCTGTTCTTTTAGCCGGGCCAGGGATTCAAGGTGGAGAATTACTTTTATTACAACAATATTTAATCAACAAAGCGAATGGCGTTCCTAATAAATCGAATAAAGCCATGCAACGGTTTAATCGGAAGATTTATAAAATCGCTGTGAATCAAACCAATATTACAGATGCAAAACCAATTCTTGAGAAAGAAATTCGTAAAGCCTTAAAAAACACAAAAGATGAGGATTTTTCCGGATATAGTTCCAAAGAACAATTAATCCAAGAGTCCATTAATACTATTTGTAATCCTTGGATGTTTTACTTTATCAAATACGATCCAAAATCGGATTTAGAAAAATTGAATTGTCATGTGCTGGCGTTAAATGGAAGTAAGGATTTGCAAGTTCCACCGAAGGAAAATTTGGGTGCTATGAATAAGTTTATTCCGAAATCGGATAAGTCGCAAATTTTTAAAGAATTACCGAATTTGAATCACTTATTTCAGGAATGTGAAACAGGAAATCCCCAAGAATATGGAACCATTGAGCAAACTATTCAACCCGATGTCTTGAAAATAGTGGGGGATTGGCTAAAATCCATTCAAACGAACTAAATGGGAAAAGCATTAGCCTTGGATTTTGGATTAAAACGAACCGGTTTGGCATTGACAGATGATGCCCGTATTTTCGCTTTTGCTCACAGTACGATAGACAGTGAAAAAATTGTAGAAACATTGCAAGTCTTAATCCCAAAAGAAAATATTACGACACTCGTTTTTGGTAAGCCTACGCGTCTGGATAACAGCTTATTTGAGATAAATCAGAATATTGAATGGTTGATAGAAGAATTAAAAAAACAATTTCCAACATGTGAAATAGTTCAGATTGACGAGCGATTTACCTCAAAAATGGCCACTCAAGTTTTGGCACAATCCGGTAAAAGTCGAAAAGAAAAACAAAACAAAGGTTTGGTTGATAAAATTAGCGCGACTATTATTTTACAATCATATTTGGAGCAGAAAAGAAACTAATTTTCCTCCTTAAAATTTTTCCAATGGCTATCGTTTTTACACTCAGCTGCTTTTTTCAGTTCATTCATGTTACCATTAATCAAGGCTTCTTTTTTCGAATGACTCCAATTTTGGATTTGCTTTTCTCTGTAAAATGCCCAATCTATTCGGCAGAAAGTTTCTATGTAAACTAATTCAACGGGTAAGTGTTTTTTGGTGAAGTTTGCTCCTTGTCCGGTTTGATGTTGATGTAATCTTCTTTCCAAATTTTTTGTACTACCAGTGTAAAATAATCCATTTGCACATTTCAGTATATACATCGTTGGTTTTGACATACTTGAATATACGAAAAATAATTGAGATTCGCTTGTCTCGATTGATTAATAGTGGCCCTTGACTCCGCTCGGTCCACTTTAAAATACTAATGGGCTCATCGAGCGTAGTCGAGATGAGCGATTTGAATTAAGTCGAGATGAGCCTGTACTCACTAAAAAAACAACTATTTAGTGAATACACTCACCAAAAATACGTATATTTGGTGAATAGAATGAGATATGTTTAAAAGAATTATTGAAAAATCACTCCAAAAACGAATCGGTAGCGGAAAAGCGGTTATCATTACCGGACCCCGACAAGTTGGAAAAACAACTCTAGTAAAACAATCGTTGACGGATAGACCGTATTTATTTTTGGACGGAGATGATCCTAAAACTAGAGCGGAATTATCAAATCCCAATACAGAAGAAATACGGTCGTTGATAGGAGCAAACAAAATTGTTTTTATTGATGAAGCTCAACGCATTGACAATATTGGCATTACGATGAAAATTATCACAGACCAATTTAAGAATGTACAATTAATTGCAAGTGGATCTTCTGCTTTTGAGTTAACGAATAAATTGAATGAACCCTTGACAGGTAGAAAATGGGAGTACAAACTTTTTCCTATTTCGTATGAAGAACTTGAAAAAACAGAAGGTGTTTTGAACGCAAAAAAAAGACTCGAAAATCTATTATTATACGGAACGTATCCGGATGTGTTGAATAACCCTGGAGATGAGAGAGAAGTTTTAACTAATTTAACAGAGAGTTATTTGTTCAAAGATTTATTGTCTTACAATGGTATAAGAAAAGCAAAAGTGTTGGAGAATCTTCTTCGTGCTTTGGCCTTTCAACTAGGCAATGAGGTGAGTTATAATGAGCTTTCAAAGTTGGTTGGTGTCGATAAAAATACAGTTGCCTCTTATATCAAGCTACTGGAAATGAGTTATGTGATTTTTAGTTTATCGAGTTTTAGCAGAAACTTGAGAAAAGAAATAAAACACAATCAAAAAATATATTTCTACGATACTGGTGTTCGAAATGCGATTATCCAAAACTTTAACTCATTAGAATTTAGAAATGACATCGGTGCTCTGTGGGAAAACTTCTTAATTGCCGAAAGAATGAAATATAATGCATACAATCAGACCTATGCAAAATCGTACTTTTGGCGTACTGTAGATCAACAAGAAATTGATTACATAGAAGAAAAAGATGGGGCACTTTCAGCTTTTGAATTTAAATGGAAACCCACAAAAAAGATAAAAACACCAATTTCATTTGTAAACACTTATAACACAACAGCAAAGCTAATTGATTCGGATAATTACCGAGAGTTTATTATTTGATATCTAATTCAAAGGTAATACTCATTTTATTCTGTATTCGTTATAACAAGTAGTTCTCGATTATGCTATTGTGTCCCTCGACTTGATTCGAATAGCTTGTCGAGCGTAGTCGAGACAAGCTAGTTATATGTCGCTCGGTCCACTTTAGTGTATTGAGGCTCATCGAGCTGTTGCATTTTGGCTCACCGAGCGGAGTCGAGATGAGCCTACTTCACCAATGCCCTCAAAAATACGATCTCATCTTCTAAATGGCGAATTCTACTTTCGTATTGTTCAATGAGTTTGTCAGGAATTTGATAACTTGACGTTCCCATTGTATTATTATTCCCCTCCTGCTTGCAATTATTAAAAATGTTCTGATGATCAAACCCTAGTGCCTCAATTGGATCTACTTCCAAAATCTTTGCAATTTCATTCAAGCGATTAATCGTTAGTTGTGTTTCGCCACTTTCAATTTTGGAATAAGCACGTGTAGTCAAGCCAAGCTGTTGAGCCATGTATTCTTGGGTAAAATTCTTTAACTCACGTAATTGTTTCAATTTGACTTCCGGGTTTTCGATCATCACTTTAAGAATTAATAGTTCAAATATAGAATATTTAATTCAATATAAGAATTTATTAGGCCTTTAAAAAATTAAGGGTTACTCTACTTTTGTAAAGAAAAAGTAGAACCATTGGAGCATAAATTCAACGCATCTCATCTTTATAAGATTAATGTTGATTCACAACAGCTATTCCCATTGAATTTGGAGTTTGAGGAAAACGATTATCCTCATTATGATTTTCAAGGGCCTGGTATTTATTTTACATACTTCAAAGATGAGCTGGTTTACATCGGCTATTTTTTTCCCAATGGGGATAATCGAGATGCTCGTATGGAACGAATGAAAAAAGAGATTTCAACTATTTCAATGAGGGGGCGTGAGGTAGTTTTTTCTCAAAATGCATTTAATGCGCACCAGCAGTGTATGAATTATCCTGTTTTTCAAGGAGAAATTAGTGATAATGGGTTTCAAACATCCCTTAAAAGAGTTGAATTTGCAGATAAAAATTGGCGTTCTTTTAAAACAAATAATTTCTTAAAGGATTTCGCATTTTATTGGTTTAGAGAAGAAAAACAACTAAACCGAACTCGAGAAGAACTCGAAAAATTAACGCAAGAATTACGAAAATTTTATAAACCCACGTGCAACGGTTAGTTGCATTAATTAAAAACCGAATAACTATGAAAAAAACGTTACTTTCATTTTTCATTTTTGGCTCAATTAATTTATTTGGGCAGCAATTAACAAATTCGAACTTAGAACTATGGACGACTGTTACATATGGCCCAGAACCAAATAATTGGCAATATAATGACGGTACAGGTTTGGTTTATGGAACAAATAATATCATTAGAAGTTATGATGGAACAGATCCATTGACAACCACAAAAGTTACAGGAGCGGCAGCATTTGGTGGCTCAGGAAATTCGGTTCTTTTAGAAACAAAAGCAGCCGTTGGGGCATCAATGCTTGGCTCTGGCTATACAACAATTCCTGGGTATTTATTTCGTCAGGATCCTATTTCAAATCCGAATATAGGATCATTAACTTTTAATTATAAGTCCAGTATTGTTTCAGGAGATTCATGTTTTGTTAAAGTTGGACTAATTGACGCAAGTTTTAACATTTATTCCTTGGGTGTTTTTTGGATTAAACCATCTGATAATAGTACAACATGGAAAACAAAAACGATCATTTTAGAGAATCAATTACCCGGAACGCCAACAGAAATTTTTATTGAAGCAATGTCAACATTTGATGGGTTTGATGGAAATTATTCATACACTACACCAATTATTGGATCAAAATTGTATTTGGACAATTTCACCTTGAATTATTGCAATACCCCGATAACAACAAACCTTACTGAAATTATTTGTGACTACATGTTGCCTTATACATGGAACGGATTAACTTTCAATGGCGCGGGTAATCAATCCGCTACCTTTACTTCAACTTTGGGATGTGATTCCATTGTAAATATGGCATTGACCGTTGTAGGAGGGCCTTATACACAAATTCCTGATGCGGTATTTGAACAAGAATTAATTGATTTAGGATATGATCCCTGTGGAATTGTTGATGGTCAGGTTCCAACAAACAGTATAGACAATGTTCTAAGTTTAACGATACAAAATTATAATATTACTGATTTTACGGGTATTGAAGCTTTTAGCGCACTACAATCTTTATTTTTAACAGCCAATTTGCAGGTTAATGGAATTAACCTAACATCAAATACTCAACTTAAATATTTAGAAGTTGATGCCTTTCTTTCAAGTTTGAATCTAAGCCAAAATCTGTTGTTGCAACAATTAAAATTAAACGATCAATTCATTTTCTCTAATCAAATTCAAATTTTAGATTTGTCTTCAAACACATTACTTCAAGATGTTGATTGTAAAGCTAGTGGAATTAACACGTTAATTTTACCTCAATCTCAAACGTTAATCTCCTTGGATTGTCGTTTAAATAACATTAATTCTATAGATTTGTCATCTGTTCCTAATTTACAAACTTTAAACGCCTCCGACAACAGTTTAATTAATTTAGGAACAAATACTCACAACTCACTGGAATACTTGGACTGTAGCAATAACTCATTTTCAGGTCTCAATTTATCAGGATTTAACCAATTAAAATATCTAAATTGTTCTGACAACTCTTTAGAATGCTTAAATATTAAAAATGGTATTAACAATCAATTTACTTATTTAAATACAAAAAATAATTTTACTTTAACATGTGTTGAGGTCGACGATTCTCTTTACTCTACAAATAATCCAATTTGGAATGCAAATAAGGACACATGGTCTTCTTATAGTGAGGATTGTTCAGGAATTTGTGTTACTGCGAATTTAACGGATGTAAATTTTGGAAATACAAACATTTACCCTAATCCAACAAATGGAATGGTATATATAAATTCAGATTCAGAGATTAAAGAGATAACCTTGTCTAGTCTGGACGGAAAAATCATCAGAAAGTATAAATCTAACATTATTAATATCAATGAATTAACGGGAGGATTATATGTGATTCGTATCCATTATTCGAATGATGTTGTAGTTTCAAAACAAATAATTAAAAACTAGTAATTTATGAAAAAAGTAATTTTAACAATCTCAACATTTGTTTCTATTTCAACAATTGCAATTTGTCAAAAGTCAACAGTTGCAAATCCTTTTTCAATCGAAGGACAATTGAGTTTGAATTCAACGTCAATGACTTTCAGTGCCCCCTCGCTCCGAGCTCGTTATTTTCTAAAAGATGATTTTGCATTGAGGACAACTATTGGTCTACAAAATAGTACAGAAAAGAATTATTATTACGAGCTTGCTAATAATGAGGGACAATCAGGTTATGAGGTAAATAAAACTATTAATAACGTAATTTCGATAGGAGCTGAAAAACATTTACCAGGCACTAGTAAATTATCGCCTTATTTCGGAGCAGATTTTATTATTGGGTTTGGTAACGAAACAGCAAAGTGGAATAATTACGATGGAAATGATTTTATTTCTGATTTTACTGCAAAAGCGAAAAATCCATACAATAACATTGGCATAAACTTAATCACAGGCACAGATTATTATTTTGCAGAAAACTTTTTTCTTGGATGTGAATTAGGACTTGGATTTAACATGAGATCTAACAAGGCTGGTACATTTGAATATACGACAGGTGGAGTTACAACAAAAAGTTTAACTGAACCAAGTTCAAGTAGTGAATTTGGAAATAGTTTTATGGGAAATATTAGGATTGGATGGAGATTTTAATTTCATAAGCTTAAATCACCATTAAATTAACCGGGCTTGTCCCGGTTTTTTTATTTCCATCCAACCGAACCCAATCCGAAATCAGAAAAATTTGGGGAGTTGTGCCCCTCGCCTCCGCTCGGTCCACTTTAGTGTATTGAGGCTCATCGAGTAGCTTTTAATGAGCTTATCGAGCGGAGTCGAGATAAGCTGATAAGAAGAGAAGTGGATTGAGCGGCTTGAAATGAGCTTATCGAATTAAGTAGACCCACTTTTGTGTGAATTGAGTTTTTGTTTTCCTGATTAAGCTTTTTGAAATCAACTTGTTGACTCAATCACACTACCTGTTTATGAATTTCAGTTGCCCATGAATGAACGTTACGATATCTCTTTTTAAGCTCACCATTTCTTGCTCGAAAAAGCAACAAAGGCTCTTTATTTTCACGCGAATTGTCATAGACATAAAGCCGGTCAACAATTTTGGAAATCAGTGCACAATTAACAATTGATTTACTGTATCTGGAAATAATTTTTGGAATTGGCACATCATGTCCACCTTGGATAACCCTTCGTGCGATCCGTGATGCATTAATTGTTGGAGAGTCGGTACAAACAAAAAAAATCCGAATAAAATATCCTAATTCTTTTGCTCTAACTATAAAATCTATTTTCTCTGAACTTGAAAAGACAGTTTCAAATATTATGCTTTTTCGCTCACTTAGTAAATTATAGCGCTGCTCAGTTGCATATTTAGCGGCTTTACTAATAGCTTCTGGAGAATTCCAATCTCCAAATATATTATTAGCAATATCGTCAGGATTGATATAAGTAGCGGAATCCAGCCACTCGTGTTTTAATATTTTTCGTGTAATGGATGTTTTTCCAGATCCGTTTGGACCACAAACAACAATAAGAGTTGGTTTTTTCACTTTTTGAACCGGTACTCTTTTTGCATTTTTGCTAATTGTATTTGAATAGCTTTTTCAATACTCAAAACAATTTGTTTTTGTTCCTCACGCGCATCTTCAGCTACCTCTAGCATAATCTGATGAAGACTCTTTAGAGAAGGATCTTTGGAACTGTCTGCAAGATTAATTTTCATTAAAACGAAGTTAGGGAAAAAAGTTTAAAAAGCAAAGCTTGATTTGATAAACTCATCAAGTTCGCATGGCTGATATGAAGAGAAGTGGATCGAGCGGAATCGAGAGCCACTATTACAAAGTCGAAAAGAGCCTACTTCACCCTTTCAAAATAAAAGCACCTTTCTTAAGCAAAATTCCTTTTCCCTCTTGAATCCATGGCATGTAAATCTTTTGGTTTTCTGAATCTGTACTTTGAAACAAAACATCGTAACTCTTCTTATTCCAGGAAAGCCGAACAATATTTCCTTCGTCTTTGATTAGAAGCTGCTGGTTATCAATTTTAAAATCAATGTTTTTTTCAGCAATTGAATGATAACTAATCTCGCCCGGGTTGTGTTTCGCATAGGATTCAACAACCATTTTCAATTTATCAACTTGCTCAGGCTTAGCCTTATAGAAGCAATAAATTCTTCCTCCGACTTTTAGCACGGAAACAAACTGATTGTGATTGAATACGCAAAATTCAGTTTTTTCCATTGTTTGGTTTCTTTTGAATACAATTGCAATTAGCAGAATGAAATATATGGAATAACCAAGAACAATTTGTTTACGCGATTTCGCATATAATATTAGAAAAACAAATAATAAACTCAGAAAAATGACCACCCAAAACGGCAAGGAATACCCATAAGCCACTGCTCCCGGAATCTCTTCTATTTTTTGAACAATCCAATACATAGCATATACCGAAAACCCCAATAATATGCCTGTCAGTTGTGAGATAATTGGTATAGGCTTAACTACAAAAAGAAAAAAACCTAGGCCCATGACGATTGAAGAAAAAAACATGAGTCCAAGATTGCTAAGCAGAAAATAATTTGGGAATTGATGAAAATAGAAAAGGGATATTCCGGTTGTCATCAATTGTGCAGCAAAACCCAATGCTGTTCCCTGCCAGAGTTCTTTTAATCCAACAGTTTTTATTTGAATCAAACTTTCAATTTTGGGATAGAACAAGAAAATCCCTATCATGGCCAAATAAGATAACTGAAAACCAATATCTAGAATATACAGGGGATTCAGCAACAATAAGATAAAGGCAGACAAAAACAAGGTGTTCATGGAATCGTGTTGTTTCGAACTGATTTGTGAAAGCGCTAATATTGAAAACATCAAAACGGCACGTATTACACTTGCAGAAAAGCCGGTAATTACAGCATATATCCATAAGAATATAACGATTAAGATTGTGGCTTGTTTTTTTGTTAATAATCTAGGAAAAAACCCAAAAACAGCCAGAAAAAGATATAAGATTAAACCAATATGCATTCCTGAAACGGCCAATATATGCATGGCTCCTGTATTCGTAAAGGCGTTCTTGGTTTCTGTGTCTAACAATGATTTATCGCCAAGTATTAAAGCTTGTGCTATGGCTAAATCCGTACCGGATAAGTTTTCCTTTAACGCAGAGTTTAGATAATTCGAAAACCCATTCAATAATTGGGTAAAAATGGAGGATTCTGTTTCGTTAATCCAAGTCAATTCATCAGCAGAAACAAAGGCCATAGCATCTACTCCGCGTGACTTCCAATAGTATTCTGCATCAAATTCGCCAGGGTTGTTTTTATTTTGAATTTTTGAAATTTCAGCACCTACAAGAACCTCATCTCCCTTTTTAATATAAGAAAGTTCTTTTGCCAAATAAACCAAAATCAATCCGTTTGACTTTTGTTGAATCGAATCTTTATAGACTACGCTTGATTTCAAGATTGCCTTATTCCAAGATCCTTGACCTAAGCTGATTTCCACAATCTCACCTTGTATGAGATCACCATTTTTATAACCGGAATGAAAAAGTGAAGCTTGATTATCTACGTGTAAAGCACCAACAAAAGACCCCAACAAAAAACTCAATCCATAAACCGAAATGTAAGAAACAATTCCTGATTTAGCATTTATGAATTTCCAGAATGCGAATGTTGAAGAAACAATTGATAAAAGTAGAACTTGATGATTTACCCATTTTCCGTTAATTAGAACAATCAACAATGCAATTATAAAAGGAACAGCAATATGGACGAAAGGGCGTTTGTAAAATTCGAATTGTAGTGAGCTCAAAATCAGGACGAAATAGAATTTCTATACAGGTATTTTAAGCAAAAATAGAATTTACGATGCTGTACTTTTACGCCCAACAACCAATACTTTACATTTTATAGTCAAACTAAACCCTTTATCGCTGAGGTTGAATTTTATGAGAAAACGAATCGAATATAACTGATTAAGTAAATTCTTAAAAAAGTTAAGGTTGTTTTTTTAGCGTTTCCAATGCTTTAGAAAACTCATTGTCTTCTATGTTGAATACTTTATTGAATCCAGGATCACCAAATAATTGTTCAGCAATTTGAGCTTTTATCACCCGCGAAATCTGTTTTTTGCTAATCATAAAACCATATTTGTCGAATGGAATTTTGAATTCTTTTTGAGCATAAAATGCAAATTGCGAAAGGATTTTTTCATCAACGTTAAATCGGTTGATGAAATCATCTATAGTATTCCAGTGGCTTCTTTTGTTTTCTACATAATCAAATGCAAAAGACTGAAATGCAGGTGAAACTCTTAATGCGGTGTAATACATACTCATACCTGTTGAGTCGAAAGGCACAAATATATCAGGCATAATGCCTCCACCACCATATACTATTTTTCCTTTGGGTGTCTTGAATTTCAAAGAATCTACAAAAATAGAGCTATCCGGTCGGTATAATTCTGAGTCATTTTCACCATTTCGATTCATGTAGTAATCTTCATATTTTCCGTTGTAGGGTCTTTGGATGCAACGACCTGTTGGCGTGTAATATCGGGCCACAGTTAGACGGATAACGCTTCCATCCCTAAGCTTTGTGTCTTCTTGGACAAGTCCTTTACCAAATGATCGTCTTCCTACAATCGTTCCGCGGTCATTATCTTGAATTGCGCCAGCTAAAATCTCACTTGCAGAAGCGGAATTTGCATTTATGAGTATGGTAAGAGGCATATTTTCCAAATCACCCACATCTGTTGCTTTATATACCTTGGTTCCTACTTTTTTCCCAATGGTCTTTAGGATGGTTTGTCCATTTTTTAAGAACTCATCAGCAATTTCTGTAGCCGCCCCTAAAACACCTCCACCATTGTTTCTTAAATCCAAAATCAGTTTTTTCATGCCTTTTTTCACAAGCTCTTGAGCCTGTAAGCGAAATTCGTTAGAAGTATTTACTGAAAATTGTTCGATTTTGATGTAGCCGATATTTCCATAAAGAAAAGAAGACGTAACCGATTCAATTGGAATAGAACTTCGGGTAATTTCAAAATTTATTTTCTTTTTCTGACGAACGATAACAACCTTTACTTTTGTTCCCGCTTGTCCTTTTAGCATGGACATGACTTTATCAGTTCCAATTTTAATGCTGGCAATATTTTTTCCATCAATAGCTACAATTTTATCTCCGGCTTTTATACCCATTTTCTCAGATGGCGAACCCTTAATAACTTGCGTAATACAAACAGTATCTCGGAGCATAAAATAACGCATTCCAACGCCTCCAAATTTCCCCTCAATCATTTCTGCTGCCAATTGTTGTTCACTTGCAGGAATATAATTAGAATGAGGATCTAGCTTGTGCAACATTTCTACAATACTTTCCTCAAATACTTTATCCGGATTAACATTATCTACATAATTTTCATCAATTAGATTTAGAATATCTTGTAGTTTTTGTAATCTATTTCCGTTGTACCCTTCTCCCGAAAAAACGCCGTTTCTTGTTACCAAATGTCCTAAAACAAGGCCAATGCACAAGGTAATAGACACTACAAGCGGAAGCCACCATTTATTTTTCTCCATCCTCAATATTTTCAATTTGTTCAACGATAATTCCAGCACTTTTCAAGAATTCAATACCAGCAGGATCTTTATACCCATGTTGATAAACAACGCGAGATATTCCAGATTGAATGACAAGCTTACTACATTCTTTACATGGAGAAAGAGTCAAATACAATGTTGCATCATTGCAGTTATTGGTTGATTTTGCTACTTTTAGTATGGCATTTGCCTCAGCATGAAGCACGTACCAATGTGTTTCTCCTTCTTCGTTTTCACAACAGTTATCAAATCCAGATGGAGTACCGTTGTATCCGTCGGAGATAATCATTCCGTCTTTGACGATAATGGCACCCACCTTTTTTCGATTGCAATGAGATAAGATAGCCCAAGAGGCAGCAAGCCTTAGGTAAGCACGATCGTATTTCAATTGTTTTTCCGAGGAGTGAATGGCTAACATGGGTTATATTTTTACAAATTTATAACCTACACCCCGAATAGAAAGAAAAAAACGGGGATTTCTTGGGTCAGGCTCAAATAATTTTCGAAATCCAACAATGAAATTATCAACGGTTCGACTAGAAGGAAATTGATCTTGTCCCCAAACAGTATCTAAGATTTCATCTCGAGAAATTACCATTCCCGCTTTTTTTGAAAACAAGCGCAGCAATTCAATTTCTTTTTTGGTTAATACTCCCACTAATTCTTTATTTTTACCGCGCACTTCAAAAGTATCGAAATGAATGATTTTCTCATTTATCTTTAAAAGTGTTGTGTCTGTATTCGGTTGATAGGATCGAACTAATATAGAAACTTTCAATATCAACTCCTCCAAATCAAAAGGTTTTACCAAATAATCTGTTCCTCCTTTTTTTAATCCTGCAATACGGTCCGAAGTTGTTCCTTTAGCTGATAAAAAAAGAATGGGAACATCACTGAATTCTCTAATTTTTTCACACAATTCTAATCCGCTTATTTTTGGAAGCATAATATCGAGAATTATTAAATCCATTTTTTGCAGATTTGACAAATTCTCAAGTGCAGTTTGACCACTGAAAAATGAAAGTACTTTGTGGCCCTCCAATTCTAAATTCAGTTTAACAAGGTCATTTAGACTGATTTCATCTTCAACAAGGGCAATTTGTGCCATAAATTCACTTTACACAAAAATACATTTTATAGCGGATATTGCTTAGTTTTCTTTTTCTTTGCCAGTTAATAATTTATCCCCATGACTTTTTCTACCGAACAGCTTCAAGACTATTTAAAAAATTTGGATTTTGAATCGTGGAACGAACTTCAATTGAACATGTTGAATATTGGGGATAAAAATACGATTTTACTATCCAAAACAGGGTCTGGAAAAACAGTTGGTTTTATTTTACCCCTAATCAAAATGGTAGAAAAAGACAACTTGGATGTTCAAGCCATGATCATTGCTCCCACACGTGAATTGGCTGTCCAGATAGAAAGTGTATTCAGGTCAATGAAGACTGGTTTGAAGATTACCACATGTTATGGCGGTCATAATATTCAGGTTGAACAGAAGAGTTTTATAGGGAAAACACAGGTGATTATCGGTACTCCAGGTAGAATATGTGATCACATTAATCGAGGAACACTTGATTTAAAAAAGGTTAAAACGCTGGTAATAGATGAGTATGATAAATGTTTGGAATTTGGATTTTATGATCAATTAGCGTTTATTACGGATGAGTTGGTTCAATTGAAACAGGTTTCTTTGGTTTCGGCTACAGAATTAAATGAAATACCTTCTTTTTTTCCTGTTCAAGAATTTGAAACACTCAATTTTTTATCCGCCTCTAAAGACCCAGAATTTGTTAAGTGGAACGTTCCGGTTAATTCCGATAATAAGTTTCAAACACTGTTAAATCTTTTATGCTCGTTTAATGGAGAACAGGCCATCGTGTTTTGTAACTTCCGGGAAGCAACGGAAAAAATCGTTGAGGTGTTGAATGAAAATGATTACCCAGCAGTCTATTATCATGGTGGAATGGAACAAGATGAACGTGAAAGATCATTATTGAAATTCCGAAATGGAAGTGAACATACGTTGGTTTGTACCGATTTGGGTTCTAGAGGATTGGATATTCCTGAAATTAAACACGTTATTCATTTCCAATATCCGCAATCGGAACAAATTTTTATTCACCGAAATGGAAGAACTGCTCGGATTCAGAATAAGGGAAATATTTATTTGATGATAAACTCAGATGAACCGACACCCGATTATGTCTCAATTCCCGATAAGAAGTATTCTTTACCGGAAAAAACATCGGCTCCATCTAAGCCTGAATGGGTTACACTCTATTTTAGCGGCGGCAAAAAGAATAAGATCAATAAAATTGATTTAGTTGGGTTTTTAACTCAAAAAGGTGGCTTACACAAAGATGAAATTGGTTTAATTACAGTTTTGGATTTTAGTTCTTTTTTAGCCGTTAAAAGGAATCGAATTTCACACGTATTAAATGCTGTAAAAGGGCAAAAAATCAAAGGGCAAAAATTGAAGATTGACATTGCGCGTTGACTCACACTTTCTCTGTTTTTTCTTTGAATAAAATCTTATCTTTGTGACGAAATTTCACCTATGAATTACAAAAGAATCCTTCTTAAATTAAGCGGAGAGTCCTTAATGGGAAACAAACAGTTTGGAATAGATAACGATCGTCTGAATCAATACTCAACTCAAATTAAAGAAATTGTTGATAAAGGAATTGAGGTTGCGATTGTGATTGGAGGCGGAAATATTTTCAGGGGCGTGCAAGCTGAAGAAGGAGGAATGGATCGTACTCATGGAGATTACATGGGCATGTTGGCTACAATGATTAATTCCATGGCATTACAAGCTTCTCTGGAGGCAGTGGGTGTTAAAACTCGATTGATGTCTGCCATTGAAATGCGTGAAATAGCCGAGCCCTTTGTTAGAAGAAGAGCAGTTCGTCATTTGGAAAAGGGTAGAGTAGTTATTTTTGGTGCGGGTACTGGTAATCCGTTTTTCACAACCGATTCAGCTGCTTCATTGCGAGCAATTGAAATCAATGCAGATGTAATTTTGAAAGGAACGCGTGTTGATGGTATTTATACTGCAGATCCCGAAAAAGATAAATCGGCTACTAAGTTTGATTTTATATCGTTTGACGACGTTTACAACAAAGACTTGAAAGTGATGGATATGACAGCTTTTACGCTCTGTAAAGAAAATAATTTACCAATTATCGTTTTCGATATGGACACTCCCGGTAATTTGAAAAGATTAATTACCGGAGAACAAGTTGGAACAATTGTGAAAAACTAAAAATTTCAGGATGCAAGAAGAATTAGATTTAATTTTTGACGAATTAAAAAGTTCAAATTCAAAAACGCTATCTCATTTAGAAAATGAACTATCACGGATAAGAGCAGGAAAAGCTACTCCTGCAATGTTAAATGGCGTAATGGTCGAGTATTATGGTTCTCCAACGCCTTTGCAACAAGTTGCCAACGTAACTACAATGGACGCACGAACGATTACGGTTCAACCATGGGAAAAAAACATGTTAAACGAGATTGCTAAAGGCATTATGAATGCTAATTTAGGTTTGAATCCTCAAAATAATGGAGAAGTACTTTTGATTGCTGTTCCTCCTCTAACAGAAGAGCGAAGAAGAGATTTAGTAAAAAAAGCAAAGTCAGAAGGTGAACATGCAAAGGTTGGAATCAGAAATCATAGAAAAGATTCTATGGACATGGTCAAAGATTTGAAAAATGAAGGATTATCAGAGGACATGGCCAAGGATGCAGAAGAAGAAATCCAGCAAATTACCAACCGTTATATCAAGAAAATTGACGAATTACTTGAGATAAAAGAAAAGGATATCATGACGGTATAATTTCGTTTTTGAACGAAATTCTTAATCAAATACACTTTAGTGCCTCAATAGCTCTTAAATCTTTTTGTTCGGGAGTAAGAGACTTTGAATATTCTTCACATTCTTTGTGAAGTTTTGCATCGAATTCAGTAGGGTTAATTATTTTGAGTGCGTTTTGAGCACAATCGCAAACATCTGGACCTGAACTAGTTGTACAACTTGTTAAAATACAAGCCATTCCAATTGAAAAAATAATATGTTTTGTTTTCATAAAATTAAAGTTGGTAACGAAATCATTCTTTTTTAAAGTTAACAATAAATTCTAGAAACGCTTAAGAAAATCGAATTCATTAGATTTTGATATATCTACGAATTAATATCACAAAGAGTAATCCTAAAATCACGCCTGTTGAATTAAATATTCCGTCTAAAAAACTAGTATCCCTTCCCGGTACATATCCTTGTAATAATTCCAATGTAAAGCCATAGGCAATTATTATGGAAAGCATCACACTTTTCTTAGAATAGAAATTATTCACTAATAGAGCATTTGAAGTCAAAGCAAAGTAGGCTAATAAATGTCCAATTTTATCTTTATTGCCTAAATCGATATTGGTATTAACCGGTAGTAATGACAAAATTCCAATTAAAACAAGAAGGATAAAAAAAGTGATTTTTAAATTTCTCTGATTAATGATTTTGAACATCATATTTTAATGTTTTTCCCTTTTCAATTGCAGGCAGACCTTCTATTAACCACATGGGAGCAGGTTTGTTCAATAAATAATAATCAAAAAATTGCCTCATTCGAATACTTAAATCAATTTTGTTGGCCAACTTGGTTAAGTTGTGATCATCACCATTGTAATTCAACATCCAACAAGGTTTTCCAAGTCTTCGCATTCCGGTATATAATTCAATTCCTTGATACCAAGGAACAGCGCCATCTTGGTCGTTGCTCATAATTAATAGTGGTGTATTTACCTTATTCAAATGAAATAAAGGAGAATTCTCGATGTAAAGTTCGGGAGCTTCCCAAATAGTTTTTCCAATTCTACTTTGAGTACTTTCATATTGGAATTGTCGGTTAAGACCGCTTCCCCATCGGATTCCTCCGTATGCCGAAAACATATTAGAAACAGGCGCGCCAGCCATTGCGGCAGCATATCTTTTCGTCATGGTTATGAGTTGAGCTGTTTGGTAGCCACCCCAACTTTGGCCCTGTAATCCCATGCGAGTTGAGTCTATGTTTTTGTATAATTTGAGAACATGGTCTGTCCCACTCATGATACAATCGTATGCGCCCTTGGCTGGATAGCCTGGTTTGTAGCGAATATCTGGAATGAATACCACATATCCTGCAGAGGCATATTCTGTTGGGTGAATAACACTGGCAGTTGGACGAGGAGCATGATACGCGTGCAGTTCATCAGAATTTAATTCGTAGTAATAAATAATTAATGGGTATTTCTTTGCAGCATCAAAATTCGTTGGTTTGTAAATCAATCCTTCCAACGGAATTCCCGAATAACTTTTCCAGGAAGTCAATTCTACATTTGTCCAAATGTAGTCCCTCTGTTCAGGGTTTGCGTACGAAATCCTTTTTTCATTCGCCCAATTTGAATCTAATTTGATTAAATCAGGGTATATCGAAACGGTAGATTTTCGCATTAGAATCGTTTTTTTATCTTCAGATCTCTTGGAATAAATGATCGAGAAATCGCCGCCATACATGGGTTTTAAGTCAGTATGCCCCTGGTGTTCAACAAATTGATAGATGGCTTCTGATTTGTTTTTTGTATTGAATCCCTTAAGATAGAGATTGTCAAAATCAATATAAATTGAATCACTTGACCAGAACATTGGTTCAAAGCGGATTTTATTCTTTTCACCTTCTAATTCTGTAAGACAATTCACTTTTTTGGATTCAAAATCATATTCCCAAATGTCATATTCAGATCTAAATAGGAAGCTGTTCTCATTTTTTGAGTAACCAATTTCTCCAACAGGCCCGGCAAGCATTGGCATTCCATTTACATCTTCTATTTGATTTATATTTTTCAAGTCACAACTAGCACAGTACGTTAAATTTGAGTCTATTAGTTTAATGAGATATTGTTTTTTTATGGGATCAAAATAACTGAAATATTTTCCATTAGGAGACATTGATCCCGGATAATAAATACCTTTAGCAATTTCAATAACAGAACCGTCTACCAATGATATTCTGTAATAATCATTCCGTGATGGAGATGTCCATTGTGATTCCATTTTGTATTTTTCACTCGTACGACCAATTAAAAAATTACTTTTTAATTTGCTGTTTGGATTTACTTCAAGCGTGTCACTAGAAATACCGATAATTTTTTGATTATTCATGTCTAAAACACATAACTGATTCTTTTTTTCATCTCGCTTGAGGTTCACCAATTGTTGAGGTTGTATAGTTTTGTCTTGATAATGCCAAATATCCAATCTTGGCTTTTCAGAATCCAACAAACTATCTGGTTTTTCTGCCTCATTTCTTTTAGAAACACCAAAAAATAGAAAACGATTATCTTCTGTAAATATCGGTTTACGATGTTCGGATATTCCAGTCTCTTTTCCAAAAAACGATTGAGTTGTGTCACCGTAAATTTCAGACGTATAACTGCTTAAATCTATGACTGCAAGATTATATTGCTTCGTTTTGGAAGTATCAGCTGAAAATAGAAAAGCCATTTTATTTTCTGTTTTGTTCCAAACGGGCAGTTGAATAGCTGTTTTAGATGAAATCACAACTTTCTGTTCATTTTTTTGCACATCATAAAGAATGAGTTTGTTAGAATCTATTTTGTCTTTTTCGTGATAAATGAGAGCTACAAATTTTCCGTCTTTGGAAATAGAATAATCTGTTATGTTCTCTTTTTGAATGATTGTTTTTCGATTTGGAGTATAAATGAACACTGGAAAACCGTCTGATTTTATTTCTTTTTGAACTGGCTTTTTTTTCTTGAACCACTTTTTCTTTTCTTTCTTTTTATCCTTAATTGATTCGGGTTTTTCAGTCATGTAAACTAATACATTTGAGTTTTCTGAGGCTGCATAAGATTTAACCTTGGGAATTTTTATTGTTGAATCTGTCAAAAAGGAATGAATAAATAACGAGTCTTTCGGCCATTTCTTTTTATCGATTTTCTTTAATTCGCATTTTCTCAACGTATCATATCCAGGTGAAATTTTGTACGCGATAAAATCTTCGTTAGCAGATATAGAAGCCTCTTTGGCTTTTAGGATAGAATCCAGTTGATTTTTCTCATTGTTTTGGATGTATAAGTAACCATCTCCTTTGAGAGGTGTGATTTCGTAAGTAATTAATTTCCCCTTTGGACTAATTTGAATTTTTTCAATTTTTTTCCAATTATCATAAGCTTGATGATTAATTTCTTTTAATTGAGCAAATGAATGAGATGAAAAAAAAGAGAGCATTCCGAAGAATGCCCATAATAAATAATTAGAACGATAGTTTGGTTGCATACTAATTTTTTATAATCCTCAAGTGGTAAACTTGTTCGTTGATTAATAGTTTAATTAGATAATTTCCGGAAGGATAGTTCGAAACATCAATAGGTTGATATTCAACAATTTCGATTTCCTGTAATAATTTTCCATCGGATGAAAATAAGTACATTTTTGATGCCTCATTAAAACCACTTATATAAAATGAAGAATTAGTGGGATTAGGGTGGAGGACAAAATTAATTACCTCCTCGTAAATCCCTGAACATAAATCAACCATAATATTTTGTGAAGCAGAAGATGTACAGCCGTTTTGAGAAACAGAATATTGAATAGTATGTGTTCCGACACCGGCAGAACTTGGATCAAAACTACCATTTAATACACCTGGGCCACTATAAACACCACCGGTTGGAGTGGCATTGTTTAGTAAGAAAGCTTGATTTGTGTCGCAAATAGTTGGAATGGCTGGGCTAAATGTTATTGTCGGACTTTGATTTACAACGATAATTCCTGAAGTAGTGTATGAACACCCGTTTGAAGTAGTGAAATTGTAATCAAGGATATTACTGCCAATTACACCTTGTGAAGGATTAAAAGTATTATTCTGAACACCAATTCCTGAATATAGCCCCCCCGTTGGTTCTCCCATTGCAAGCGAAATAACATCGTCACCCGAACAGAGATCATCATATTGACCAAAATTCAAATTTGGAGTTGTCTCTACAATAATATATTGGCTTAATTCATCCAAGCATCCGTTGGCATCTATATAAGTGTATGTTACCATTGAAGATCCTAATGCTGTGTTGAATTGATTGTTCTCCACAGATGCACCATTTAATGTTCCTCCAATAGGTGAGGCAAAAATCGCAACTAGTCCAGCTTCTGGACATAAAGTATCTACAATTGGAAAATCGATGATAGGACCTTGTATTGTAATTTGGACGGAATCAGAAACCTCATTGCAGGCTCCTGAAGCCGAAATAGTGTTATAAATAAAATATGTACCAACGTTAGTTTGACTTAAATCGATTTCTCCCGTGCTTGAATTAACAGTAATATTAGGAGAAGAAGTACTAAACAAACCAATTGAGGCACCATTATCTAGAATAACTTGTTGATTTTGATCACTTATACAATAAACAGTATCCGAATATTGAAAAGATGCGAGTGGATTAGAGGTAATTACAAAATTCTGAGAGCTTGAATTAGGGCAAGAGACATTCGTTAGAAAGGTAACGATATAATTACCTTCAATTGACATTGACATATCAATTTCTCCAGTATTGGAATTAGCGAAAACAAGTCCAGCTGGGGAAGATGAATATGTTCCGTTCAAAACACTTGTAGCAATAACATTCGGAGAACCTGCACATACTGTGTTTGAGGAAAAACTAAAAGATGCATCATCCAAAGGAAGATTTGAAATACTTATTATATTGCTTGAACTCAAACATCCATTTACATCATTATAACTTGCTGAATAATTACCGGGTTGAGTAACATTATATGTGATTCCTTGTCCCACAGGATTATTGTTGAAGAACCAATTATATGACGTATTTGATGTACCCGATAATACAGCTGTACCATTAGGACAAATTTGACTATTGCTCGACTGAATTTGTGCAGGAACATTAGGTAGGTTCAACCAAGCAAAATAATCATTGTTAGTCCCACATGGGTAGTTGCTAAAAGTAGATGGAGCAATTACCGCGGCATAATTTCCAGTGGAATTAAAGCTGTAAGTAATTGTACCTGTTTGACATGCACTAAAGTTGTCTGAAGCTAAAATAACGGGAGAACTGCAATTTGAAACATCCACAATGTATAGATAGAATGGGAATTCTGCTTGAGCAGACCATGTTGCATTTCCGGGGCTATTGATTTGAAAACTGTACCAATCTAAGTCCCTATCACCATTGTTTGCCCAACAATTACCAAAGATAGTATCGCTACATGAAATTGTTTGAAACGCTGCTGGGACTGAATTACAACCACCATTATTATTTGAATTACAGGTTTCTGACTCAAGAATTGACCCCAAAGGTTGTAGTAAATTGCATTGAGTAAATTGTTCAACACAAAGATTGAACGTCATGGTATTTGGAATATCATCTAACCAATCATGAACACGAATGTAGTAGCTTTGACCAGGTATTAAATTATTTACAACCCCAGTTTCAGATTCCCCTTCAACACCGGCATCTACACAAGTTAACGAGGTAAGATTTGCGCAGTTTCCTGAATATATTTCATATACGGCGTCAAATTCGGTGCTTCCATTAACTGTAACTTGAGCGCCAGTAGAATTTGCTGTAAAGGAATACCAAACATCATTATTTGCGACTCCTGAACATGCTGTTAAAGATTCTGTCGCATACGTTACACTGCCATTGGTGGGGGAACAGGAGCTTCCTTGCTGGATATTAATTGCTCCTGAACAATTGTCATTAATAGGAGGAGAAACTACAGACGTGTAAGTATAAGTGTCAATACCGATATAATTCGAATTTGCCCCTCCTGGACCGCCATTTGTTACATAGTAACGAAAAGCGACACGTCCATTTGTTGGACCAGCTAATCCCGAAATCGTTATTGAATATTGTGTCCAAGCCTGAGGATAACCGGTTGTGCTTAATGTTGGATTAACAGTAAGTAAAAGGTTAGTAAAGGTGCCAACACTTGTGGGTGTTGTACCACAGTCTAATCCGTTTCCAGCATTACTGAATCGAACTTCTAATCGATCGGGATACACGGGTGTTCCTGCAACCGTTCTTGTGTAAAAAGATATTACATCACCGTTGTTGTAAGTTCGGGTTGGTGTAAATAACCAATTACTGAGGGTTGCTGCAGTAACACTGGACGAACTTTGGTAATTTACCGAGAGATAAGAAGCAGTTGTTCCTGCCTGGGCCGGAAATATAGTATTATCTCCACCTCCCCAATCAGCATCTGGAGAAACAGAATTGTTCTGAATATACCAGTCTGTTAAGTTAGCCAAGTTCTCAAAACCCTCAATATATGATTGACTAATTGCTTCATTGAATAGGCCTAAAAGAACTATTAATGCGAAAATTTTATTCCTTAATAGGTATAATTTCATGGTTTTCTTTTCTCGTTGTTTGTTTTCTATTAATCGAATTTTTCACTCTTGAATTTGGCTTTGAGTTTCCATTATTGAGTGATTTTACTTTAGAATCAACCGAAGTGTTTTCTTTAGGTGTTTGTGAGTGATTTATAGTTTTAGATTGGGAAAAACCATGAAATCCTAAAAAGAATACAATTAGGCAAAAAGAAATGTTTTTCATGCTTAATGTTTTATCAATTGTTCCGTATAAATGTGTTTACCTGAGGTTAACTTAACGAAATAATTTCCTGATTTTAATGAGTTCAAATTCAATTCAGCTATTCCATTTATAGCTGTTAGTTTTTGTATTGTCCTACCCGTTACATCTAATAAATCAACAGAAAACACTCCTTCTAAGCTTGGAATTATTTGAATTGAAGAACTTGCCGGATTTGGATAAATCAGCGCTGTTAGGGGGTTTAATTCAGAAATACTTGAAGTAGGACATACCTCATCAACAGGTGATCCATCACAATAATTAATCGGATATAAACTTACCGATTGTGCCCTTGCATTCTCTGGTTGAAGTATTGCATCAGTACAACCCAATTGTTTAATTAAGAAATCTCTAAAGAAATTGATAGTGGTATCCATATATGCTGTGCTTCCAGCATAAGGAACATGTGGAGCACCAAGAAAAGTATAGAATTGATTTTCGACTCCAACGGCACATGCACGTTCATGAATCATTCTACTTCCGTCCAAGTACATTAGTGGAGTTCCAGGGTTTACTATACCACGATTGTATTTTACCGTTCCGTCATTGGTTCCATGAACAGATGCCACTGGAACGTCGCCCGCTTCCATCCAACTATAACGAGCCAAGGCACCACAGCCATTCAATACACCTTTCACATTTGAAGAGTATCCAGGATTTCCACTTGTTCCCTCCAGTCCGCCTAATTGTGTAATTGTTGCTTGATTTAGATAATCTGCGACCTCGCATTCTTGATTCAAATAAGCCAAATGTAATGATGTAATTGCACCTGCGGAACTACCACCAACGTATATATTGTTTGTATCAATCTTGTAAGTATTTGTGGTTTGTTTGTCTTTATAAAAATAGCGTACTGCAGCACGTAAATCTTGAACTGCGCGAACAACCGCCTTAACAGCATTTGCAGAGTCGAAAGGAAAGAAGCCTAATCGGTAGTCAATGGAGGCTGTTACATATCCTTTTTTCGCAAACTTTTGACACATGGAAACCATATCACCATCTGTTTTTGAGCCTCCGATAAAACTACCCCCATGAACAAATATTAGGAGCGGACGATTTATTTCCGTATCACCGGTTGGTTGATATATGTCCATCTTTAATGAAGTATTTGAGCCATTCCAAGATGTGTTTTGACCATATACAATGTCGCTCGTTGTTGTATAGTTTGAAAAAACATCGGTAGCATAACGACCAGATGCACATGGTGATTGAGCATTGGTTGTTCCTATCATAAGAAGGCTGAATAAAAAAGTAATTTTTTTCATGTTAATTAAGATTTAGTTATGGGAAAAGAGTTGCGTCATAAGCATTTGCATTAAGCAATGGAATACGCGACTTGTATTTTAAATTAATTGCTTTTAGAAATTCATTGGCCAGTAAGGCATTACCCTTGGCATTGAAATGGATACCGTCCAAAGAATAAGTTCCTCCGGAAACAAATTTTGCACTCATGGTTACTCCATTATAGACAAAACCAGTTTTTAACCGAGAGGAAAAGTCTCCAACATCAACAACTGCCAACCCAAATTGTGAGGCTAAATTTCGAATGATACCATTATATTCAGTGATACGTGTTTGTAACAATTGAATTTCTCCTTGATCTAGAACAAATTCATCCCGAATAGGGAATAGAACTCCCATTTGATTGCACTTTACAGAGTCTAATGGTAAGCTCAGTAAAAGTAACTCGTTTGATAATATTTGTCTAACAGCAAAATCATTCGCAGTTGAGTCAACTATCATAAACGGATTACTTCCTATTTGAAAGTAATAACCCAGAGGATTGTAAATCGAGTTCAAAGTAGTATTATTAGCAGCATCCAAGGTTAATCCATTCCATGGTATTGTTGTGAAATAAGGCATCTCAGTAACGTCAGGAATGGTTGCTACCACGCCTTTCGATCCATTTGCCGTCATAACTTGTAATACATTTGAATAAGCATTTTGAAAAGAAGAAGTCGAGGGTAGATTGTTGTTTGTTCCTCCAGATTTGGCAAAATCCAATACATCTTCAATTCCCAAAAAAACTGAAAAGAATGTAGGGTCTGAGGATAGTGCGTCATCTAAAACACTAGCACTTGAAGAAGAAGCCATTCTTCCAAAAAACGAGTTGCTTTGTCCAAAGCTTGAGCTAGCAACCTGCATTAATTTCAAACCGGGGACACCAAAATTCCCAAATTTATTTGTTGCAGAGTATAAATTATCACCCCAAATAGAAGCGTCCCCACTTGAAGCCATACGAATTGGAGATAGAGAGGAAACACCTTTACAATCGGTCTTGTATCCAAGTTTCAGCTGTGATAATCCTGTTAAACCAATTCCAACAGATGAATTGTTGACCAAGGGTTGATTAATGTAGGATCCCCCAACAATTTTTAATTGATTAGAGATAAGTGCCGCAAGCGAATTTTGTTGACCTTCATGATATAAGGCATCATTCATATATCCAGCGGTATGGCCACCACCAATCATGACAAATCTCGTCGGATTTATTTCTCCTTTTGAATAAGTCGGTTCTTCATACTTTGGCTTGCATGAATATATGAATGTACTTACAAGCAAAAGTAACCCAGCTATTTTAAGACCTATTTTCATTTTACCATTTATAAATTACTGAGAAACCAGGAGCAATTGCTGTCGTCCTAAAGGTTCCAAATAAATTTGTTTCTGAATTTTGTGCGGTTCGTTTCAATTGAGTGTAATAAATGGATGCGTCCATAGAGAAATTTTCGGAGAATTTATAAGATAATCCACCCGTTACATAGCTACGATTAGCATCGGGTGTTTCGGGCGTGACACTTTCTTCTGGAACGGGTGAAAAGCCAAAGCCTCCGCCCATCCTAACGTCTAATTTAGAACTAGCCTTGAACATTGCACCTCCCCGAAAAGCGAAAATGTTATGGTAATTTCTCGGTGATTTAGTATCTAGTAATGAACTTGTATTTTGCGCATAATCAAAAGCCAAAGTATCATAAGCTTTCCATCCAACGTGATTGATATCGAGCACAAACCCCCATTTTTCAGAAGGCTTGTAGGCCCAACCTAATGTGATAACCCTCGGTAAAGGGAGAGCACCGGTAAATGATCCATCTGGAAAATTGGAATTTAAGGAGGTTGGAACGTTGAAAATGGCGTTTCCATTTTTCAATTGCATATTTATTTGTGAACGATACGTAATCCCTACAGAAAGTTTTTTATTCAAATCGTAATGAATTCCCGCATTAAAACCAAATCCTCGTGCTTTACCGGAAAGTTCAGCATGTCCAAAATTTCCTAACGAATCTTGAACAGGGATATCTTTTTGAAGATTAACATTTCCAGTTGAAATGACCAATCCTGCTCCAATTCCAATAACATCGGCAATACGGTATGACAAGGTTGGCTGTATGAAAATAGCTTTCAATTCTAACCTAGTTAATGCGAATCTGCCAATCCAATTATCTTCCCATTGAACCGTGCTACCAAAAGGAGTATATGCCGCAATACCAAATTTGAATTTATCGTGTTTGTGCCCTTGAAACAAACCGTATGCAGAAAAAGGTGTTCCAACTGGATTATTTGTTCGATAACCTTGTCCAGTTGCTGAATCAACGTATAAAACATTCGAAAAAATGGGCGTTGAAGCTAAATTTATTGAGTTTTCATTTGAGAACGCAACGGATCCTGGATTGTAAAAAATACTTGCTCCATCTTGGTAAAGCGCTGTGCCAGCACAACCCATTCCTTGTTGCTTTTGACCTTGAAAATTTACTTGAAACCCTTGTGATAAAAAACAGAAAGGAACAATAACAAAAGAACAACAGAATAAGTAAATTTGTTTCATTAATTGAATTGAATCTTTTCAAATATACTAAAAATCAAATAAGCACTGTGATTTTTAAAAAAGATTGAACTAAAAATATAATTTTCATGAAAACTTTGCTTGTAGTAATAGTATGTTTTGCCTTGAATCATTTTATGTGGGCCCAAAACAAAATGGCTTATGTTCTTTACAATTCAAAAGGAAAGAAAACTTCCTTCGAACAATTGGTTCAACAATCCAAATCCGCTGATTGTATTTTGTTTGGGGAATATCATGACAATCCAATAACGCATTGGTTGCAACTTGAGTTAACAAAAACTGTTCAATCAAACAATCTTGTTTTGGGGTTTGAAATGTTTGAATCTGATCAACAGAATGTATTAGACGCATATTTACAAGGTAGATTAACAGACAAACAATTTAAAGATAGCTGTCGTTTATGGCCAAATTACGAAACAGATTACAGACCACTTCTCGACCTAGCAAAAAGTAAAGGAATTCCTTGTGTCGCTAGTAATGTTAAGAGAAAATATGCATCACTATTATTCAAAAAAGGAAGATCTGCTTTGGATACATTGTCAGCTGATGAAAAACAACAATTTGCCCCACTTGATTTCAAAATCGATTCAACTCTTTCTCAATATGTTGAAGTCCGAAAAATGGGAGGGCATGAAATGGGCGGAAACATGATGGAGGCACAGGCATTTAAAGATGCCACAATGGCAATGCATATATTGAAATATTTGGATCTTAATTTTCGAATGATTCACTTCAATGGGGCGTTTCACAGTGATTATTACCAGGGAATACTTTGGTATATTAATCAATCTGGAACATCAAAAAATAAGAGGTTTTTGACAATTTCTACCGTAACACAGAATGAGATTTCTAAATTGGAGAAAGAGAATTTGAATAAAGCAGACTTTATTATTTGTGTGCCGGAATCAATGACTAGGACGCATTAGTACTTATGACAAAATCAATAGTAATATGGGGCATGGGATGGCTAGGCATACCTCTGGCTAAAAAACTAAGGGAAGAGGATCATCAAGTCATTGGAATTACACGAAATGAGGATAAAAAAGAACAATTATTTATAAATGGAATTCAAGCAATTAATTTAATTGATCTAGAAGGTGAGATCGAAAAAATCAAATCTTGTCAAATTTTTATTTTGCTCGTTCCTCCAAGAAGAGATTCATTGTTTTTAGAAAATCTAGATTTTATTTTACACAACCTTCCCAAGTCGGCCTGTTTCATTTATACGAGTTCAATTGGAATATATCAAAACATAAATGGAGTGGTTGATGAAAATTCTTTATTAGATGAAACCAGTGATGTTTTTTTTAGTGAGAATTTTATTCAGGCAAGACGGGAAAATAGTATCTTTTTAAGACTAGGGGGATTAATAGGGCCTAATCGTCATCCTGTTCATTTTTTAGCAAAAAAAATGTTGAATAAAAGCGCAAACCAAGTAGTAAATTTGGTCCAACAAACAGATGTCATCGAGGTTATTACTAGAATAATTCAAAATCCGATTCCTGGAATTTACAATCTTTCTTCTAATGAACATCCTACTCGACATCAATACTATAACGAAGCTGCACAGGCATTTGGCTTTAAAGAATTAGAGTTCGAAAATTCCAATTTTGAAAGTGGTAAAATAATTGATTCAAAAAAAGTAATTCAAGCGTGCGGGTTGAATAAATTCACTTCTCTGTATGATTTTGAACTTTGTAAGTGAAATGTTTCAACAAAAAGCATAACAAAACGTTAATTTTTACGTCTAACTTCGTGTATGCGATTTTTGATTTTCATAGCTTTGATTTTTATGAGCCTGCAATTGAGGGCTTCGCATATAATAGGCGGGGATATATATTACGATTATTTGGGCAATAATCAGTATCGATTTTTCATTACACTTTATCGTGATTGTTTCTCAACAGGAGCGGAATATGACAACCCATTAAAACTTACTGTTTATAACGCATCGGGTGTGTTAGTTCAAGATTTAAGCGTTCCCTTTCCGGGAAGCGTTACATTACCATTGATTTTTAATAATCCGTGTGCAACTCCACCGAATAATATTTGTGTTGAAAGAGCAATTTATACGATTGTGGTTACCTTACCTCCAACACCTGGTGGATACACAGTCTCTTATCAGCGCTGTTGTCGCGGCCCAAATATTTCTAATTTGATAAATCCAGATGAAACAGGATTGACGTTAACTACTCATGTTCCTGGATCAGAAACAGGATTTACCGTCAACAGTAGTCCAAGATTCACAAATTATCCTCCGATTTTATTGTGTAATAACGATGAGTTGATCTTTGATCATTCTGCTACCGATCCAGATGGAGACGTTTTGCAATATTCACTTGTTACTCCATTTTCAGGCGCTACCTCTGCTAACCCTGCACCGAATCAAGCTCCGCCGCCACCATATTTCCCGGTACAATGGATTGGTCCATTTACATCGCAAAGCCCCTTGGGGCCGGGCTCTAGTACAGTCATTGACCCTACTACAGGTATTCTCACTGTCAATCCAAGTATGATTGGTTTGTTTGTTGTTGGTGTTATGGTAAGGGAATATCGGAATGGAGTATTGGTAGGGCAAACGGTTCGTGATTTTGTTTTTAAAGTCTTTGATTGTAACATAACCCTTCAAGCAATTTTACCTACACAAGAGGAATTATCGACTTTTGTGTCTTATTGTCAAGGACTTACTGTAAATTTTGAAAACAATTCTTATGGCGGGTCTAATTATGTTTGGGATTTTGGAGTTTCTGGAAGTACATCTGATGTAAGCAATACGTTTGAACCCACATTTACTTATCCAACACCTGGAACGTATACGGCACAACTTATTGTTAATCCTGGGCAGCCCTGCACGGATACAGCATTTATGCAATTAATAGTTAACAATCCATTTTCATTGTCTTGGACTAGTCAGGATTCATTATGCATAGAGGGAAATTCATTTGACTTTGTCTGTCAAACAAGCAATACGAACGCCAATTTTTCTTGGGATTTTGACCCGGACGCATCTGTGCAAACATCAACGAGTTTGATTGTCAATGATGTTTCCTTTTCCACATCGGGTTTCCAAACGATTACAATTAACGGGGATGATGGTGATTGTGTAACAAGTTATACAGATTCGATTTTTATTTTTGATATGCCTATGAGTTCTTTTGATGCTCCACCACTCGTTCAATGCATCGGACTGACTGTGCCATTTGAAAATAACTCAACTAATGCATTTAATTATGCTTGGGATTTTGGCGTTCCTGGAACAAATTCGGATCAAAGCAATCAACCTGAACCCATTTACACTTTTCAAAATGCAGGAACATACACAATTGAGCTCATTTCAAGTTCTGCAGGTAATTGCATTGATACTTCAGAGTTAACGATTATTGTAAATGAACCACTAATCATGTCATTTACACATACCGATTCGCTTTGTATTACGAACGCAATTTATGATTTTGACGCAACAGTTTCGGGTCCGCCAAATACTTTTTATGAGTGGAGTTTTGGTCCTTTAACGAATCCAACCCAATCCAATTCAATTGATGTAAATGATGTTCAATTTTTCACCTCTGGAGACCATCCAGTATATTTAGTTGGTTCTTACGATGTATGCTCAGACACGGTTTTTTCAAATGTCTTTGTATATGCCGAACCAACAATTAATTTTCAATATGCCAATACATTACAATGTGCACCCTCAACGGCTGTATTTATCAATTTAAGCACGTCAGATACGCCTCCCATTTACGCGTGGGATTTTGGAGATGGTGGAACGTCTGCTGCATTTAGTCCAAGTCATGTTTATTACGACGTGGGCAGCTATAGTGTTGGATTAACTATGATTACAACGAGTGGCTGTATTGATACTTTATACATGTTGCAGCAAGATTTAGTGGTTGTTAATCCAAGTCCAGTTGCGGGCTTTATTGTTTCTCCCGATCGAATTGATATATGCAATGCCGAAGTCAGATTCATTGATCAATCGAGTGGGGCGAGTGAGTATTTTTACTTTTTCGACCAAAATAGTTTCCTTTCTCAGGAATCTGATTTTGTCCATACATACGTGAATACTGGAACGGATTTTCCTCTGCAGGTGGTTACCAATGAATTCGGTTGTTCTGATTCCATCAGAAGCACTGTTTTCGTTGAGCCGTTTTCACTTTACATACCAAATTCCTTTATTCCTGATGATGACGGATTGAATGATTCATTTGAACCAATAACAGATTTTGAGATTTTGGAGTGGGATTTTCAAATCTATAATCGCTGGGGTGAAATGGTTTTTCAGACGTCGGAATACGGTAGAGAATGGGACGGGACTTTTGCGGGAAAAAGATGCCAAGATGGATTATACGCTTATGTTTTATCTTATCGCTCATGCGCTAATCCACATAATTCAGAAAAAGTAACAGGTCATGTATCTTTGTTAAAATAAGATATGGATACTTCTGATTTGATGATTAAAATTAAGTCTTTGCCCGAGCATCCAGGCATTTATCAATATCTTAATTCAGAAGGAAAAATCATCTACGTTGGTAAGGCGAAAAACTTAAAAAAAAGAGTTTCATCTTATTTTACCAAAAACCATGAAAACACCAAAACGAGTGTATTAGTGAAGCAGATTAAAGACATTCGATTTGTTGTTGTAAATTCAGAATTTGATGCTCTGATCTTGGAAAACAACCTTATTAAAGAGTATCAGCCGAAGTATAACATACAGTTGAAAGATGATAAGACCTTTCCATGGATTTGTATTAAAAATGAACCTTTCCCACGTATTTTTTCTACTCGAAGAATTATAAAGGACGGGTCACAGTATTTCGGACCTTATCCGGATGCAAAAGTGATGTACATGTTATTAAAGCTCATTAAAGAATTATTTCCCTTGAGAACATGTAAACTTGATTTGAAATCATCCAAAATACAAGCGAAAAAATTCAATGTTTGCTTGGAATACCACCTTGGTAATTGTCTGGGGCCTTGCGAGAGTTATCAATCAGAGGAGAATTATTCAGAATCGATAACACAAATAAAAAATTTACTCAAAGGAAATTATAATTCGGTTAAGCAACTTCTGAAAAACAAAATGCATGATTTTGCAGCAAATTTTAAATTTGAAAAGGCTCAGTCGTATAAAGAGAAATTACAAGCACTGGAAGGATACCAATCAAAATCAACAATTGTTTCATCATCGCTGGAATCTGTGGATGTATTTTCTTGTGTGATTGAAAATTCGACGGCATATTTTAATTATATGGTTATCGTAAATGGGGCCATTATCCATGCGTATTCATCCGAAGTGCAATGCTTTCACGAGGAAAGTTTTGATGAGGTCACAGAAAAAATCCTTCCTCCTTTGAGAGAGTTATATAATAGTAATTCGAAGGAAGTTTTGGTGGAGCAAATACCAACTTTTGGAAATCAAAATTTTACATTTTTTGTACCACAAAGAGGGGATAAAAAACAACTCATTGAACTTTCTAATAGAAATATTTTCTTTTACAGACAAGAAAAACGAAAGCGAGAGTTTTTGAAATCCCCTGAAAAAGAGTATGATGATATTTTGGAAAAAGTTAAACACGATTTAAAGCTGAGTGTTTTACCTATACACATTGAGTGTTTTGATAATTCTAACTTCCAGGGTACGAATGCTGTTTCTGCTTGTGTAGTTTTCAAAAATGGTAAGTCCAGTAAAGCTGATTATAGACATTTTAATGTGAAAACAGTTGAGGGACCGGATGATTTTGCAACAATGAAGGAAGTAGTTCATCGAAGGTATTCAAGATTATTAAAAGAAAATCAACCTTTACCACAGTTGATTGTAATTGATGGTGGTAAAGGACAGTTGGGAGCTGCTCTTGAGGTGATAGATGAATTGGATTTAAGAGGAAAAATTGCAATTATTGGTTTGGCCAAACGTATTGAAGAAGTTTTTTATCCAGGTGATACAAAAGCCATCCTATTGGATCGGAGGTCGGAGACGTTAAAATTATTGCAGCAAATGCGAGATGAAGCCCACCGTTTTGGAATTACTCACCATCGCAATAAAAGAAGTAAATCAAGTATTCAATCCGAATTAGATACCATAAAAGGAATTGGACCTAAAACCAAGGAAAAACTGCTTAAAGATTTCAAGACTATTTCAAACATAAAATCCGTTAGTGAAGAAGAATTAATTGAATCTGTTGGAAAAGCAATGGCTGGGAAAATTGCGTATTGGAGAAATTCTAATTAACTTTCACTGACCTAACCAAACTTTACCAAAGAAATTTTTATAGCGATTCGAGGACATGAATTTATTTCCGCCATAAGCTTTCATTACTACAACTACCGAATTATTTTTCATTACCCGCACCCAACTCATTCCTTCTGGATAACTGTCTGAGAGACCTTCCATTACTATGGTTCCATCGTCAAGTTGAAGTTTATAAGGCTCTAAAACTGAGGGGCTCGCAATATGAATGCTTGCATATTCCTCCAAACTTAAGGTGTCTTTGATTGGTGTTATTTGCAAGATATATGTATTTCCTTGTCCAAGTTCACAATACATTAATTCAATAGAGCCATCATCATTTAATTTTTCAACGGGTTTCCCTGGAAACATGGCAATAACGTCCATTTCTTGGTTTTGATATCTGTAAAAATTTGACTCTCTTACAGTTTTCTTTTCGGAAATTGGAATTTCATTATACGTTGCGGCAACTTTGCGAACGGTATATCCCTTCGTTCTTAATAGAGAAATAATGCCCAATTTACCACCCAAATGGGATGCCCCTACCGCACAAAATACACTACCTTTTTTCATTAATGAGTCCAGACCTAGCGCCATGGATTCATTTCTCTTCACAATTAATTTTGTATATCCGTTTTTAGAGTAATTTAAACTTTTTCTCGTGAATTCTTCCATTTTTTCGATATCGCCTTTCAGATAAAGATTAAAAATCACTTCTTCTCTAATTTCTCCTATACCAACTAGATTCTCTTGTAGGAAGGATTGTTTCGATTTATTTATTCCAGTAAACACATTCATTTGTTCGTTGTAAGTTTCAAAAAAATGAAGTGATTTGTTGGAATTCGTTCCATATTGTTGAAAATAGGCGTCCATAAATTGAGGCATGCCGTTTTCATCTCCATATACTGTTTTTGTAGCCTTCTGAGAGTTTGTGTATGGGTCCCCGTACATGTCAATTTGCAAATTCACCTCTTCTTCACGAACATCCAATGATTGAAATAACTCGAATAAATCAGCTTCTAGAGCAATAAAGTTTGCTCGATTTAAGGCATAATACACCGTGTCTGAAAATCGAAATAAATCTTTGTGATTATTATGAAATGTGCCAAATAAATAGGATTTTTCTTTGAGACCGTTACCGCTTATTTCCCACAATAATTTATTTTCAGGCTCGTATAGTTGAGATATTCCCGAAAAAGGTATGAGTAAACATGAAATAAGAAGGGCCCTCATTTAAACAAAAGTAGTGTTTTTTGAATTATCATAAAAGGGAATGTGAAGTTTGATAAAGCTATAATTTTCGTGAAACATATAAACCGTCTCTAATGGGTAATAATATGGACTTCAATTTGGGATGTTTCTGAACATATTCATTAAATTCATCAATCATTTTAGTATCAATATCCATTTTTTCTTTTGGCATCGTTACTTTACCCGACCACAGAACATTATCCGTTATGAAGTATCCACCAGGATTGAGTTTATCAAAAGTTAAATCCAGATATTTTTTATAATTACGTTTGTCTGCGTCGATGAAAACAAGGTCAAAAGTTTGATTCAAAGTGGGAATAATTTCTAACGCATTACCGGTTAATTGCTCTATTTTATTTTCAAACCCCGCTTTTTGAATATACGATGAAATCATTTTCTCTAATTCTACATTGACATCGACAGTAATCAATTTTGCACCTTCAGTTAACCCTTGTGTCATCGCAATTGCTGAATATCCAGTATAAGTTCCAATTTCCAAAACGGACTTAGGGTTTATCATTTCTACTAAAAACTGTAATAATTGACCTTGGTAGTGACCGCTCAGCATGCGGGGTTGCATGACTTTTAAATGCGTCTCACGATTAAGCTCTTGTAAGATAGTGCTTTCTCGAGGAGTGTGTTTGAGAACATATTCCTCAATTTCTGGAGGCAAAAATTCCATGTTATTGTACTTTTGGACCAATATAGTCAAGACACGGCCTAAATCCCACATAGCATTTTCCTTTTAGTTCTATGTGGACAGAACCTGATTTAGAGGCGTCAAACGAAAAATCCGGTTGTGATTTCCATAATTCCAAACATTTTTCACCATTGAACTTATAAAATTCAGAGTCTTTTAATTCATATTTGATGATTAGTTCTTGAGTTGAAAGATATTTTTCAGCCCTGAAAACGTCATAGCTTCCGGGTTCTAATTTACCCCTCCATGTTCCTGATGTATCAGTTACAATCCATTTTTCAACCTTAGACGCACCTTTTTTTGTGATAGCAAACTTGCTGTTTTTCGCCATTTCAATTGTCCCACGAGCCATTTCGGGTGTTGGTTTTGCTCCACCACAGTATGGGATATGTTTTATAAAAACCAATGTTTGTTTCTGTGCTTGACAGGACATTAATACAAGTATACCCAGTATGAGAATTGTTTTCATGATAACGAAATTAGTGCTAAGTTAGAATTAAACGACCGAAAAACACAAATTGCTTGCCTAAAATTCGATTCGAATATTTATTTAATGTCTTTGGCACGTTTTTTTGAAAAAAGTATAACTTTATAAAATCAGAAAGGAATCATGGCACTTAAACAACACCTAGTACAGAAACTTGAACAAAAATTATCTCCACAGCAAATTCAGTTGATGAAATTGCTGCAAGTACCAACTATTGAATTAGATCAACGAATAAAACAGGAAATAGAAGAAAATCCAGCGCTTGAAGAAGGAGAAGATAGGGAAGAAGATGAGTTTAGCAACGAAGAATCAGAAGACGATTTCGATGAAGAAGGCGACGATGAATTCGATATTTCTGATTATTTGGATGACGATGTAGCAGATTATAAAACTCAGGCGAATAATCACTCCAAAGATGAAGAAGAGCGAGTTATTCCTCTTTCTGGTGAGCAATCTTTTCGTGAGAAGCTTATGGAACAAATTCAACTTTTGCCTTTAGTAAATAACCAATATTTAATAGCAGAAATCATTGTAGGTAATTTGGATGAGTCTGGATATCTGAATCGAGAAATAGAGGCTTTGGTTGATGATTTGGCTTTTTCAGTGGGCGTAACCGTTTCTGAGTCTGATGTGGAAGAAACACTCTCGATGATTCACGAATTAGATCCTGCTGGGGTTGGTGCACGCGACTTGCAAGAGTGTCTATTATTGCAAATAAATAGGAAGCAAGATGGAAAATCTTTTCGCACCACTGCGAAAATTATTTTAGAAAAGTATTTCGAAGAGTTTACAAAGAAACACTATGATAAAATTGCTAAAAAATTAAACCTTTCCAACGACGAATTAAAACTAGCAATAGATGAGATTTTGAGGTTAAATCCTAAACCCGGTGGGAGTAGCCGAGATTCTGCTCAAAATTTTCAGCAGATTATACCTGATTTTTTATTGTATGAATCGGATGGAAAGCTCGAATTAAGTTTAAATTCTAGAAATGCTCCCGATTTAAAGATTAGTAAGGAATATGCGAATATGCTCAGGAATTATGCAGAAGGGGCAAAAACATCTAAATCAGATAAAGAAGCACTTACCTTTGTCAAGCAGAAATTAGACAGCGCAAAATGGTTCATAGACGCAATTAAACAGCGCCAAACAACTTTGTTGTTGACAATGAACACAATCATGGAATATCAAAGAGAGTTTTTCTTAACTGGTGATGAAACCACGTTAAAACCAATGATATTAAAAGATATAGCGGATATCGTTCAAATGGATATTTCTACAGTTTCTCGTGTGGCTAACAGTAAATTTGTTCAAACGAATTATGGAATTTACTCCTTAAAGTATTTCTTTTCTGAATCTTTATCTACGGACAGTGGGGAAGAGGTTTCGACACGAGAAGTGAAGAAGATACTTACAGATGCTATTTCTTCAGAAGACAAACGTAAACCATTACCAGATGAAAAGCTAATGGAATTGTTAAGGGACAAAGGTTACAACATTGCTAGAAGAACAGTAGCAAAATACAGAGAACAATTAAATATTCCGGTTGCTCGGCTTAGAAAAGAGTTGTAATGATACGAATAATAGCTATTTTTTTTTCGTGGATATTTATGCCCCTACTCATGCCCGTTTATTGCTTGCTCCTCTCCCTGTTTACGGTTTCTTTTGATGATTTTATTTCTGCACGAGGTTCTCTATGGGGGCTTCCGATAGAAATAAAATGGGCTGTTTTGAATCTTTTTTTGATTTTTACTTTTATTGCTCCGGGTATTTCAATTTTGGTTTTAAGAAATAGAAAAATGGTTACTTCCATAGAGCTAGATGATCAATCCCAGCGATTTTTTCCAATTATGTTGATGTTCTTCTATACAATAGCCCTTTTTCTACTTTTATTTCTAAAAACCAAAGATTCCTCGATACCAATGTACATATATACACTTCCATTATCGGGTGCAATAGTTTCATTGGCCTTGTTTTTTGTAAATTACAATTTTAAAGTAAGTTTACATTCTGCTGGCTGTGGCATTTTGTGTGGTTATTTATTGGCTTATTGCCTAAATCAACAGTATTTTGAATTTTGGATTCTATTAAGTGCTGTTATAATCTCGGGAATCACCATTTCTTCTCGTTTATTTCTAGAAAAACACTCGATGGAAGAGGTGTTTCACGGATGGACTATTAGTACATTAATTACATTTTTCGTGAACTTTCTCTGACAGAAGTGATATTCCTGAATTCTGAAGTTGTGAGCGTTAATGGACAATATCTTACTGATTATTCATAGAAATACACGAACGATCAATACCCTGAACATAATCTTGAATCATGTTTATTGAGCTCGCCTGTTCTGAACCCGAGAATCCAGTTATGTCTTTATATGTAATGTTTTTAACGTAATTATCTAGATAATAACTTGCTAATGGCATAAATGACCAGTGCCAAACCTCGGTATCATATCCCATACGTTTGTTGGTTTTTTTATTCGAATAAACTTGACAGAAACCAAACCTCGAAGCGTTTTCAACTAACCACCGATAAACCTTTTTGCCCGTTCCTTCTTTAAAATAACTTTCCTCCACGGAATTAATATCAATATCTGTTCCCCAATGGTGTCTGGATGTGCTGGGCATAGAACTATAGGATAAAATTTTGAGAGCGTTTTCTTTTGCGTTTTTTATTTTCTTTTGGTTGTTTTTCCATTTTTTTTCCCAGATAATCTTTTGATCATTAAAGCTTCTTGTTCCAGAAACAATGATAAGATTGATATCATCTGCTTTCGCTGCTTCTGCCATTTTTAAAAACGCTTCGTACGTTTTTTTCTGAAGATAGATTTCTTTTTCACACCATTTTTTGTCGACCAGTACAAAGCGTTCATCTTTTTTATAATCAAACTTCCCTAACAAAAAGTCTTTAGTCACGTCCGGGTTTGACATTTCACCTGAATTATCTTCTTGTCGTTTTCCAGGGCCATTGTCATATTCTTGTTCTTTAATCTTGAATTCACAAGAAAAGAGTGATAATATAAGTATGAAAAAACAATTCCTTAGTGGCATGACTTGTCAATTCCGTTTACATAATTCTCAATAGCCTTAAGTCTTGGAGCAAGCACAGACCCTATAAATCCTTTGATGTCTTTATACGAAATTAATTCATTGTATTTTTTAAGGTATTGTGAAGAAATTGGAATATATGACCAATGCCATTTCTCCATTTCATATCCGTTTCTACTAGTTTTTGTTTTATCCGTATATACTTGACAAAAGCCATATTTAGAGGCGTTTTTTTTGAGCCATTCATACTCCTTTAGACCTTGTCCTGAAGCAAAATAACTGTTTTCTAGGCTGTTTATATCCATGTCTGTTCCCCAATGATGTCTGGAGGTAGTTGGCATTGAGCTATAGAGTAGTATGGTTTTGGCGGCCTTGATGCTATCCATCGTTTTAATATTATTATTCCATTTTCTCTCCCAAATTGATTTTTGTTCAGAGAAATTTCGTGTTCCTGACAGAATAGTCAATCTAACACCATCTTTTTTTGCTGCAGCATGCATTTCTTTAAACTTTTTATATGTTTCTTTTTGCAGGTACATCGCTTTAGAACAATATTCAGATGAAACAGATATGAAGTTAGTATCTTTTGTGTAATCAAACTTCCCTATTAAATGATTTATGATTAGTGAATCGGGAAGTATTTTTGGAAAATTCTTAATAGGAAACAATGTGTCATCATGTTTATGAATGGATAGTTGATTAGTTGATCCCACAGAATTATTATTCAATTCCTTTTCATGTGAATCTGAATCTCCACATGAAGATGTAAAAAAAGTAGTTAACAATCCTAAGGTTGCTAAACTAAAAAATAATATTAAACTTTTCATTAAATTACTTGTATATATTTACCAAAGACCCACCCCTTTTTTCCCGAGCTGGTACTAATATAATACCAAAGTTCTCCCGAAATTAATTCAAGATCATTTGGGTTAATATTCGCATAAGCAGTTTTCCTGCTTTTCTCATCTACAAATGATATCCTGTAGTAGTCATTGTATTCTGCCACAATTTGAACAGCCTTACCTTTTATAAGGGTAAAAGCTACTATGTCTGTATTTTCATAATAAAATTTAACGGGCATTCTTAGAATTGCTTCACCATGATTACCTTCAGGAGTGTACTGATCTAATACACTTACAATTTCACCACTTTTAATTAACCCCAAGGATCCAGCTGTTGTAGAATGGTCCTCTCGAATGTGTACCTTACCTCCTGTTATTTTAGCTTTTTTCTCCCCGCTACTTATTACATTGTTGGAAGATACTGAATTGTTTTGTTGAGTTTGTACTTTGTTTTTTTCAATCCCCAATTTTTCTCGTTCTAACTTTAATTTTTCTTGTTCTAGTTTTAATTTCTCCTCTTCAAGTGAATTATTTGAACATGAAACAATTACAAATAACAGGAAAAAACCAATGTGCACTTTACTTTTCATAGTCTCATTAAAATCGCCTAAAGATACCGAGTTTTTTTGTTAAAATCCGAATTTATTTTAAAATGATGTCACTAAAGATTTTCAGATTATGAGTCCTAGTGGTTTTATCACTTTGTATTAATTATTTTTGGATTATATTGCCTTACATACGTTTACACGTTAAGATTTTAGAGAATTAGATTACTTACAACCAGGACATTCTACATATTGTGAATATACCCATCCAGCTTTTCCCGACTTTTTTCGAACGCGAAACCATTTACCATCACTGTTAACTTTTAATAAATCAACTGTTTCACCGTCTTGAAAGGAACTAATGATTTTTCCTTGTAGAGAAGGTGTTTCTCGCATCCTTACACCAGTACCAATAATATAACAATCATAATCGCTTGAAATTTTTGATTCAGTTAAACGTGCAGATGATTTATGCGGCAGATAATAACTGGATAAGGGTGTCAAAAATGAAGTGACCAAAGAGAAAAGTAAAATTGAATACATAGAATGAGAATTAATAATTGAATAAATAAGTGCTAAATATACTAAACTTATTAAGTTCTATTAATGGTGGACAAAAAAAGTGTTTGAATGAGTTAATATTACCCACCGCAGGCACAAGAAATGTAGTTAGAGTTTACCCATCCAATTTTTCCCGAACTCCTTCTTATTCTAGCCCATTCATTATTATTACTGTATCTCAATAGTTCAACCCATTCTTCATTTCTAAATGAACCTATAATTTTACCTTGCAGGGAAGGGCTTTCTCGCATTCTAACTCCGGTTCCAGTAATCATACAATCGTAAGATTTGCCATCTTTTGTATCGGAAATAAAGGCTAACCGGTTGTCTTCTAATATACTGTTTAATGGATAAGAACTATCCCAAAAGGTAATTAACGAAAACAAAACAATTGAAAACATAAGCTATACTATTTTAGAAGGATATTGAAAAACAAAATTATTCAAGTTTGAGAAGATCAAAAACAATATTTATTTTTTTCTATAAGTCGTTGTGCTATTTTTTGCCGAGCATCTTTGACATTAAAAATTTCGGTTTTTGTAAATCTCTTCAGTCCCATCAACATTATTCGCGCCTCATCCCCTTCAGCAAATGAATAAATAGCATCTCTAGCCGATTTTTCAATCTTACAAGCTGTTTCATAGAAGAAAGTTCGAACAATTTCGATATCCAATTCAGAATGAGCCTCTCCTTTCATGTGAATTTTCTTTTCTGCACGTAATAGGGCAGATTCAGCAAGGTACGTACTTATGGCTATGTCTGCTATGTTCATTAATATTTCTTGTTCCTTTGCAAGACTTTGCATTAATTTTTGAACAGCAGCACCAGCAATCATGAGTAATGTTTTTTTGAATCCACTTAAGTATCTTCTTTCTGGCTCAAGTGTTCCGGCACTCATTTCGCCAAAATCTGGTATACTCATGAGTTCGTTCGAAACTTGCATTGCTGGTCCCATTAAGTCTAATTCACCTTTTAAAGCCTTTCGCAAGACCATATCAACAGCCAGCATTCTGTTTATTTCATTTGTTCCTTCAAAAATACGATTGATACGTGCGTCTCTATATGCTCTTTCTACCATCGACTCAGCAGAATAGCCCATTCCGCCATGAATTTGAACAGCTTCATCTACTACATAGTCTAATATTTCTGATCCTGCTACTTTTAATATTGCGCATTCTGCCGCAAATTGCTCAATGCCTTTTAGCGTGGCATCTCCTTTTTCAAGCCCTGAATTTTGAAGTGCTAATATGGCGTCATCAATATTCTGACCAGCCCTGTATGTTGCAGCTTCCAAAGCGTATGTGTTTATGACTTGCTCCGCTAATTTATAACGAATTGCTCCGTATTTTGAAATAGCTCTTCCGAACTGTTCTCTTTCATTTGCATATTTAACTGTCAAACCAATAGCACCCTTGGCCCCTCCCAAGACTCCTGCAGCCAATTTAATTCTTCCGATATTGAGTATATTAAGAGCTATTTTAAATCCATTTTCGCGAACAGATAACATGTTTTCGACTGGAACCAGAACATTATTAAAGAAAACCTGTCTGGTAGAGGAGCCTTTGATCCCCATCTTTTTTTCTTCTGGATTAAGTGTAATACCCTCTGATTTTGCCTCAACAATAAAAGCTGTCAAATTCTTATCGTCATCGATTTTAGCAAATACAGTTAGTAAATCTGCAAAACCAGCATTAGTTATCCACATTTTTTGTCCATTCAAAATATAATGTTTGCCATCATCTGATAGTTTTGCCTTTGTTTTGCCTGAGTTAGCATCTGATCCTGCCCCTGGTTCTGTTAAACAATAAGCAGCCTTCCATTCGCCAGAGGCTAATTTTGGAATATACTTTTCTTTTTGATTTTGATTTCCATAATAGAGTATGGGTAGCGTCCCAATTCCTGTATGAGCGCCAAACGACACTGAAAATGAATAACCAGTACCCAAATATTCTGTTGCCAAAAGTGAAGTTTTGAAATCCACCCCTAACCCCCCGAGATCTTCAGGAACAGAAAGGCCTAATAATCCTAATTCACCAGCTTTTTCTAAGATAGACTCCATTAATCCGTTCTCCATATTGTCAGTTCTATCAAGAAATGGCAGTACTTCTTGATGAATAAAGTCTTCACACATTTGACTAATCATCAATTGTTCTTCTTTCCATTCGTCTGGGGTAAACACTTCAGAATAATGTACATCACGAATAATAAATTCTCCACCTTTGATTGGCTTGTTTTCCATCTGATTAAATTTGATTTGTTAAAATTAAAAAAAATATTATGCGCGCATAAATAATTTTTACTTTTTATGATTTTTTAAATTTTTCAATTCATTTATCATTCTAATTTTGCACTCAGTTTTAGAATATGAAAAGTTTATTAGTTATTATTTTTTTATCAGTCGTTCTTGTTGGACATTCACAAAATACAACAACTGATAATTCTGAAAGCACAACATCAAGTGCAGACAAAATTATTGATTTTGCAAAAACGTTTTTAGGAGTACCTTATGTGTATGGTGGTTCTTCACCCGCTGGGTTTGACTGTTCAGGTTTTATTCAATATGTTTTCAAAGAATTTGGTTATTCCTTGGCGAGAACAGCGAGTGCTCAATCATTGCTTGGCTATGACGTTGCTTTGAATGAATTAGAACCTGGAGATTTGATGTATTTTAAAGGAAGAAATGTGAAAAGTACTTCAATTGGTCATGTTGGCATGGTCACTTCTGTTACTGAGGGAAAAATTACGTTTATTCATGCCGCCGGTAAAAGTGTAAAAATGGAAACGTTTAACAATAATAGTTATTACGTTCCAAGATTTGTAAAGGCGCGTCGAACGTTGTAAGGTCAATTAATTGAAACACCCGCTATAATTCTCTCTATTATTTCTTGAGGCTCTAGTGCATTTTCAATATTGAATCCGCCAGATGCTATTCTTCTTAATTCAATTAATGTAGCCCCTGAATGGAGTAATTTTCCGAAATCTGATACAAGGCTCCTGATATATGTGCCCTTCGAACAGGAAATTCTGAACTCAATTTCTGGAAAGCATTCAGTGGAAACTTCAAAAGAATAAACTTCAACATTTGATGGTTTAAGTTCTACTATTTTCCCTTCTCTAGCATAATCATAAGCTCTTTTTCCATCGATTTGTTTGGCAGAATAAACTGGGGGAAATTGTTCTAGTTTTCCTATTAGTTTGGTTCGAACAATATTCATAGCTTCTGGAGTAATATGTTCAATAGGTAATTCTTGGTCAAATGCTGTTTCTAAATCGAAAGAAGGGGTTGTTTTTCCTAAAATAAACTTACCTGTGTATGTTTTTATTCCAGGCATTATTTCTTCAATTTTTTTCGTATGTTTTCCAGTACAAATAATTAATAATCCCGTTGCAAGTGGGTCTAATGTTCCGGCATGACCAACTTTGATTTTTTTTAATCCAAGTTTTTGTTTGATTTGCCAACGGATTTTTTTTACCACATCAAATGAAGTCCAACCAAAGGGTTTATCAACCAAAATAGTTTTTCCTTCTAAAAAATTGTCCATTTTAATTGAGTATGGAAAAATAAAGCAGAATAATCAGTCCAACAATAATTCGATACCAACCCCAAAATAGGAACCCATATTTTTGTAATAAGTCAATAAAAAATTTAATTGCAATGATAGCAACAATAAATGCCACAATGTTACCAGCAATAAATACCATCAAATTATTTCCTTGAATGATCATTTCATAACCTTTTTGAAGACTTCCTGAATAATTCCAATCTTTTAGAAAAACAGAGTAACTGGTTACGGCTAACATGGTTGGAACTGCAAGAAAAAAGCTAAATTCTGCCGCCATTTTACGTGTTAACCCCTGCTGCATTCCACCAATAATAGATGCGGCTGAACGGCTTGTTCCAGGCATCATAGCTAAACATTGCCAAAAACCAATAATCAAACTTGATTTTAGGGGTATTTTTTCTTCATTATCAATTCTCTGACTATTAAACAAACGATCGATGAATAGTAAAATTACCCCACCAAGAATTAGCATAAGAGCAATAGGGATAGGCTTTTCCAAAACACGCTCTATTTGTTCATCGAAGAGCTTTCCTAAAATTAGAGCAGGAATAACAGCAATTAGAAGCTTTATATAAAATCGGAAAACTTCCCGAGAAAAAAATTTTTTCCAATAGAGAACAACAACAGCTAATATTGCACCAAACTGAATGGAAACTTGGAACATTTTAACAAATTCATCCTCTTGAATCCCAAAAAATGAGCTCGTAAAAATCATGTGTGCAGTGGAAGAAACAGGAAGGAATTCAGTTAATCCTTCAATGACGGCAATGATAATAGCCTCAATAAAGTTCATTTCTCTTTATGGGTGTCTTTGGGCAAATTATTTTCCTCAGATCCTTTTGGTTTTTTCATTATAGAATACAAAATCACAATGTAACCTGCAATAATTAATACTGGAGCAATTGTTATTCGAGTTGTACTAAATAATTCATTAGCATCAAATGTATTTGGGTCTTCAGCCCCCCCTCCAATCATCAAGATAAAACCTAAAATATTTATTGCTAATCCGATTAATAGAATCGTATAATTTTCTTTTTGAAAACCAAAATGATTTAATTTCATAATTTCACAAAGTTAGTACAAATCGTCAATTTTCACTTTAAGGTATTTGTTTAATGCAATCCAAGTAGAAACAAAGGTAATTATCACACCCAAAGAAATCAAGCTTAAGGCTAAAATTAAAAACAATTTTAATGAGTATGTTATGGCTAGTTCATCAAAGTAGTTTTGAATCGCATAGAATAATGTTACCAAAAGTGCCATTCCTATAATTGCTGCAATAATCCCCTGTAATATCGATTGAAACAAAAATGGTTTACGAATAAAGGAAGAGGTAGCCCCTACTAATTGCATCGTTTTAATGGTAAATCTTTTGGAATAAAGAGCAAGTCTAATGGTATTATTAATCATCGCAATGGCGATAATAATCATTATTAGGGCTAGAAAAAGAACTAAAAAAATAAACTGCTGAAATCCTAAGTTAATACTTTCAATATTTGCTTCATTATAACTTACTTCAATGATTTGTGTTGGATAACTTTTAAGTAATTTCTTTTTTATATTTTGCATTCCATCTTTGTTTGCAAAATTCTCTTTAGGTGTGAATGCTATGCTAGGAGGTAATGGATTGTCTCCCTCAAAAATTGAATTTAACTCTTTTTTTTCAGTTTGATTTTCGTAAAAAGTAGCAAGAGCGGCTTCGGGGGACATATATTTTATAGAATTAAATTCAGGCCATTTTTTCAATTGTATTTCGACCTGTTTGATATCTGCCTCGTTAAAGTTTTCATGAAAGAATATATCACCAGCTATGCTTTCCTTGGCCTGTCTTTGAAAATCAGCGATACCCATCACTCCACCCAAAATTAATCCAACAAGAAATAGCACCAAAGAAATTCCTACTACAGTTGAAATGTAGCTGGTTCTTAGGCCTTTTCTGCTGTATTTTTCTATTTCAGATGACATGTTGATGAGCCACGAATTTAACTAATATTTGATCAGCCTCTAAATTAAAATCAAAAGGTTTTCCATAGTGTAATGTTATGAACATTATTTCTATTTCCGATACAATAAATAAGAAAGATCGTATCAAATAGTTTTAATGGATGATTCAATTTTCAAAAAAGTTGTGTTAATTTGTAATCTTAATTGCTAAACCAACTAATTTGTCAGTAGATTTTGCACTTATCGTTTTGTCCATTGTAGCCGTTTTGGCTTTTTTCTCTTTTTTGACAGGAAGAGACACGTTTTTATCCTTTTTTAGTTTATTGTTGGCGGCGGCAGCAACATCGTTGATTTCAACAGAATTAAAAGCGGATTCAAGATCTGGATTGTTACAGATCATGATTTTTGTTTTTTTGTCAATCAATTTTTTGTTATCAAGAATAGAAGTTCTAAGAAACATAAAATTTGGTGTTTACGGTACAGCGATCTCAACACTATTATTATTGATTGTTGGATCAGGAAGGTTTTCTATTTACGACTTTGAATTTTCCTATTATAATTTTAGTGTTTGGATATTGCCAGTTTTGGGAACTTTGATATTTGTCGGTTCGGAATTGTTATCTGGAGTATTTTCTCAATTCGTGGGATTCGAAACCCGAAGTTCTTTTCAGCAACTTTCCCAATTATTTTTAATTTCTCTAGTTGGGTTTTTCGCCTATTTTGTAGCTTCTTATTTTGGTTATTTTTTAGTTGGAATTGGTTATATTGCTAGTAGTTTTTACAGAGAAGACCATAAACCAAATGCTGGTTTCGGATTACTATTGCTAGCGCTAGCTCCGTTTGTTGGAACGTTGGCCGGAATTGATGCGGTTGACTTGGAATTAGGTAAAAATGTGTTTGGACTACTAACAGGTTTTGCGGGAATATGGTTCCTTTTTATTGTTTCTCAATCAAAGATAAATCCTATTGCTTTTTCTATGTTCGGATTTATCTTATATCTTGTATTTACTGTTTTAATTTTGTTTACAGGCTCTCAAAAAGCAGATTTGGGAGGGGCTGACGCTTATTTAAGTTACATTGTAGGATCAGCCTTGGCAATTACGGTTTATAGCGAGTTGAAATTATCACAATTAATCTTTCCTTCTTTGTTGTGTATAGGAATTTATTTTGCACCAAAAATCTTGATTAATGGCGACAATCAATCCATTAAAGATAAAAAAACGGTAATCAATCGTTCCGGCGGAACAGATAAGAAAGCGGAACAAGATCCATTTGAGGTAAAAGGATTAGCCATAAATGAACTGTTAGGAAAATATGAAATTATAAATTCAACCTCGATAATACATTTTTCCTTAGGACCCAAAGGAGGAAAAACTAAAGGGGTTATTAAAAATTTTTCAGGAAGTGTCGATTTTGAGGAAAACACAGGAGCATCTACTTTTTCTGTAGAAATACCAGTTAAAAACTTATCAACGAACAATGAGCTTAGAGATGAATCATTAAGAGAAAAGGCTTATTTTAATATCATTAAGTTTCCTTCAATGATGTTTGAATCTGAAAAGCTTTATCCAATCAATGACTATTACGAATTGGATGGGGAATTCACAATGATTGGGGAGACTAAGCCATTAAAAGTATTGATAAAATACACAGGAATTACAGAAAGGGGGGGAGAAAAATTGCCAACCTTTGTAGGTAAGGCAAGCTTGGACAGAACAAAGCATGGTATGACTCCTGATTCAAAAGAAGGAAACATTGTTGAATTTGACTTTAAAATTGAGTTAAAAAAAATAATAGCAGAACAAGTTGATAATCAATCTTCTACAAAGAAGAAAGACAGTCAATCAAAAAAGAAAAAATCGAAGAAAAAAAACAGATCGTCAAGTGATTAACATGACATATAAATTCTAATAATTTCTGAAAGTTGGAATTTTGATCATGAACGATTTTCTAAAAACATCAATAGAGTATTTAAAAGGCGTCGGTCCACAACGAGCCGATTTATTAAAAAAAGAATTAGGCATTCATGTTTTTGAAGATCTCATTCTTCATTTTCCATTTCGATATGTTGATCGATCCTTCTATTGTAAGATAAACGAAATACCATTCCTTGAAAACGCAATACAGTTTAAAGGAATAATTACAAAAATTTATGAGGGGGGACATGGTAGAAGAAAAACCATATCTGCAATCGTAGAAGATGATTCGGGAAAAATAGAGTTAATATGGTTTCAGGGAGCTAATTGGATTAAAAGCTCGCTCAAAGTTGGGGTTACTTATCAAATTTTTGGAAAGGCTAAACTGTTTCAAAATACTTGGAAAATAGCTCATCCTGAATATACTGTATGGAACCCTGAGGTAGTCAATAAAGGTTTCCAACCGATATATTCTTCAACCGAAAAATTAGCATCTAATGGTTTGGGTTCAAGAGGAATTGAAAAACTTATTGCCAATTTATTGGAATTGATTCCGGGAAAACTAACTGAAACTTTGTCCAAACAAATTATAGATGAAAATAGACTTGTTAGTTTCGAAGATGCGATTATCAAAATTCATGCACCAGAATCTGAACAGGAAATAAAGCAGGCACAAGTTAGATTGAAATTTGATGAATTGTTTTACCTTCAGCTGGAAATGCAATTGCGCAAAAAACAATCTAGCTCAAAAGGCAAAGGATTTCTTTTTAATGAGGTGGGACGCTATTTTAATGAATTTTATTCCAACAATCTACCATTTGAACTTACCAATGCCCAAAAAATAGTTTTGAAGGAAATCCGTAGGGATTTCTTAACTGGACAACACATGAACCGCCTCTTGCAAGGAGATGTAGGAAGTGGTAAAACTTTGGTCGCACTTTTGACATGTCTTATTGCCTTGGGAAATGGATTTCAAGCAGCAATTATGGCTCCAACCGAAATTTTGGCGAATCAACATTTTGAAACAATTGTCAATATGATGAAGGGATTATCCGTTGAGGTTTGTCTATTGACGGGTTCCGTAAAGAAATCACAACGAAAGGATATTCACGAAAACCTTATGAATGGCAATACTCAAATTCTAATAGGTACCCATGCATTATTGGAAAATGAAGTTCAATTTAATAATTTAGGCATTGTTGTTATCGATGAACAGCATCGTTTTGGCGTCGCTCAAAGGGCGAAAATGTGGAAAAAAAACACAATTCCACCCCATATTTTAATTATGACTGCCACCCCTATTCCCCGGACATTGGCCATGACATTTTATGGGGATTTGGATGTTTCGGTCATTGACGAACTGCCTCCAGGAAGGAAACCGATCACAACTATTCATCGATTTGAGTCCCATCGTTTGCGATTATTTGGATTCATGAGAGACCAAATTAAACTGGGTAGGCAGATTTATGTTGTTTATCCACTCATTCAAGAATCCGAAAAATTAGATTTTGCTAATTTAATGGACGGCTTTGAAGCAATTTCAAAATCATTTCCCTTGCCGGATTATAGAGTTAGTATTGTACATGGAAAAATGAAGCCTGAGGATAAAGATTTTGAAATGCAACGATTTATCCGAGGTGAAACACACATCATGGTAGCTACAACCGTAATTGAAGTTGGGGTAAATGTTCCAAATGCTTCCGTAATGGTAATAGAAAGCGCAGAAAGATTCGGATTATCTCAGTTACATCAGCTTAGAGGAAGAGTGGGAAGAGGTGCAGAAAAATCATATTGTATCTTAATAACAGGGAATAAACTTTCTAAAGAAGGCAAATTGAGGATGGAAACCATGGAGCGCACAAATGATGGGTTTGAAATTGCTGAGGTAGATTTGAAATTAAGAGGTCCTGGCGATTTATTAGGAACTCAACAAAGTGGTGTTTTGGAATTAAAAATGGCGGATATTTCGAAAGACCATCAAATAATTATTTTAGCAAGGAACGCTGCGGTTAATCTATTAGATGAAGACCCACAAGTTTCTCTTGAAAAAAATAGTTCAATAAGGAATAAAATGGCTCAAATTCTTAAATCCAAACCCAACTGGGGTCAGATAGCCTAGAATTCTGATTCGTCCATAGTGAAATCGTCAATTGAAGAGTCAAAAGTATCATCTTCATCTGATTCATTATCCACCAAATCTTCAGGAGAGTAATCGTCTTCTCGATTTACAGGCCTTAAAATATTTGTTCTTGAAACATTGAGTCTTATTTCTGTTCGAATATTTCCATCTTCTTGAGAATAGGCTTTTGCAAATGGAGCACCAACAAGCTCAACAAGTGTTCCTCTTTTCAGAAAATCAACAATCCGCATATTCGATCCATCACGCTTCCAGATGGTGCAATTTACCCAAGTGGTTTTTGTTTTCGTTTGTCCGGTTCTTTTGTCCTTCCAATTTTTATTGTGTGCAACTGGAAAATTGATGGCAAGAACATTTCGTTCCATGGTTTTAACGACCGCATCTTTACCGATATTGCCGATTAATCGTGTTTCAAATACTGTAGCCATTTGAATTAATTTAGTTGTTGAGTTGTCGAAATCCGAAGACTAAATTAAGAAAATATTTACATAATTATTTGATAAACAATAATTTTATCCATATTAATGTGTATAAATGACACATTATATCTTTCGAAGCCTTTTTAGAGCGATTTTGTTCTTCCTCCATCTACTGGTAAATTTATCCCATTGATATAGGAAGCTTCAGGAGAAGCAAGGAATGCTATTGCTGCGGCAACTTCTTCTGGCTGGGCAATCCTTTTCATGGGAGATTCAGCTGCCATCTCCTCAAAAATATCAGATACAGTCTCACCCGTTTTTTCGGATTTTGCCTCGGCGATTCCTTGTAAACGAATCGTATTAGTAGCTCCAGGAAGAACATTATTTACGGTAATCCCATATTCACCAAGTTCATTGGCCAAGGTTTTACTCCAACTAGCCACAGCGCCTCGAATTGTATTTGAAACACCTAAATTTGGCAATGGCTGTTTTACAGAAGTTGAAATAACATTGATGATTCTTCCATAACCAGAAGAAATCATTCCGGGATAAATTGCCTGAACCAATATATGATTACAAATCAAATGTTGATTAAACGTACTAATGAATTCATCAACTGAGGCATCTTTGATTGGACCTCCTTTCGGTCCGCCAGTATTATTGATTAAAATATTAATAATATTTCCTTTTGCAATAAATTCAGAAATAATCTGTTTTAATTCGTTTGGTTTGGAAAAGTCTGCAACAATGTATTGATGATTTTGGCTTCCATTAGCTTGCAATTCTGCTAAAGTTTCTTGCAATTTTTTTTCATTTCTCGCGATTAAAACGATATTGGCTCCCATTTCTGCCAATTTTATGGCCGTAGATTTTCCAATACCTTGGGTACTTCCACAAACTAGCACATTAAATTTATTTAGTATATTCATAACGAACAAATTATTATTTCTTAGTGTTTAAGTAACATTTATTACAAATGATTGAAAATTTAATTATAAATTTGCGAAATTACTTAAAGTTTTAACTATGAAGAATTTTTTACGATTATTTACGCTTTCGATATTTTCGCTAGCATTTTATCTTAACCCGAATGCTCAAACGGTTCTTGTCGATCCGGCTGGAGCAGGTGGTTTTGAACTTGGTGCCGACATGGCTGCTAATGGATGGACGGTGTCTAATTCAGTTAACAATCCGTGGGTTGTAGGTCCCTTGTCAAACGGGTTAATAACAGGTAATGCTGCGTTTATATCAGACAATGGCACAACGCCTAATTATGCCCCTGCCAATAACAGTTCAAACTACTTTTGGAGAGATGTTACTGTTCCTGCCGGTGAAGCGAGCATTAAACTTACTTTCAATTGGATCTGTAATGGTGAATCAACTTGGGATATGTGGCAAGTTTTTACTGCTCCAACGTCTATTACTCCAGTAGCTTCAACCACCTATCCTGGAAACGGTGCCACAACTGTTCCTGCAGCTATTACTGGGGCTACATGGGTTGGGAATGGAAATTTACAAACGACTGTTCAAACAGCAACATTATACCTGCCAAGTTCACTAGCAGGAACTACTTTTCGGTTAATTTTTCACTGGAAAAATGATGGAGGGGGAACACAACCTCCTGCGCAAATCGACAACATTTCATTGACATCACAGTTACCAGGAACGTTTATTTCAATTATCACAGGAAACTGGAATGACCCTTTAACATGGGATGCAAATGCAGTTCCTACTCCCGCTGACAACGCTACAGTTTCTACAGGTCATACTGTCACAGTGAACGCAACGGGTCAAGCAATAAACAATTTGATTGTTAACGGAACTCTTGCTTATGCAACTACCCCAACACAATTTAATGTAAATGGGAACTTAACTGTCAATGCTGGTGGTTTGGTAAATGTTTTTAATGGCACAACTGGTAAAACGCTTTTTGTTTCGGGGAATATTGTAAATGACGGTACATTAAACTTTAGTGTCGGAGGTGCTGGAAATAGTGCCACAGGAGCTGCATTGCTCAACTTAAACGGATCAACCGTTCAAACAATCAATGGAACAGGATCATTTACCAATAATAAAATTGGAAGTTTAACGTGTTCAAACACAAGCACAGCTACTCCCAATATAAATTGGCAGTTTGATAACATTATAATTCAACACAATTTGAATTTGACAGGTGCTAGATTTAATTTAGGTAATTTAACATTGTCTCACGGTTCTTCATTCAACACTACAACTGGATCTATGGGGTTAACAGCACCTGCAGGAACAGGTTTTCTTCCCGGAGCTAAATATAGAAGATGGTATACAACAGGTGCATCTGGGTCAACAATATCAGCTGGATTTGACCCGACTTCCGCGACATCTCGTTTCCCATTCTTAAATGCTGCCGGTACAAGTCAGAGGTGGGTTCATATTAATCGATCCTCAACAATAACTACTGGAAATACAGCGGGTTATTTGGCTGTTGTTTACTCAGACGCTACAAGCATGACAACTGGTTTATCAGTTGTTGATGGAGCCTATACTGTAACTGATCGTTACGATGGAAATTGGACTGTCACAGCTGAAGCAGGTTATATTTATGTGTCTGGTACACATGGAATAGCAATATCTGCCAATGGAGCGTATCCTCCTTCCAATGGCAACTCCCGTGTTATGTTAGCAAATACAGCGATGGCTGGAACTCATCAAAACGGAACAGTAACCCCAACCGGACAAAGAGTTGGACTGACCACTGGACAATTAACAGCAGGAACATTGTACTTAGGTATCGCTAGTGCAGACAATCAATATCCTTGTGTAGGAACACCAAACATCCCTGAAGCATTAGCAACTACTGCTACTTCAATTTGTCCAAACGGAACCGTAACAATGAATGCAACAGGAATGACAACAGGCTTTATTGGGATAAGCAATCAATGGCAAGTTTCTTCTGTTTCAGGGGGTCCTTACACAAATGTTGTTGGTGGTACAGGTGCAACAACTGCTACCCATACAACTGCTGCAATTACAACACCAGGTACTTATTACTATGTATTGGCTTCAACTTGTACAAACTCTTCAACTACTTCATATTCAAATGAGGTGGTTGTAACGGTTAATACACTTCCAACTGTAACTGCAACTGCTTCAAATGGCGGTGCATTCTGTGGAGTTGGTTCTTTAACAGCATCAGGAGCTACAACATATTCATGGGCGCCAGCGGCTTCGTTGCTTTCTAATACAGGTTCAACTGTAACTTCTATTGCAACAGCAAATACAACTTTTACGGTTACTGGTACAGATGCTAATGGTTGTGTGAATACTGCAACTGCTGCAATAACATACACTGCCCCTCCAGCTATCACCATAACAGCTACAATCCCGAATTTTTGTGGAACAGGTGGTGCTTCTACATTAACAGCAGCTTCAACTGGAGCATACGCTTATGTTTGGGAGGCACTAGATGGCGCTACCCTTTCTACAACAACTGGAAATACAACGGATGCAACAGTAACCCAAACAAGTTCTATTCGAGTAACAGGTACTGAGTCAGCTACAGGTTGTGTAGAAATTCAAAACTATAGTATTGGTGTCTATCCATTACCTTCTGCAACGGTTACAACTACGGCTAATGGTGTTTGTCCAGGAACATCGGCAACGATTAACTCAGGGTTGAGTGCAGGTAATTTTACAGCTTCTTGTATTACTCATGCTCCATCTACTGTACCAGGTTCAGCAACTACCCTTGTAAACAATGGAACAGCATTGGTTCCACTAACATCAGGTGGTTTAGATGATGGTGGATGGGGAAATATTCCACTTGGTTTTTCTTTCGATTATTTTGGAACAAACTATACCAATGTAAATATTGGAACAAATTGTGTTCTTCAATTCGGAGCATACAATGCAACTGCTCTTGGTGATTTCACAATTGGGGCTCTTCCAAATACTGTTGATCCATTAGGAGCAATTTTCGCAGCAGCTCACGATATGAACTGTGGAACTGCAAATGCAACCAATCCAACAAGTGTAAAATATTGGACAGAGGGTTATGCACCAAATAGAAGGTTTGTAATTCAATACGATATTTTCCGTTTCGCAAGCTCAACTCAAAGACAAACAATTCAAGCGGTTGTTTTTGAAACATTAGGAACCATAGAAATTCATGCTATTGAACTTGCATCAACGAATGGTAAAACTATTGGTGTGAATAATCCAACTGGAACAATAGGGGCTTCAGCACCAAATTGCTCTGTTACACCAAATACGGCGAATTATTGGCAAGCTCAAGCAGCAACTATCCCATTAGGTTCAGGTCAATCTTGGCGATTTGCTCCACCATCTAATTACACAACGACTTGGTTTGCTGATGGAGTTCAGTTTGATACAGGTACTAATATTTTTACACAATCTGTAGCACCAACAGCAACAACAACTTATTCAATTTCATACACGAATCAAACAACACAATGTACGAATGCTCCAGGTTCGGCTCAAGTTACCATGGCAGTTCTTGGTACAGTTGCACCAAGTAACGTAAATGCACAATCAGATGTTGTAAATGCGTGTAGTGGAATAGCATTCAATTTAACCACTAACTACACTGGACTAACAGATGGGTTAACTTACCAGTGGCAAGTTTCTACGGATGGAGGTCTTAACTGGACTGATATTACTGGGGCAAATACAATTACATATTCTACATCTTTAACTGCTGCAAGTTCATATAGAATCGGAATCAGTTCATGTGGAGGAGCAATTGTATATTCCAATCCAGTTAGTGTTGGTCTAGCACCAGTAACCCAGTGTTATTGTACTCCGACAGCAACATATGGTTGTGCAGACGGGGATGTTATTGCACGTGTAATTTTAAATACTTTAGATAACAATAGTGGAACTGGTTGTCCAAGTGACCCTAATCCAAATGACGCTTCTTTCAACGCAAACGTTCAAGGTCCAGGGTACTCTGATTACACATCTAATACGGTTTTAACGACTACACTTTTACCTAGTACTACTTACAATTGTACTGTATTTGCAGGTCAATATTCAGAGCATTATACGGCTTGGATAGACTATAATGATGATGGTGTGTTTGATGCAACGGAAAGAATTGGATATACAACAACAGCAGTTGCTGGAAGCGGTTCAGTAGGTGTCTTAGGAAGTTCTGCTAGTTTTCCAATTTCTATTGCGTGTAATCCTCCTGCAGGAGTTCACCGAATGAGGGTTCGATGTGTTTATGGTCAAACTAGTGGTTTGAATATTATTCCATGTGGAAATGTTACTTACGGTGAAACGGAAGATTATTTAATCACAATCGCACCGGCTCCAGCATGTCCAGCCCCAGGTTTGATGACAGCAGGTACAACGACCTCAACTTCAGCTCCTTTGTCTTGGAACATGGGATGTTCAGTGGCAACAAATTTTGATTTTGAATACGGTCCTGCTGGATTTACACAAGGCACAGGGACATTGGTTTCAAATCAATTGGCAACTGTTTCTGGTACAACAGGTTCATATACCTTAACGGGTCTAACTCCAAATACGCAATACTCGGTTTATTACAGAGCTAATTGTGGTGGTGGAGATGTAAGTCCTTGGTCAGTTGCTACAAACTTTACAACGCAATGTGCTCCTATTTCTTTAAATAGTCCAAGTAATGCGGTTGTTTGTGACACATATACCCTACCTGCATTAACCGAATTGAACGCGTCAAATAATGCAGGATTATCGTTGGCTTATTACAATGCTCCAAATGGTACAGGTGGTCAAATTACAGGGCCTATTACTTCAACACAACAAGTTTATGCACACGGCGAGGCCGGCTCGTGTATGACTGATTCAGTATTTACAGTTACAGTTTATAATACACCCGCCTTGTTCGTTCAAAATCCAACAATCTGTTTAGGAGATTCTACGGTACTTTGGGCTACTCAAGGAACAGCAATCGATTTTGTTTACACGTTGAATAGTAACTTTATTGGAAGTGGAGTCGCATACCACGTTCAACCAACAACCACAACTACTTATGGAATCAGTGCTGTTGGACTTGGTGGTTGTATCTCTTCTGAACAACAAGCAACTGTAACAGTTAACCAACCAACAACATCATCAACTTCTGTTACAGCTTGTGATTCATATACATGGAATGGTCAAACATATACACAATCAGGTGCTTACACGTATACAACTGCAAATGCAGTAGGTTGTGATTCAGTTGCTACTTTAAACTTAATCATAAACAATGCTACAACTGGTTCGGAGACCATTACCGCTTGTGATAGTTTGGTATGGAATGGTCAGACATACACACAATCTGGAACGTATACTTATTTAAATACGAATGCTTCAGGTTGTGATTCAACAGTAACGTTAAACTTGACGATCAATAACTCGTCAACAAGTTCTGAAAGTGTTACGGCTTGTGTTTCATATCAGTGGAATGGTCAAACATATACGCAGTCAGGAACATATACGTTCACCACACAAAATGCTGTGGGTTGTGATTCAGTGGCAACATTGAACTTAACAATCAATAATGCATTGTTTACAACCGAGACTGTTTCTGCATGTATTGACTACTCTTGGAATGGTCAAACGTATACACAATCAGGAACTTATACCTATTTAACCACTAGTGTCAATGGTTGTGATTCTACAGTTACGTTGAACTTAACAATCAATCAACCAAATTCAAGTACTACTACGCAAACTGCTTGTGACTCATACACGTGGAATGGTCAAACATATACGCAGTCAGGAACATTCGTGTTTAATACTACAACTGTTGCAGGATGTGATTCTACAGCAACCCTAGTTCTAACTTTAAATAGTTCATCTTCTAGTTCAGAAACTGCTGCGGCTTGTGGTTCATTTACATGGAATGGTCAAACGTATACCCAATCTGGAACATATACCTATACTACTCAAAATGCAGTAGGTTGTGATTCTATCGTTACGTTGAATTTAACCATCAATCCTGTTCCAAATGCTACGGCAACAGATAATGGAGATGGTACAGGTACTGCATCTTCTGGAACGACATACCAATGGTTGGATTGTGCAAATAACACAGCTATTGCAGGTGCGAATCAGCAAACGTTTGCTCCTGATGTAACTGGTTCTTACAGTGTAATTGTTACAAATGCTGCTGGATGTTCCGATACTTCAACATGTGTTACAATCAACGTTGCTAATGTAGAGGAGTTATCCAAGTTTACAGCTGATGTTTATCCAAATCCGTCTTCAGGAATATTCAATATATTCATGAATGTTAATTCAGGCGGTGAACTTACAATTACTGATGCTACAGGAAGAATTATTCAAAATTCAACTTTTGAAGGAACATCAACTACAGTTGATCTTTCAAAATCAGTAACAGGTATTTATTATATTACATTAAAAGTTGATTCGAACGAAACAGTAATTCGAGTTATTAAAAATTAATTTTCTATTTCTTAAAGTGAGCCGTCCATTGTGGCGGCTCTTTTTTTGATAAACAACCAACGAAAATGAAGAAAATATTTATTGCTATTCTGCTTTTCCCTTTGACATTTCATGCTCAGAATATTACTATTGGGACTAGTACGAATTCAACAAACGGTTATTTGTACGGGCCATATTATCGCAGTTCAGCTGCGTCTTCAATAAATTACTCAAAGTTTGCGTATTTGTATACTTCCGATGAACTTACAGGAATTCCGGTTGGGTCTACAATTACTATGATTGAGTGGCAAAAAGCTTCTGGAACAATTACGGCTCCAAATAATTTTTCAATATATCTCGAAAATAATACGGCAACTTCTTTAGCGGCGGGTACAACTTGGGGAACGTTGACTTCTACAGCAACTAATGTTTACTCTAGCACAAATCAGGGGTTTACGGTTACTGGCCCAGGCTGGGAGAGTTTTACATTGGGGACACCATTTGTGTATACTGGTGGCTCTTTAGAGGTATTAACTGATTTCTTCCGACAGAGTACTGCGGTAGCGAGTGGACAAAATAATTTTTATTTTACGAATACACCAGGAAAAGCTATTGGTTGGGCAAGCAATGCGGCTGGAACAAACGCAACACCTTTAGCTGTTACAACCTATGGAAATAATAGACCTAATATTCGAATAACCTTCACTCCTCCACCTACATGTACGGGAATTCCTGATGGTGGCACTACAATTTCGATATTACCAAGTGTTTGCCCAAGTGTTAATTTTATTGCTCAATTGAACAATGCCTCTCAGGGAGATGGTATTACGTATCAATGGCAATCTTCAGCTGATGGCATAACTTATAACAATATAATAGGCGCTACGAATCCGAGTTTAACAACCGCTCAAAACTCAAACACATATTATCAATGCGTGGTTACATGTGGTCCATCTGGTCAATCTGGCACATCCACCCCTCTTCAAATTACAACGGAACCATTTGCCAATTGTTATTGTACTAGTAATGCTACAACTACTTTTAATGAAGAAATTTTAAATGTAAAATTGGGTTCGTTAAATAATAGTTCAACATGTTCATCTACTGGAGGTCCAGGATCAATACAAAGTCAATATTCGAATTATACAGCTACTGTGGCGGCTCCTAATTTAGCACAAACGGCCACGTATTTATTAAGTGTTTCAGTTGGAACCTGTGGAACAAATAATGCCAACATGACGAAAGTATTTATTGACTACAATCAAAATGGTCTCTTCACTGACCCAGGGGAAACGGTTTATACATCAACTACTCCGACAACTGGAGCGAATGTTATCAATTCAAGCATATTAGTTCCGTCAAATGCGCTAATCGGTCAAACAAGAATGAGGGTTGTTACCGTTCAAACAACATCTGCTAACAATGTCAATCCATGTGGAACCTATTCATGGGGTGAAACAGAAGATTATTTGGTCAATATTACCCCTGCACCAACTTGTCCTCAGCCTACTAATATTACAGTTCTCGACGCAACAAATAATACGGCTGTTTTACAATGGACTAACGGAGGTTCAGAAACACAATGGCAAATAGAATATGGTCCTCAAGGTTTTACCCAGGGAACTGGAACTACCATAATTGTTAATTCAAACCCCGGAGTTATTTCGGGATTAACAGCCAGTATATTTTACGATGCCTACGTAAGGGCGATTTGTTCCCCTGGCGATAGTTCATTTTGGACAGGAATAGCAACATTTAACACGTATAATCAGGGGTTTTATGTAGATTGGGATAATACATGTCCTTCAACTGGATTTGTAGATATTAGTGCAAGCGGAACAAGTTTAACCTTAAATGATAACGACGAATTCCCAATAACTTTTCAATTTCCAGTATTTTACCAGGGGACATTATACAGCAATGGAACGATTGGAAATAATGGAGCGTTGATTCTAGGAACCACAACAGCACAAGTTGATTTTAATAATACAAGTTTGATAACTGCTGCAACTGGACTTTATCCTTTTTGGGATGATATTGCTTCATCAGGAGCGGGAATATTTACCCAAACTGTTGGTGTTGCCCCAAATAGAAAGTTAATTATTATGTGGGAAAAAGATCGAGTTGGTGCTGCAGGCAATAGTTTGAAATTTGAATTAATAATTGAAGAAGCTACCCAAGAAATTTATTATGTTTACGAGGATGCAGTTACAGGAAGCTTAGCCTATGATAACGGAGCATCTGCAACAATTGGTTTAGCCGGAAACAATCAGGATGTTGATGTTTCACTTAATTCTTCAACATATCTTTCGAATAATACGTGTATTCACTTTTTATATACGGACTGTCCAAAACCAACAAATTTAGTCCTCAACTATGTTTTATCTGATGAAGTTGGTATTTCATGGCAGGCTGGATTATCCAATGAAACTTCTTGGACTATTGTTTATGGACCTGCTGGATTTGATCCAACTACCAGTGGAACCTCTATCAACTCAACTACGACAAGTGCTGTAATTACAGGTTTAACGCAGCTGACTGATTATGACATTTATGTTTACGCAAACTGTGGAGCTGGACTAGAAAGTGTTGGGTTAACCACATCTTTTGTTACGCCGCCTTATTGCGCGAATCCAACAGCCATGAGCAATACGACGCAAAATGATGCAATTTCAGCTTCATGGACATGGGTTGCTTCATCCGGTAATTATCCAGCAACAGGTTTCAATTTGCAATACGGAGCTTTAGGATTCGATTTGTATTCTGGAACAACTGCTTCGGCTGATAATAATTTAACAGAAGTCATTACGAATCCAAATTTTATGGCCGGTGGCGTTTACGATATTTATGTTCAGGCAGTTTGTGGAACTGATACCTCTGAGTTTGTTGGACCTTTCACGATAGTAATGCCCTTGACTAATGACACGATATGTGGGGCTGAATTGTTACCAGTGGATGGAAACGCTTACATCTTTAATAATGTTGGTGCGACCGTTTCAGCAAATGAAACCACTTTAGCTCCCCCGGCTACCGGAGCTCAAACTACTGATGGTTGGATAAATTCAAATCTGAACCTTACAACTTGGTTTAAGTTTACGGCGCCGAATTCAGGTAATATTCGTATTAATTGTACCAGCATTCCTTTCAATGGTCAGGTAGCTGTTTATAATTCAACTAGTTGTTCAACTATTCAATTTGCAGACCTGATTGGAGCAAATGATAATGAGATTGGAGGAACAAGCGTTGCGCCTAACTTTACCATGTGTGGATTAGTTCCAAATCAAACTTATTATTTACTTCATGATGGATTATCTTTTACAGGAGGAAATTATGCGATTTCAATCAGTGAGATTGATTTACAAGCTGGTAATAGTGGAAATCAATTGAATGTTTGTTTTGGCGATACGGTTAACTTGTTTGATGGAATATCCAATTACGATCAAGGAGGTGTTTGGACACAGTCTATTCCGACACTCGGTTTACAAGATAGTTTATTTGTTACAACTGGTTTGGCAAGTATCGTTTTTGATTTCACCTATACACTTGTTGATGGTTGTGCTTCAGATGATGTCCAAGCCTTTGTGAAAGTATACAGTCCTTCGAGCGCAGGAAACGATGGCACAATAACAGTATGTCGAAATGAACCATTCTTGCTATTAGAAGGTTTATCCGGAAACGTTGATGTTGGAGGAACATGGTATGACCCTCAAAATCAACCATTGGCTAGTAATGTAGACACTGCAGGTAATTTCCCGGGACAGTTTAACTACGATTATATCGTTAATAATGGTGTTTGCCCGAATGATACCGGAAACGTGCTCGTGATTGTAGATCCAACTTGTAATTATCTTGGATTGGAAAATGCGGAGTTAACTCAAATCGAATTGTATCCGAACCCAACAAGTGATTTTGTTACATTATTAAACCCTGAAAAAATCAATTTTGCATTTGAAATTAGAGACATGAATGGAAAATTAATCTATGAAAATGAAATTTCAAACGCCTCTGTTGTAATTGATTTGAGTACCCTTTTACCTGGTGTTTATCTTGCCACGATAGGTTCTCAACATGGTAGTAAAGTAATTCGAATTATAAAACAATAATATCTCGTAAAATGAAATTTTTGAAAATATATAGTTTAATTCTTATTGCATTTGCAGGTGTAAATGCTTTTTCGCAATGTAATAATACATCTGCTTTTGGCACAGCAACAGCACCAACATCAGGATCTGTTACAATTTCAACCTGCTCGTATCAAACGGAATATTCTACAATTAATGGAGTGCAGGCAGCAACAATTTATCAATGTTCCATATCAGATGGGAGTTTTATTACGATTCGTCAAGGAACGCCTGGAGGACCAGTTATTGCATCGGGACAAAGCCCACTTACATGGAATTCTACTGTAGCAGGAACGTATTATGCTCATTGGAACACGAATGCAGCATGTGGTACGGCAACTACTTGTTTGACAACAACAATAACCTATATCAGTCCAGCTGCACCATGTACGAATCCTGTTATAGCTGGAACGGCTGTTTCAACTCCGGCAAATGCTTGTCCAGCTCAAAATATTAATTTATCATTATCCGGTGCAACAGTAGGTACAGGATTAACCTATCAGTGGCAATCGTCATCAGATAATGTGACTTTCACTAATATTACAGGTGCTACAAACTCGTCTTATTCAACGATTCAAAGTTCAACCACTTATTATCGTTGCATTGTAACATGTAGTGCGGGCTCAACAGCTACTTCAAGTTCTGTTCAAGTCAACATGAACCCGTTTTTTAATTGTTACTGTACTCCAACAAATTCAGGGGGTTCTTGTATTACGAATGTTAATTTAAACATGATTAATAATACGACACCTGGATGCTCGGGAGGAACCAATTATTCTCAACAAACGGCAACAACAACTTTGTCATTGGGTGTATCTTATGTTTTTAGTCTTACTTGTGATGCTTCGGCAATTACTTCTGTTTGGTTTGACTGGAATCAAAATGGAGTATATGAGGCATCAGAATGGTATCAGCCATACACAACAGGAACCACAGGATCAGTTACAATCAATGTGCCCGTAACAGCCATTCAGGGTCAAACAGGAATGAGAGTTCGTTCAAGAGCGGTTGGTAATACTAATGGAGCGACTGATGCATGTACAACTTTTGGTTCAGGAGAAACAGAGGATTATGTCATAAATATTGGTCCACTGCCTACGTGCCCTCAACCTACCAATTTTGGTGTTATTCAATCAACATTAAATAGTGCTCAAATTGATTGGGTCGCAGGAGGCTCTGAAACAACATGGCAAGTTCAATATGGTACACAAGGTTTTGCTCTGGGCACAGGAACAATTGTGACGACAACAAATAATCCATATACCATAAATGGTCTTACTTCATATTCTTTTTACCAAGCTTATGTTCGTGCGATTTGTGGGCCTGGTGACACATCATTTTGGACACCTGCAATTTCATGGAATACATATAATCTCGGACAATTCTTAGAGTGGGATAATACATGTCCAACCTATGGTTTTACAGATATTTCATCGACAGGAACAGCGTTGAATCTTACGGATGACAGTGAAGCAGGATTAACCCTTCCTTTTCCAGTTTTATATCAAGGAACTTTATTTACAGTTGCCACTATCGGAAACAACGGAGGCATTATTCTAGGAAATAACGCTGCTCAAGTAGGTTACACCATGGTTGCTGGAAATGGATTGTATCCTTATGTTCAAGATTTAAATACGGCCTTAAGTCCTGGAGGAGTATTTCATGCAGTAGTTGGAACAGCACCTAATCGCAAGTTTATTGTTTCTTGGAATAATTTACCACATTTTGGAACGGGTGGAACAGATGGTGCTACATTTCAATTGGTAATTGAAGAGGCGACCATGGGAATCTATTATGTTTATCAGGATGTTGCGATGTCGAATGCTTCTTGGAACAATGGAGCTGATGCGGAAATAGGCCTAAGAGGTACTGCACAAAACATCAATGTTTCAATCAACAGTGCAACCTATTTAACAAATAATTCTTGTGTTCATTTCAATTACACGAACTGTCCTAAACCAACAAGTTTTACAGTAACTGGTTTATTACCAACAGATGCAACAGTATCTTGGACTCCAAGTATTGCAAATGAAAACTCATGGACAGTGATTTATGGCCCAGAAGGTTTTGATCCATTAACAAGTGGAACCACCCAAATTGTAACATCCCCAACATTAACCCTTACTGGCTTGACCCAACTAACAGGATATGATGTGTACATCTATTCACAATGTGGTTCTAGCTTAGTAAGTAATGCCTTAATTGGCAATGTTTTCACTCCTCCATACTGCTCGAATCCCACAGCAATGTTAAATTCTACTGAAATTGATTCAATTTTTACATCTTGGACTTGGTCGGCAAGCTCAGTAAATTATCCTTCGACATCATTCAATCTGCAATATGGTCCACTAGGTTTTGAACTTTATGCTGAGGGAACCACAATAAGTGTTGACAATAACCTTACGGATACCATTGTCAATACAAACTTAATGTCTGCAGGAGTTTATCAAGTTTATGTCCAAGCTGTTTGTGCGTCTGATACTTCTCAATTCGTGGGGCCATTCACAGTTACTATGCCTTTAACGAATGATTCTATTTGTGATGCGGAAACACTTCCAGTAGACGGTGTAGCTTATGCCTTTAATAACACAGGTGCAACCGTAGATGCGCAAGATGTTGACATTGCACCACCAGTTACAGGAGCAACCACCACAACAGGGTGGGTAAATAACTTCATGAACAATACTACATGGTTTAAGTTTATCGCTCCGGCATCTGGAGATATTCGAATTGATGCAACGACGGTTAATTTTAATGGACAAATTGCGGTTTATGATCCGAACAGTTGTAACGGAATAATTGCAAATGACTTAATCGCTGCTAATGATGATGCAATTGGCGGAACAAGTTTAGCTCCAAACTTTACTATTTGTAATCTTGTCCCGAATCAAGTGTACTATTTGATGCATGATGGCTTTGCTGCTCCAGGTGTTCACTCCATTGCAATTTCTGAAATAAGCTTAAATGCTGGAACCAATGCCGGAATACTGAACACTTGTTATGGTGATACAGCTGTTTTATTTGAAGCGCTTTCAGGATATCAAACCGGAGGTACTTGGACTCAACAAATCCCAACTTTAGGTTTGCAAGATAGTTTATTCGTTACACTTGGTTTGGCTAGCTCAGTTTATCCATTTAGTTATACGATAACGGATGGCTGTGCTACCGACAATGAAATTGTGCAAGTAGAAATTTATAGTCCGTCCTCTGCCGGAAATGATGGAGTAATTTCCGTGTGTTTAAACGAACCTTTCAATTTACTTTCAGGTCTTGATGGGAATGTGGATTTTGGTGGATTTTGGTTAAATCCTCAAAATATTTCATTGAGCAGCAGTATAGATACAGCAGGAAATATTGGAGGGCAATTTAATTATGAATATATTGTAACCAATGGTGTTTGCCCGGAAGATACTGCTAATGTATTAGTCAATGTTGACCCATCATGTGATTACAATGTTGGTCTAACAGAACTAGGTGGATTATTTTCTATTTTCCCGAATCCAAATAATGGAGTATTTGAAATTTCCGCAACCGGTATAGCAGAAAACTTTGACATCAAAATATTTGATTTACAAGGAAAATTAATCAAAACGGAAATAGGGGTGTTTTCTTTTAATGATAATTATCAAATTGATATTACGAATTATGAGAACGGAATTTATTTGGTAGAATTATCGAATTCAAGCGGCAAAATTTTATTTAGAATAATAAAACAATAATTTTTTATCGCAATAAGTGTAAGGGGGTTAACAGCTCCCTTTTTTGTTCAATCAATTAAAATGATACCTTTGTAAAAATTTCAAAATGAAAAAATTAATACTTGCTTTTCTACTTATATATTCTTTTAATGCATTTAATCAATGTAATTATTCATTCACTTTGGGAGATAGTTGGGGCGACGGATGGAACACGGGAGAAATGATTATCATGCAAAATGGGGACACAGTAGCCCACTTTTTTGGCCCTGCGAATGGCACAATGGAAACAATTATCGTTCCTTTAACTGGAGGTGTTTCGGCAGATTTAATTTGGAATGTCCCCGGTTTTTATGCTTTAGAAATGATGATTGATGTTTTGGATCCAGATGGAAATGTTGTATATTCAATGCCTTCAAACTCGGACCTTCTAGCTGGTGATACGATTTATTCTTGGATACCAAGTTGTGCACCGTGTTCAGGCTCACCAAATCCGGGAAATACAATATCCTCACTTGGTAATTCTATTTGTCCAAATTCAAATTTTGTACTTAGTTTACAAAACCAAACAACTGGATCAGGGGTAACTTACCAATGGTACGCATCTTCGGATGGTGCAACCTACACACCAATTTCAGGAGCCACCTTTCAGACTTATACTTCTACTATGGTTTCCGCTGTTTCTTACTATTGCGCAGTTGATTGTTCGGGATCAACAACAAATTCGACACCAGTCTCTCTAACCGTTGCCCCATTTAATCAATGTTATTGTACACCTTTATATTTTTCGGGAACACAAGCTGGAGATTTAATTTCCAATGTTGAAATACAGGGGACTACACTTTCTAATAATACCGGTTTTGTTGCCGGGGGTCCTTCTTATACATTTTTTACCGGTCAGGCTAATTATACAGCCGCCTTGACCCCTTCTAATTCATATAATTTGAATATTTCAACTGGTGAATGGGGAAGCCAAGGTTATGCCGCTTGGATCGATTATAATGATGATGGCACATTTGATTTAACAGAAAGAATTGGGTATACAATAGGTACAGTTGGAAGTGGTTATACTCAGGGGCAAATAAATGCTTCTTCAACTTTTGTCATAAGTCTTGCCTGTAATCCTCCGGCAGGAAATCATCGAATGAGAATTAGAGGCGCTTATTTTACCGATGGAGATCAAATTGATCCATGTGCTGAATATGGTTTTGGTGAAACTGAAGATTATGAAATAACAATCGCTCCAGCTCCAGCTTGTCCATCTGCAGGCGTAATGGCAGGATATACTTCCACTGAAACAACAGCAACTGTAACATGGCTACTCGGGTGCTCGAGTTCAAACACCTATAATTTAGAGTTCGGGCCGGCTGGATTTACACCGGGTACAGGAACAATCTTATCCAATCAAACTGTAACTATTACTAACGATTCAGCATCATTTACGTTTACCAATCTGGTTGGAACAACAACTTATGACTTTTATTATCAAGCAATCTGTGGTGCAAATACAAGTTCCTGGTCTGCTACAAATCAATTTATTACAGCCTGTTCGGCAGTAACAGCAATCGGTTGGTGTGAGGGATTTGACGATGGTTCTGCAACTGAACAGTGTTGGAGTGTAGTAAATGGAAACAACGACTTTTCTTCATGGGACACAAATACTGATTTTAATCAATTAGATGGAAACAACTGTGCATCTATCTCAACAGATTTTAATGCCGGAAATAATGATGATTGGTTGATTTCACCACAACTAACATTAAATGGTACTGAAATATTAAACTTTAATTATCGTGTCATCAGTGAATTTGAACCAAATGATTTGAAAGTTAAAATTTCTACAACTGGAAATAATCCTGCTGACTTTACGCAAACTTTGTTGTCTTTAGATTCAATAACAAACACAATATATCAAGATACTTCGGCAAACCTAAGTTCTTTTACTGGGAATGTTTACATTGCATTTCATATTCCACAAGGTGGTCTGGACGGATGGGTTTTATATTTAGATCAAATTTGTATTCAAGAATGTATTCCTGCTACAATTGCTGATGATAGTATCGAAATTTGTCAAACAGCAGATTCATTAGATTTGAATTCGGTGGTTAATACCGGGAACTCCATAGGAGATTGGAGTTTTAATGCGCTTCCAACAAATTTGTCGGGCTCAATGTTGCAATTGAACGGTTTAACGACAGGCGTTTATGAAGCAAATTACTTGGTAAATAATGCATGCCAATCTACTGCTGCTACAGCATTTATTCATTTGTATGAGGCTTCTAATGCAGGAGTTGATAGTGCCGCAATCTTGTGTAAGGGACAACCATTCGATTTATTTGACGCATTAACTGGAACATTTCAAACTACAGGAACATGGTATGATCCAAACAATCAAGCGTTGCCTGGTTCATTTATTATAACTGGAAATTTCCCAGGTCAATTTAACTACGATTACATTGTAACGAACGGAGTTTGTCCAAGTGATTCATCCAATGCATTGTTGATTGTCAATGATTGTATCTATGTTGGATTAGATGAGATGAATACTTCTTTACTATCTGTTTATCCAAATCCAACAGATGGTTTGATTCAAGTTCAAATAAATGATCCAAGTTTGCGCTATAATTTGAATGTTTATGATGCACAAGGCAGATTAGTTTACGCCCATCCTGAAATTGCAAATGAATCCTCTATCGTGATTATTGATTTAAATCATTTGCTTCCTGGTATGTATTATCTGGACTTGACAAGCCAAAATCGAAGTCAGATTATTACGATTGTCAAAAAATAAATTAATCATAACATGAAAGGAAGGAGGTCTTTGATCTCCTTTTTTCATTTTCATGTTTTCAATATAACTTTGTAAAAATTGAATATGGATAGTGAACGAACTGAAATAAGTGAATTAGGCGAGTTTGGATTGATTAATCACCTTTCTCAACATATAAAAACCAATAACTCAACTACATTATTGGGAATTGGAGATGATGCTGCGGTGATCGATATTGGTAATGATACAGTACAATTGATTTCAACGGACATGCTCGTAGAAGGAGTTCATTTTGATTTATCCTATCTTCCATTAAAATATTTAGGCTACAAAGCTGTTGCAGTTAATGTTTCTGACATTTGTGCTATGAATGGGATTGCTGAGCAAATTGTTGTTTCACTTGCTATTTCTAATCGATTTCCTGTTGAAGCTCTTGAGGAATTGTACGAAGGAATTAACTTGGCTTGTTCAAATTATAAGGTCGATTTAGTAGGGGGTGACACCACGACTTCTTTGTCTGGTCTTGTAATTAATATAACAGTAATTGGACGTGCACTTAAAAAAGAAGTAGTATATCGGTCTGGTGCCAAGACCCATGATCTGATTGTTGTTACAGGTGATTTGGGAGGAGCATACATGGGTTTACAAATTCTAGAAAGAGAGAAGAAAATCTTTAAGGAAAACCCAACTATTCAGCCAGACTTAGATGGGCATGATTACATTCTTCAGAGACAAATGAAGCCAGACGCACGAGTAGATGTAATTAAATATTTAAAGGAATTGAATGTGCTTCCAACATCTATGATTGATATTTCTGATGGTTTAGCATCTGAACTAATGCATATTTGTACTCAAAGTGCTACAGGTTGCCATGTTTACGATGAAAAAATCCCAATTGATGCTCAAACCTCGATTGCCGCCATTGATTTTGAATTAGATCCAAGCACATGTGCTTTGAATGGTGGTGAGGACTATGAACTATTATTTACCATTCATCAAAGTGATTATGATAAAATCAAGGGGAATCCGCACATGACGGTTATAGGTCATATCACTGATTCGCTTGACGGAAAGTATTTCATTGATAAACAAGGAAGCGCAATTGAATTGAAAGCACAAGGCTGGCAACATTTTAAAAGTTGATATTTATCAGTTTAATTCAATAATAAAACTCTTGTTTTTTTGAATTATTGGTCATTTTTTTAGTAAGTACTATAATCTAATTTAGCATTATGTTAAATTAAAGATTATTTTATGTCTAGAACTTCATTTTCTCAGTCAGAATTTTATCAAAATCTTGAATTCAATCGTTTTGGTTGGATTGCAATTATTTTGACCGTCGTAGGTTGTTTGGGAGGGATAACGGTTGGAATGGGGGCCATAAATAACACGATGGCCCTGGTGATTGTGGTTATTCCAACGATGATTACATTGAGTTTTTTGCTAGCCGTTTCTCCTATGAAATGGATTTTTAGTGCTGCCATTGTTGCTGTTGCAATTGATTTGATTTTAGTAACATATTACACATTGGTTTGAAACCTTATTAGATATCATTCGTAGTATTGGTTTGTTTCAATGGAATTTAATATCTTTGAACTAATTCTATGTATATGAAAACGATATTGTCTTTTTTATTAATTGGTTTTGTGTTTACTTCATGTTATAAATACGAAGAAGGGCCAAGATTTTCTTTATTAAGTCGTAAAGCTAGGTTGTGCAACGAATGGAAGCTTGAGACTTACCTAGATAATGGAACCGACAAAACAGATCCAGGAGTTACAACGACATTAACAATAGAGAAAGACGGAACTTATTCTATTTCAAACGTTAGAAATGAATTAGGTCAATTGCAATCTGAGTTTTCTCATGGAACATGGTATTTTCAGGATGCTAAAGGTCAAATAGTGATGACAGACAGCCAAGAAGGAGCAATTCCTGTAACTTATGATATTCTTGAGTTAAGAAACTCGAAGTTACAACTTCGTAAAAAATTGATGGGAATAAGTTATGTTTATCAGTACAGAGGTAAATAAGATTAATCAAAAAAGAATTCTTTTACCTCCTTTAACAAATCTCTTGTATCAGCAGCAAATTCTTTAATCAATTCGGATTCATCTGTTGTTAGTTTGTATTTATTAGTGTTTTTTTCCCAGTCTGAAACAGGGATAATATAATAACCCCTTGGTTTACCACCGAGTTGAACCCAAAACGGATAATAACCCCAATTATCCCATGTTACTTTGCCATTAAGAACTTGAAGATTTAACTCAACACCTATCCCACCATTTTTATACCTATCACGTTGGTTACTAATAAAATTCCCAAGGCTAAATGCAACGGGTACAGATTTTTTATGATTATTATTAGGGTGAATTATTTTCATAGGCTGAACAACATGTGGATGCATTCCGATTATTGCATCAACACCCTTGTCAGCTAACCACTGTGCTAAATTGTCTTGCCAAGAATTCTGTTTGCGCTTATACTCATCTCCCCAGTGTAGCGTGGTTATGATAAATTGTGCCCCATCTTTTTGTGCCTTTTTAATGTCAATTTTTATTTGATTAGTGTCGATGAGATTTACGATGTTGGGCGGGGTTACCGGTATTCCATTAGTTCCATAAGAGTAATTCAGAAAAGCAATTTTCACCCCTTTTGTTTCCCAATAGTAGGGGTATAGCTTGTCTCTTTCTACTTGGTTTTTAAACGTTCCGGTATGCCGAAATTTCATTGAATCAAGAACATCAATGGTTCGCTCCAATCCCTTTCTTCCTTTATCTTGAGAATGATTATTTGCGGTTATTAAAAAATCAAATCCACTATCTTGAATTGCCTTTGCATACGAGTCTGGAGAGCAAAACATAGGATAACCGGAATAAGGATAACCTGCCAATGTAACTTCTAAATTGGCAATAGCCATGTCATATTTCTTAACATGAGAATTAATGTATTGAAACCAAGGTTCATAAACGTATTCGTCACCCATTAAAGCTGCGTCAATCATGGGTTTGTGCCCCATCATGTCCCCTACAAAGAACAGAGATAGTTTTTTTGGAGTTGTATCATTTTGTATTCGCTTTGAATTGATTTTTAGGTCGTTTTGTCCTCTTGTTTTTAGTGTAACAATGAATCCTGTAACACCAAACAAAAGGATTCCACCAAAGATTAACAACTTTTTAGTTTTTAACTCCATATCATTTAATTTTCATCAATAAGTTAGAAGAATAATGACCCATTTCGAAAAAATGAGAAGGGTAATATCATTTTCAATTATTTCCAACAAATTTACAATTTTCAATGGAGTTTATGAACCGTATAAAAAATCAACTGTTCTACATTAAATTAACCTTAAACTACAGTATATTTGTACTGAAAAAACTAAATATTTATGAGCGGTTTTGCCAAAAGGCACATTGGGCCAAGTACAAGAGAAAGAAAAGAGATGTTAAATACTATAGGTGTTGGCTCTTTGAATGAATTAGTAGATAAAACAATCCCAACTGCAATTCGATTAACAAATGATTTGGATATTAATGATGCCATGTCTGAGTATGAATATTTGAATCACGTACAGCAATTAGGCAATCAAAATAAAGTTTTTAAATCCTTTATTGGAATGGGATATAATGAAACAATTGTTCCCCCGGTTATATTAAGAAATGTATTGGAAAACCCAGGATGGTATTCTGCATATACACCTTATCAGGCAGAAATAGCTCAGGGTAGGTTGGAAGCTCTTTTGAATTTCCAAACCATGGTGATGGATTTAACAGGAATGGATGTGGCAAATGCTTCCTTGCTTGATGAAGCTACTGCCGCCGCCGAAGCGATGATTATGTTTTATAATTCTCGATCAAGAAGTGATGTAAAGGAAGGAAAAAATAAATTTTTTATTGCAAAATCGGCCTTTACTCAAACCATCGAAGTTGTTCAGGGAAGGGCAGAAAATTTTGGGATTGAACTTATCGTTGGAAACTCCGCGGAAATTGATTTTTCCTCTGGATTTTTTGGTGCATTAGTTCAATATCCAGATGCAAATGGTCATGTTTTGGATTTGAATACATTTATTTCTAGAGCTAAAGCACATGATGTTCAAGTTGCTGTTGCTACCGATCTTTTGTCTTTGGTCTTGTTGAAGTCTCCGGGATCTATGGGGGCAGATGTTGTTCTAGGAAACTCTCAACGTTTTGGGGTTCCAATGGGTTATGGAGGACCTCACGCAGCTTTCTTTGCCGCAAGAGAAGACTACAAGAGAAACTTACCTGGTAGAATAATTGGGGTGTCTAAAGACGCAGATGAAAATACAGCTTTGAGAATGGCGCTTCAAACACGCGAGCAACATATCAAAAGAGATAAGGCTACCTCGAACATTTGTACTGCTCAAGCATTATTGGCGGTAATGGCAAGTATGTATGCTGTTTATCATGGCCCCGCTGGGTTGAAGGAAATAGCGACCCATGTTCATGATCTTGCCACAAAAACAGCAAATGGATTAATTCAACTTGGCGTTACTTTGGGTACTGAAGATTTTTTTGACACAGTTTGGGTGAAGAATATACCCGCTTCGAAAATTAAGGAGTTGGCAGAACAAAATGGAATGAATTTTAATTATGTTAACGACAACGAGTTATGTATTAGTTTTGGAGAGCCACACTCAACTCAAGATGTTGAGAATATTATAAATATATTCAGCGCTGTTTTGAATTCTAATTCATCAAATAATGAAGCATCGATAAGTTTGAATACTTCATTTTTGAGAACAGAAGATATCTTAACGCATTCTATTTTTAATGTGCATCATTCTGAATCAAAAATGATGAGGTATTTAAAGAAACTGGAGAACAAAGATTTGTCTTTGGTTCACAGTATGATTCCTTTAGGTTCTTGTACGATGAAGCTGAATGCTGCTGCTGAATTAATTCCGATTACGAATCCTTCCTTTGCTAATTTACACCCCTTTGCTCCTGTGAATCAAGCAGAAGGTTATCATGCCATGTTTCGTCAATTAGAAAAAGACTTGTGTGAATGTACTGGCTTTGCCGCTGTGTCACTTCAACCCAATTCAGGTGCTCAAGGTGAATACGCGGGATTGATGGTAATAAAGGCATATCATGAATCGAGAGGGGACTTTCACCGTAAGAAAATGATCATTCCATCATCTGCACATGGAACGAATCCTGCATCAGCTGTAATGGCGGGTTTTGAGGTTGTTGTAACCGGTTGTGATGAAAATGGAAATATAAACATTGATGAGCTAAGAACTGTGGCAACCGATTTGAAAGACTCGCTAGCTGGATTAATGGTAACCTATCCTTCTACTCATGGTGTTTATGAAGAAGGTATTCGAGAGATAACTTCTATTATTCACGAAAATGGAGGTCAAGTTTATATGGATGGTGCGAATATGAATGCACAAGTTGGTTTAACAAATCCAGGAAATATTGGTGCGGATGTTTGTCACCTCAATTTACACAAAACTTTTGCAATTCCCCATGGAGGAGGTGGCCCAGGAATGGGACCAATAGGTGTAGCTGCGCATTTAGCACCGTTTCTGCCTAGTAATCCATTCATAAAAACAGGAGGAAAAAATCCGATTAAAGCGATTTCGGCAGCTCCTTATGGTAGCGCTCTAATTCTATTAATATCTTATGGATATATCAAAATGCTTGGGGCAAAAGGATTAAGGGAATCAACAGAAATAGCTATTTTAAATGCCAATTATATCGCAGCAAAACTGAGAAATCATTATGACATTCTATATACTGGTAAGAATGGTACCGTTGCACATGAAATGATTTTAGACTGTCGAGAATTTAAGAAAACAGCTGAAGTTGAAGTAGCGGATATTGCAAAGAGATTAATCGATTTTGGTTTTCATGCACCAACTGTTTCTTTTCCTGTTGCTGGTACATTAATGATTGAGCCTACAGAATCGGAGGACAAAGAAGAATTAGATCGTTTCATTGATGCAATGATTAAAATTCGACAGGAAATTAAAGAAATAGAAAATGGTCATGTTGACAAAGAGTCAAATCTTTTGAAAAATGCTCCACATACTGCTGATTGTATTATAAATCGGAACTGGAATTATCCATATTCTCCTGAAGAAGCGGTTTATCCTTTGCCATATTTGAAAGAATCAAAATATTGGGTGCCTGTTCGTCGAGTAGATAATGCTTTTGGTGATCGCAACTTAATTTGCTCCTGCCCAAGTATTGAAAATTACGCTTAATCTTTCGAATGAAATTAGATATACTTGCTTTTGGTGCTCATCCCGATGATGTCGAAATATCAATGGGAGGTACAATTATCCGATATGTTTCTGAAGGCAAGAATGTTGGAATTGTTGATTTAACTGAAGGGGAGTTGGGAACGAGAGGAACAGTTGAAAGCAGGTATGCAGAAGCAAAAGCAGCCCAAGATTTAATGGGGATTTCGGTAAGGCATAATCTTCAACTGCAGGATGGATTTTTTGAACACAATCATGAAAGTTTGATAAAAGTTATAGAACAAATCAGAAGATTTCGCCCTGAATTTGTTTTTGGAAATTCAATTACTGATCGTCATCCCGATCATGGAAAAGGAGCCAAATTAGTAGCAGAGGCCACATATCTCTCGGGCTTACCAAAATTAAAAACCTATTGGGAAGGAAAATCTCAAGAAGCTTATCGGCCGCGGATAATCCTACATTATATTCAAGATTATTTTATTCAACCCTCTTTTGTTTTAGATGTTTCAGATTTTGTTAATCAAAAAATAAAAGCGATAAAGTGTTATAAAACTCAATTTTACGACCCCAGTTCATCCGAACCAAACACTCCGATTTCTAGAATCGATTTCTTAGATTTTTTACAAGGGAGAATGAAAGAGTTTGGAAGACCAATAGGCGTCGATTATGCAGAAGGTTTTACATTAAATAAATTTTTAGGAGTTAGTGATTTGTTTGATTTGAAATAATTCGCTTTCATTTATTTCTTTTTTCCTGAGTATGTATGAGAATTTTATTCTTTAGTTTTTTTGTCTTTATTTTTAGTAAACACAATTTATTCGCACAGTGTGGCAATAGTGAAGCTCAGTTAACTATTTCCATTATACCCGATACATATCCTCAAGAAACATCGTGGAATCTTTATGCTAATGACATACTTATTGCTAGTGGGGATTCGTTAGGGGATACAATTTGTATTGATACGTCAGCTTGTATTCGATTTGTTATTTATGATTCATATGGCGATGGAATTTGTTGCAATTTTGGTAATGGCTCCTACAACATTACGTTGGACAGTAATATTATTGTTACCGGAGGTCAGTTCACTAGTCAATCAAGTCATTTGATAAATTGTGTACCCAATCTTCTTCAAACTAAGCTACCCATTATTGTAATAAACACGAATAACAACCCCATACCTGATGAGCCTAAAATACAGGCATCGATGGGCATTATATGGAATGGGGATGATAGCTTAAACATTGAAAATCAACCATTCAATCATTTTTTTGGCGAAATTGGCATAGAAACAAGGGGGTCTTCTTCAAATAGTTTTCCGGCGAAATCATATTCCTTGGAAACTAGGGATTCAATAGGCTCGAATTTGAACACGAGTATTTTTAACATGCCCGCAGACAATGATTGGATTTTGTATGCTCCATATACGGATAAAAGCTTGATTAGAAATGTATTAACTTATCATCTAGGTAATCAGCTCGGAAACTATTCTCCTCGCACAAAAATGTGTGAATTAATACTAAATGGAGAATATCAAGGAGTTTATGTATTTATGGAGCGAATAAAAGTAAAGTCTGGAAGGGTAAACATTGGAGAGTTAGATTACATAGACACAATTGGTAATGCTTTGACCGGAGGTTATATTTTTAAAATAGATAAACTCACGGGTGGAGGATCAATTGCTTGGATTTCGCCTTATGCAGCTGGAGCACCAAGTCAGAGCTTTATTTATTTTCAATTACACGATCCAGAGTTGGACACAATTCATCCTATGCAATTAGATTATATTCAAAATTATGTAAATGATTGGGAAAATACGTTGGCTTCAGATTATTTTTCAGATCCAATTCTTGGATATAGGAAATACATTGACGTCCGTTCATTTATTGATTTCATGTTAGTCAATGAACTGTCTAAAAACGTTGACGGGTATAGGATTTCTACATTCCTTCATAAAAAACGGTTTTCACAAGGTAATAAAATTTTTGCGGGACCGCTATGGGATTTTAACTTAGCTTGGGGAAATTCCAACTATTGTGAGGGGGGCTCGACTACAGGCTGGGAAATTGATTTTAATCAGTATTGTTCAGGGGGCTGGGATAATCCTTTTTGGTGGAAAAGATTTATTGAGGATTCATTGTTTACGACAGAGTTAGCGTGTCGTTGGCAAGAGTTGCGTCAAACATATTTTTCACAAGGTTATTTGTTTCAATATATTGACTCATTGGCTGATTTATTAAATGTCCCATCTTCACGTCACTTTGAGCAGTGGCCAATTCTTGGAACCTATGTTTGGCCAAATAATTTTATTGGAAATACGTATCAAGAAGAAATTAATTTCCTTAAAGAATGGATTTCTGATCGGTTGATTTGGTTGGATAACAATATGTTTGGAACTTGTTCTCAATTGAATATGAACGAGATGCAGAATGAAGTTCATATTTTTCCAAATCCAACATCAAATCAAGTGACCATTCAGACCGCCATAAACTCGAACAATTTAACTTTAACAAATGCTGCTGGAAATCAAATTTATTCTTGTAATTGGAATGGATTAATTCATGTTTTGGACGTTTATCAATATGCTGATGGGATATATTTACTTAATGTTAATGGGGAGATGCAAAAGCTAATTATTAGAAATTAATTGAATTTCTTACTAAACAATTATTAGTTAATGTTTTATTTTTGTTGCCAATTATACATTTGATTTCAATAAAAAAGCCGATCAATATGATCGGCTTTTCTTCAATTATTTTACTTTTATTAAAGCTTTACAAATTTTGAAGTAGCAATCTTATTGCCTGCTTTCAATTTAACAATATAAGTTCCGGTTGTCAATTCGTTGGCATCAATGTCTAATTCATGTTGTCCAGATTCTAAGTTTTTATAAGAAGCTGATTTAACTTTTGTTCCATTGATATTATATACTTCAATATTTACGTCACTTGTATTATCAAGATTTATTGAAACTGCTGTTGAGGAATTTGTTGGATTAGGAACCATATTAAACTTAAATATTTCTTTATTCCCAATATTTGTTTGACTTTCATCAATACCTAAATAGGAAGATGAGCTCCAAATACCACGACCAAAGGTTCCGATATAAATCTCCCCTGGTCTTCCGTTTCCTTCTTCCCATCCTCTCCATGATTGACGTACTTCGTATACCGGAGTTCCTTCGAATCCAGTAGATGAGTTTGTGAAAGTTACTCCACCATCTTGTGAAACAGCAACACCATTGGATGTTCCGATAACAAGAACATCAGCGTCAACTCTATCAATGATACCGTCGTAGCATGCTGCACCACCTACAGATCCAAGCGTTACACTTGTTACTGCATTTGTTCCTGCAGAGGAAGCATTCGATGTTCTTTTAATTGTCCCACTGAATCCAGGAAGAAGCAATAAATCATCGGCATCATTCGGATTAACTGCTATTCCTTCATAACCAGTTGATGTAATTTTCGTCGCCGTTGTAGCCGTAGGTGTTGTGCCAGTTATTCCTGTACCAACGAAAGCAACTTTGGCTGTAAAATCAGGGTCTGATGTATAAACTGAACCAAGACCACTTACTCTCCATACGCCACTACCAGCACTGATATATAAGTGTTCTAAATCTCTTGAAAATTCCATGTCGATATTATTGAAAAGTCCGCCACCGAAACCTCTTGCCACGCAAACCCAATTAGGATTGGTAACACTAAATCTTAATGCATTTCTAGTACCCCACAATTCTCCCCCGTTGGCATTTACATATACTAAGAACCACGATTGATAAGGGTCTTGTACTCGAAGAGTGTCCCACGACACGTTAAATATCACTGTGTCAGAGCCCATTTCAACAGTCTCTCCAGTCGCAGGATTAATTCCGTAATTGACACCGTTAACCGTGAGTGAAGGGTCATAAGCGAGCTCTTCGTCAAAATAATAATTTTGTGACGCAACGAAAGTCATACTATCACCCGAAGAAAGACTTGCTACACGTACTGTTTCACCTGCTAATATATCTTTTTTCGGAATGAATGTTACTGAATCTTTAGAATTTGTGTCATAATACTCAGCAAGAATTAACTCCGTATGGAATGGATGGTATGGACTACCGTCAGTTCCAGGGTCATCGTAGGTTCCTGGTAAGTTTGGCGCAAAATTCGTCCAAGTTTGACCTTTGTCACCTGAACGAGAAATAGTGTTGTAGTAAATGGATGAGAACATAACTCTTTCGTTGAAAAACGATATCTCACATTCAAAACCATCCCCGCCACCTACTTCTCTAAATTCTTGGTAGGTATTGTTAGTGTGATCATTGTAAAGCGTTCCATTATCTTGAGTCCCCCCCATTACTGCACCAAACTTATCGAATGCAATACCGTAAAATTGAGTGACATTGTATCCTCTATTTGCAACAAACCACTCAATTGCATCAGGGTTGGTAGCATCAACATTGTTCGAAATACTTACTCCACCATCACTTCCAGCATAGAATCTTCCATTGTTATCCCATTTCATTTCATGATTATCAGCATGAACGTAAATAGAAGAACTTGGGTCAACAAACCATTGACTAACTTTTCTGAATCCACCTGAAGGAGGATTATTCACAGTTTGCTTCCATCTCCAAACATCAATTCCACCAATTAAAATCATTTCAGGATCATTTGGAGTTACAGAAACGATAGAATTATAAGTTCCTTGATCGCGGTAAATATCAAAATCAGATGGAGCAGGTGTTCCTGGATTCCCAACAAATTCTGTCCAAGTATCTCCGCTATTGTGAGAAACGTTCATTCCAATAAGGTTTGAGTTTGTTCGAACCGCATATATCGAATAATTACCTGAATTATTTCTTTCATGAGAAATAGCATATTCAATTCGCGGAGCTCCAGTTGGAACTAAATTATTTGCAGCTGTTCCGGATTTGTCAGTAAAGGATGATCCGCCATTTGTTGATACAAACGTTTTATTTGATCCATATGCAGCAACAATTACTTGCTCATCTCCAGAAACTTTCAATGCAAAACAACCTCCTGCAGTCGGAGTTAAAGATGTAAGAGCGGTTTCTCCGACTTTCCATTTTTTCAATCCAGCAGGGGTTGCCATCCAAGCATAATCAGAGGCATTTCCACTTTCGATTTCTGTACAGTCTGTTGTTCCTGTTATTTTTGTCCATGAACCACCATTGTCTGTTGAATACCACACACCATTTCCTCCCCAACCTTCTTGATTAGACCCTGTTGCAACATACAAAGTGCCATCCATAGTCATTGTCAAACTTGAAATATAAGGATTCGCACCAGCATTAATGTATGAATCAACTCTCGTCCAAGAGTTCCCTCCATTTGAAGAATGAAACAAACCTCCCGAAACACCTCCTGCCCAAATATCATTGGGATTGGTTCGGCTAACCTGAATGGCACGCGTTCTTCCTCCAATGTTGTCCGGACCTTGCTCTTCCCAAACAAGTGATTTTTCTTTCGGAAGTTTATTGAAGTTTTTTTGTACTTCCGCCAGTTTTTCAGCTGTAATAGGCTGACCTGTGGTTACATCGATGTAACGCGCCTTCAACCAAGCTTGCGCTTCATCAGCTTTTCTGGCTTCAAGAATGGATAACTCTTCTTGCTTGTAGGATGCTAAATTGTTTGTGCTAAACAATCCCAAAGCTGCAGAAATTGCTACGGTTATGCCCGACAGCGCAACTGATCCTAAAATTATATATTGCTTTTTCATAGTTAAGTATAAATACTAATTGTTTAATTGGACTGCCAAATTATGAAATAATTATCAATTATAGAAATGATTTTAGACCTAATAACACAAAAAAAATAATAAAAGTTTTAAATGATAGTTTTTTTTGTTTTTTATGTTGTTTCAGAAAAAGATTGTTGAGGAGAAAGTTGCATCAAAAAATATGTTTTTCTGCATGGTATGAGGACCTTACGAGCGGACCACTTTCAACGTATCTAAAGCCCATTTCTTTTCCAAGCTTACCAAATTTATCAAATTGTTCCGGAGTAATGAACTCAGAAACAGGTAGATGTTTCGGAGTGGGCTGTAGGTACTGTCCTAGTGTTAAAATATCCACTCCAACACTTCTTAAATCGGTCATTGTTTCAATTACTTCTTGTTCAGTTTCACCCAACCCTAACATGACACCTGACTTTGTCCTCATCCCACCTTTTTTTAACCTAAACAAAACCTCTAAACTTCGATCATACTTAGCCTGTATTCTTACTTGTTTTGTTAATCTTCTTACAGTTTCTAAATTGTGAGAAACGATTTCAGGAGCGACATCAATAATAACTTGTAAATTTTCCCATTTTCCAGCAAAATCCGGAATTAATGTTTCCATTGTTGTTCCTGGTGATTGTTTGCGGACTGCTCGAACAGTTTGAGCCCAGATTTCAGCCCCGCCATCTTTTAAATCATCTCTATCCACCGAGGTAATTACGGCATGTTTAACTCCCATTAATTTGACACTGTTTGCCACTCTACCTGGTTCAAATTCATCTACAGCATCTGGTCGTCCGGTTTGAACCGCACAAAAACCACAAGAGCGCGTACAGATATTACCAAGAATCATGAAAGTTGCTGTTCCTTCGCCCCAACATTCGCCCATATTTGGACAACTTCCGCTTTCACAAATGGTATGTAGCTTGTGCTCATCAACAAGAGAACGCACTTTACGATAGTTTTCACCAATCGGAAGTTTTACGCGCAACCATTTTGGTTTTTTTGTTCGCGAAAGCAAATTTGATTCAGAAGTAGGTTGATTCTCACTCATAATCTGATTAATACAACAAAATTAAACCTTTTAACTGGATTTATAAAAAACTTATTTTGAATTTCTCGGGTGATAAGAGATGATGGCATCTCGAAGAAACCGTTGATCTAAATGAGTGTAAATCTCAGTGGTTGTAATAGATTCATGTCCAAGCATTTCCTGAACGGCTCGCAAATTAGCCCCTCCTTCAATCATGTGCGTTGCGAATGAGTGTCTAAAGGTGTGGGGTGAAATGTTTTTTTTGATTCCAGTTAACTCCACCAAATCTTTAATAATAGTGAAAATCATTACGCGTGTCAACTTTGCTCCTCTGCGATTTAAAAACACCACATTTTCGTCTCCGGGTTGAATGTTCTGATGCCTCCGGAAATGGTCGTTGTAAATACTAACTTCTTTTTCTACACTAGGACTGACTGGCACCAAGCGCTCTTTGTTTCCTTTACCGATAACACGAATAAATCCTTCCTCAAAATATAAATCTGAAAAACGAAGGTTTACTAATTCACTGACCCGCAATCCACAGCTATAAAGAGTTTCCAAGATTGCTCTATTTCGATGCCCCTCATTTTTGCTCAGATCAATAGCTTCTATTAATTTATCGATTTCTTCAATTGTTAAAAATTCCGGTAATTTTCTTCCGATTTTGGGTAATTCCAACAATTCACTTGGATCGTCTTGAATTTCATTTTCGAGCAAAAGAAAATTAAAAAATTGTTTGATTCCGGAAATAATTCTTGCTTGACTTCGAGCACTTAATCCTAAATCAAATAAAACAGCCACGAAATCTTTTAAATCATTGTAAGTTAAATCATTAGCTGTTTTTTTTAGAGGAATGGAATAGTCTGCAAGTTTCTGAACATCATTTTGATAGGCGAAAATAGAATTATCAGCCAAACCTCTCTCGATTTTCAAGAATGAAACAAAATCCTTAATATAGCGGTCCCAAGCAGACATCAAATGAAAATAGCTATTGTTAACGGACCCAATCTAAATCTTATCGGATCTCGTGAACCACAAATTTACGGAACAGAAACCTTTGAATCCTATTTAGCGTCGATGCGTTTAAAACATCCTGGTGTTGATTTGATTTATTTTCAATCGAATATAGAGGGTGAAATCATCAATTTTTTACAACAAACAGATGCCGAAGGAATAATCATAAATGCAGGAGGATATTCACATACAAGCGTTTCCATTCGCGATTGCATTGCTTCGTTTAACAAACAAGTAGTGGAAGTGCACATATCCAATATTGCCGGTCGTGAATCTTTTCGTCATGAGTCGATGCTTTCTCCTGTCTGCAACGGATGTATTTTTGGATTTGGCTTGAAAGGTTATGACTTGGCGCTTGAGTACTTTTTACATTCATACTAAATTTAGGATTTTCCAACAATTTCAGTAAAGTATTCATACCATTACAATCTAAATAGATACAGGGTCTTTTCCAGAGATATTTTATGGTTGTGTTAATCAAATTGTATGTTGTATCTATGAATTATTTTTTTTCTGGATTACACAACTTACTATTCTTTTTATAGATGTTTAATTTTTTAATGTAAAGATTAAACAAAAAGTACCTATAAATTGTTATTCAATTGTTTATAACAATGGAGTATTCTGAAAATCCATAAAAGAGTAGGAAAAATTAAATTTTTAAGTTATGTTTTTATCTATTACTAACACAAACTTGTTTGATGCATCTCAGGGAATGAGTTTATCACAAGCAACTGCCTTTACTTTTTTCGTAGGCACAATGGCCATGATGGCGGCATCTGCGTTTTTCTTCTTTGAGATTCGAAACGTTGGAGAAAAATGGCGCACCTCAGTATTAGTTTCCGGACTAATCACATTTATTGCCGCGGTACACTATTATTACATGCGTGATTATTTCATCAACACGGGTACCTCCCCGACCTTCTTCAGATATGTAGATTGGTTGTTAACAGTTCCATTAATGTGTGTTGAATTTTATTTAATTACCAAAAAAGCTGGAGCAAAGCAATCTTTACTTTGGCAATTAATTGTTGCTTCTGTAATCATGTTAGTAACCGGTTTCTTCGGAGAGGCAACAGATAGAGAAAATAGCGTTCTTTGGGGAGTAATTTCTGGAGCAGCCTATTTTTACATAGTTTACCTAGTTTGGTTCGGCGATGTTGCAAAACTATCTAATACGGCAGGAGCATCTGTTGCCAAAGCAACCAGAATTTTAGCTTGGTTCGTTTTGGTTGGATGGGCAATTTATCCACTTGGTTACATTTTAGGAACACCAGGAGGATTATTTGGATTAGAATTGGTGTCTGATCCAGTGAAAGCAGCGCAATACATGGATGTTGTATACAATATTGGAGATGCAATTAACAAAATAGGATTTGGTTTGGTAATTTATACCTTAGCAAAATCCGAGAGCGAAAGCAAGTAAGAAACTATGATTTTATACTAAAACGAGGGTTCCTGAGCTCTCGTTTTTTTATGCCATTTCTTTTGTCCTGAGATACTCCCACAAGACAACTCCCGCACAAACACTGACATTCAAGCTATGCTTGGTCCCAAATTGAGGAATTTCAACCACGTAATCAGAAAAGTCAATCACTTCTTGATGAACTCCATGAACTTCATTGCCAAAAACTAAAACCAATTCTTGGTCTTGAATTTCATGACTTTTATTCAATAACAATGTTTCTTCGGCCTGTTCAATGGAGCAAATGCACTTTCCAGAAGATTTTAATTCCGTTACCAATTCCAAAATAGAAGCACGGTATTCCCATTCCACAGTTTCTGTTGCTCCCAATGCAGTTTTATGTATCTCACGATGAGGTGGTTGTGGCGTAATTCCGCATAAATAGATCTTCTCAATATTGAAAGCATCCGCGGTTCGAAAAAAAGAACCTACATTATTAAATGAGCGAATGTCATCCAAAACAACGGTAATTGGAAATTTTTTCTGTTTCTTAAAGGTTGCCTCATCCAAACGGTTAAGCTCCCACAATTTCAGTTTTCTATTCATCTGTTGATAAGATATTTCAAATTTGTTTTGAACTCCAAAGGCATGATTTTATCTTTACGGCTCAAAAATCATAAAATCTTTTCACTTGTCGAAGACTACTGAAGAAAAAAGTTACGCGGAAACTCCGTTGATGAAGCAATATAATCAGATTAAAGCGCGTCATCCGGAAGCTTTGTTACTTTTTCGTGTGGGAGATTTTTATGAAACTTTTGGTCAGGACGCCATTAAGACTTCCAAAATTTTGGGAATTGTACTAACGAAGCGAAAAAATGGAGCTGCGGCAGAAATTGAATTAGCCGGTTTTCCACATCATTCGTTGGAGGTTTATCTTCCAAAATTGGTAAGGGCTGGTCAGCGCGTGGCTGTGTGTGATCAATTGGAAGATCCTAAAATGACAAAGACTATTGTCAGAAGAGGTGTCACGGAATTGGTTACACCCGGAGTTTCCTTTAATGATCAAGTTCTTGAAAAAGGAAAAAATAATTTTTTGTGCGCCATTCATTTAGGTAAAAATGAACACGGTATTTCTTTCTTGGATGTGTCTACAGGTGAATTTTTAGTCGCACAAGGCAATCAGGAATACGTTGATAAATTAATTAGCAGTTTTGAACCTTCTGAAATTGTCTATCAACGCAATAAATCGAAGGAGTTTTCAGAGAAATTCACAGGTAATTATTACACATTCCGTTTTGATGATTGGGTTTTTACATCTGACTTTGCGAATGAAAGTTTGAATAAACATTTTGGTACGCAATCACTCAAAGGTTTCGGAATTGAAAATTTAGACTTGGGAATCATTGCTGCAGGGGCAATCTTGCACTATCTGAATGAAAATCAACATGCCAATTTGGGGCATATTACTGTTTTGAATCGCATTGAAGAGGACAAATACGTTTGGTTAGATCGATTTACGGTTCGAAATCTGGAATTGGTTCATTCTCCGCACGAAAATGCTACAACACTAGCCGAAGTAATTGATAAAACACTAACTCCGATGGGTGGTCGAATGATGCGACGTTGGATCGTTTTACCTCTGAAACATGTTAAACCAATTAAAGAACGTTTGGATGTGGTTGATTTTCTTCGAAATGACGGTGATAAAAACCAAGCAATTCGAGAAATTCTTTCAGAAATTGGAGATTTAGAACGTTTGATTTCGAAAGCCGCAGTTGGAAAAATCAATCCAAAAGAATTGGTGCATTTAAAGCGAACGTTGCAACTAATATCGCCCTTAAAGAAACTACTTCATAAAACCGGAAATAAAGCAGTTGATTATTTGATCGGGCGATTACAAGAATGTAATGATTTAATTGAATTGATTGAAACGCAATTGATGGATGAACCGGCCATTATGGTTGGGAAAGGCCCTGTAATTCGAACCGGTTTTCATACTGAGTTGGACGAAATTCGCGGTATCCGTGAAAATGGAAAAGACTATCTCGAAGAACTTCAAAAACGAGAAGTTGACAGAACTGGGATATCCAGTTTACGAATAGCTTTTAACAATGTTTTTGGATATTATATTGAAGTTCGAAATACACACAAAGACAAGGTACCGGAAGATTGGATCAGGAAACAGACTTTAGTTAATGCAGAGCGATACATTACGGAAGAGTTAAAAGTATATGAGACCAAGATTTTAGGTGCAGAAGATCGAATCCATCAATTGGAAAGCACCTTGTTTCAAAATCTCGTTCAAGCCATTTCAAAATTCATTTTGCCCGTTCAAGAGAATGCGATGTTAATTGCACGGTTGGATTGTTTAAGTTCATTTGCCCAATTAGCATTGGATAACAATTATTTTAAACCGGAAGTAAATGAAGGCTATGATCTAGAGTTTAAAAATGGACGACATCCAGTTATTGAGAAGCAATTAAAAACAGGCGAAGAATACATTCCAAATGATTTGTTTTTATCAAATAGCGACTTGCAAATCATGATGATAACCGGCCCCAACATGAGTGGTAAAAGTGCGATTTTACGTCAAACCGCTTTAATCGTTTTATTGGCTCAAATGGGTTCGTTTGTACCTGCTGAGTCAGCTAAAATTGGTTTGGTAGATAAAGTTTTTACCCGCGTTGGAGCATCAGATAACATATCATCAGGGGAGTCAACTTTTATGGTTGAAATGAATGAAACTGCGAGTATTTTGAACAATATTTCGCCACGAAGTTTGATTTTATTGGATGAGATTGGACGAGGAACCAGTACGTATGATGGTATTTCAATTGCTTGGGCCATTGCGGAATATTTACATGAAAATCCAAAGGCAAAATGTAAAACGCTATTCGCAACACATTACCACGAGTTAAATGAAATGACGAAACATTACGATAGAATAAAAAATTACAGTGTTTCTGTCAAAGAAGTTGGGAAGCGAATTTTGTTCTTAAGAAAATTAATTGAAGGTGGAAGCGAGCATTCCTTTGGTATTCACGTTGCTCGAATTGCCGGAATGCCACCGTCGGTTGTTTCAAGAGCGGAAGAAGTATTAAAACAATTGGAATCCTCTCATCAGCAAGTGGGTAATCAAACGACTAAAAAGAAATCAGCGAAAGCGGATACTGCAAATATGCAATTGAGTTTCTTCCAACTAAACGATCCGGTTTTGGAGCAAATTCATGATGAATTAATTCAAATTGACATCAATTCACTTACACCAGTAGAAGCTTTGATGAAACTTCATGAAATAAAGAAGCTAACAGGAGGATAATTATTCCTGATAAAAATCCATATTGATTGTTATTCCAATTCGAAAAGGGTAAACAGGTATTGTTTTATCTTTTTTGAACATGGAATTCATTTGATAAGACGCATGTATTCCAAAGTAGCTGTATCCGATTCGAATGGTACTTTCCAAATTTAATTTTCTCTGATTGAAATTAGAATAAGTGTAGTGCGTGAATTTGTCGCCGTTCGGTTCCATACCTCGTTGAAAAGTATAGCTGGAGAATCGCCATGATCCTATCAAACCAATGCTCATGTATAAATTATCCTTCGTATTTTTTTTCGTTGAAAATTCTAATAAAAGCGGAATGGTTAAATAATGATTTGTTAATTTGTTACGCCTAAAATTTTCAGATCCAGTTATGGCATAAATTGTATCAGAATTATGGATAATTTTATAATTATTACTTAAACTAATACCCTGAAATGAGTATCCGAATCCCGTTGTTATACCAAGAAAATTTTTAAAAACAGGAATCTTGTATTCAAAAAAGTTGTAGTTGAAATACCAAGATTTTTGAACATTATTTTCCCAGAATAAATTAGTTGGAAAAGTAGATTGAAATTGGGAATTAGTTAGTTGACATATTCCCAATTCGAGTCCTGCCCAGTTGGGCTCCAAATTTTTAACATCAGAGTCTATTTCAATGTCATTATCCGTGCTGAACTTGAATGGTAGTGTGCAAGCAATTTTTTCATATTCACCGTTGATTTTTCCTGGAATCCAATTCGGCATTATTGATACCACACGTTGGGCCTCAATAGCAAATTCGTAACAGAATTTATTTGTTGTATCAATATGGATATTGCTTATTTTTCCATTCTTTTCGACAAAAAAACGAACAAATACTGTCCCGAATTCTTCCTGGGCTAAACATTCTTTAGGGTACAACAAATTGGTTTTAATAAATTTTTGAAGTGCTTTTTCTCCACCTGGGAAAGTGGCGTCTATGTTTAAAGTATCATTTTGTTCGACAATTTGTCCGAATCCAAATGAACTGAAAAATAGAAGAATAAAGAAGTTAAAATAACCCATAAGAAATGAATATTTTTATAAAAGTAAGTTTAAATTTTGACTTGTCTTAAAAACATCTTTTACCTTTGGTAAGATGACGACAAAAAAGAAGGCTTTCAATACGATTATTCTAAGCATACTATCTAGTCTGGTGTTAGCTACACTTAAAGCCTATGCTGGAGTTTTTGGCCATTCAGATGCATTAATTGCAGATGCCATAGAGTCAGGAACAGATTTTTTAGCTTCTTTTTTGGTGTTGTTTGGTATTTATTATTCACACAAACCGGCAGACGATGATCATCCTTATGGTCACGGTAAGGCTGAGCCTCTTGTTACTTTTGGTATTGTTGGATTTTTAGTCATTTCTGCTACTTTAATCGCGTACAACGGGATACAAAATTTGAGTAAAGAACAACCACAGCCAGAGGCATTTACAGCTTTTGTATTAATTGGAATAATTCTTTGGAAAGAACTTTCATATCGATATGTTTTGGGAAAAGGAAAAAAAATGAATTCTCTTTCCTTACAGGCAGACGCATGGCATCACAGAAGCGATGCAATTTCTTCCCTAATTGCACTCATTGGAATAACTGTTGGTTTGTTGTTTGGCCCAGGATTTTCAAAAGCCGATGATTGGGCCGCAATCATTTCTGCCTTCTTTATTTTGTACAATGCGTACTCGATATTTCGTCCTGCTTTGGGTGAAATTTTGGATGAACATAGCCATCATCATATTGTGGATTCAATCCGTCGCTTGGAAATTGATATAGACGGGGTTCGTCGAATAGAAAAATGTTTAGTCCGTAAAACAGGAATGGTTTATCTCGTTGATTTACATTTAGAGGTTGATGGAGAATTAACTGTTACACAAGGGCATAAAATTGCTCATGATTTTAAGGATCATGTAAAGAAAGAGATTCCAGAAATTTCAGATGTTTTGATTCATGTTGAGCCTCACTTGGTTTGAATTTATTTGATTTTTAGGCAACTTTGAAATTTTACAAACGTTTAGTCAATAAATCGAGAATTTTATTTGTAAGAAAGGTTAATTTTTTAAAACATTTTTCCCGTTTTTTACGTAATTTGCAAGTTTATATAACAGTAAAGTTTTGTTGATGAAATTATTGAAAATTATTTTCTTTTTAATATTTAGTGGGAATTTCATTATTGGAAATGCTCAATTGAATGCAACTTTTTCCTCACCCGATGTTGACCAATGCCCCAATAACTTATTTACAATAAACGCTACTAATACTAGTTATAGTTCTTACAATTGGTCAATATCAGGACCCGGAGGATATTCCCTCTCACCCTCTGGAAGTTCAATTGCAATTTATTTGACAACTGCCGGTCAATATACAGTTACACTTTCTGTTTCAAATGGCGGAGCCCCGACAACTAACACTCAAACTAATTATTTAACTGTTTACAACACCCCTACCATTTCTTATTCATTGACGCCCACTTCGGGATGTACCCCTATGAATGTTAGTTTCAATGGAAGTTGTTCTGCAGGGTCGGGTTCACTTCAGTCATTTCAAATCACAACAGGTACTGGAAACACCTTTAATGTCGAAGACTTTAGTTACACCTATACTTCAGCTGGAACATTTACCCCTTCAGCAACTGTCACAAATTCAAACGGTTGTTTTACTTCTCAGAATCTATCTACAATAACAGTAAGTCAATCGGCATCTTTATCTAGCCCATTGAATCCCAACTCAATTTGTAGTGGTTCAACGTTTAATTATTCACCCACAAGTTCAACTGCTGGATGCACTTTTAGTTGGTCGAGGGCAGTAAATGCCGGAATTGTGCAGGCGTCATCAAATGGAAATGGAAATATTAGTGAGGTCCTTACATTGGTTGATCCAAATGGATCTAATGTCCCCGTCACTTACGTTGTTACAACAACTGCACCTAATGGTTGTCAAACACAACAAAATGTAATTGTAACTGTAAAAGCGCTTCCTACTGTTTCAATTAATCCAGCGAGTTTAACGATTTGTAATGGACAAACAGGAGCACTTACGGCAACTGGAACTCCAGCTGGAGGAACATATTCCTGGTCAGGTGGGCTCGGGTCTGCCGCAACCGCAACTGTTTCTGCTGCTGGGTCTTATTCCGTTACTTATTCTTCTAGCGGATGTGCTAGTTCTGCTGTCTCCGCAAATGTAATTGTTACCGCCGCACCAACCGTTTCAGTTACTGTTTCAGAAAGTTCGGGAATTGCCAATAATGATGGTTCAATTTGTGCTGGAGCTAGTGTCACTCTAAATGCCGTTCCTTCTGGTGGTATAGGAACCTACTCATGGTCCAATGGGGCATCAACTCAATCAATAACAGTATCTCCATCAGCTACTACATCCTATAGTGTTACCTATACTTCGGGTTGCCCAAGTAGTCCTGTTTCTCAACAAATTACTGTAAATTCTTTACCTGTAAATAGCTACACAACTGGAACAAGTAATGCTTGTTCAGCACCAGTTACCACTGTTTATAATTCAACATCTACTAATGCGGCTAGCGGAACAACCTGGTCATTTCCAGGCGGGTCGCCCAATACCGGTAGCGGAAACGGTCCATTGACAGTTTCTTATAGTGCTGCAGGTAATTATAGTATTACCATGACCAGCACCTCTGTTGATGGATGTATAGCAACAAACACATTCCCAAATGCTATCGTTGTTGGCAATGGTGTTGCACCCACCTCGTCTATGACAACTTCAACAGCCATGTCTCAGTGTTTTAATGGTAATAACTTTTGTTTTACCTACACAGGAACGGGGGCTGATACATTAAGAATTGATTGGGGAGATGGATCTCCACTTCAGTTTTTTGATCAAAACGCTTCTTTTTGTCATAACTATGGATCTGTTGGAACCTTTACAGTAACAATGATACCGTTCAAAACATCTGGAACAGCCTTAACTTGTTCTGGAACAGCGTCTCAAATGACGGTTACGGTTACGGGGCCTAAGGCTTCATTTACGCCAAGTACAGTTTCTTGCGATAATCAGTTAAACAGGACATTCACTAATACTACCTCTGGGACATCTGGGATTACGGTTACTTATTCTTGGAATTTTGGTGACCCAACTTCAGGCGCTAATAATACTTCGACTTCAACATCACCATCACATACTTTCAGTGCATTTAGTTCGACGGCCTACACAGTTACTCTTACAGCAACTGGTAATAATGGATGTACGTCAACAGCAACTGCATCAATAAATTGCTTTCCAAATAATCTAGCTAACTATCAGGTTTATAATTGTTGGCCTGCAAGTGCAACATGTACTCCAGTTGTCACGAACGCGGTTTGTCTTGGAGGAACTCTATCCTTTGTGAACACAACTCCTTCGCCTCAAATTACTCCTGGGACTGGATCGAGCAGTACAACAACACAATGGGATTGGAATGCGAGCAATGGTTTGCAGTGGCAAACAGGAAGCTTTTTTAGGGGATCTCCTCGTTCCCTAGTTTTTGGTGAAACTTCTGCAACTAATACTGGAAATATCGCTTGGACACCAGGAGTTTATACAGTCTCCATGAGAAACAGAAGGGATAACGGTTCAACCATTTGTTATGACACCATCCAAAATACAATTACAATACATGGAATTACAGGAACATTCTCAATTTCAGATACAGTTTGTGTTGGGGCTACCATTTCGCCCGTGGATAATTCACAAGCCCCAGTAACCTCTATTGTTTCAAGGGTGTGGCAATGGGGGGATGGCACACCAAATACAACTGGGAACAACGCTTCTCCAACTCACGTTTATGCCAATGCAGGCACTTACACCATTACGTTGACCGTTACAGATGCTTTCGGATGTACTAAGACAACTACAAAAAATGTAGTTGTAAGAAAACCAAATGCAAGCTTCAACATCAATAGAAATTACATTTGTAACAATCAAACAGTTGTGGTTACAAATAATTCCACTGGTTCAGGATTAACCACCTATGCTTGGTCAGCCACAAATGCAACCCCAGCAACAGCTTCGGGTTCTAGTTTTGGAACTTTTACATTCAACTCGCAAGGAACACAAAGTATTACTTTAACTGTTACAGATAATTTAGGTTGTACGGATGATACTACAATTTCTGTCTCCGTATTTGATGTATTCGCTGCCGCGTCTGCAAATCCAACAAGTTTTTCATGCTTTAACCCGCCAAATTTGGTCAACTTTACCAATCTTTCTGCAAATAATGCGGATAATACATCAGCCCAATGGAATTTTGGTAATGGACAAACCTCTACATTATGGAATCCCTCCACAACGTATTCGGCGGCAGGAACCTATAACGTTACGCTTACCGTCAGCTCATTAACTGGATGTACCAGCACTCAAACAGTTGCCACAATTACGGTTGGTGGACCTTCAGGAACTTTAGATGTAACAAATGCTAGTTTAACAGGATGTACTTGTTATAATGCTACATTTTCGGTTACAACTGGAAGCGTAACCGAAGCAAAATTATTATACGGTGATGGACAATTTATTAATTTAACACCAAACTCAACCCAAACACTCAGCTACTCTTATTGTAATAATGGTGCAACACCGGTTTCTTATACGCCTTCCTTGTATATTAGTAATGGAACCTGCAACGGGTTTATTACATCAACGGAGACGATTACTATCAATCCAAATAATACAATTACTCTAACATCCGCTGCCACAACGACAAATCAGACGGCATGTATAAGCACAGCAATCACGAACATCACCTATACAACAACCGGTGCTACAGGTGCTACTTTTAGTGGCTTACCATCAGGAGTTAGCGGCAGTTGGTCAGGTAATGTTGTAACGATAAGCGGCACGCCAACAGCAGCGGGAACGTTTAACTACACAGTAACACTGACTGGAGGATGCGGAACGATAACTTCAACAGGAACAATCACT